>Ga0184623_10000027_pt1 | contig 49509 bp, 44 predicted proteins | sample PLM1_100_b1_FD_133138 | JGI IMG/M metagenome (GOLD analysis project Ga0184623, IMG submission 133138) | Groundwater sediment microbial communities from an aquifer in East River, Colorado, USA - PLM1_100_b1 | ecosystem: Environmental > Terrestrial > Soil > Riparian zone | place: USA: East River... | reverse complement strand
CTTCGAGGAGGGCGAGGGACGCACGACGCTCGTCGTCGATGTCGGTCGCCGTGCCGATCCAGCCCTGGAGGGTGCCGGCCTCGCCCCGCAGCGGAACCACACGCAGGATGTGCCAGCGGAACTCGCCGTCGTAACGGCGAAGGCGGACCGTCGCCTCCAGGGGTTCGATCGCCTCGTGCGCCACACGCCAGCGGGAGGCGAGCTCCGGCCGCTCCTCCTCGTGGACCTGCTCGACGTTCTCGAGCGAGCCCGACTCGGCCATCGCGCCCGAGTATTCGAGCCAGCGCGCGTTCGCGGCGATCATCGCCCCGTCCGGATCCGCGAACCAGGCAAAGACCGGCAGCGCCTGCACGATCTCGCGGTAGCGCCGCTCACTCGCCTGGCTGGCCTTACCCTCCTGGACCTGCGCCGTCAGATCGTTGAAGGTCGTGACCGCCAGCCGCTGCCCGGACCCGATCTCGATCGCCCGCGCGCGCACGATCGACCACCGCTCCTCACCGGTCGCTTGCACCCGGAATCGGAGGACCATGGGCTCCGGATCCTCGCCGGCCAGCACGCGGCGTCCGGGAAGGACCGCCGGGGAGACCGGGTCGCCGGCCTCGTCGAGGAGCTCGAAGCGAGCGATGGTCTCGATGGGGGAGGCCGCGAGCATCTCCTCGGGCGTCGACCAGCCACAGAGACTCGCGGCCGCCTGATTGACATAGATCAGCCGCAGATCCCCGTCCAGGACCGTCACGCCCGAGTCGACCGCGTCGAGTATCTCCACGAGCCGGCTGCTGGCGACGGTCGTCGCCTGTCGATCCGACAGATGCTCGACCAAGTGACCCCTCGTTGAGCGGGCCGCCTGCGGAGCGGCGCGTTTCAGTAGCGCATCGGGTAGATATCGTGCCTGCGGCGTGTCGCGGGATCAGGATTGCAGAAGCATTGCAGCTTAGTCGGGATCCGGGGCGGCTTTGACCGAGCGGCGGCCACGCCGCTGACGAGGTCCATCCGGCTCCGCCGGGCTGTTGTACGCGTCCTTGGACTCTCCTGTTCCCCGCAGGCTTTCCTCGCCTTCCGACGACGCTGTCGGGTCCTGGGCGATCGGCACATCGCGCGCCTGGAGACCCTCGAGGAGGATTTCCGCGGTCGCCGCGATTGGCACGGCGAACAGAGCTCCAACGAAGCCACCGACCGTGGCCCCCACGAGAACGCTGAGAATCACCAGGAAGGGCGATATGCCGACTGTATTGCGCATGACAATCGGAACAAGGACATTGCCCTGGAGGAACTGGAGTACGAGCGTGACGCCGGCGACCGCGAGGGCGAGCTCCGGCGAGACCGTCGCCGCGACGATGACGGCCGGGATCGCACCGAGTAGCGGTCCTACGATCGGGACCGCCGCGGCTAGCGCCGCGATGAGCCCGAGCAGGAGCGCCGCCGGCACGCCCAGGAGTCCATACGCGACCGCGATCGCGAGGCCGGTCGCCGCCATGAGGATGAGCTGGCCGCGGACCCACATGCCGAGACGGGTCTCAGCCTGGTTCCAGATGTCCCGGGCGCGCGTTCGGCGATGCTGAGGAACGAACGCGAGCACGTAGCGCTGGAGGCGGGCGTGCTCGGTGAGCCAGAAGTAGACGACCGTGAGGACTGTCACGATCGACACGATCGCGCCGGCGACCGTTACGCCGACGCCGACGAACTCCTCTCCTTCCGGAACGAGGGCGGCCGGACGGAAGACCCTGGCCGCCGCATCAATGACCGCGGTCAAGCTCCGAGTGAGCGCCGCGGGCCTGAGGTCTCCGGCCCATTGCCGCGCGCTCTCGAAGAGGGGCGGGAGTGATTCCAGCGTGGTCTGGAACTGGGCGATGGCTGACGGCAGGATGACGACCACTATCCCGATAACGCTCAGGAGAAAGACGCCGTAGACGAGCAGGATCGCGGCCCCACGGCCGATTGGAAGGTGCCCCCGCAGCCACGAGATGATCGGCTGGAGCCCGGACGCCAGGATCACGGCGACGAACATGAGGACGAGCACCGGTCCAGCGGCCCAGGCGAAGGCGAGGACGCCCACGACGAGCGCGACGCCAACCGCGAGCGCTGCGCCCCTCCCGATCCAGGCGGCGAGACCGATCACGTTCAGGGCTTCGGCCGGAGCCGCGGTATCCGCGACGGGCTTGGGGCGCGCTTCGGTTGCCCGATGCGGTGAAGCGCGGCCGATCGACGCCGGCCGCCGGACGGTGAACGCCGTCGCTCCGGGCGCGCGCTGGCCGGAGTGCCACGCTCGTACACCGCTGGATCATCGCGGCAAGGGCGTCACGGCGCGTCTCGGCTCGTTCAACCGGACTTGCAATCTCGTGACGACGTTTCGGGGTTCAACGTGCCCTTAGTGTCCGATTCAAGGGCGCTTGACCAATGATCGGCGTGGCCGCTACGATTCGCGCCGCCAAGGTCGTCGATCGAGTTGCAGGGAGTTCATTCGCCGTGGATTTCGGTTCGTTCGCGAGCGGGTTGCTCACAGGCCTTCGCGAGGGCGTGGAGGCGGCACTCATCGTCAGCATCGTCGTCGCCTATCTCGTCAGGACGGGCAACGCCGAGCACATCGGCAAGATCTGGCTCGGAACCGGGATCGCGATCGTCGCGAGTGCCGCCCTGGGCCTGGTGCTCTTCAATACCGTCGGTTCGTTCCAGGAGCCGTACGAGCAGATCTTCGAGGGCAGCGCGATGCTCCTCGCGGCCGCCGTGGTCACGTGGATGCTGTTCTGGATGCGGCGCCAGGCGGCGAGCGTGAAGGGCGACCTCCAGGCCGCGGTCGACCGGGTCCTCGACGCCGGCGGCGCCTGGGGACTGGCCCTGCTGGCGTTCACCGCCGTCATTCGGGAGGGAGTCGAGACGTCGCTGTTCCTCGTCGGCCAAGTGACGTCGGCCCAGTCGAACGCCGGCTCAGTGCTCGTCGGTGCGGTCGTCGGACTCGGTATCGCGACCCTGATCGGGTACGGCTTCTTCCGGGGCAGCCGGCGGGTCAACCTCGCGTCGTTCTTCCGGTGGACGGGTATCGCCCTGATCTTCATCGCCGCCGGGCTGCTCAGCCACGCGATCCACGAGTTCATCGAGATCGGCGCGCTTGGCTCAGGACCCTGGACCCAGACGGCATTCGATCTCAGCGGCGTGCTCTCGCACGACGAGGGCGTCGGTGCGTTCCTGCGGGCGATCTTCGGCTACTCGGCGTCGCCGGAGGTGCTCACCCTGCTGGTCCATCTCGCCTACGTCGTGGCGACGCTGGCGCTGTACCTCCGGCCGCTGCCGCCGCGGGTTCCGCCGACCCGGACGGCCACCCAGGTCACCGGCTCTTGACGGTGGAACCCGCCGCCTCCGCGGCGGATCGGACGATCGTCGCGCCGGGGATCGGGCGGCTGGCCGTCCAGCCCGACGTCGCGACGATCCGTCTCGGCGTCTCGATCACCCGGCCGACCGCTACCGATGCCCGCGAGGCGGCAGCCGCGACCATGACCGCCGTCCTCGAGGCCATCACCGCCGCGGGCGCCGCCCGCCGCGACGTCCGCACCTCGCTCGTCGGCCTCGGCCCGATCACCGACTACTCATCGGAGCGAGGTCCGCGGGTGACCGGATACCAGCTCACGAACACGGTCGAGGTGACGGTCCGCGACCTGTCATCGGCGGGGCAGGTCATCGATGCAGGGCTGGCGGCCGGCGCGTCGAGCCTCGATGGGCTCGAGTTCCGGCTCGACGATCAGGCCCCGGCCGAGGACGCCGCCCGCCGGGCCGCGGTCGAAGATGCCAGGCGTCGGGCGACGACGCTGGCTGCGGCCGCGGACGTGAGGCTCGGGCCAGTCGTCGGGATCGTCGAGGGCTCCCCGGCGCCCATGTTCGAGCGAGGCGGGATCGAGGGGATGGCGCTCAAGGCCGCCTCGGACACGCCGATCGAGGCCGGGAGGCAGGACGTTGTCATCTCCATACTAGTGACGTTCCTGATCGAGGCGGGTCCGGCCAACGGCTAGGGCGGGCGGCGCTCGACCCCGGGGTTAGCGGGGGACCGCGCGAACCCTGACCAATTCGCCGGCTGCCAGGTCCGTGGCGTAGACCTCACTCGCCTCGTCCTCACCGAACGAGCTGATCGTCGCGTTGCTCTCCAGGGCGAGGACCGGGTCGGTGGGTCCGTCGAGTGAGGCGTCGATGAGCCAGACATCCCCGGAGCCATAGTCGGCGAAGACGTAGCCGCCCACGAGCGCCGGCTGTTCGGATCCGCGGTAGACGACCCCGCCGATCACCGTCCTGCCCAAGTCCCGCGAGTACTCCGTGACCGGAAGCACGAGCGACGGCTCCTCGCAGCCATCGGACGGCCGGAAGCAATGAGCGCCTTCCATCCGGTTCCAGCCGAAGTTCTGGCCCGAGGTCCCGGCCCTGACGACATCGATCTCCTCCCATGCGCCCTGCCCGACGTCGCCGATCCAGAGGTCCCCGTTCGCTCGATCGAAGCTCATCCGCCATGGATTCCTCATCCCGAATACGAAGATCTCCGGCAGCGCTCCGGCCTGACCGACGAAGGGGTTGTCGGCGGGAATCGCGTAGGCGCGGTCACCCTCGGTCTTGTCGACGTCGATCCGGAGGATCTTGCCGAGGAGCGTCTCGAGTGACTGGCCGTTGCCGTGCGGGTCGCCGCCGCTGCCGCCGTCGCCGGTCGCGATGTAGAAGAACCCGTCCGGGCCGAAGGCAAGTGCCCCGCCGTTGTGATTGGCATACGGCTGGCCGATGGAGACGAGCCTGACCTCGGATCCGGGATCGGCAAGGTCCGGAGTTGCGGGGTCGACGACGAACGACGAGATGCGCGTGTCACCGTTCGGATCCGTGTAGTTGACGAAAAACCTCGGGTCCGTGGGAAACTCGGGATGGAACGCGAGGCCCAGCAGCCCGCGCTCGCCGCCAGCCGAGATCCGCCCCGAGATGTCGAGGAACGGTTCAGCGACGAGCCCCCCGTCGCGGACGATTCGGATCCTGCCCTCCTGCTCGGCGACGAAGATCCGGCCGCTGCCGTCGCCCGCGTGCGTGACCGCAAGCGGGCCGTTGAGCCCGTCGACGAACGGCTCGAGCACGAGGCCGACCCGCGCGGGATCGAACGAAGTGCCCGGCGCAACTGACACGGCAGGCCCGGGCGAGGCACTCGACGGGCCCGGCGACGCTGCCGATGGTCCCGGAGAACCCGACGGCGGACTCGTCGTCGGCCCAGGTCCGGAGCAGCCCGCGACCGCGGCCGCCAGGACGATCAGGACAAGCAGCCGCAAGGACTGGGAACGAAGGGTCATCTTGTCCATCCTACGTCCACCGGCCCCGGTCGGTTCCCGGCTGCTAGGCTGCGTTCGTGGATGCCCACGAACTCGCCGATCTAGCAGCTCGCCGGGAGGATTCCGGGCGACCCTACCTCGAGTTCATTTCCGTCCCTGACCTGAGCGTCGGCCTGTATGTCCTGGCGGTCGGCCAACCGGATCTCCAGCAGCCCCATGCCGAGGACGAGGTCTACTACGTCGTTTCCGGGGCGGGTCGGATAACGGTCGGCGACGAGGTCCGCGACGTACGGGCGGGGACGGTCGTCTTCGTGGCCGCGCGAGTCCCGCACCGGTTCCACGACATCACCGAAGACCTCACACTGTTCGTCGCCTTCGGTCCGGCCGAAGGATCGCGGGGCTAGGCCGCCGTCAGGGCGGCGAACTCGAGGGCCAGTTCCGCGCCCCGTCCCACGTCGTCGTGGCGGAAGAAGACGAACGCATCGAGCCCGTCCGCGACGAACGGTTCGATCCGCGCTGCCCAGCCGGCCAGTTCCGCCGGGCCGTAGTCGTGCCGGCGGAGCCGGAGGTACAGGAAAGCGCCGGTTCGGCGCAGCGAGGGAGGCTCCTGGTCCTCCGGCAACTCCGTTGCGCAGATCGCCGCGCCCGCGTCGCGCAGCTGGGCAAACACCGCGTCCACGTGCCACGTCGGGTCCTGGAACTCGACGGTCAGCGGCAACTCCCGGGGCCAGGCCGCGAGGAACGCGGCGAGCCGGTCGTCATCGCGCCGGACGTTATCGGGCACCCGGAACAGGACGGTCCCGAGCCGCTCGCCGAACTCCCGGAGCGGACCCGTCAGCCACGGGACGCTTGCGACCGGGTCGACGAGCAGCGAGCGGTAGGAGCCGCCTCGCTGGGCCTTGACCGCAAAACGGAAGTCGAGCGGCGTGGCGTCCAGCCACGCGGCAACCTTCGCCGGGGTCGGCTGCTGGTAGTAGGTGTTGTTCAGCTCGCAAGCCGAGAGACGAGAGGCGTAATGACGGAGGAGCGCGTCGCCGCGGAGGCCGTCGGGATAGAAGCGAGGCGCCCACGCCGGATATGCGAACCCGCTGGTCCCGACCCGAACGGTCCCCGTCATGAGCCCGTCGGGCGATCCTCCAGGGCGACGTCGGGGTCCATGCCGGCAACGATGTCGCGCATGGCCTGCCCGACAGATTGGAGATCCGCCGGGTCGATCATGTCGAGGAAGTGATCGGCGATCCCCCGGAGATGCGTCGGGGCTGCCGTCCGCAACCGCGCCAGGCCTGCGGCGGTGAGCACCGCCTCCGCGCCGCGGGCATCCGTCGAGCACGCGTCGCGCTCGACAGACCCGTCGCGGACGAGGCGATCGATCAGCCGCGTAACGCCGCTGCGACTCAGCAGGACCCGGTCGGCGAGCTGATGCATCCGGAGGCGCCGGCCAGGAGCCTCGGCGAGCTGCAGGAGCGCGTCGTACTCAGCCAGGGAGAGGTCGTGCTCGGCTCGAAGGTCATCGTCGAGCATCCGCTCCAGCCGGGCATGAGCGGTCAGGAAGTCGCGCCACGTCCCGATGCGCGGGTCTCGTGGCGACAGGCTGCAGGCGATTCGCGGTGGCGTCATCGGACCAATGATACCGAACCGATAGTTGACCTCGCAACCACCCTTGGCTGAGGTTGGGTCGCTCCACGGCGCACCCGGCGGCGCCGACTCGGCTAGCATCGGCTGACCCCGTTCCAGCCGAGGATCCAATGACCGACTTCGACGTTGCCGCGCTCCGCCGGCGCTTCCCGGCCCTGTCGATCGAGCAGGACGGCCAGCCGGTCGCCCTATTCGACGGGCCGGGCGGGACCCAGGTCCCGGATTCGGTCATCGACGCCGTCGCTCGCTACTTCCGCGAATCGAAGGCCAACGCCGATGGCGCTCTCCTGTCGAGCCGACGGAGCGACGCCATCGTCGCCGAGGCCCACCAGGCCATGGCCGACATGCTTGGGGCGGCCGATGCCTCCGAGATCAAGTTCGGCGCGAACATGACGACGCTGACGTTCCACATCAGCCGATCGATCACCGCGACGATGGCACCGGGCGACGACATCGTGGTGACAGGACTCGACCACCACGGCAACGTCGACCCGTGGCTGCGGGCGGCGGCGGATCGCGGGCTCACGGTCCGCGTCTGGGAGCCACGGCTCGACGACTGCACGCTCGACCTTGCGGATCTCGACGCTCTGCTCGGTCCGCGGACGAAGCTGGTGGCCGTGGGCTGGGCGTCGAACGCCGTCGGCACCATCAACCCCGTCGCCGAGATCGTGCGCCGCGTCCACGCGGCAGGTGCGTGGACGTATATCGACGCGGTTCACGCGGCTCCGCACCTGCCGATCGACGTCGCGGCGGTCGACACGGACTTCCTCGCCTGCTCGACGTACAAGTTCTTCGGCCCGCATGCCGGCGTTCTCTATGGCAAGGCCGCGATCCTGGACTCGCTGCCGAGCTACAAGCTCAAGCCTGCCCACGACCGGTTCGAGACCGGGACGATGAACCACGAGGGTCTGGCCGGCGTGACGGCGGCGGTGGAGTATCTCGCCGACATCGGCGGACGATACTGCGGCGCTGGCGCTGCAGCCGGGCGTCAAGCCCGTGTGCACGCCGCAATGACCGCGATCCGCGACTACGAGATGGACCTCTACCGGAGGCTGGTCGACGGTCTCGAGGCGATCCCGGGCGTGCGGTGCTATGGCATCACCGATCGGGCGCGCTTCGGCGACCGAACGCCGACGGCGGCCCTCACCATCGACGACCACGCGCCGCGAGCGATCTCGGAAGCACTGGGGCGCGAGGGGATCGCGACCTGGGACGGCGACTTCTACGCAACGGGCCTCATGGAGCGCCTCGGCCTCGCCGAGAGCGGCGGCGTCGTCCGGATCGGCCTGACCCACTACAACACGGCCGAGGAAGTCGACCGCGTCGTCGGCGCGCTGACTCGCATCGCGGAGGGCGTGGCGGTCGCGTGACGGCCCGCCATCCCGCGCCCGACGTCGCGATCGTCGGCGGCGGGATCGTCGGCGCCGCAGCGGCCGCCTTCCTGGCCGCGGCGGGCGCTCGCGTGACGCTCTACGAACGCACCGGAATCGCGGCCGCCGCGTCCGGCCGCAACTCGGGCGTAATCCAGCATCCGTTCGATCCGGTCCTCGTCGCGCTCTACAAGGAGTCGCTTGGGCTCTATCGCGAGCTCGCGACCACGTCGGCGGGCGAGTTCCGGCTCCCTGCCGAGCCGGTGGGTCTCCTGATGATCGGGACCGCCGAAGCGGCGGCTGCGGCCGCCGAGATCGCCGCCGCCTGGACCGAGACGTATCCTGATGCCCGCCCCGAGATCGTCGCTGGCCGGAGCCTGCGCGACCTCGAGCCCGGGCTCGCGCCCAACGTCGTGGCTTGCCGCCTCGCGATCGGCTACCCGGTCGGGCCTGGGTCGGCGACGCGGGCGTACGGCAAACTTGCCGAGGCGCGCGGCGCAACCGTGCGAATCGGGGCCGACGCGGCTCTTGCGCTGAGCGGTGACGCGGCGGTTGGCGTGGAGATCGACGGGCGCATCGAGCCCGCGGGCGCCGTGCTGGTCGCGGCCGGCCCGTGGACACCGGCCCTCGTCGATCCGACCGGCGAATGGCAACCAATACGCCGCAGTTGGGGCGTCGTCGCCCAGCTCGACCTTGTGGAGCCGCCCGGCCACGTCCTCGAGGCGATCGACATCGACATCGAGCCCGCCAACGAAGCCTCCGAGGCTAGCGAGCGGGCGACGGTCGAAGGCGGTATCGGCTTCAGCCTCGTCACGGCGGATGGCGCAAGCGCCCTCGGGTCGACGTTCCTCCCCGATGAGCCGCGGCCGGAGGCCTTCGCGAGCGCCCTCCGCGAGCGGGGATCGCGCTACGTGCCCGCGATCGCGAGCGCGCCGGTCGTGGGCCTGCGCAGTTGCGCCCGGCCCGCGGCGCTCGATGGCCGCCCGCTCATTGGCGCGGTCCCGGGCATCGACCGCCTGTACATGGCGGCTGGCAACGGGCCGTGGGGCATCTCGACGGGTCCCGCGACCGCCCGGCTGATCGCCGACCTCATGATGGGTGCCAATGCCGCGCTCCCGGTGGCACTAGACCCGTCCCGGTTTGGGTCTGTTACGCGCCAGAGCGAGCGTCAGCGCGATCCGCTACCGGGTTAGCGGGTCAGCTCGATCAGCTGGCGGATGTCGCCGTTCTGGGCGACGACGTACAGCTCGCCGCCTTCGCTCTCTCCGAACGAGGTGATGTTCAGGTCCGTGTCGAGGAGCTGCGTCCCGGTCACCGGCCCGCCGGCGGTTGCCCAGACCGCCCAGATCCGGCCACTGCAGAAGTCGCCGTAGAAGTAGCCGCCGCGAAGGAGCGCGTACCGGTTGCCGCGATAGACATAGCCGCCGGTAATCGAGCAGTTGCCATCGATATGGGCGTACTCGGTCAGGGGCAGAGTCTTGCCGGACCGCGAGCAGTTGCTCATCGGCTCGAAGCAGTGGGAGCCCTCCATCACATCCCAGCCGTAGTTCAGCCCGCGACCTCCGCCGGACGCCTTCGTCGATCGGTCGACCTCCTCCCAGTCGCCCTGGCCCACGTCGCCGATCCAGAGGTCTCCGGTGATCCGATCGAATGACCAGCGCCACGGATTCCGAAGGCCAACCGCCCAGATCTCGTCGAGACCGGGCTTGCCGACGTACGGGTTCGACGACGGGACGCGGTACTGCTTGCCGGTCGAGGTGCCGTTGACATCGATCCGGAGCATCTTGCCGAGGAGGCTGTTGACGTCCTGGGCTCGCTCCTGCGGATCGTTCGCGTCACCGCCGTCGCCCATGCCGATGTAGAGGAAGCCGTCCGGCCCGAATGCAATCCCGCCGCCATTGTGATTCGGGTACGGCTGGCTGATCGAGAGGATCTGGCGGCGGGTCGCGTTCTCGTCGACGTTGTTCGGATTCGAGGTGACGCGGTATTCGTCAATGATCGTGGCGCCGTCGGCGGCTCGCGTGTAGTTGACGTACAGCTTCCCGTTCGACTCGAAGCCGGGGTGAAACGCGAGTCCGAGGAGGCCTCGTTCGCCGCAACATTGGGTGCGCGTGTGGACATCGAGGAAGATCGGCGTCCCGGCCGGCCCCGACGCGAGATTCCGGACGTAACCCGTCTGCTCGACGACGAACAACCGTCCTGAGCCGTCACCCGCATTCGTGACGAGGATCGGGTTGTCGAAGCCTGAGCCGACCGGCCGGAGGGCGATGTCGATCGCCGTTGGGTCGAAGCTGACGGCTCTGGCCGCAGGCGCGGCGGTTCCGATCAGCAGCGAGGCAAGGAGGAGGCCGATGCCGAGCCGTCGGCGCGTGGCGACGATCAGCGCCAGCCCTCGGCGTTGAAGAGGTAGAAGGTCAGCTGCGACCAGCGCTCGCCGATGGCGGTCAACCAGTCGAGGAGCGGGTCGTCGTCGTCGACGGGAGCAACGTCAACGGTGATCTCCGATTCCACGACCCAGGAGGCGAAATCGCCGTCACGCGGCTGGCCGATCGCGATGCGGGGTGTGACTCGCTTGATCCGGGCGGTCGCGGCGTACGCGCTCATCGAGGCTAGCCTACGCCTCTGCCGCAAGGCACCGGAGTGGCGCTTGCGTCGAAGCTGCCCGCCCGCCGAAGGTATCCTGCGTCGGTGACCTTGACTGAGCGGCGCTACGGCGCCCAGAGCATGACGGCGGACCTGCGGGATGTGCTCGTTTCACGTCCCGGTGCCGCGTTCGGCCGGGCGTTCGACGACCCGGCCCATGGCTTCCTCCGACCGGTCGACCTGGAGGGGGCCCGGCGCGAGCACGACGGTCTGGTGGCGACCCTGGATGGCCTTGGAGTCAGCGTCCACGTTCTCGAGGAGGAGACGGACGACCCGGACCTCGTCTACACCTTCGACCCGCTGCTCGTCGGCGAGCGCGGCGCGATCCCGCTCCGGCCGGGCAAGCCCAACCGCGAGGGCGAGCCAGCGATCGTCGAGTCGTGGACCCGCGCCGCGGGGATCCCGACGGCCGGCCGGATCGAAGTGCCCGGGACGATCGAGGGCGGGGACACGTTCTGGCTTCGGCCGGATCTACTGTGCATCGGGCGAACACTCCGGACGAACGACGTCGGCGCGCGCCAACTGGCGGAGATCGTCGGCGGCGACGTGCGGATCTTCGACGTGCCCTACTGGCGCGGCCCCGCCGAGCTCGTCCATCTCCTGTCGGTGGTCTCGCCGGTCGCCGACGATCTTGCGGTCGTCTTCCTGCCGCTCCTGCCCGTCGGGCTCTGGGGACTGCTCCGGGGGCTCGGGATCCGGCTCGTCGAGGTGCCGGAGGAGGAGTACCCGACGCTCGGCTGCAACGTCCTGGCGGTTCGGCCGGGAGTCGTGATCGTGGCCGATGGCAACCCGGTGACGCGACGGGAGCTCGAAGCGGCAGGCTGCGAGGTCCACGCGATCCCGCTGGGCGAGGTCGGGGAGAACGGTTCGGGCGGACCGACCTGCCTGACCCGGCCGATCCTGCGCGGATGACGGTCGCGGCGGACACCATCGACGTCGGGCGGATCGAGTCGGACCTCAGGACGCTCATTCGGATCCCCTCCATCACCGGATCCGAGGAGGCCGTCCAGGCCGAGATGGAGCGGCTGTTCCTCGACATCGGACTGGAGACGGCGCGCATCGAGACGGACCCTGCGCCGTTTTCGCGCGATCCCGACTTTCCGGGCGCCGAGATGCCACGGACGTCGTTGCCGGTCGTTACCGGGCGGATCGGCCGGCCGGGCGGGAGGCGGCTCCTTCTTGTCGGGCATGTCGACGTGGTACCGCCGGGCGACCGCGCCACCTGGACTGCCGATCCGTGGGGCGGCGAGGTCCGGGACGGGGCGATGTTCGGGCGCGGGGCGTGCGACATGAAGGGCGGGGTCGTCTCGATCCTCGCCGCGTTGCGGGCTCTCGTTGCCTCGGGGGCTGCCGATGCCCTCCACGGGGAGGTGCTCGCGGTCTCCGTCCCGTCGGAGGAGGACGGCGGCCAGGGGATGCTCGCCGCGATCCGGGCCGGCTGCACCGGCGATGCCGCGGTGATCACGGAGCCGACGGGCCTCGACGTCGTCATTGCCCACGCCGGCGCGATCACGTTCCGGCTCACGGTCGCGGGCCGGGCAGCTCATGCATCCGTTCGTCGCGAAGGCGTCTCGGCACTCGACAACCTCTACACGCTGATCCGCGCCCTCGAGGCGGACGAAGCCGCGCGCAACGCCGCGGAGACCGATCCGCTCATGACGGCCCTCGGCCTGCCGTACCCGACGATCATCGGCAAGGTCGAGGGAGGGGAGTGGGCGTCGACGGTCCTAGATCGGGTCGTGGCCGAGGGTCGCTACGGCGTGAAGCTTGGCCAGACGTGGCGGGACGCGGAGGCTGACCTGCGGGCGGCCGTTGACGCAGCCTGCGCAGCAGATCCCTTCCTGCGCGACCATCCGGTAGGCCTGGAGATCACCGGCGGCAGGTTCTCGTCGTCGCGGGTGCCTGCGGACCATCCGCTGCCGATCTCGGTCGCGGCCGCAGCCGAGGCGACGCTGGGCCGTCGCCCCGACCTACTCGGTGAGCCGTACGGGGCCGACATGCGCCTGCTCGTCAACGAAGGCGCCACGCCGACCGTGATTTTCGGCCCAGGCGACGTCCGGTTCGCTCACAGCGCGGACGAGCACGTCCCGCTGACCGAAGTCGCCGATTGCGCCCGCGTCCTTGCGGCGTGGGTCGTGCGCGAGCTGGGTGGAGTTGCGCCGGACTAGGACGCGGTCCGCGCCACGCTGCGGTTTCGGGTGACGAACAGCCAGAGCGGGACCACGGTGAGCGCGACGCCCAGCAGGGCAAGGGCCGTGTAGCTCGCGGCGGCGAGGACGACGCCTGACCCAAGGCTCGCGGCCGCCGACATGCTCCAGATCAGGGAATCGGCCATGCCCTGGAGGCGCGTCCGCTGCGCGACCTCGACGTCCTGGGTCAACATCGTGCTCCCGGCAACGAACCCAAGATTCCATCCGAAACCGAGCAGGAACAGCGCGATGAACAGCACCGCCCCACCGTCGGGCGGCGCCACCGCGGCCATCACCGATGCGCCGGCCAGGACCAGCAGGCCCGCCACGATCACCCAGCCCGTCCCGAATCCGTCGGTCAGCCGGCCCGACAGCGGGGCAAGCGCGAACATCCCGAACGTGTGGCCGCTGATGACCAGCCCGACGGTCTCGACGCCGTGGCCATGGGCGGTCATGTGGACCGGCGTCATCGTCATGATCAGGACCATCACGGCCTGGCCGGCGACGAGGGCGACCAACGCCGCCGCGACCCCGGGCCGCCGGACGAGATCGGCAATCGTCGCCGCTCGCGCGTCCGGATCGGGCGTAGTCTCGGACGGCTCGGCGAGCTCGAACGGATCCGGCCGCAGGAACGCGAAAGACAACGCCGCCGCGATCCCGACGAAGGCGATGGGCACGAGATAGGCCCCCGCGAGTTTCGGGAGTCCGATCGCCTCGGCGACGACGCCGGCGGGTCCGATGAGATTCGGTCCGAGCACGGCGCCGACCGTGGCCGCCCAGACCACGATGCCGATCGCGGACGCCCGTTTGTGCTCCGCGTACATGTCGGCTGCGACATAGCGCGAGAGCTGGTTCGAGCTGTTGCCGAACCCGACGAGCACCGTTCCCACCATGAGCAGCGGTAGTGACCGGTCGACGATCCCGCCGATCGCCAGCGTCGCCCCCATGACACCGATCGCGTACCCGAGCGTGACGCCCGCGCGCCTGCCCCGTCGCGCCATGATCAAGGAGAGGATCGTGGCTCCCGCCGCGGCGCCGAGAACGACTGCGGCGCCGGGAGCGCCGCTCAGCGCGGAGGTCCCGGCGATCTCATCGGCGGCGATGGACGCCACCGTGGACGCCGCGATGTGTCCGGTCGAACCAAGGGCGACGCCCGCGACGAGCGTACGGAGCGCTCGTCGTCGCTGGCGGACCCGCGCGCCTTCGCCCGGCGCGTCGGTCATCCGGGCCGGCGGTCGGGCGGGACGAGCTTGGCGAGGGTCGTCCTCAGCGTGGCGAGCTCATCTGGCGCGAGATGACAGAGGAAGTGGTCGGCGATGCCCTGGAAGTGGACCGGCAGGGCCCGGAGCAGGCGCTCGCGGCCGGCGTCCGTCAGATGCGCGAAGGAACCGCGCCGATCTGTCTCGCAGGCGACGCGCGAGACGAAGCCCTCGGCTTCCAGGTGGTCCACCCGCCGAGTCATCCCGCTGCGCGACAGCAAGACGCTCTCCGCAAGGTCGCGCATGCGAAGCGTCCCGCCAGCGAAATGAAGCTGGACGAGGACGTCGAAATCCGACAGCGCAAGCGACTCCTGCTCCTCGAGCTCGGCCTCGAGGCGGCGAACGACTGTCGCGTGGGCGGTCAGGAACGTCCGCCAGGCGAGCATGCCCGGATCGTCCACGGGTAGAAGCGATGTCGCGAGGGTCACTTCGGGCACGCTCGGGTCCTTGTTGCAGTCGCAACGAGGATAGCAGCGCCGAGACGCTCAGAGGCCGAGCGTCAGCACCTCACGCGGGCCCGTCGCGTCGGCGGTTAATTCAGCTGCCGGCGCGGTGGCTTCGGGTCGCGCCGCGGCCATCTCGACATACCGGCAGAGAGCATTGGCGAGCCGCATCTGGGCCGGTGTCCTGGCGCGAACTCGGAGCAGATCCGGGGAGGCGGCGACGATCGTGATGCACCGCGCTCGCGAAGTTGCGACGTTCAGTCGGTTGCGTGAGTAGAGGAAGTCCATACCGCGCGGTGCCAGCTCCGGGTTGGACGTCGTCAGAGAGTAAATGCTGATCGGTGCCTCCTGGCCTTGAAACTTGTCGACCGTCCCGACGCGGGCTGCGCTCGGGAGCCGCCGTTTGATCGCCCCTACCTGGGCGTTGTAAGGCGCGACGATCAGAACCTCGTCCCACGTCACCGGGCGCAGCTCGCCCTTCTCGTTTACCCAGCGTGCGCCGGCCTCGACAATCGACCGCGCGACGCGAGCAACTTCGTCCGCCTCCTCCGGTGACTCGTTGTCCGCGCCGACCGTCGGCACCTCGAGGAGACGCGGCCCAACCCCGTCCTCGATCGCCATGCCTGGCGCATCGAGCCGTTGTACGACAAGGTGGGGCTCGGGTTCGAGCCGGTCGTCGTAGAACACCTCGGACGTGAACGCGCAGAGATCCGGATGGAGCCGCCATGTCGTTTCGAGGAACAGGCCCCGGTCCGGGGGCATGGTCGCCCGGCCCCCGAGGACATGGGCCAGCGCCGATCGGTCGGCTCCCGGAGGATGGGTGCCCTGCATCGGCTGATCCAGCTGTTGCGGGTCGCCCAGGAGTACGAGACTCTCAGTGGCACGCGAGATCGCGACGACGTTCGCCAGCGAGATCTGGCCAGCTTCGTCAACGAACAAGACATCGACGGCGTCGACCATCTTCGACGACGCCCAGAGCCATGGTGTACCGGCCGCGAGGTTGGCCCGACCATCCTCGAGCCGGGCGCGAACGTCGCCCGCATCCTTGCCCCGGGTCACCCGATCATCGTCGAGGACCTGTTCCTTTTCGCCCTTCTGGACAATGAGGACCGCTACCTTGGGCTCCTCCTTCGCCGCCTCGAGCACGGCCTTGAGCAGGTTGCCGATGACCTTGTGGCTGGTCCCGGTGATGCCGACGCGCTTGCCCGCCGCGAGGATGGTCAGGATCATGCGGGCGCCGCTGTAGGTCTTGCCGGACCCCGGCGGGCCCTGGATCGGGAGCGTCGTCCGATCGAGCGTCCGAGAGAGCCGGCGGGCCGCCTCGAGGTCGGTCTCGCCCGATCGACAGAGGTCCTCGCCCGGCGCCTGTCCGACTCGAGGCGGCAGGCCTCGGAGAAGATCCCGAGCCGCAAAGTACGGACCGTCGGCCTCGATTCCGTTGGCGAGCACCCATTCGCCGATCTCGACGAGCGAGGCCTGCAACTCGACGGTGCGGACCCAGTTGAGGGGCACGATCGCGCGCGGATGCGGCTTGTCGAGCGGGCGGCGGAGGTCAACGGTCCCAGCCGCCGCGTCCGCGGCTGCCTCCCCGACTGACCAGCTGAACGGACTGTCGTTGGGCCGCTCCTGTTTCTGGACGGGGTCATAGACCTCGCCCCGCCCCAGGTCAAAGTCCTGCGGCGGAAACGCGTAGCGCCAGGTCTGCTTGTCGTTCTTCGGCTCGTCGAGCGGCCCGACGGGTTCGAGCATGCCGATCGGGCCGTCTTCCTCGACAAGCTGCTCCGGCGTCAGCTCCATCAGGTGATGGAATTCCCACCACATCGACTTGTCCTCGCGCCTGTGCCAGCCGAGGAGTTGGCCGAGGAGCCAGCGGGCCTGATCCTCGGGCGAGCGATCGGCTGGGTCAACGGGAACGACGTCGGGTCCCGCGAGTCGTTCGACGAGGGCCTGGACGCGGGCCTGCGCTTCGGTCAGGTCGGCCGGGAGCGAGTCGACCCGCGGCACTGGCCGCGGCACCGGCTGGCCCGTTAGGTCCTCCAGCTCATGCCGAAGCTCCTCGAGCCATCCCTGGAGCCGCTGATTGCTCACAACATCGTCGCGGTTGTAGGCCTCGATCCGATCAAGGTGGTCCGAGGACGGCCGCTCGCCTTCGCCCAACTCCAGCCACTGCTCGAAGGCGACGATGCTCGAACCGGCATCCCGCAGGTCGATCTCGCGGACGAAGTCGTAGAACTGCTCCATCTTCTTGATCGAATAGCTCTCGACCGAGGCGCGGAGCGACTGACGGACGGCGCGCAGCAGGTCGACCAGCACACCTCCGCGGAGGAGCCCGTCGACGTCATCTTCGCGGGTACCGTAGCGGCCCATCAGCCGCTTCAGGGCGGTCGGTTCGTACGGCGCGTAGTGGTAGACGTGAAGGGTGGGATCAGCCGCCAGCCGCTCGCCGATGAAGTCCATCAGCTGTTCGAACGCTCTCTGCTCGGCGGCGAGCGTGAAGTCCCCGTTCTCGTCGCGGGCCCAGAAAGCGTGGAACGTCCCGTTCGCCTCCAGCACGCCGAACAGGTAGTCGAGGCCGTCTTCGAACGCATAGGGATCGCCTTCGATGTCAAAGAAGAGGTCGTTCGGGGAGGGGGGTGGCAGCATCGCCAGGCCACGCTCAATTTCGGCGGGCTCGCCTGGTCCGTGCAACAGCAGCTCGTATTTCGGGCGGCCCTCAACGCGTCCCTCGAGCTGGATGCGCGCCTGTTCGCGGACCCTGGCCAGAGCGCCCTCGCCGGTACCCTCCAGCGGGGGGACGATGGGCAGCTCGAGCCTACCGAGGCCTGCCAGCGTCGTCGTCCCGTGGGCAGTCAGGGCCCGCCGCTGGCGGGCCGATATGCCGGCGACGAGACTCAGATGGTCGTCCGCGCGACGCCGAGCGACGCACTCGGCGGCCCAGCGACAGACATCGCAATGGTCGACCGGCTCAGGATAGGTGTCGGCCGGTGGGTAGACGGCGGTGACCTCGCTCGTCATCGCCCGGACGAATCGATCGCGGGCGGAACGGTAATAGGCCATGTAGTCGTCGACCCGGAGGCGCTCGACCGCTCGCGCGCTGCCGCCCAGCGCGACGTACATCCAGTCCGGCCGGACTCCCTGGATAGCCTGGAGGAGGTCGATGTAGGTGCAGATCTGCAGCACCGCGCTAGCCTTGACGTGCCGCGCCAGCTTCGTATCGGCTACCTCGAAGTGGTAGGAACCGAAACGGGAGGGCCTCGCCGGATCGTCCACGCGCAACAGGAAGTCGGCGTGGCCTCGCCAGGTCCCGTCAAAGAACGTTGCCTGGTAGATGACGTCCGCGCCGGAGGCCATGGCCGAAACCGTCTCTGCGGCGGCAGCGCGGAGCTGGTCGCCCCGGTCCTCGATCGAGCCGTCAAGCTCGACCGTGACGGCCTTCCGGCCGTCCGCCATGAGGTCGGCGAGGTAACGCTTCTCGTGCTCGAATCCGCGCTTCCGGATGATGTCGAGTTCCGGATCGTCGCGCATCGGGCGTTTCACGAGGCCCGCCAGGGCGGCCCGCTCGAGCTGCGTCAGATGCTCGCACGCGAGATAGGCGACGAGATCCGTGGCCGCGTAGACCTGGCGGCCGTCGATCGTCTGCACGCGTCAACGATACCGACCAATCGCGTCAGGTTGCCTGTCACCGTCCTCCGCCACTTCGTCCGATTTCGAACGCCGCCCGAAATCAGTCCCATTTCTTCGACTATTCCGAATTCGGAATCCGAATGCGGACGATCGGCCGGCAGGGATGTGGATTCGCGCGGCGTGCGATTTCGGAGCATCTAGTCGGCGCGCGCTACGCTGCCTCGGTGAGAAAGCCCGACCCCGAACCCTGGAATCCGTGGACGCCGCCGCCGCGCGAAAAGCTCAATGAGCGCCAGATCCGCGAGGCGCAGGAGGCCGGCGCCTTCGACGACCTGCCGTTCAAAGGCGAGCGAATCCCGCTCGAGGGCGACTCGGCCGCAGGGGACTGGGATCGGGCATACCGGATGCTCCGAAATGCCCGGTTCGCGCCGACCTGGATCGAGACCGACAAGGAGGCCTGCGACCTCCTGGCGTAGCGCGACGCCATTCTCGAGCGGGCCACGAGCTCGACGCTGAACCGTCGGCGGGATCGGGCCGACCCGCAGCGGGTCGTCAAGGTTGCCAATCGGGCGATCATGCGGCTCAACAGCGAGACCCCGACGGAGCGCCAGCATCGGCGCCTGCTTGACCTGAACCGCGAGCTCGAGGCCCTCGCGCGCGCCCACGAAGGCTAGGCCCCGCCAGACTCAGCGGACGAGGGCGTCGACCGCTTCGGCGAAGACTTCCGTGTGCCGATCGACGTCCGCCGCCGTCGTTACCGGGCTCATCAGCGCCATGTTGTGGAACGGCGTCATGAGGACGCCGCGGTTCATGACGAACAGGTGCAGGAAGCGCTCGAGCGCGGCGTCGGCGTAGGCGGCCTGCTCGGCGCCGTCGCGGGGCGGCGTCGCCATGAAGTGGTATTCCGCCCGGGCCCCGAGACGAGTCACGTGCCACGACACGCCGCGCGAGGCGATGACCTCGTTGACACCGGCCTCCCACCGCTCGGCGAGCGGGATCATCCGACCGAACGCCTCATCGGTCAGGACCTCGCCGAGCGTCGCCCGAATCGCCGCCAGCGACAGGGCATAGCCAGCCAGCGTCCCACCGACCCCGCCGACGTCGGTCCGCTCGGGCATTGTCGCCCGGACCCGCTCGGCGATCGACTCCGTCATCCCATACGTGCCCGCCGGGATCCCGCCACCGATCGTCTTGCCGATCACGAGCATGTCGGGCTCGAGGCCGTCCCGCGCGGTCATCCCGCCCGGTCCGGCGCAGATCGTGTGGGTCTCGTCGATGATGAGGTTCGTGCCGGTGCGCCGGGTGATCTCCCGGAGCGCCTCGTGGTAGCCGGGCTCCGGCAGGACGATGCCGATATTCGTCAAAGCAGGCTCAATAAGAACGGCCGCGACATCCTCGTCGGCGAGGGCGCGCTCGAGCGCCGCGACGTCGTTGAACGGCACGACCCGCGTTGTCAGGGCGGGGTCGACCGGCGGCCCGACGCTGCCGTCGCTGACAATGACCCGCCCGTCCGCGTCGAGCGTGGCGAACGTCTCGTCGACCGAGCCGTGGTAGCAATAGTCGTGGACGACGATCTTCGATCGACCGGAAGCCTGGCGGGCAAGGCGGATCGAGAACCGATTGGCATCGGTGGCGGTCATCGTGAACTGCCAGTACGGCAGCCCGAACCGTCGCCCGAGCTCCTCGCCCGCGGCGATCGCGTCCTCGGTCGGCAGCATGTGGGTGATGCCGCGGCGCATCTGACGCTCGACGGCGGCGATCGTCGGGGCGGGGCCGTGACCGGCCATTGCGCCCGTGTCGCCCAGGCAGAAATCGACGTATTCGTGGCCGTCAACGCAGCGGAAGCGGGCGCCGGACGCCTCGTCGACGAAGAGCGGGAAGGGCGAGGCCCACTCGACCATCCAGTTCATCGGGACGCCGTCGAGGAGCGAGTGGCGGGCGCGCTCGTACAGCTCCGCGGAGCGCGGGTGGGCGGCCCGGAACCGTTCGTTCTCGGCCTCGCTCAGGGAGGCGAGGCGGTCGCGATCAATCGTCCGGGTGGGAGAGGTCGCCATCGGCCGATGATGCACCGGCCGGCGCATCCACGTCCTGCGATCCCGGGGAGCGCGACGCCTCGGAGTCGTTCGATTTCGAACGTCGCACGAAGTCACTCTCGTCGTGGGACATCGTCCGATTGCTTGAATACGAAATCGTCGGATTTTCTGGAGGCAGGTGATTTCCAGCGGCGTGCGATTTCGGACTATCGCGCGCGGGTTCCCCTAGGGTGCGGCGGGTGAGCCGCCTGCGCTCAGTGAAGCCGGCGAGTGTAGCCGCAGATCTCGCAATGGGCGATTCCGCCGGCCGGGTCGACGGTGAGATAGCTGGTGCAGCCGTTCGTGCTGCAGTAGGGTCGGGCGGAGGTGGCGGCTCGGCGCCGAAGGCGGCGCATTGCGACGGACCGGCCCGCGACCGATGTGGTCGTGGTTCTCGGATGCATTCTGTTCCTTCTTGTCGGGCGTCTCGCGGGCGCAATTGGCGCTCGACGCGGCGTCGCGACTGGTTCTGCTCCACGGTCCACCGAAATAGAAAGGACCGGAGCGGTTCGTGGTTTCCATGCCCGGAGCGATGTCGGGAGCGTGTTGGGCTCGACCGGCGGTCGCCTCTGCGGACCACCGAATCATCGTCGACGGAGGCCGATTCGTCAATCGACCCATTCGGCGGTCGCCGCGGCCGAAGGTTTGCTGACTCTCAACCAAACCTCAGAAACCTTTCAGGATCGGCCTGTACGACTACTTGATGCACCTCCTCGTCATCGAGGACGACCCTCGTCTGGGACGTCTGCTCGTCCGCCTGTTGACGGGGGATCGGCACGTCGTCGAGCTGGCCGCGACCGGACGCGACGGCCTCGACGTGGCCGACACTGGCACGAGCCTCGATGCGATCGTCCTGGACGTCGGACTGCCCGATCTGGGCGGGATCGAGGTCGCCCGGCGGATCCGAGCCCGTGGCTGCCGGACACCGATCATCATGCTGACCGCTCGCGACGGACTCCCTGATCGGGTCGCGGGGCTCGATGCCGGCGCCGACGACTACCTCACGAAACCCTTCGCCTACGAGGAGCTGGCCGCCCGCCTGCGGGCGCTCGTCCGGCGCGCAGCGCCGGCCGCTCGCCCAGACGGCGCCCGGTTGCTGAACGGCCCGATCGTCCTCGACGAGACACACCGCCTCGTTACCGTTGAGGGCCGGCCGATCGACCTGACGGCGCGGGAATTCGCGCTCCTCGAATGCCTGCTCCGCCATCCCGGCCACGCGCTGTCGCGCGAGCAGCTGCTCGATCAGGCCTGGCCGCTCGGGGTCGCCGTCACGCCGAATACCGTCGACGCCTTCATCACGTTCCTTCGCCGGAAGCTCGGCCCGGGCGGTGGCAGGCGGATCGAGACGGTTCGCGGGATCGGCTACCGGATGGCCCAGGCGTGATCGATGCGAACGGGCCAATAACCGAACCGGAAGCGCACCACACCCGAACCGCCGAACCGGCCGGCGACGCGGCCCTCGTCCGGCGGGTGCGCTGGCGCCTCCTCGCCTGGAGCGGCGGGTCGACGCTCGCCGTGCTCCTCGTGCTCGGCGTCGTGCTGTACGCGGTCATCGACCGCTCGCTTGCCGCCGCGGCCGAGCAACAGCTGCGGGACCGGGCCATCCCGGTCGCCAAGAGCCTGATCGCGGGAGCCCGGATCCCCATGATCGATCCCAATGTCATCGCGGCCAACCCGGGCCAGCCCGGCCTGGTGATCGGCGGCGCGAGCTCGGGCACCGTCGCGTTCGTCGCCACGCCGTTCAGTGGCGTGGTTCCCGCCGCGGGTCCGATCGACAGCCTGCTCAATGCCGCGGACATCAACGCAGCCATCCGGTCGGGCGAGGAGATCATCCGCGAGGTGACGTTCGACGGCGCGCCATGGCGTGTCCTGACGCTGCCGTTCGAGGGTCCCGGCGGCCGGTACGCCGTCCAGGTCGCCGTCGATGCCTCGGCCGAGGAGCGGACGCTCGGCGTGCTCGTCGCGGTGCTCGTGGCCGGCGGTATGGTGGTCATGGCCGTCTCGCTGCTGCTCGGGTGGCTCTATGCCGATCGGGCGCTCGTCCCGATCCGCGATGCCATGCGCCGCCAGCGCGAGTTCGCCGCCGACGCCAGCCACGAGCTCCGGACACCTCTCGCGATCGTCCGAGGCACCGTCGACCTGCTTCGACGCAATCGCGACAAGCCTGTCTCCAAGGTCGGCGACGCCCTCGACGACCTCGAGAGCCAGACCGACCGGCTGACCGATCTCGTCGAGGACCTCCTGGTGCTCGCCCGGACGGATTCGGGAGCCGTAGACCTCGAGCCCGCGCCGACGGATCTCGCCGAGCTCGTCCTCGATACGACGACGGCGATGGCGGCCGTGGCCTCCCGAGGCGGGGTCCGGCTCGAGGTCGACGCCCAACCCGTGCCCCTGATGGCCGATCCGGCCCGGCTGCGACAGCTGATCCACCTTCTCCTGGACAACGCGATTCGCCACTCGGCCGCGGCGGGCGAGGGCCGCAGCGTGCGCTGCCACGTCGAGATCGCGGACGGACGTGCGGTCCTGGCGGTGGAGGACGAGGGGCTAGGAATCCGAGGGGAGGACCTGCCGCGCGTGTTCGACAGGTTCTGGCGAGCCGCGGACGCACCCGCGGGCGGAACCGGCCTTGGCCTCGCGATCGCGGCCTGGATCGTGGAACGCCACGGCGGGTCGATAACGGCCTCGAACCGACCGGGCGGGGGCGCGCGTTTCGAGGTTCGCCTGCCGAGGGTTGCCGACGCGGCGTAGGCGTGTAGCGCAGCGTCGGAGCCCGCCCCAGTTTCAGACGACCTTCACTACCGGCTCGTACAAACGGACTCAACGGGAAGCCGGCCGGCTTCCGTCTCGCCCACCTGGAGGTCCGTGATGTTCACCACCATCCGCGGCCTGCTCCTCGCGCTGTTCGTCCTCGCCCTCGTGGCGGCGTGCAGTGCGACGGCTGCGGGTCCCGGGGTTGCCACCCTCGAGAGCCAGGCGCCGGGCGCCGCTCCATCGGCATCGCCATCGATGTCACCGGAGGACGCACTGCTTGCCTACGCCGAGTGCATGCGCGAGCACGGTATCGACATGCCTGACCCGACGTACGAGGAGGGCGAGGACGGATCGGTCTCGATCGGCATCGAGGGCGGGCCCGGAGGCCGTGACGAAATCGACAAGGAAGAGTTCCTCGAGGCCGAGACGGCCTGCCGCCACCTCATGACGGCCGTCATGCCGGCCGGGAGAGGCGAGATGCCGGCCGAGGACGAGGAAAAGCTCCTGCAGTTCGCCCGATGCATGCGCGAGCACGGCATTGACATGCCGGACCCGAACGCGAACGGCGGCATGATGTTCGAAGTCGGGCCGTCCGAGGGCGGCAAGGGCGGGATCGACCCGAACGACGCCGACTTCCAGGCAGCCCAGGAGGCGTGCGGGGACCTGCTGCCGGGCAAGATCGGTGGAAAAGGGCCCAGCACGAATGAGGTGGGGCCGGGCCCCGCGGGCGGCAGCGACGTCCCGGGCACGAAGGTGGCCCCTTGAACCGGCTCATCCGGGTCGTGGCCGTGGCCGCGATCCTTGCCGCCGGCGCGGCCGGGGGCTGGTGGCTCCAGCAGGGCGGCGTCGCGGCGGGTGGGCCCCTGACGACGGAGGGCGGCGACGCAACCGACGACGCCGTCACGACCGCCGAAGTCGAACGGCGGACCCTGACGGTGACGGAGGAGTTCGACGCCATCCTCGGGTACACGACGGACTACGACGTGCTGGGCTTCCTCACCGGCACCCTCACGTGGGCGGTCCAGGAGGGGACGGTCGTGACGAACGGCCAGCTCCTATACGAGACCGACGGCGTCCACCGGGCGGCCGCGATGTACGGCTCCCGGCCGGCGTGGCGGACGATGGAGGCCGGGGTCTCGAACGGCGCCGACGTCCGCCAGCTCGAGGAGAACCTCAGCGTCCTGGGATATACGCGAAGGGGCGACGTCATCGACCGCCACTGGGACGCGGACACGACCGCAGCCGTGAAGCGCTGGCAGGCGGCCGCCGGGGTCGGCGTCGACGGCGTGATCGAGTTGGGCGAGGTCGTGTTCCTCCCGGAGGCGATCCGCATCACGGAGGTCCAGGCGACACCGGGGTCAGGCGTCGGGCCGGGAGCCCCGATCATGACCGCGACGTCCAACCGGCGCGTCGTAAGCCTCGACCTGGACGCAACGGACGTCGAGCTGGTCAATGCCGGCGACGCGGTCACCGTGGAGCTGCCGGATGGCACGACCGTCGACGGGACCGTGGTCACGATCGGCCGTGTGGCCCAGTCCTCGACCGACCAGCAGGGCGGCACCTCGACGACGCTACCCGTGACCATCAGTCTCGATGACCCGGCCGCGGCCGGAGACCTGGACCACGCTCCGGTGACGGTGACGGTCGTGCGCGACTCCCGCGAGAACGTCCTGACCGTGCCCGTGAGCGCACTCGTCGCGCTCCTCGAGGGCGGCTACGCGGTCGAGGTCGTCGAGCCTGCCGGTGCGCCGACGGCCAGCCCGTCACCGAGCGGATCCGCTGAGGCCTCGCCACTTGCCTCGCCGGCATCGAATGGACCGACGACGCACCTCGTCCGCGTCGAGCCGGGCCTGTTCGACAACGGCCACGTGGAGATCACGGCCGACGGTCTCGCTCCGGGCGATCTCGTGGTCGTGCCCTCATGAGCGCCGTCATCGAGCTCAGCGGGGTCGGCAAGGAATATCCGGGCTCGTCGCCGGTCGCCGCCCTCCGGGATGTCGACCTATCGATCTCCGATGGCGAGCTCGTCGCCCTCGTCGGGCCGTCCGGCTCCGGCAAGTCGACGCTCCTGCACCTGATCGGCACGCTCGATCGGCCGACATCCGGCACCGTTCGGGTGGCGGGCCACGACGTCGCATCGATGACCGACCGCCGGCTTTCGATGATCCGGGCCGAGTCGATCGGCTTCGTCTTCCAGCAGTTCTTCCTGCTGGGTGGCGAGTCGGCGCTGGACAACGTCGCCGACGGGCTGCTGTACCGCGGCGTCAGGGGACGCGATCGGCGCGAGGCCGCCGCGGCCTCGTTGGAGCGGGTCGGCCTCGGCCACCGGCTCGGTCACCGGCCCGCCCAGCTGTCCGGCGGGGAGCGGCAGCGGGTGGCGATCGCCAGGGCACTTGTCGGCCGACCGGCGATCGTTCTCGCGGACGAACCGACCGGCAACCTCGACACGGCAACCGGCGCCGAGCTGCTCGACCTCCTGGCCGAGCTTCATGCCGAGGACGGGACCACGATCGTCGTCATCACCCACGACCGGGATGTTGCGGCAAGGCTGCCTCGCCGGATCGATATCCGCGATGGTCGTATTGAGCGCGACTCGGGACCCTTTGTCGGGATGGCGTCATGACGACAATCGAAGCCGGCCGCCCGGGGGTGCCTGAGGCCCTTCCGGGTCGAGATGCTCGTCTGGGGCGAGGCCACGTGGGGATCCTCGACCTCGCCCGGATCGGCGCGGGCGGGCTGCGGGCGCGGCGGATTCGAACCGGACTGACCGCGCTCGGTATCGCCATCGGGATCGCCGCGATGATGTCCGTGCTCGGGATCTCCGAGTCGAGCCGCGCCGACCTCCTGGCGACGCTCGACCGGCTCGGGACGAACCTCCTCACGGTGAATGCGGGGCAGACGCTGTTCGGCGAGAGTGCGGCGCTGCCGGAAGAGGCCCCGGCGATGATCGGCCGGATCGGTCCGGTCGAGGGCGTGTCAGGCGTCGAACTTATCCAGGCTTCCGTGCGCCGGACGGACCTGATCCCGAAGTCCGAGACGGGCGGCATCTCGGTGGTCGCCGCAGACGCATCTCTCCTCGGGACGCTCGAGGGAACACTGGCCGATGGGCGAAACCTCGACGCCGCGACGGCTCGCTACCCGACGGTCGTCCTCGGCGCGACGGCGGCCCGCCGGCTCGGCATCGCCGACGTCGGGATCGGCGCCGTCGTCGACATCGGCGGCCACTGGTTCGCCGTCATCGGCATCCTGGAGCCGCTGCCCCTCACCCCCGAGATCGACCGGGCCGCGATCATCGGCTTGCCAGTCGCCCGCGACCTCTTCGAAGCAACCGGCTCTCCTTCGATGATCTACGTCCGCGCGTCCGACGCGGCGATCGATGACGTCCGAGCCGTCCTGCCGGCCAGCGCGAACCCGTCGAACCCGGAGGAGGTCCAGGTCAGCCGGCCGTCCGAAGCGATCGCTGCCCGTGCGGCGGCCGCCACGACGTTCACGGCACTGTTCCTGGGTCTAGGGGCCGTGGCGCTGCTCGTCGGCGGACTCGGGATTGCCAACGTCATGCTCATGGCCGTGCTGGAGCGCCGCTCCGAGATCGGCCTGCGCCGGGCGCTCGGCGCGACGCGCGGCCACATCGTCGGCCAATTCCTGACCGAGTCGCTGGTCCTCGCCGGCTCCGGCGGGATCGCCGGCGTCGCGCTCGGGTCCGTGGTCACGATCGTCTACGCCGGGAGCCAGGGCTGGCTCGTGGCGCTGCCGTGGGTCGGGATCGTGGGCGGCGTCGGGCTCGCGGTCGCCATCGGTGCGGTCGCCGGCCTGTACCCGGCGATCCGGGCCGCCCGGACGGCGCCGACCGATGCGCTACGCACGGCATGACGGGGAGTGGTGGGCGGCGGCGATGGGCCCCAGGACTTGGCCAGATTTCCATCAGAGGACTGTTAGGCCAGATCCGCCGACCCTCGAAGACGCCGGCGAGGGTGCCGTGAGCGTGAATTGCGGGTCACGCTGGCCGGTAACGGGCCAGAAACCTCCACCGAACTGGCCAAAGAGTCCTCGGTTGAGTATCTGGCCAGGTCGCGGACAGGCGCTACGCTCCGCGGATGGAACTGACCGGCCGGCGAGTGCTCCTGCGCCCGACGGCCGACGCGGACGCGCCAGCCCTCGCCGCGATCCTTGCGACGCCGGAGGTCGCCCGCTGGTGGCCGGCCTTCGACCTCGCCCGCGTCGAGGCGGAACTGACCGGCCGCGACGAGGACGTCGACGTCTACGCGATCCTGGTCGACGGCCGGATCGTCGGCGCGATCCAGTCCCACGAAGAGCGAGACATGGAGTTTCGGCACGCCGGGATCGACCTGTTCATCGACCCGGCCCACCATGGCGAGGGCCTCGGTCCGGACGCGATCCGCACGCTCGCGAGGTTCCTGATCGAGGAGCGCGGTCACCACCGCTTGACGATCGATCCGGCGGCGGCCAACGAGCGAGCGATCCGGGCCTACGAGAAGGTCGGTTTCCGGAGCGTTGGGGTCCTGCGCCGCTATCAGCACTTTCCCGACGGGACGTGGCAGGATGGTCTCCTCATGGAGTTGCTTGCCGAGGAGTTGCGCGACTGAGGTCGATTGCGAAATCGCAATCGAGCCCGAATCGAAGGTGAGTTGCGCGAATCCCGTCATCCTTGGCAGACTCCACCTCGTCCGATTAGCACATCCGAGAGACCAGGAGGGTCCCTTGCCGACATCCTTTGCCGCGCGGATCCCGCGTGCCGGCTTCATCCGCGCGACGACGGTGTTCGCCGTCGGAACACTGCTACTCGGGGCGTTCGCACCAGCGGCCTCCGCCGACGGCGGGCTAGAAGTGACGACCGCGTATCCGGCCGTCGCGGTGGCGCCCGGCTCCAAGGTCAGCTTCGACCTGACGGTCAGCTCGACACGTGCCGGAGACGTCGCTCTGAGCGTCGACTCGGTCCCGACCGGCTGGACCGCGAGCCTTCACGGCGGCGGGTTCGTCGTCGACGGCGTGAGCGCCGGCCCGGGTGCCAATGCAACCGTCCGCCTCGACGTCTCGGTCCCGGGCGACGCGACCGCGTCGACCCAGACGCTTCGCGTCAATGCCTCGCTGGGCAGCACGAGCGACGTCCTGCCGATCGGAATCCGCGTGGACGCGGCGGCGGCCGGCGACATCACGATCACGACGAACACCCCGACCCTCACCGGTCCGTCGAACGGCAACTTCCCGTTCGCCTTGACGCTCCACAACGACACCGCCCAGGACGTGACGGTGTCCGCGACGGCGTCTGTCACGGATCAGGCGGACTGGGAGGTCAAGGCCGAGATCGCGGGCCAGGAGCAGGCCGCGTCGACCGTCGTGGAAGCCGGCGGCACGACGAGCATCAACGTGACGGCGACCCCGCCCGAGAACGCGCCGGCCGGCGACTACCAGGTCCATGTCGAGGTCAAGGCAAATGAGCAGACAATCCCGGGCGACTTCGGGGTCACGCTGACTGGGTCCTACTCGATGACGGTCACGACTCCCGGCCAGCTGCTCTCGGCGCATGGCTCGGCGGGTGGCACCACGGCGCAGGACTTCATCATCACAAACACGGGCACCGCGCCGATCACGAATGTGAAGCTAGCGGCCACGCCGCCGACCGCCTGGGAGGTAACGTTCGAGCCGCCGACGGTCGAATCGATTCCCCCTGGCGACGCCGCCACGATCACGGCGACGATCAAGCCATCGGGCGACGCGATTGCCGGTGACTACCAGATCAGCTTCGCGGGTGCGAGCGATCAGGCCGACGCCGATGCCGCGGTGCGCTTCACAGTCGAGACATCGCCGATCTGGGCTCTCGTCGGGATCGGCCTCATCGCGGCAATCCTCGTCGGCCTGTTCTACGTCTTCCGGACGTACGGGCGCCGATGACCTCCGGCCCTCGCCTGGCGCCCAAGCGCCGCATCGTCCCGCGACAGGGATCCGCGGCGGCCGGCGCGTCGCCGGCCGAGTCCCTCGATGACGGCTCGGTTCGGATCCGGACGCGGAAGCTCACGAAGCGCTACGGCGACCTCGTCGCGGTCGACCATCTCGATCTCGAGATCCACTCGGGCGAGATCTTCGGGCTGCTCGGCCAGAACGGGGCGGGCAAGACGACGACGATCCTCATGCTCCTCGGCCTGACGGAGCCGAGCGACGGAGAAGCGTGGGTCGTCGGCCTCGATCCCGCTCGACATCCGCTCGAGGTGAAGCGCCGCGTTGGGTACATGCCGGACAGCGTCGGCTTCTATTCCGACCTGACCGGTCGCGAGAACCTGCGCTATACCGCTCGTCTCAATCGGATCCCGGACGAGCTCGCCGAGACCACGATCGACGAAGTCCTCGACCAGGTCGGGCTGACGGAACGGGCAGACGACCTGACCGACACGTACTCCCGGGGCATGCTCCAACGGCTCGGAATCGCCGACGCCCTCGTCAAGGATCCGGACGTGCTCATCCTCGACGAGCCCACCACGGCGATCGACCCGCTGGGCGTCACGGAGGTCCTCCTGCTGCTCCGCCGCCTGGTCGAGGAGCGCGGCCTGGCCGTGCTCCTGTCGAGCCACCTGCTGAACCAGGTCCAGTCGGTCTGCGACCGGATCGGGATCTTTGCCTCCGGGCGGTTGATCGGTAACGGCACGATCGCCCAGCTCGCCGAGCGGTTCGGCGACGGGGCGGCCCACATTGAGGCCGGCTTCGAGTTCGAGAACGCGGCCGATGCCGAACGGGCGCCGGGACTCCTTCGTGCGATCGACGGTGTCGAGGACGTCAAATCCGGACCCAGGCCAGGGGATCCGTGGCTGGTCACGGTTCGGCCGCCGTCGGCCGGGGGCGCGGTGCGCCAGGCGATCCTGTCTGTGGCCGCAGCCGAAGGCCTTCGCCTCGTCTCCATGCGACCGATCGTCCCGTCTCTCGAGGAGATCTACCGGTCGGCGGTAGCGCGGAGTACGGGTGAGACCACGGGGGCAGTCCATTGACAGCGACAGCCGCATCCCCGCGAGCCGAGCGGTCCGTTGCCCGGGCCGGCTGGATGGTCGTCGCCCGGAAGGAGTTCGCGGACCACCTTCTGTCCGCGCGCTTCATCATCCTGCTCTTCGTCCTGGGTCTCGTTGCCGCCATCCCGCTCTACTTCGTCGCGGACACGATCCGGTCGGCCGCCCAGGCGAACAGCGGGACGCCTGCGATCTTCATCGCGCTGTTCTGGTACGCCCCCGACGTCACCGACCAGATCACGCTGCCGTCGGTCGCGGGGTTCCTGGGGATCGTCGCGCCACTGCTCGGGATCGCCTTCGCGTTCGACGCGGTGAACGGCGAGCGGGCTCGGGGGACGCTGCCGCGCCTCCTATCCCAGCCGATCCACCGCGACGACGTCATCAACGGCAAGTTCGCCGCCGGGCTGGCGGTCATCGGCATCGTCCTCGTCTCGGTCGTCGGCCTGATCGCGGCGTTCGGAATCATCCGCCTGGGGATCCTGCCGGCCCCCAGCGAGATCCTGCGGCTCGCGCTCTGGGTCATCGTGACCTTCGTGTATGTCTCGCTCTGGCTCGCCTTCGGGATGCTCCTGTCGGTCGTCGTCCGTCAGGCGGCTACCTCGGCCCTGATCGGGTTCGGGGTCTGGATCCTGGTCACGATCTTCGGCGGGCTGATCACCTCGCTCGTCGGTGGCTTCCTGGCGCCGATCAGCGGATCGGACGCGCAGCGGCTCGCGAACAATCAGGTGCAGGAGATCGTCAGCCGGCTGCTGCCCGACACGCTCTACCGTGAGGCGTCCCTGGTTCTGCTCAGTCCCCAGGCGATGTCGCGCGACATCTCGACGCCGGCCACAATCGACGGATACGTCCAGGCCCAGCAGCAGATCCCGTCGCTGACGTCGCTCGACCAGAGCTTCATCATCGTCTGGCCGCAGGTCGTCGCGCTTGTCGCCCTGACTGTCGCCTGTTTCGCGATCGCCTACGTCCGCTTCATGCGCCAGGAGGTCCGCGCCTGACGATGGCCGGACCGCCCGGCTGCGATCACTCTTGCGGCTGTAGCGGCAACGAGTTCGGCGAGGCGGCGGCCCAGCGGAGCCTCCGATCCTATCGCCGGTCCGGGCCGCCCCGGACAACCGCCTGGCTGATCGATGGGCTCCGGGCCGGCGGTGTAGATGGCATGACGGTCCTCGACATCGGCGCCGGGGTCGGGGCGGTCCACCTCGAGTTGCTGGCGAGCGGTGCGACCGCGGCCACGGACGTCGATGGATCGCCGGCCTTCGTCGCGGTTGCGCGAGCGGAGTCGGAGCGTCGGGGCATGGCGGATCGGGTCAGCCATCGGGTCGGCGACTTCGTGGCCCTCGCCACAGACATCGAACCCGCCGACATCGTGGTCCTCGATCGGGTCGTCTGCTGCTATCCCGATATGGAGGCGCTCGTGAGACTGTCTGTCGCCCACTCGCGGCGCAGGTACGGATTGGTGTACCCACGCGACCTGTGGTGGATCCGGGGCGGCAGCCGGATCATGAACGCGTTCGCCCGACTGGCCCGCCAGCAAGTCCGGGCCCACATCCACCCGACCGCAGCGGTCGATGCGATCGTCCGGACCGCCGGCTTTGCGCCCCTGCTCCGACGGACGAACGCGTTCTGGCAGATGGTCGTCTACGAGCGAACGGCTCCCACCTGAGGCAACGACCGCGATCGGAGAAGCGAACCATGTCCGACTCAACTGATGCGCTCAAGGATCTGGATGCATTCGTTGGCGAGTGGAACTTCTCGGGCGCAATGACGCTCGACGAGTCGATGGAGATCAGCGGCTGGACCGGCTTCGAGTGGATCGAGGGCGGCGGCTTTCTGGTTCAGCGGTCGACCACCGAGCGGAAGGAATTTCCCAACACCCTCGCGGTCATCGGGCCCGCCGACGAAGGCGAGGGCTACGTCATGCACTACTTCGACTCGCGGGGCGTCTCGCGCATCTACGAGATGAGCCTCGAAGGCCGAACTTGGACGCTGAAGCGGGCGCCGAGCGGGCCGCGGTCTGACTTCTGGCAGCGCTGGATCGGCGAGTTCAGCGAGGACGGGAACACGATCCGGGGGCGATGGGAGAACTCGGACAATGGGTCCGACTGGGCGATCGACTTCTACCTCACCTACACGAGAATCTAGCGCGGCGGGTAGCCTGTGATCGCCCGGATCTCCTGGTACAACGGCTTGAGCCGGTCGTACATCCGGCGGTAGACCCGCTGGTAGAGCGCGTCGTAGAGCTTGTGGCGCTCCGGATCCGGGTCGAGAACCTCCGCGACGTGCGTCATCTCGCGGACGGCGGTTTCGACGCCCGGGTGGATTCCGAGGCCCACCGCCGCGTCGATCGCCGCGCCGAGGCCTGACGTCTCGTGGGTGTGGGGCCGGCCCGTCGGCAGCCCGAAGATATCGGCCGTCAGCTGGATCGCGGCCGGTGACTGCGCGCCACCGCCCGAGACCCGCAGCTCGCGGAGCGGCACCTTCGCCCGGCCCGCGGCCCGCTCGCCACCCTCCCGCAGGGCGAAGGCGAGGCCCTCGAGGATCGCCCGGTAGAGGTGGGCCCGGGTGTGCACGTCGCCGAAGCCGATGATCGCGCCCTTCGCCTCCGGCCCGGGGATCCTGACGCCCGGCGACCAGGTCGGCTGGAGCATGAGGCCCATCGAGCCCGCTGGCGTCTCCCGGACCAGATCGTCGAAGAGCGCCTCCGGGGTCACCCCGAGCTCCTCGGCCAGCTTGACCTCGCGGCTCCCGAATTGGCGCTTGAACCAGTCGACCATCCAGTAGCCGCGATAGACCTGGACCTCGAGCGACCACGCACCGCGGACCGCGGCTGGATACGGCGGCACGAGCGGGACCGCTTCTACATAGCGGCGCTGGGTCGTGTTGATCGTCGCCGTGGTGCCGTACGAGATCGCCCCGATGTGCGGTTCGAGCGCCCCCGAGCCCAGGACCTCGCACGCCTTGTCCGCGGCCGCGGCAATGACCGGCGTCCCGGCCGGCAGCCCGACGGTGCCCGCGGCCGCCGGCGTCAGGCCGCCGAGCGACTCGGTCGGGGGCACGAGCTCAGGCAACCAGGAGGGATCGATCGGGGCCAGCTGCCACCGCCAATCACCCTTCTTGGCCCAACGGAAGTTCTTGTAATCGAACGGGATGTAGCCGACCTGATCGGCGACCGAATCGACGAATCGGCCCGTCAGGCGATGGATGAGGAAGCCCGACAGCAGGAAGTAGTGGCGGATCCCCCGCCATGTGTCGGGTTCGTTGGCGTGGATCCAGTTCGCCTCGCAGTCGGCCTGGAACGCCGCGATCGTGTTTCGCACACCCAACGCCCGGAAGGCGAGGCCGTTGATCCCGCCGAGCGGTGGCAGCCCCTCGGTCCGACGCTGGTCGAGCCAGACGATCGCGGGTCGGAGCGGACGGCCATCGTCGTCGGTCACGACGATCGTTCCACGCTGGCTCGTCAGGGCGATCCCGGCGATGGTCTCGGGCCGGGCGACGCCGCCCGCCCACAGCAGCGTGCATGCCTCTCCGATCGATCGCCAGTAGAGCTCGGCATCCTGCTCGGCCCAGCCAGGCTGCGGCGAGACGTACGGCTCGATCGGGACCCGGGCACTCGCCACGAGCTTGCCGGTCGGGTCGAAGACGAGGGCGCGGACGCTCTGGGTGCCGGCGTCGAGCGCGAGGATGTGGTCCGCGACGCTGCTGGTCCGCGTCGTGCTCATGGGGCGTCTCCGAGGAGGACGCCCGGATTCATGATCCCGTCGGGATCGAACCGCCGTGCGACGTCGGCGAGGACCGCCAACCCGAGCTCTCCCTTCTCGGCGGGAAGATACCGCGCATGATCGCGGCCGACGCCGTGCTGGTGGGTGATCGTGCCGCCATGCTCGACGATCGCTTGGCTGGCCGCGTCCTTCAGCCGGCGCCACCGGACAAGGGTCTCGTCCGGGTCCGCCGCTCTGCGGAAGACGTACGTGGCATAGAGGCTGGACCCGCTCGAGTAGACATGTGAGATGTGGCTGAACGCGTGGACGCGCTCCTCGAAGTCGTCGAGACCATGGCGGAGCGCCCGAGCGACGGCCGCCGCCAGATCGGGCAGGTGGGTCCAGTCGACCGCGGTCTCGAGCGTGTCGAGGGCGTAGCCCGCGTCCCACAACGCATCGCGAAGGTCGGGCGTCCGAAACCGGCTCGCGATCCAGCGCCGGCCGAGCGATCCACCGACGGCGATCCCACCCTGGCGTCGGACGAGGCCGGCGACCTCGCGGACGGCGGACTCGACGACCCGTTCGGGGCCGCTCGCGCCGACGAGCAGGAGCGAGGGCTCTGGTCCGATATGGCGCAGGCGGAGGTAACGCCGCAGCAGCCCGATCGAGCGCGACTCGCCGGCGAGGGAGAGCAGCGTCGCCGTCTCGAGCGGCGTCGACGCCCGGACCATCGACAGCGGCAGGCCAGCCCGCGCGACCGACCGCGCAGCCTCCACCGCATGGGGCCAGTCCGGCAGGAACCAGGCCGGAAACGCCTCGCGAGCAGGGCGCGGCACGGCACGGACAGTGGCCTCCGTGAGGATCCCGAGCCGCCCCTCCGACCCGAGGACGAGCTGGCGGAGGTCGGGACCGGCGGCGGATGCGGGATGGGCCGGCAGCACGAGCGACCCGGACGGGGCCTCGACGCGGCCGCCCGCGAACAGATCCTCGATCCGGCCGAACCCGAGCGACTGCTGGCCGGCCGACCTCGCCGCGACCCACCCACCCAGCGTTGAGCGCTCGAAGGACTGCGGGAAGTGGCCGAGCGTCAGGCCGTGCGGGGCGAGGGCCGCCTCGAGGGCCGGGCCGGTCGTGCCGCCGCCGAACGTCGCGAGGCCGCTCCGCTCGTCGAGGGCTACGAGGCCTGCCAGGCCGTCGAGGGCGATCGTCAGGCTGGGTGGGCCGCCAGCCGGCGGGGTGATGCCGCCGACGACGCTCGTGCCGCCGCCGTACGGGATGACGCTGGCTCCGTTCGCGGCCGCGAATGCCAGGAGCTCGCGGACTTCGCCGGCAGCGGCAGGGCGCGCCACTCCGTCGGGTACCGCATCGAGACGACCGCTCCGGAGCGCGATCCAGTCGGGCAGACTCTGGCCCCGTGCGTGCCGGACGCGATCTTCGGCGTCGCGCGCGATGAGCGGGTGGTCCGCCAGCCGAGAGTCCGCGACGGCCGCGACGACATCCGCGAGCTCTGCATCTGGCTGAGCCCCACCCACGCCGATCTCGGATTCGAGGAGTCGGAGCGCCTCAGCCGGCAGGGTCGGGAGGGAGCCCACGTCGGCCCAGCCGTTCCAGCGCCGCACAGCCACCTCCTGTCGCGGCCATCGTGACGCATCGACAGGCGCGGTATCGTCCCCACATGAGAGGTGATCGGGTCGAAATCGTCGTCGACACGGGACAGGGCGTCCAGACGTTCATGATCGCGGCCACCAAGAACGGCCGGCGACTCGAGGTGACCACCGCACGCGGCGTCGTCGAGGTCACCGAGGTGACGCGCGGCGGCACACCCGTTCGGACGGGTCGGTTCATGGCGAGCCGGCTCATCGCGCTGGTCGAACACCCCGCCCAGGAAGGATCAGACGGCCGGGTCGACGTGACGACGCGGCGCCGGATGCGGCCGCCAGACGGCGCCTGAATCCTCGGCGCTACCCGCTCTGTCCCATGGTCCGCGAGCCGGACCAAGCGGCCAACGGGACCCCGCACTGAGCCCTGTTCTCGGGCCCCTCCGGATGGTCCGCCCGCCGGGCCAATCGGCGAACCAGCAGGCCGATTCGCCCAGCTCGCGTCGGTCGATCGTCCGTTGGTCCACCAGCCGGACCAAGCGGGCAGTGGACGGCCTAGAACGGCGGCCAGGGGATCGCCGGCCAGTCGCCTCGCGGGTACGGGAAGCGGCCCGCTTCCAGCAGCTCGTCCACTCGCCGTCGCGTGGCCGCGATCTCGGCCCGCGACAGGAGCGGCGCCAGCTGCCGGGCGAGGTCGCCCCGGAGCTCGTCCGCGATTCGCTGCAAGCCATCGCGTTCGTCCGCCTCGAACGCCGTCCCGCGCCAGCCCCAGAGCACCGTCCGGAGCTTGGGATATGTCGAGAATGTGACGCCGTGGTCGACGCCGTAGATGTGGGCGCCACCGTCGATCGGCAGGAGATGACCGCCCTTGCGGTCGGTGTTGTTGACCGCGGCGTCGAAGGCGGCGATCCGTCGCAGCCGTCGGTCGTCGCCGATCACCATCGCCACCATGTCCACCGCCGTGTCGACATCGATCCAGAGCTGGACGGCGCCTTCGCCGAACGGCCCATCCCGAAGCACGGTCGGGGGGACGACGCCCCAGCCGCTCGCCTCCGAGACAAGGAACGCGGCGACCTCGCGCCGGGCGAGGGTCCCGTCGGGGAAATCGTCAAGCGGCCGCTCGCCGGCGATCGGCTTGTAGACGGCCTCCACGGTCTGCGGCGCCTCGGGCGGCGGGCAGACCCGGGTCACCCGCCCGAGCATCGCGTGGTTGGTCGACCCAAGCAACCGCCCGACGAGCTGCAGGTCTCCCTCGCGCAGGACGTCGACGGCAACCGCAGTGTCGATCACGTCAGGCGGGCCCGCGGATCGTCGGCCTAGTTGACGTAATGGCCGTTGCGGCGGGGGCAGATGTGCCCCTGCTTGTCGAGTGGCTGGCCGCACAGCGGGCAGGGCGGTCGCCCTGACGCGATCACCTCCGCGGCCCGCCGGACGAACGATCGAGCGGCCGCGGCGGTTACTCGGACGCGGAGGACGTCCGGGCCGTCCTCGTCGTCGGACGTCTCGAACGCGGCCAGGATCGAGGCCGCGAGCGACGCGTCGAGCTCGACGCTGCCTTCGTCATCGTCATCCTCGTCGTCATCGTCCTCGTCGGACTCCGTATCGTCGTCGTCATCGGCCGCGGCCTCGATTTCGACCTCGATCGGCTCCGCCCGCGCCTCGACGAGGACGAGCCCCGCGTCGGCGTCCCAGCCCAGCGTCAATGTCGTGGCCCGGAACGCCTCGACAAGCGGCTCGTCGAGCGGCCCGGAGTCGGCGGTCGCCTCGTCGGAGGTGGCCTCCGTGACGCCGCGCTCCTCGAGCTCATCGAGCAGCTGATCGAGGCGCTCGGCCAGGACCTGGACCTGGACCTTCTCGAGGACCACGCTCACCACCTGGCTCGCTTTGCGTGCCTGGAGGAAGAACGTTCGCTGGCCAGGTTCGCCGACGGTGCCGGCAACAAAACGGTCGGGTGGGTCGAAATAGAACAGTCGTCGGGGCATGGCGACAAATCTACCCCGTTATCGCGGCCGAGGCGTCAGGCACGGGCGTCGGGCGCGGGCGTCCGGCACGGGCGTCAGGCACGGAGCCGGAAAGGACGTCGCCCGCGCGCGGTCAGCCGATGCGGACCGTGATCGCGTGGTAGCCGCGGGCGCCGTCGGGGGCCGGCGGTGTGACGTTGGCCGACTGGATCTCGCCGTTGCCGTCGGTCGCCCGGACCTCGATCCGGTGGTCGCCGGGTCCCGCGGCCGCGGCGTCCCAGGCGTGTGTCCACTGGACCCAGGTCGCGTCCGAGATCGACGTGGCGAGCGTGCAGTCCCGCCACTCCCCGTCGATCGCGACCTCGACCTTCGAGATGCCACGGTCCGGCGCCCACGCGACGCCGGCGATCACGACTCGGCCTGCCGGGACGGATCCGCCGCTCCGTGGCACGTCGATCCGGGCCTGGGTCAGGATCGGCCCTTCCTTGGCCCAGCCGAGTGGGACCCAGTAGCCGTCGAACGATTCCCAGGTCGTGAGCTCGAGTTCTGAGAGCCATTTCGTCGCCGACACGTAGCCGAAGAGGCCGGGCACGATCAGGCGGGCCGGAAAGCCGTGGATGCGCGGTAGAAGCTCGTCGTTCATCTTGACCGCGATTATCGGTTCGCGAGCCGGATCCATCACCCAGCTCGTCGGCATCCCGGCGGTCCAGCCGTCGATCGATCGGCCGACGAGCTGGCTCGCGCTCGCCTGGACGCCGGCGAGCTCCAGCACGTCCCGAAGGCGGACCCCCGTCCACTTCGCGTTGCCCACGAGGTGGCCGCCCACCTCGTTCGAGACGCAGGCGATCGTCACGTACTGCTCGATCAGCGGCATCTCCACGAGCTCCGCGTAGCTGAGTCGGGTTTCGCGATCGACGAGCCCGTGGATTCGCAGGCTCCACGACGGGAGGTCGACGGTGGGGGTGAGAATGGCCGTGTCGATCCGATAGAAGTCGTTGTTCGGCACGACGATCGGCGTCAGCCCTTCGACCGGCAGCGACGACCCGGCCGGCAGCGAGGCGATCTCACCGGCCGGCGGGATCGCGGCGTTGGCCGACTTGGGGATCGATTGGGATGCCTCGAGCATGCTGCGGCCACCGAGTCCGGCGACGACGGCCCCGGCGGCCACGGCGCCGCTCCGGAGCAGGAAGCCCCGGCGCGACCAGTCCGGCATGGAGCCCCGTGCCGGCGCATCGTCCGCCGGCAGCACCGACGGACCGAGCAGCCATGACAGAACCTGGATTCCGGCGATGGCCGCGACGCCGGCCACGATTGCTGCCGGGGCGGCGGCCGACGACGGATCCGAGAGGGTGGCGAAGAAGCCGATCGCGGCGAAGAGAGCGAACCCGCCCGCGCCCACCGTGAATGACCGCCGCGCGACCATCCCCAGCGCCGCCCCGACCACGATCGAGACGGCCAGGATGAACAGCTCGAGGGCGAGCTTGTCGTTCTGGCCGAACAGGGCAACGACGAAGTCCTTGGCGCCGGCCGGCTGAAGGTCGATCACCGCGCCCCCGACCGCTGCCACCAGCGACTGGGCCGTCAGCAGCCCCGCCACGAGCTCGGAAAGCCCGAGGGCGGCGAGAGTCGCGACGGCGCCGGCTATCGCGGGATGCCACGCCGGCCGGACGGGTGTTGCGGTCACGAGGACATCGTCCACCCCGTCAGCGACGTTCGGATGACGGCATCATCCGCGGCCTTCGTCCATCCAGGCGCGAAATCGGCCATTCGTGCGCTCGACGCTGATCGGCAGGCCGAACGCCTCGCTGATCACCGGTCCGGTCAGCGTGTCGTCGATCGGGCCGGCCGCGACGACGCGCCCGGCCGAGAGCACAAGCCCGTGACCGAAGCCGGCCGGGATCTCCTCGACGTGATGCGTCACGAGGACGATCGCGCGGGGCGTCGGCGCAGCCGCCAGGCCGCCAAGGTCCCGGACAAGCGCCTCTCGGGCCCCGAGATCGAGACTCGCCCCGGGCTCGTCGAGGATGAGCAGCTCGGGCGCCGGCATGAGGGCACGGGCGATCTGGACGCGCCGGCGCTCGCCCGTCGAGAGCTGGCCGAAGGTCCGCTCGGCAAGGTCGCCGACGCCGATCGCGGTCAGCAGGTCGCGGGCACGCGCACGGTCGGCGTCGCTGTACGTGTGCCACCACGGGCCGAGAGCGGCATGGCGCGCGGTCACGACGACGTCGAGGGCGGTCAGGCCCGGGTCGATCGCGGCCTCGAGGCCGGCCCCGGCGTAGCCGACCCGGCGCCGCAGCTCGCGGGCATCTACTCGCCCGATCGTCTCACCGAGGACCTCGACGGTGCCGCTCGTCGGCCACAGGTACGTGCTCGCGACGTGGACGAGAGTCGTCTTACCCGAACCGTTCGGCCCGAAGACGACCCACCGATCGCCCGGTCCGATCGACCAGTCGATCGGCCCGAGGAGCGTCCGGCCACCTCTCCGCACCGAGACGCCGGACAGGCGAAGGATCATGCAGCGATCCTACCCACCGGCCGATTGCCAGAGCTCGTCCCAGGCGGCTCCGGCACGGACTGTGGCCGCTCCGCGCGCCAGGGCCTCTCGCTGGCGGGCAAGCGCGAGCCGCGCGTCATCGATGGTCGTGACCGTGAACCGGACGCTCGCGCCGGGCCGGAGCTGACCGAGCCGCGGATGGTCCGCGGTGATGACGACGGCGGCGATCGGATAGCCGCCAGTGGTCTGGTGTTCGGCGAGGAGGACAATCGGCGCCCCGCCTGGGGGCAGCTGGATCGCGCCTCGGACGACGCCGCGCGACAGCAGCTCGCCGGAGGCCGTGGCTGGCAGCGGCGGGCCCTCCAGCCGCAGCCCGACGCGGTCGCTGGCAGCGCCGACCGTCCATTCGGTCGCGATGATCGCCTCCAACCCGGCCGCGGGTCCGGCGAGCAGCCGAAGAGGGTCCGTTCCTGCGGCGGCCAGCGGGTCATCAGCGAATGCCGGCCACACGGCGTCGGAAGCGAGGCCGCCTGCGAGGGCGGCCCGCAGGACGTCGCCAGCCCGAAGCCGTCTGCCGTCGATCCCGCCGAACCCGGCGCCGAGCGCCGTCGACGCCGAGCCGAGGACCGGCGGGACGTCGATGCCGCCCGGCAGCGCGAGGTACGCCCGGGCGCCGGATGGAGCGGCAGGGTCGGTGTCTCCGAGAAACGAGATCGTCGACCCCTCCTCCAGCCGATGAGTCCGCCCCGGAGGAAGCGATCGACCCGATTCCTGGACGATCCCGCCCAGGTCCGCCCCGGCCAATCCGACGGTGATCGGGGCACGGACCGCGAATGTCGCCCCGACGAGTGTCATCTCCACGGCCGCTGCGCCCGCATCTTCGCCGACCAGGAGGTTCGCGACCGCAAGGCTCCACGCATCGCACGCTCCTCCGACCGGGACCCCGAGATGCGTCCAGTCGGGCCGACCGGCGTCCTGGATCGAGGTGAGGACCCCCGGCTCGAGGACCTCGAGCATCACGGCGCCGGGACGAAGCGGACTCGATCGCCGGCTCGGAGGAGGGACGGGGAGTCACGCCCGAGGTCCCACAAGGAGACGTCGGTCCGGCCGATGATCCGCCAGCCGCCTGGCAGCGCGAACGGGTATACGCCGGTCTGCTCGCCGGCGATGCCGACGCTGCCGGCCGGAATGCGCTGCCGCGGAGCGTCGAGCCGTGGCGTCGCGATCTGCGCCGGCAGTGGCCCCATGTAGGCGAAGCCGGGCGCGAACCCCAGGAAGTACACGCGGTATTCCGTGCCGGCATGGAGCTCCACGATGTCGTCCGGCTGAAGTCCGTGCAAGGCGGCCACCTCGGCGAGGTCGGGGCCGTTGGCGCCCCCGTAGCGAACGGGAATCTCGACGAGCGTGCCGACGCCTTTCGTCTCTACACCGGGCGGCGCCTCGTCGACCAATCCCGCCACGATCCTTCGGGCCTCCTCCGGTTCGACGGCGATCGGGTCGAACGGAACGAGGACGCTGGCGTACGCCGGGACCGCCCGCCCGAACCGCTCGTCCCCGGCTCGCAGCCGCTCCACGGCCGCGGCGAGGTCGTGGGCCCGCTCGTTCAGCCCGGGATCGATCCTGTCGCCGAACGTCACGAGGAGCGCGCTGTCGCCCAGGGGCGCGATCGTGGACGTCGGCTCGGTCACGATCCGAGTGCAGCGATCGTCACGTCGGCGCCCGTGAGGGCCGCGCGGATGGCCATGGCGAACTCGGCGGCGGCCGGTGTGTCGCCGTGAATGCAGATCGTGTCCGCGCGGACCTCGACCACCTGGCCGTCGTGGCTCACCACGCAGCCGTCGCGCACGATCGAGAGCGCCTGCGCCGCGGCCAGCTCCGGCGAGTCGAGGAGAGCGCCGTGTCGCCGTCGAGAACGAAGCGTCCCGTCCGCCTCGTACGCCCGGTCGGCGAAGGCCTCGGCGGCCGACGCGAGCCCGGCATCGGAAGCGGCGGTGAGGAGCGCCGACCCGGCGAGGCCGACGAGCACGAGCTCACCCGACACCCGCGCGACGGCCCGGGCGATCGTCGCCGCCACTAACGGCTCGCGGGCCGCGAGGTTGTAGAGCGCGCCGTGCGGCTTGACGTGTCGGAGCGGCGTCCCGGCCGCTCGGGCGAAGGCCGCAACCGCACCGACCTGGTACACGAGCGACGCCTCGAGCTCGTCCGGCGCCATGTCGAGATCCCGCCGCCCGAATCCCACGAGGTCCGGATAGCCCGGATGGGCGCCTACCGCAACGCCGTGCGCGACCGCGGCGCGGACCGTCCGATCGATCGTGAGCGGATCGCCGGCGTGCGCGCCGCAGGCAACGTTGACGCTCGTGACGAGCGGGATGAGCCGCTCGTCATCGCCCATCGGCCAGGGCCCGACACTTTCGCCGACATCGGCGTTGAGATCGACCCTCACCTTCGGCGCCTGCGGCCTAGGGGCTTGGTTGGGCGGCCCCCGGCGAGGCCGCCGCGGCTGACGGTTCCGGCGTCGGCTCCGGCGTGGGCTCGGGTGTCGGCTCTGGCGTCGGTTCCGGGGTAGGCTCCGGCGTCGGTTCGGGCGTGATCTCCGGCGTCGGAGTGGGCTCGGCCGACGCCGACGGTGTTGGTTCAGGCGTCGGGCATGGGACCAGCGGCACCCCGCCTGACGCCGATGGATCGGGCGTCGGAACCTCGAACGACGGGATGACGCCACTCTCGTCGGGCGACGGCAGCGGGAAGCATGTCGGCTCCGGGGTTGGCCCGGAGCAGCCGCGACCCTCCACGAACGGTCCCCACGACTTGCCGAACGGGGTGAATGACCCGTTGTAGAAGTAGGCGGTCGGCGTCCCGTTGACGCCCCCCTTGGTGCCCGGGCCGCGGCGGGCGCGAGCGAGCCAGTCGCGGTCGGCCCGCATCCAGTTCTCGAAGCTCTTCTCGAAGCCCACGTGATCCAGGACCACCGAACCGCAGAGGCCCTCCGGCAAGCCGTTCTTCGGTTCGGTCCCGGCGATGAACCATTCATCGACCGAAGGGCCGCCCGCTGAGGGCTGGAGGCCGGTCCATGGGTCGATCTTCGCCTGGACGAGGCCGTCCGGCGGGGCGAAGTCGTTGATCGCCCAGGTCTTGGACGCCTCGGCCATGAAGCCCTGCCAGACGTAGGTCGTGACGTCGATCGAGAAGACGGGCTTGCTCGGTGTCGAGACGGCCGAGTTGTCGCTGTTGCCGTTCCAGGCGCCGACCGCTAGGGCGAACTCGCCGGCGGCCCGGCCGTCGGCCGTCGGCGGCGCGATGAACCCGTAGGCGTTGAGGTCCTTGGCATCGTTGTTCGTGCCGGTCTTGAGGGTGGCCGCGCGCCTTGCACCCCCGTCATTCGTGATTGCGAACTTGCCCCAGAATGGGTTCACCTTCGGGTTCGTGTTGCCGGCGAGGATGTCGGTCACGATGTATGCAGCCTGCGGGCTGGCGGCCTGCGTGCCCTCGGGCGGCACGTATGGATCGATGACGTCCGTGCCGGCGGCGTCCTTGACGCTCAGGATTGTCGTGTGCGGGATGAGGCGTCCGCCGTTGGCAAGCGTTCCGTACGCCGACACGAGGTCGATCGGGAGGACCTCCTCGACGCCGAGCGCGAGCGACAAGCCCGCCTGCGTCGTCTCCGTCCGGAAGCGCATCCCGAAGTCCCTCGATCGGGCGAAAACGTGCTCGACCGAGTTGACGGCAAGGGCCCTGACCGACGGAATGTTGAGCGAGAACTGGAGGGCGGTCCGGATCCGGACCGGACCGCGCTCGAGGTTGTCGGCGTCAGATGGTGTGTAGCCGCCCCCGAAGTCCACCGCGGAGTCCATGAGCATGGAGCCCGCGGTCATGATCCGGTCGTCGATCCCCGTCAGGTAGTTGAACGGCTTGAAGGCCGAGCCGGGCTGGCGCCAGCCGCTACCGACAACGTCGTACTTGGGCTGGAACTGGGCTGAGCTCCTCGCCCCGTAGTAATTCGCACTGCCAACATAGGCGACCAGCTCACCGGTCTGGTAATCGAGAGCGACGAGCGCCCCGTTGCTGACCTCCTTGTCCCGGAGCTTCTTCATCCAGTCTTCGTATTCGAGCCCGAGGTCTTTGGCGGCCCCGGCCGAGTCCTTCGTGTTCGGGACCACAGTAGCCGCCTTGACCCACTTCTCGCCGACCTTTTGGAGATTGGTGTCCAGCGTCGTGGTGATCCGGAGACCGCCGTTCTCGAGTGCGGTGCAGGTCGGGACGTCTTCACCACACAGCTTGGTGGTGAGCTCCTTCTGGACGGCCCAGACGAAATGCGGCGCGATCCAGCTGGGCGCCTGCTGCGGGGCCAGGACGACCTTCTCGTCCTTGGCCGCCTGGAAGTCGGCGGCATCGAACTGCTGGCGCGACAGCGGATTGCGGTCGCCCTCGGCGAGCAGGTCGAGAATCTGGTTGCGGCGCTGGACGATCTCGGAGTCCTCGGGCACTACGAGCATGGCCTTGCCGGGGCAGGTCCCGTCCTCGGCGACGGCCACGTCGCATTCCTCGATCGCGTTCAGGACGAGGTCGTAGTTGGACGGTGACTTCGGCAGCCCGGCGAGAATCGCCGCTTCGGCGACGGTCAGGTCCTTGAGCTCCTTGCCGAAGTACGACTTGGCGGCCGCCTTAATGCCGTAGCTCTGGTTGCCGTAATAGTTCTGGTTGAGGTAGGCGGTGATGATCTTCCGCTTGCCCGGAGTGCCGGGGTAGGCCTCGGTCAGGCGGATCGACTGGATGATCTCCTTGAGCTTCCGCTCGACCTGGCGGTCCGCGTCCTGGACGAGTTCATCATCGAGCAGGCGCTGGCGGACGAGCTGCTGGGTGATCGTCGAGGCACCCCGGCTCCTACCGCGGAGGCTGTCGAAGCCGGCGGAGACGATCGCCAGGGGATCGAAGCCCGTGTTCTCCCAGAACGTCTTGTCCTCGATCGCCGTCTGGGCGTCGACGACGATCGGCGGGATGTCCTCGAATGCGACGACCTCCCGGCGCGACTGGCCGAACCGGGCGAGTTCGATCTGGCCCGTCCGGTCATAGACGATCGACTCTTCCTGGAACGATAGCTTGTCCAGGTCGGTCGGCTGGGCCAGGCCCGACGTCAGGCCGGCGAACGCGGACACGGTCGTGACCGCGACGAGCAGGGCGATGCCTGCGAACAGGAAAAAGATGACGAGGGCGATGGTGCCCCCGGCGCTCGGTCGCGTCCGCTGCCCATCCGGGGCGCGGCGGGGGGCGCGCGTGGATTCGTACAAAAGAGTGACTCCGGCTCGAAGTGCTTTCGGGCAAGGATGCCATCCCGGGCCGGTTTAGGGTGCGCGGCGGATCCTGATCGTGGCTACGACCGCGTGACAAGTCCGCGCCCGCGCGGATCTCTCAGACGGTCGCGAACCGGGGCAGATGGGCGACATTCGCGGCCAGCAGCTCGTCGAGCAACGGCCGGGCGACCTCCCAGTTGCGGATGAGCGGATTGGCGAGCAGGGCCTTGAGGGCGATGTTTCGGTCGCCGCTGCGGGCGGCCGCGACCGCGAGTTCCTCGTATGCCTTCATCTGCTGGACGAGGCCTAGCATGAGGGGCTCGAGGGGCGCGAGAGGCAGCGGATGGGCCCCCTCCCGATCGACCCGGGCTGGGATCTCGACGACCGCGTCAGGCGCCAGATCGGGCAGGCAGCCGCCGTTCCGGATGTTGACGACTTGGATGTCGCCCGCGCCATCGTGGAGGGAGGCGATGAGCGCGGCCGCGGCCTCGCTGTAGAACGCCCCGCCGCGGTTGGCCAGCAGGGCCGGCTTCTCGGTCAGGTGGGGGTCGCGGTACATCTCGAGGAGGCGCGTCTCGATCTCGATGACCTCCTCCGCGCGCGTCCCGTGGCCCTGGCTGCGCTGGTCGGCGAGGACGGAGTCGAACATGTAGTAGTAGCGGAGGTAGTAGGAAGGGATCGCCCGGAGCGCGAGGATGAGCTCGAGGGGCATCCCGACGTCGTCGGCCAGTTCCTGGCCGTCGGTCTCGAGGAGCTCCGGCAGGCGATCAACGCCATCGATCCGGACGGCCCGCTCCCAGGTCAGGTGGTTGAGTCCGACGTGCTCCAATTCCACCCGCTCGGGAGGAACGCCGAAGCGCTCGGCGAACCGCCGCTGGAAGCCGATCGCAACGTTGCACAGCCCGATTGCGCGGTGGCCGTCGTCGAGGAGCGCCTGGCTGACGATTCCGACGGGATTGGTGAAGTCGACGATCCAATGGCCGGGAGCCGCCCGCTTGGCCGCGCGCTCGGCGATGTCGAGGACCACCGGCACCGTGCGGAGGGCCTTGGCGAAACCACCGGCTCCGGTCGTCTCCTGCCCAATCGTCCCGAACCGCAGGGGCAACGTCTCGTCGACGAAACGGGTGGCCTGCCCACCGACCCGCAGCTGGACAACGACGAAATCCGCGCCGTCGAGGGCGGCGTCCGTGTTGGGAGTCAGGATGAGCCGGCCTGGCCACTCCAGCCGGTTCAGCATCCGGCGAGCGAGCCCGCCGACGACCTCGACGCGGTCCGGATCGGGATCGAGCAGCACGAGCTCGTCGACCGGGAGGCGGTCACCGCGGACGGTGATGCCCTCGACCAACTCCGGCGTGTAGGTGCTTCCGCCGCCGACGACCGCGATCTTGACGCCCACGCAGCCTCCGTCCTGTCGGTCTCGCGTTCTCCGAACGCGCCGTCGTTTGCATCTTGACAGCGGCGCGTCGAACCGGAATGATTGCTTATAACGTTATCACCATTCGCGCGGCGCGCAAGAGGATCCACGCCCGACGATGGCACGTTTCCGGCTCGAGCTCGGTCCCGTACCGTTGCACCACCAGGTCTATCTCGACCTGGTGTCTGCCCTCGACGCGAACGAGTGGCGGCCGGGCGACCGGCTGCCGGCGGAGCGCGAGCTGGCGCAGCGGTATGGCTGCAGTTTGATTACCGTCCGGCGGGCGCTCATGGAGCTTGCCCGCGAGCAACGCATCGAGCGGACGCGCGGCCGCGGCACGTTCGTCCTCCATCCGCGCCTCGATCTGAATTTCGGCGGCAACCGCAGCTTCACCGACGAGATGCAGACCCGCGGCCTGGACCCGACGACCCGGCTGATCGCGGCTCGGCCGGAGTCGGCCGGCGAGGCGGTGGCCGCAGGCCTCGAGCTCGAGCCCGGCTCGCCGACGCTTTACGTGGAGCGCCTCCGACTGGCCGGCGGTGAGCCGCTGCTGCTCGAGCAGGTCCACCTGCCGGCGGAACGATTCCCCGGCCTGCTGGCCTCCGACCTCGAGCACAACTCCCTCTACGACCTCATCGTCGAGCGGTACGGGACGCCCATCGTCCGAGCCCGCGAGGCCCTCGAACCTGTGCTCCTGCGGACCCGCGAGGCGCGGTTGCTCGATCAGGCTCCGGGCCGGCCGGCCCTCCTTGTCGAGGGGGTCGCCTACGCCGAAGACGGCCGACCGATCGAATTCGCCCGGAGCTATGTCCGCGGAGATCGAACGCGCTACTACGTCGAGCGGGTTGTCGTCCGGACCAGATGGCTGGACGCCGATCCGAGTGTTACGCCGGCCGGCGAACGTCGGGCGGAGCGAGGAGCCGTGGCCGAGACGGTCGGCTGAGCGAGAGGAGGCCAGCGATCAGCGCCAGCGACATCCAGGTCCAACGTCCAGGTCGAATGATCCTGAGGAGGAGCATGAGAACGAGACTGTTCCGAGCCGGCGCGCTTCTAGCGACGCTCGCGCTCATCATCGGGGCCTGTGGCCCGGCCACAACCCCCTCGACCGCAGCGTCAACCCCGGCCGGGAGCGCTCCGGCCTCACAGTCGGCGGCGCCTGCCGGCGTCGTCGATATCCGCTGGTACTGCTGCCTCGGCACCGGCGAGAACCCGGAGCAGCTGCCCGTCGAGCAGGCAGTGGTCGACGCATTCAATGCCAGCCATCCCAACATCAAGCTCAAGTTCGAGGTCGTCACCTACGACGCGGCCCGGGACGCCCTGGCCACCCAGATCGCCTCCGGCAATGGGCCCGACATCGTCGGTCCGGTCGGCGTGGGCGGTGGCGTCGCCTTCAACGACCAGTGGCTCGATCTCAGTCCGTTGATCGAGCAGACGGGCTACGACATCACCCAGTACGACCCTGGAGCCGTCGACTTCTACAAGGTCGGCGACGTCCAGAACGCGCTGCCCTTCGCGATCTATCCCTCCATGTCGTGGTACAAGGCCGACCTGTTCGAAGAGGCCGGCCTCAATCCGCCGCCCCACAAGTACGGCGAGAAGTACAAGATGCCGGACGGGACGGAGAAGGAGTGGAATTACGACACGATCAAGGAGATCGGCCTCAAGCTGACCGTCGACGCGAGCGGCAAGGACGCCACCGAGGCCGGGTTCGATCCCAAGACCATCGTCCAGTATGGCTTCGACCCCTACCGTGACCTGCTGCCCGGCACGGGCGCGACCTTCGGTGCGGGCAGCCTCATGGCCGCGGACGGGAAGACCGCCGAGATCCCGCCGGCGTGGGCCGATGCCTGGAAATACTGGTACGACGGCATGTGGAACAGCCACTTCATCATGACCGGCCCGGTGAACGAGAGCGAGGAGTTCGGGGCCGGTTCGTACCCGTTCTTTTCGGGGCGGCTCGCCATGAGCACCAACTTCCTGTGGACGACCTACGGCGTCGCCGGGGCCGGCACAGACTGGGATCTCGCCGCCATGCCATCCCACAACGGCGTGGTCACTGCGCCGCTGAACGCGGACACCTTCCGCATCCTCAAGGACACCAAGCACCCGGCCGAGGCCTTCGAAGTGCTGACGTACCTGCTCGGTGAGGGCTCGGAGGACCTGCTCGGGATCTACGGCGGCATGCCGGCCCGGCCCGAGGATCAGGATGCGTTCTTCGAGAAGCTTGACCAGGCGAAGGACGACACGGGCGCAATCAAGTTCCCACAGGGCGTCGACTGGCAGGTCGCCAAGGACAGCGTCCAGTACGCCGACAACCCGAACTTCGAGGCCTTCGTCCCGAAGTACCTCGAGACCCTGGACGTGCTCACCAAGTACGAGACCAAATGGGTGGGCACCGCGGGTCTCAACCTGGATACCGAGATCGAGGCGCTGAAGAAGGAATTGCAGGCGCTCTGGGACGGCTGATCCCTAGAGTCAGGTTCCACCACCAGCACTGACAGGAGGCACGATGACCGCGGTCCCGCTCCGGCGCCGTGCCCGAACGACATCCCTGGCGCGCCGTGAGGCGCGCCAGGGACTCCTTTTCATCTCGCCCTGGATCATCGGGTTCCTGGCGTTCACGGCCATCCCGATGGTCGCCACGTTTGTCCTCACGTTCCTGAATGTCACCCTGAGCCAGGAGGAGCCGCTGCGGTTCGTCGGCCTGGACAACTACGCCCGGTTGATGCGTGACGGCCAGGCCTGGGCGTCGCTCGGGGTAACGATGCGGTTCGCCCTCTTCTG
>Ga0184623_10000026_pt1 | contig 49517 bp, 53 predicted proteins | sample PLM1_100_b1_FD_133138 | JGI IMG/M metagenome (GOLD analysis project Ga0184623, IMG submission 133138) | Groundwater sediment microbial communities from an aquifer in East River, Colorado, USA - PLM1_100_b1 | ecosystem: Environmental > Terrestrial > Soil > Riparian zone | place: USA: East River... | reverse complement strand
TCGCGTCGGCGAGCTCATCCGCATGGACGGGAGCGACGTTCGCGGCTGGGGCGCCGAGCGCACCAAATAGCAGCGGAACCATGAGAACGAAGGAGAACCGACGGAACCGTCGAAGGTGGGGCCGGGCGCGTGACGACGACCAGCCATCGAGAGGCGTGGTGCGGCTCATCAAGTGGGCGTCGTCATCGTGCGAGCAAACTCCGTTTTGTCGCGCATCACAGGGGCGCGGCTGGCGGTTGAGCCCGCCGGTGAGTTCGCCGCCCCGAAATGGGCACCCCTCAGGACGACGCCGGCTTATCGGGATCATACCTTGGGGTGTCCACCCTATGTCAGCCGCATGACATCGGGGACCCGTACGATGGTCCCACTAATGCCCCTGGGCCCACCGCACCGAACCTTCTCGCGCTCACCGGGCGATCGGCCCCGCCGCCGCGGCGAACTGGCCAAATATGCGCCCCAGGAATGGTGGGCCAGCTGTCGGGTCGCCGGTGGTGACCGAATTCGTCGTGAGCGGCTAATTCCACCGCGAGAAGACGCGGCAATCGGTCCTTATCGCCGATCCAACTGCCCTAACAGTCACCAGGCGGAAATTTGGCCAGGTAGCGCGGTCGTGCGGGGTGCGGCGCGGCCTCACGGCCGAACCAGGATCCCCCAGACCGCTCCGAAGATGAGGAACGGCCCGTACGGCACGTACGACTTCATCGTCACCCGCCGCCCCACGATCAGGACCACGAGCACGATGCCGGCGGCGAAAAGGCCCGAGACCAGGCCGGTGAACGCCCGGATCGCGCCGCTCATCAACCCGACGCCGACGAGCATCTTCACGTCGCCGATCCCGAACGCGCCCGCCCCGAACGGGATGGACAGCAGGTACAGGACGAGAGGAACGAGCGTGGCGATCGCGATCGCCGGCAACACGTCGGCGCCGACCAGCGGGTTCCGGCCGCTGAGCGCGTAGACCAGCGCGATCGGGATGACCGGCAGGGTGAGCACGTCGGGCAAGAGCCGCTGGTCGAGGTCGGTCGCCATTCCGACGACGAGCGTCGCGAACCAGGCACCGAACAGCGCGACGGCGAGCGGATCGCCCGCGAACCGCATCGGCAGGATCGCGAAGGCGAGCGCCCCGAATGCCGCGCAGAAGGCGGTCCGCCAACCGATCGGCCGCCCCGCGGGCACCTCCTCGTCGTGCTCCGGCCAGCGCGTCGCGAGCCGGTCGGCCAGGATCCCGAAGATCGCGCCGACGGCCGCGAACCCGAGCGCGAGTGGCGTCATCGGCGGCCCGCCACGCCGGCAGCTACGTCCCTATCCCGCCCGTGCCCCGGCGAGTGCGAGCTCGACGAGCGTCGCATGAGTCACGCCCGTTGCGCCTCGCGCGGCGAACGGCAGCGCCTTGCGGAAGTAGCCCGTACCGCCGATGTCGAGATGGGCCCACGGCACGGTTCGGAACTCGCGCAGGAAGAGGCCACTCTTCACGAGCGAGCCCTCGGCCGAACCCGAGTTCTGGAGATCGCCGTACCAGCTCTCCATATCCGGCACGTAGTCGTCGATGAGCGGGATCTGCCAGTAGCGCTCGGCGGCCTTGCCGGCAGCCGCCGCGACCTGGTCGTACCAGTCCTGGGGCGTCCCGAAGGCGCCCGTGATCAGGTGCCCGAACGCCCTCGACACGGCGCCGGTCAGCGTCGCGACGTCGACGATGTGGGTGGCCCCGAGCTGCTCCGCATACGTCATCGCGTCACCCAGGATGAGCCGGCCTTCGGCGTCGGTGTTCGTGATGTCGACCCACTTGCCGTTGAGGGCCTTGACCACGTCACCGGGGCGAGTCGAGTGCCCGCCGGGCATGTTCTCGACCGCGGCCGCGACCGCGAGCAGCGGGGTCCCCGGCGCGAGGCGGGCGACCGTGCCGATGGCGGCGATCACGGTGCACGCACCGATCTTGTCCATCTTCATCTCTTCCATCCGCTCGGATGGCTTGATGCTGATGCCGCCGGAGTCGAAGCAGACGCCCTTGCCCACGATTGCCAGGTGCCGGCCGAGCGCGTCCTTCTCCCCTTCCCCGCCCGACCGCATGACGATCATCCGCGGCGGGTTGTCGCTCCCCTGCCCGACCGCGAGGAACATCCCCATGCCGAGCTCCCGGGCGCGATCGGGCTCGATGACATCGATCCACAGGCCGTGCTTCTCGGCGACGGTCCGCGCCTCGTCGGCGAGGACCTCCGGGCTGACGTCATTGGCCGACCGATTGGAGAGGGATCGCGCGAGGTTCGCGCCCTCGCCGATGGCGATTCCGCGCTCAGCCGATCGCTTCGCGGACGCCGTGTCCCCGCCCGGCGCGATGAGGATCAGCTCGTCGAGTTCCGGTGGAGCGGTAGCGACGTCGTCGCGGTAGAGGGACTTGGGGTCGAAGCCGCCCTCGACGACGCCGCGGGCGACGAGCTCCGCCGCGGCGTCGAGGCCACCCTCGAGGAGGTCGGCGAGCGGGCTCAGCCAGACCGCGAGCGTCTTCGCCTGTCGGCCGCCGAGGCGATGATGAATGGCGGCGCCGACGTGGAGCACCGTCTCTCGATCGACTCCGTCGGCGTCGCCGGCGCTCAGCGTGAGCACGCGACCCGCCTCAACCTCACCCGAAGCCGCGATCGACGAGGTGTAGCGCTTCGACCGCAGCTCGCCAAACGCGGCGAGGGCGCGCAGCTCGCCACCGGTTCGCCGATCGAGCTCGTCCAGCGGGCCTTCGAACGCGGGCTCCCCGACGATAGGGACGGCGAGGACATCGGCCTTGACGTCCCACGGCTGATCGGAAACGACACGCAGCTGCACGGGGCAACATCCTCTCGAGGGCATGTGGGCGCCGCCCGGGCGCCATCGTTGGATTTGCGGAAGTGTACTTCGGTCAGGGGGCGGCGGGCGCCTCGTCGGGCAGGCCGCCGAGCAGGAGCGCCGCATCGAGTTCGCCGCGCGCCTCCTCGATGCCGATGACGGCCTGGTTGAGCCCGCCCCGCCCGATCTCGCCCAGGATGATGACGAGGCCCTTCGTGTCGGCTGGGAGGCGTTCGCGCGCGGCCGCCTCGGCGTCGTAGGCGGCCCTGACGTCGGCGGTCACCCTGCCGCCCGAATCGAGGATGGCCTGGTAGAGGCGCCGGAGGGCGGCGTCATACGCCGCGTTAAGGTCGAGCCACAGGCCGAGCGTCGTGACGTCAACGGTCGGCGCAAGGCTGTCGCGGAGGTTCCGCGCGTCGAAAATCATCCGGTCCGATTCTGCGAGGCGTTCGAGGGCCTCCGCGTACTTGCCCGTCCGCCCGAGCGCGGCCGCGTCGGCAGTCACGAGATCGTGCTCGGTCAGGAGGACGGTGACTCGCGTCGCCGCAACCGATCCGACCGCCAATCGTGACCATGCCGTCGCGAGCCCGTCGGTTGACGACAGCGCCTGCAACGCGCGGGCGTGGCGATCCCGAAGGTCCGCCGAGAGGACGAGCTCCTCGCCGGACCCGACGCCCGGCAGCCCCTGGAGCTGCCCGCGCAACTCGTCGGAGTGCTGCTGGATGCTGGTCGCGAGCACCTCGCCGTCCGCGACCGTTGTCGAGAGCGTGTCGACGTCGCGGTTGACGAGCGCCGTGAGCGCGCCGCGGCCCATGTCGCTCAGTCGCCGCACGTCGCCCGCCAGCTCGACCAGGCTGGCCTCGGCAGCCGCCAAGCCGGGCTCGATCGCCTCGTCGCCGACGAAGGTCAGCTCGGCTCGTGATGGCGTCCCGGGGAGGTGCGCCATCGCGCCGACGATGCCGGCGGCGCCGAGAGACACCAGCGCAGCGATCGCGACCCAGATGGCGGCGAGGGCGACGCGGCGGACCTGCCCCTTCATCGCCCGGCATCGTAGCATCGGCTCATGGCCCAGCCCCGAGCGGTGCACCGGCTCATCGGCGAGATGCCGAAGACAGAGCTCCATCTCCATCTTGATGGATCCCTCCGCGTCGACACGGCCATCGAACTCGCCCGGACGCGAGGCGTGGACGCGCCGACGACCGCCGAGGCGATGCGCGCTGCGCTCGTGGCGCCGGAGCGCTGCCGCGACCAGGCGGAGCTGCTCCGAGCGTTCGACCTGCCGATCGCGCTCATGCAGGACGCGGAGGCGCTGGAGCGGATCGCCGCGGAACTCGTCGAGTCAAAGGCCGCCGAGAACGTCCGCTACGTCGAGATCCGCTGGGGGCCGCTCCTCCACGTCGCGCGCGGGTTGTCGCTCGCGGACGGGATCGCGGCGGTGTGTCGCGGCGCGCGGGCCGCGAGCGCGCGCACCGGCACGCAAGTCCGCCTCATCGCGACGGCGATCCGCTCGCACGAGCCGGCGGCCAACCTGACCCTCGCCGAAATGGCGGCCCGCTTCCGCGATCAGGGTCTGACCGGGTGGGACCTTGCGGGACCGGAGGAGGCGTTTCCCGATCCGCTCCTCCACGCGGACGCGTTCGCGGCTGCCCGCGCCGGCGGGCTGAGGATCACGCTCCATGCCGGGGAATGGGGCGGCGCCGCGCAGGTGCGGCGGGCTATGGAGACGAGGCCAGAGCGGATCGCCCACGGCCCGGGCGCCGCGGATGACCCGGAGCTATGTCGGGAGCTGATCTCGCGGCACATCGCGCTCGACCTCTGCCCGACCTCGAACGTCCAGGCGGGAATCGTGCCGTCGCTCGAGGACCATCCTCTGGCTCGCCTGCACCGCGCCGGCGTCCCGGTCACGCTCTCGACCGATGACACGACCGTCTCCGACATCACCCTGACCGAGGAATACGTCCGGGCAATCGAACGGATCGGGCTGACGCTGCCGGAGCTCTGGGCGATCGATCGCCGAGGCCTCGATGTCGCCTTCGCCGACGAGCCGACACTGATCCCGCTGAGCAACGAGTTCGACGCGTGGGCAGCCGGAGTCGCCGAGCTCGCCGAGGTCGCGAATGGCTGACGATCGTCCGAATCCGTACGTCGCTGGAAGTCACTCCCGCCTCGCGCCCTGCTCCGATTCCGGATTCCGAAATCGGAGGAAGGGGTGCGACCGAGGTGACTTGGCGCGGCGCGCGAAATCGGAGCATCTGCGCCTCCCGTCGTTGCCGCGCCCGCCGCGGGCCCGCTCGACATCGCCGATGCCTAGACTCCCGTGCATGGATCCAACCAGCGCCGACGATACCGCTCTCGTTCGGCCTGCGACGCCCGCCGAGCGAGCCGACGTCGCCGCCATGCATGCCTCGAACCAGGCGGCCTGGGACGAGGCGGCGGAGCGCTACGAGCGCTGGCTGCCGGAAGCGATCGAGCTGATCAAGAGCGGCGGAACAAACCTCCTGCCGCCCGAACTCGAGGCGATCGGCGACCTCCACGGCCGCTGCCGCCGCGCAATCCATCTCCAATGCGCCGGCGGCCGGGACACGCTGTCGCTCTGGAATCTCGGGGCCGACGAGGTCGTCGGGGTCGACTTCAGCCCGCGGATGCTCGAGCTCGCCGAGCGCCTGTCGACCGCGGTCGGCGCGCCGGCGCGCTGGATCCAGGCCGATGTGCTCCATACGCCCCACGAGCTCGACGGGACCGCCGACCTCGTCTACACCGGTCGCGGGTCACTCGTCTGGCTACAGGATCTCGACGCTTGGGCTGGCGTTTTGCACCGGTTGCTCGCGCCGACGGGCCGGCTCGTCCTGTTCGAGGGCCACCCGATCGAGTGGCTGTTCGACGCCGACGAGGACGGCCACTGGATCGCCACCGATTACGACTACTTTGCGGGACCCGAAGCCTCGAAGGGCTGGGCGCCCGAATACATCGACCGCCTCTCGATCCCGGAGCCGGAGCAGGCCTGGAAGTTCGCTCGCTCGTGGACGCTCGGCGAGGTGCTGACGGCGCTCGCCGGCGCCGGGCTGCGTCTCGAGCGGATCGCGGAACACCCGACCGACTGGTGGGGCGGCCACGACGACGTCCGCCCAGAGGAGCGCGGCCGGATCCCGCTGTCGTATTCGGTCGTCGCCCGGCGCGGCTAGCCCGACGGTTGCAACCGGGTCGTGAGTCACCAATTCCGCGGGAATTGGCCGGCAAGCGGCCCGTTCGAGGCCATTCAGCCGCGCTTCCGGACGTGGAGTCCCGTTCCCGACCGCAGTCGGTCTCGTGAGCGACATCGACGAGAAAGGCCCGACGTAGAGTCCCATCTCCGTTTATCTCCAGCCAAGCGGGAGAAGCTTCAATGCCCGAATGCAGCGCTCCAGCGCCAGAACGAAGCTTCAAGTTCAGGCCGACAGGCGGGCGGAGGAGGGGGTCCGCGCGCTCGGCACAGAGATTCGACGCCTTCGCGAGGACGCTGGTCTCGCCAAGACCGTAATCGCCCGCGTCGCTGGGATCGACCCGACGCACCTTCGGCTAATCGAAGAAGGCCGGCGCGATGCGAGCACCTCGGCGCTGGCGCGAATTGCGGCGACCCTCGGAGCGGACTTCAGCACGCCTTGGCTGACCCGACTGTCGCCTGGCCGGGATCAGGGATCATCTGGGTGCGCCTGGACGGGACACGGGCCACTATCCTGCCTGGCTGGCCGCGTGGCGTAGTGTCTCGCTGAGCCCTTAACCGAAGACGCACGGGCGCCGTGGTCCCAACCGGACGGAGAGTCGGGATTCCGTTGGGATCCCCCTCAGGTGAGGCGCGGAGCGGCCATTCGGCACCGTTTCCGGACCCTGAGTCCCGTTCCGTAACGCAGGACGGCCCTTCGGCCGCAGGAAGCGACAATTACCGGACTCAGGGTCCCGATCCCGCTAGGCGTTCCAATGCCGCGGCGAGCTCTTCGGCGTTCGACGCGACCTCGGTCGGGCGCTGGTCCGCGGGAAGCGTGTCGAGGTCGGCTTCGGTCGAAACGCCGGTCATCATCAGGACGCTCCTCGCGCCGACCGCCCGTGCCGCCGCGATGTCGGTGGCCAGCCCGTCGCCGATCATCACCGCCTCGCGCGCGTCCCGCCCGACGGCCCTCGCCGCCTCCTCGAGGAGATGCGGCTCGGGCTTGCCGATCGAGACCGGCGTCACGCCCGTGGTGGCCTCGACCGCGGCGACGATGCTCCCGGCGCCGGGCCTGAGGCCGCGCTCGGTCGGGTAGATCGGGTCGCGGTTCGTGGCGATGAAGCGAGCCCCGGCCCGGATGCAGTCCGCGGCGACGGCGAGGCGCATGTACGTCAGTTGCGGGTCGAGCCCGACCACCACCGCGTCCGGCGCACCGGCCGCCGCCCACGAATCGATCCCATCGCGACTCACGAGCGTCGCCGCGTGGGCAGCGGTCGTGACCTCGAAGCCGGCGTCGCGCAACTCCCGCTCGAGGCCACCCGCGCCCAGCGCGAGGACCCGGTGGACGTCCGGTTCTTGGTCGGCGAGGTAAAGCGCCGTCGCGCGGGGTGACGAAACCACCCGGTCCGCGTCGACCGGGCAGCCCATGTCAGTGAGGCGCGTGACGTACTCGGCGCGATACCACATCGAGTTGTTCGTCACGTAGACGATGTCATCGCCGAGCGCCGCCCGCGCCGCGAGCACCGCGGCCACTCCGGGCACCGGATCCGCGCCGCGGTAGACGACGCCATCGAGGTCGACGAGCAGGAGGAGGCCGGTCCGGGTAGTTGCCATGGGGACCGCATCGTAGCCCGGCGGCCGCGCCAGAGGGTGGCGCACACTGACCAACCATGGGCATCCTGTACGAGCGAGGACTCCATCCCGAGCGCTCCAGCGATGTCGCCGCGGGCGCGGCCGGCGGGCTCTGGTTCGCGTTCAACGACGCCGACTCCGGCGAGATCGTCGCCGAGGTCCGCGACCGGGGCGTCCGGGCGCTCGAGGTCCAGCACCGCGACATCGGCTTCCTCGCGGACCTACCGGATCTCGAGTTCCTGGTCTTCAACAACCCCGAGCCGGACGCCGGCGTCATCAACAGCCTCAGTCGACTCAGGAGCCTCGGTTTCAGCTTCGGCTGGAAGGGCCGGCTCGACTTCACGCGGTTGCCGGGACTCGAATGGCTGTACATCGCCACGGCCGATCCCGACCGAGGCCTCGAGACCCTGCTTGCTGGCCACGCGACCCTCCGCCAACTCGCGATCGGGCGGTACCCAGCTTCCGATCTGGGCGCCGTCGCCAACCTCCCGGCGCTCGAACGGCTCGAGATCTTCAACTCGCGCCGCTTCACGAGTCTCGCCGGGGCGAACGCGGTCGCCGGATCCCTTCGACAGCTGGTCCTGGCGCTGCTGCCGAAGCTCGCTTCCCTTGACGGGATCGCCGACCTGCGGAACCTGGAATACCTGGCGATCGAGTCGTGCAGCCGGGTCAGCGATCTCGCGCCTCTGCACGACCTGCCGCGGCTACGATTCCTCAACCTCATGCAACCGAAGGGCGTCGCCAGCCTGCGACCTCTCGCCGGGCACCCGAGCCTCGAATACGTGTCCTTCGGCAAGGTCGCCGACGGCGACCTGACACCCCTCCGCGAGCTGCCGCGGCTGCGCCGCATCAATCCAGGTGGCTACCGCTACAACATCGATCCCACCGAGTTCCCGCTGCTGGACGGCCTCCCCGACGACGACCCGCTCCGGGTCGAGTACCGCTCCATGGCGGTCGGGTAGAGGAACGATGTCGACCGTCTGGCTTGATCTCTACTCGTTGACCGATCTGTGCCGGCCGGGTGCCATCCGGGCACTCGGCGACGCATTTGACGCCGACGAGCGGCTGCGACCGGACCGCATGGATCGGAACGATCCGATCCGGGAAAAGATCCGGAGCGCCGCCGCGTACCTCGGGGGAGTCGAGGCGTTGCTCGCGCAGGGCCCCGAGTCCTACCTCTTCGAGCGTCGCTCAGCGCCGCGCCTTGGCGGCGGAATCACGTTCGATCGGCGTGCCCCGGAGGAACTCAAGTCGCCGCATCGCATCTACCTGTCCCTCGAGGAGGAAGTCCTCACTGCCGAGCCCAACCTCGCAGAGTCACTGGGCGACCTGTTCGTTCGGCTGGCCGACGCCTTCGACGGCTACTACGGCTTCGCCACACACAGCAAGCTCCCATGGCAGCAGCGGGTTGAGCTGGTCGAGGCCGGCCGCCGCGGGGAGCCGGCGCCGCAATACCCCACGATGTATACGGACCGGACATCCGTTCGGGACGTCTACTGGCTCAACTACTTCGGCCCGTCCTATGTCGAGCGATGGGGGGATCGGCTCAATGATGTCGGTGTGCGGCAGGTCGAGACGTCGAACCGAGGCCGGGTGATCTGGGCTGCCGAGTCACCGTTCCTCTACGACGAGGCCGTCGGGTCGACGTCGGACTACGCGTGGAAGCAGCCGTTCTACGAGGCGCTCGGCCGCGACACGTTCGTCCATCTCCATCAGGTGGCACCCCACGGCGTACGAGCTGGGACGACCATCGCCGGTTCGTTCGCCGGTTGGACACCGCGACGTGAGTCCCGCGGAGCCCTCGGCGCGAGTCCTCGAGTCGGTCCGTGCGCTCCGGTCGATTGGGTTCTTCGCCGATCGGACCGGCAGCGACGCGGACGTGGCAGCGACCCTGGTCGACGACTACCGCGACTCCTGGGGTAGCGATCCGCATGACGACGAGGCTCTCCTCGACCTCGATCTGCTGCGCTTCGACGAGGATCGCGCCTGGTGGGAGGACACTGAAGCCGACGTCCTTCCCGGCAACGACGCGTACGTCGAGGCCATCCGCGGCTGGGCGGCAATCTCGCGCGAGGCCTTGCATCCGGAGGCGCCTTCCGAGTCGTGGGATTCACCAACTGGACCCATTCGGATCCGCCTGTCGCAGGACGGTCGCGTGCACGAACTCGTGGCCCGCTATCTCGATGACTATCTCGACATGGGCGTCCTCGATGGGCTGAACCGCGTCATCGCCGACAGCCCGTACCGGTTCCGGATGCACGCGGCGTTCGACCAGACCGCGTTCGTGATCGCATGCGACGAGCGCGAACGCCGACTGCTCGAGGAACGCGGCTGGTCGTTCGCGACCTGAGGTGCTCGGCGGCATTTCGAACGCTGGGCGTGCCTACCAGCGGAGCAGGCGGCTCTGGACCCGCGAATCGGGCGCTTCCGCCGCTGAGTGGAACGCCCGACGTGCCAAACGACGAAGATCGGGCCGTCCAACCGCCCGTTTGAACGCCGGGCGTTCCAAGGGGCCGAAAAGGAGCCGCGCCGTTCAACGGGTACGATCCCCTCGTGACCCGACCCGTCTCCCGCCGCAACCCGCTCGAGGGCGTGACCCAGCTTCTCGTCGACGGCACGAACCTGCTCCACGCGATGACGCGCGGACCGGATCGCCAGCCGCCGGCCGCGCTCATCGGCCGGCTGCGCGGCGCGATCCCGCCCGAGACGAAGATCACGATCGTCTTCGACGGCCCACCGGAGCGGAGCATCCGGGGCGAACGCATCGCCGGTGGCCTCACCGTCCAGTACGGCGGCCGCTACTCCGCGGACACGATCCTGGTGACCCTCGTCGAGGACGCGGCGATGGCATCGGCTGAGTCGAACGCCACCGACTCCATCCTCGTCGTCACCGACGACCGGGACCTCAAGTTCGCCCTCCGCAAGCGCGGCGCCCGAACGACCGGTTCGGCCTGGCTCATCGGCCGTCTCGACCGACCGAGACTCGCGAGCCCGAGCGCCGGCAACGCCCGCCCGCCGGCACCGCCGCGGATCCCGCAGCCGCAGCCGGGCGAGGAAACCGAGGAGATGACCGAACCGCGGTGGAACCCCGGCCGCGGCGCCACGACGAAGCGAGGCAACCCCCGTCGCCAGCCACGCAGCGCACGGCCCCGAAGCTAGCGCGACGCTAGAATGCGCCCGTGACGATCATCGACCAGATCGAGAAGCTCTGGACCGACTTTCTCGGCTTTCTTTCGACGATCATCATCCCCGACTGGGCCGGCCTGATCGCACTCCTGCCCCTGTTCGTCCTGATCGGCATCGTCGGCCCGATCCTGTCGATCATGCTGCTCGCCTGGCTCGGCTACGGCGTCACCAAGCCGCGGACGAAGGTCAGCTACATGGAAGGGGTCCGGACGGCGCCGCTGAACCATCTCGGCGAGCCGATGTTTCCGGCCGGCGAGCCCTACTGCCCGCTGGATGGCTTCATCTATCCCTTCGGAACGACACGCTGCGACCGCGACAAGACGCCGCTGTCGGTTCGTTGCCCGAAGTGCGAGCTCGTCCGTGAGGCGAGCATCGACACCTGCGGCAACTGCGGACTCGTCCTGAAGATCGAGCCGCGCGCCCTCATCGTCGCAACCGATGTCCCGCCGCCGGGCGGCGCGGCTCTCGCGTGACAAGCGTGACAAGCGAGGCCCCATGACGCTGGCCCAGATCTCGCAACTCCTGTTCCCGATCGGGACGATCGCGATCGCGCTCGGCTTCGCCGCCCACGTCGGCCACGCCGTGATGCTGGCGAACGGCCGGCGGTCGCTCTCATTCGCCCCGAACCGCCAGCCCGCCTGGGCCGGCGTCGTGGCGGGCTCGTTCGCGGAAGGCCGGACGTCGGCCGTCGCGGCGGGACCGGACCTTGCCGCCTCGCCGACCCCGCTCGGCCGGGCCGCGGTCGTGCTGACCGGTATCGGCTTCGGCATTCTCGTCGCGTCGCTGCTGCTGCGCGGCATCGTCGTCGAGCGCGGACCGTGGGGCAACATGTTCGAGTTCACGGTCGCATTCGGTGCCTCGATCGTCGGCGGCTATCTGGTCCTCCAGCGGCGCTACCCGATCCGCTCCATCGGCTTCATTCCCGCCGGCATCGCCCTCGCCCTCCTCCTCTACGCGTCGAGCCTCGGCTCGGCGATCAACGAGCTCGTTCCGGCGCTGCAGAACGCGCCGCTGCTGACGATCCACGTCGGCATGGCGGTCATCAGCTACGGGACGTTCGCGACGAGCTTCGGGGCGGGGGTGGCGTACCTGATCCAGGGTCGCGAGGACCGATTCCGCTGGCTGCCGTCGCACAAGGTCCTCGACGAGGTCGCCTATCGATCGGTGATCTTCGGCTTCCCGATCTTCGCCACGATGATCATCCTCGGGTCGTGGTGGGCCTCGATCGCCTGGTCTCGCTACTGGGGCTGGGACCCGAAGGAGACCGCGGCGCTCGTGACTTGGCTGACCTACGCGATCTACCTCCACGCGCGCAACCAGCGGGCGTGGGCCGGCCGACCGGCGGCGCTGCTGCTGGTGGTCGCGTTCGGGATGGTCCTCGTCACGTACTCCGGATCGCTCTGGTTCAGCGGCCTTCACGCCTACAGCGGTCTCTGACCGTGGCCGGGAGGGGACGGGGTTCGCGCCGCGCGGCGGTCCTCGTCGCTGCCGGGCTGGCGCTCGTGCTGGGTGGGTGCGAGGCCTTACTGGGGCCCGGATTCGGCGGCGATTTCCCCTCCTCTTCGCCTATCGCGGCATATACGACCGGCACGGCGACGATTGCGATCACCGGCGGCGAGACGATCAAGCTCGAGAGAGTCGCCCAGGGCTCGGGCGTCGACTCCCTGTTCGGCTCCGACGTCCGCTGGACCGGCCCGAGCGGCTACATCACACTGGATCGGATCGTCGACGGTCAGCACTGGACGACGATGTTCGACGGTAGCCGCTGCATCACCGATGTCGACCTGGTGGACGCGACAGGGATCCGCGGCTCCCCGACCTGCAAGGGCGTCGCCTGGTACGACGCGCTGGACATGGAGTTCACCCAGGGCCCGCCCAAGCCGCTGGACGAACCGAAGTTCGACGCCGAGATCACGTTTGAGGCGGTCCCGTAGCCGAATGCAGCTCGACGTTAATGGAACCCCGCTGTGGTTCGACGTCGACGGTTCGTCCCTTGTCGCCGATGGCGCGGCCATGCGCGAGCGGCCGACGGTGGTGCTGCTGCACGGTGGCCCGGGCAGCTAGAAGGACACGCCCGACCGCTACTTCGCCGTGATCGGAGAGTTCGTGGCCCAGCCAGACGCCCGAGCGTAAGGGTCTCGCGCCTGGGGATCGCGATTCATGGGGATGGACCCTGACGCGAGATAGGGGATCTCCCCGATGACCTCGCGCCCCGCGGATCCGATCCTTCGACGCATGATCCGTGCAGCCGACGAGTACTGGGACAGCGACCGGGCCTCCTACGAGGACGAGCTCGCCGGTTGGCGCGAGCGCACGACCGTCGCGACGACGACGCTCGCCGAAGCTCCGGTCACCCGATCCGTGGTCCGCCGCTCAACCCGCCGGCCGAGGACCGTCGCTGCTCGGCAGACTGCCCGCCCTGCCCGCCCTCTCCGCACCCGCATCTGGCCAAATTTGCGCCCCGGGAACGTTAGCGGGGATCGACCCCCCCTCGCGACGCCCACTGGCCGCCGGCCACGCTCAAGCAGCCCGGCGCGATCGCGCTGAGACCCGACGAACAGGGGTCAGACCGCCGCTAACGTTCTGACCACGCAAGTTTGGCCAGAAAGACAGCGCCCGGATCGGTCGAGCCGGGTCCTGCAGCCAGCCAGCCATCGATCGGCCGTCCGACGGGAACGCTGCCCGCAGCATCGAGCCGTGGGTCTGCACGCGACGGCGGTTCGTGTGCCCGTCCGCCACGATCACCCAGGTCGATACAGTCGGTGGCGCGTCACCGGCCGCGATCCAACCTCGCTCGATCGCAATCTCGATCGCGCGCCGGCGCTTTCGGTCGACAGTACCGACCAGCTCGTTGATGTCTGCGATGTCGGTCTTGAGTTCGATGACGAGGAGCATTCGACGGGCCGGGTGCCACGCCAGGATGTCGATGACGCCGCGATCGGCGTAGAACGCGAACGAAACCTCGGGCTCGGCGACCCACCCTGGAAGGTCGCGGAAAGATCTCGCGACGAGCTCGTGCAACCGCGAGTGGCGCGCGTTGAGCAGGCGGTCGAGATCGCCGGCCCGCCACCGAGGCACCAGATCAACGCGAATGTCGAGAGCCTTCGAGACCGTCCTGATCGTCTCCAGCGTGAATGCGCCGAGGTGCCCACGTTCGAGCCGCGAAATCGTTGCGGCGGAGACGCCCGCCGACTTGGCGAGGTCGACCTGGCGAAGTCGACGCCGAAGACGGATCGTCCGGAGTGCGCTGCCGACCCGCTGGTCATCCATCGGTCGAGTGTGACAAGGGCCGATTAGCTGCGGCTCACCCGCGCAACAGGTCGCGGTTCGCACAACTGGCCAAACTTGCGCCCACGGAACGTTAGCGGGGATTGACCCCGGCTCATGGCGCCGCAAGGCGCGCACCAGGCCGCGATCCACGCTCAAGCAGCGCGGCGCGACTGGGTTGAGACCCGACGGATGGGGGTCAATCCCCCGCTAAGGTTCTGACCACGCAAGTTTGGCCAGAAAGAGATGCCCGGCCGGAACGAGAGCGCCCGGATGGGCGGAATGGCCTTCGCGGGATCTACACGTCCTGGGTGGTGATGACGCCGATCTCCTCGACGTCGACCTCGAAGCCGTCGAGGTCATCCGGGATGACGTCCTCTGGCCTCAACTCGGACGTCGGGACTTTGCGGGTCACAAAGACCTTGATGACGTCCTTGGACCCGCGCTTGCCGATGCCGAGGCCGGTCACGTTCGCCTTACGCTCGAGCTCGGGCGCGCGCGCACTGAGGACGGCTTCCATTGTCGTCTGCCCGGACATCTCGTTGCCTCCGGTCGGGTTCGAGTCGATCTGAATCTACAGCCGATCAGAGAACCTGCTCGGCAACCTCGACCCGAAGGAGCGCCCTGACGTTCTCGATCTGATTGACGATCGTCGCCACCGATGATCCGGCGAACAGGAGGCCAACTGCGATCCGGCAGCAACCTTCCCGCGTGAGCACCAGCGAGCCGGAATCGCCGCCGGCCGAGATGTTCGTTGTAACGATCTGGTCGGTGAAGCGCGCCGATCCGCCCGGGTATCCGCCGACGGTCACGATCGCGCTGATCGCGGTGATGCGGCCGGTCGTGAAGCTCGTCGTCCGACCTGTCTTCATGACGTTCATGCCGACCGTAACGCCCGTCCGGCGCCGCCAGCCATCGACCGCCCCGATCCAGTAGATCCCGCGATCGAGGTCGTGGAACTGCCCCTCGGCAATCGCCGCGTCGACGAGGTTGCTCGATGTGGGCCCGTACACGATCGGGACGAACCTGCTCAAGCGGCCGATCCGGTCTGACGGGTCGACTCCCCCGTCGTACGGCCCGGGCTGCAGGATCGGGTCGCCTGGGAGCCCGAGGTTGCTGTTGGCCAGCACGTGGTTGTTGCTCAGGATGTAGTACCTCGGCGGCACGCCGATCCCGTGGACCGGCGGGCTGATGCCGCCACCGGGGAGGATGTCGTAGACGCACGTCCCCAGCGTCCCGGCCGTGATCCTGAAATGTCCGACGCTGTAGCCGGACTGCGCCGGTCGCGCGCGCCTTGTGAGCGTCTCGATCCCGGCGTCGGCGACAGCGCCGCCGGGCAGGATCGTCGGGGCACCGATCGCCAGGACGTCCGTCTGCACGCCGCCGAGCGTCTTGGGGATCGTTTCGCTCCGCGCTAGCTCGTCCGCTGCCACCTTGTGGTCGACGAGGACGAGAAGCGCCGGCTCGCCGGTCGGCTGCCCATTTTTCCACTTGATGCCTGCCGCCAGGCCATTGACGTTGGGCAGGACGCGCGCCGGATCGAGGAAGTCGTCGGCAACCGCCCGGTGCGCCTTGGTGACCTCCGTCTTGCCAACGTCATCGAGCACCATCCGGCTCTCGTTTTGCATCGTCATCGGGACACCCCTCCTGGCAACTGGGACCGGGTGACCCTCTCGCGTCACGCGCGCCGCGGCGTGATGCCGGTGATGCGGTGGCGTCGCCGCGCCGTGACGGCCGCGTCACCGCGGCGTCACCGCGGCATCACCGCGGCATCACCAGGCCTGGGACGCTGAGCCGCCTCCCTCGAGGGACGGCCTGACCCGAAACTCGCGCCAGAGCCGCTTGCGAAACGCGGTGAACTCACGGATCGCGAGGGCGGCGTTGCCCTCCGCCATGAGGGCTTCGATCAGGGCGCCCTCTGCCGTCTCACTGTCGGGCTCGGCGACGACGGCCGCCCTCGCCGCGTCCACGGCCTCCGCGTGATGGCCGGCCTGCCGAAGTCGTCGCGACAGCGCCTCCAAGGCCCGAACGCGCACGACCCGATACCGTTGCCGCACGGGCTCCAGCCAGATCGCCTCCGAGTCGGGAAGCAGCTCGCGGCTGAGAAGGTCGACAACAGGCTCGACGCCGTCGGGGTTGACTGGCTCATGTACCAGGTCACGGGCGATGGCCTGAGCTTCGCGAAGATCGACTTCGATGGATCCCGACAGGACCAGGGCCTGCCCCGTGACGTGGACAATCGGCGCCCGTGAGTGCACCCGATAGAGGGCCGATCGGAGACTGGCGAGCGCGCGCCGCTCCGAAGCTCTTGGCCAGATCGTGCCGGCCACCGCCGACCGGTGCATCGGCCGGTCGCGGGATGCCAGCAGCGAGATGACGAGCTGCGAGCTCGACGGAAGCTGAACCTCCGCGCCGTCGACGGTCAGCCCGAAAGCGTCGAGGAGCTGGAGGCGAATTCGCGCGGGTGGTTTCATCGTAGGAAGCGTTGATCGCGGTGCCAGTGCGGAGTCAAATGGCACTTTACTCCCGACTCGTCTCCCGTCCGTCTGAGCAACTGGCCAAACTTGCGCCCCGGGAACGTTGGCGGGGATCGACCCGGCTCGCGGCGCCTTTTCGGCACGCGCCCGGCCGCGATCCACGCTCAGGCGGCGGGCCGCGACCACCCTGACACCCGACGGATCGGGTCAGATCGCCGCTAACGGTTCTGACCGCGCAAGTTTGGCGAGAAAGAGAGCGCGCGGAGTGCGCCGAGCTGGGTCCCGGAGCTGGGGCCAGGCTATGCCCAGAATCGCACGGGTGTTCTATACTGACCACTCATCCACAGCCGATCCACACCCGGAGGCGACCTCTCCACAGCGACGGCGGCACGAGTCCACACGGGACCCAGGTTTGTCCACGCACGAACGCCATCCGTCCACACCCCCATCAACACCCAAACCGCAACATCTAGCGGTGTGTCCACAGAAGCAACCACTACATCTTGTGTTTTTCGCTTGACGACGACCCGCTGACGGCGTATCGTATCCGGGTCGCTCCGAACGATGAGAGCCGCCTCTTCCAAGACGCCCGCCGGCCCCAATCTCCGGCCCGCCAACCCCGGAACACGCACCAATCGATCGGGCACCAGGGAGAACGTCGCAGCTACGGCGACGAGCACTTATCCGGGCCGGCTCGACGGTCCAAGGCATCATGGAGGCGAGAGCTACGATGGCCCGAAAGAGCAGTGAGGCGGTCGCCGTCATGGAACGAACGCAGACGGACCCCAGCAGCGCCAGTGCCACGAACAAGAGGACGCTGACCGGACCGTGGGGCGCCAGCTTTGACGGGACCGATGGCGCGGGCACGCCCGCGCGAGGCCTCACCTTCGAGCGCCGCTGGACGACGCCCGGGATGCATCCCTACGACGAGATCACCTGGGAGACGCGGACGGCGGCGATCGGCAACGAGTCGGGCAAGCTCGTCTTCGAGCAGAAGGACGTCGAGGTTCCGGAGTTCTGGAGCCAGCTCGCCACGAACGTCGTGGTCAGCAAGTACTTCCGCGGCCACGTCGGGACGCCGGAGCGCGAGACCAGCGTCAGGCAGCTGATCGACCGGGTCGTCAACAGCATCACGGCCTGGGCGGAGACCCAGCACTACTTCGCGACGGACGAAGACCTCGCCACCTTCAACGCAGAGCTCACCCACCTCCTCGTCCACCAGAAGATGAGCTTCAACTCGCCGGTCTGGTTCAACGTCGGCATCGAGAAGAAGCCGCAGTGCAGCGCCTGCTTCATCAACTCGGTCGAGGACACGATGTCCAGCATCATGGACCTCGCCAAGACCGAGGCGATGCTCTTCAAGTTCGGATCGGGCGCCGGCTCCAACCTCTCAACCATCCGCTCCTCCCGCGAGAAGATGTCGGGCGGCGGCACCGCCTCAGGCCCGGTCAGCTTCATGAAGGGCTACGACTCGTTCGCAGCCGTCGTGAAATCGGGTGGCAAGACCCGCCGTGCGGCCAAGATGGTGATCCTCGATGCCGGCCACCCGGACATCCTCGACTTCATCGACTCGAAGGCCCACGAGGAGCAGAAGGCCTGGGCCCTCATCGAAGCCGGCTACGACCCCTCCTTCACCGGCGAGGCCTACGGCTCCGTCTTCTTCCAGAACGCGAACCACTCCGTCCGCGTGACCGACGAGTTCATGCAGTCGGTCGTCGACGACGAGGACTGGACGACCCACGCCGTCGTCCCGCCGAACGCGCCGATGGACACCTACCGCGCCCGCGACGTCTTCCGCAAGATGGCCGACGCCGCCCACCTGTGCGGCGACCCGGGCATCCAGTACGACACGACCATCAACAACTGGAACCCCGTTTCGAATAGTGCCCGGCAGTACGCCACAAATCCGTGCTCGGAATTTAGCTTTTTGAATGACACCAGCTGCAATTTAGCAAGCGTCAATCTCATGAAATTCGTGCGCCCGGACGGGGAATTCGACGTCGACGACTATCGATACGCCTGCCGGCTAACGATCACGGCCCAGGAGATCCTCGTCGACAACGCCAGCTATCCGACCCCCAGGATCGAGGAGAACTCGCACAAGTTCCGCCCACTCGGACTGGGTTATGCGAACCTCGGTGCTTTGCTCATGAGCCGCGGACTCGCCTATGACAGCGACCGTGGACGCAACTTCGCCGCCGCGTTGACGGCGATCATGACCGCTGAGGCATACCTCCAGAGCGCGATCATCGCTCGCGACCATGGCGGACCTTTCCTCGAATATCGCAAGAACGAGGAACCGTTCCTGCGCGTCATCGGAATGCATCGCGATGCCGCGCATCAGATTCCCGAGGAAGGTGTCCCGACCGACGTGCTCGAGGCGTCTCGTCGTCTGTTTGACGAGGCGCTCGAGCTCGGCCGGGAGTACGGCTATCGGAACGCGCAGATAAGTTTGCTCGCTCCCACCGGGACCATTGCGTTCATGATGGATTGCGACACGACCGGCATCGAGCCGGACATCGCCCTCATCAAGTACAAGAAACTCGTCGGCGAAGGCTTCCTCAAGATCGTCAACCAGACAGTCCCGTCGGCCCTCCGCAAGCTCGGCTACGGCGCCGAGCAGGTGTCGGAGATCCTCGACTACATCAACGACCACGAGACGATCGAGGGCGCGCCGCACCTCAAGCCACAGCACCTGACCGTCTTCGACTGCGCCTTCAAGCCGGCGAACGGCGAGCGCTCGATCCACTACATGGGCCACGTCCGGATGATGGGCGCCGTCCAGCCGTTCCTGTCGGGCGCGATCAGCAAGACCGTCAACATGCCCGAAGCCGCCACGCCCGAGGAGATCGAGAAGGTCTACCTCGAGGGCTGGAAGCTCGGCCTCAAGGCGATCGCGGTCTATCGGGACAACAGCAAGCGATCGCAGCCGCTCAGCACCGGCAAGAAGAAGGACGGCGACGTCGCGGATTCCGTCGACTCAGCCGAGCTCGCGAAGCTCCGCAAGGACCTCGCGAAGGCCCAGGCCGAGGCGGGCAAGCCGCACCGCCGCCGGCTCCCGTCCGAACGTATGGCAACGACCCACAAATTTGACATCGCCGGGCACGAGGGCTACATCACGGTCGGCCTCTATCCGGACGGCCAGCCGGGCGAGATCTTCCTGAAGATGGCCAAGGAGGGGTCCACTGTCTCGGGGTTGATGGACTCGTTCGCGACCACCGTCAGCGTGGCGCTCCAGTACGGCGTGCCGCTACGCGATCTCGTCAACAAGTTCGCGCATGTCCGGTTCGAGCCGTCGGGGTTCACGGGGAACCAGGAGATCCCCATCGCGAAGTCGATCATCGACTACATCTTCCGATGGCTCGGCTCGCGGTTCCTGGAGGCCAATGACAAGGCGGCGCTCGGGCTCATCGACCGGTCGGCGATCGTGGCAGATGCTCCGCCTGCGTTCGGCTCGTCCGCCCCCCTCGCTGACGGCAAAACGGCTGACGCCTCTTTGCCTAACTCGCTCGGGGGGACGGCCGATCCGACCGCCGGCGGGTCCTCTCAGACGACCGACAAGGCCGATCAGCCCAAGGCTTCTACGGCAGTTGAGGCTCCGCCGAAGGCTGAGGCTATCAACGTATCGGAGTCGGTGACGAAGACCGACGACGCGACAGGTTCCGCCGATGCGGCGCGGGTGAACTCCTCCTCCTCACCCGCGCCCGCGTCGGAATTGAGCGTCATCGCCGAAAACGGCAACGGCAACGGTCATGCCAAGAACGGCGCCAAGACCAACGGCTCAACGATCACGCTGTCGCTGGGCACGACGAACGTCGCCTTCAAGATCCAGGAAGACGCCCCCAGCTGCGCCGAGTGCGGCTCGATCATGGTCCGTAACGGCAGCTGCTACAAGTGCCTGAACTGCGGCTCCACGAGCGGGTGCAGCTGATCCCAAGGAGAGGGATCAACTGAAGTGAAAATCGAAGAGGCTGCCGCGGCGATTATCGCCGCGGCAGGCCCAATCCTCGACCCCCAGACGGATTTGCCTCGTATCGCCCGAGATCCAGCGATGGCCGAGCTGCTCGATGCGACGGTCGGGCAAATCGATTCGCAGCACCGCCTCCTGCTTGGGGACGCGCGCGATCTCTCGTCAATCCCATCCGGAAGTGTCCACCTTGTCATTACGTCGCCGCCTTACTGGACGTTGAAGCAATACAACGAGGCGGACGCTCAACTGGGGCATATCGAGGATTACGAGACGTTTCTGGCCGAACTCGACCGAGTGTGGGGCGAGTCGTTCCGAGTGCTGGCTCCAGGCGGTCGGTTGGTTTGCGTCGTAGGAGACGTTTGCCTGTCTCGCCGCAAGAACAAGGGCAGGCACACCGTGATTGCCCTCCACGCTTCAATTGCAGAGCGATGTCGACGCATCGGGTTTGACGGCCTGGCGCCGATCATCTGGCACAAGATCGCCAATGCTGTGTTTGAAGCGAACGGAAACGGAGCGGGATTCCTCGGTAAGCCCTATGAGCCAAATGCAGTGATCAAGAACGACATCGAGTTTGTCCTACTTCAGCGCAAGCCCGGTGGGTATCGGTCGCCCACCCTCGAGACGCGTCTCGCGAGCTTGATCTCGGCGGAACATCATCGGGTCTGGTTCCAGCAGATCTGGTCAGGTGTGACGGGTGCGTCGACTCGAAACCATCCGGCGCCCTTTCCTGTCGAGCTCGCGACCAGGCTAATTCGGATGTTCAGCTTTGTCGGCGACACAATCCTCGACCCGTTCATTGGAACCGGAACCACCTCGCTCGCGGCGGCTCAAACGGGACGAAACAGCATAGGCGTCGAGATCGATCCCGCTTATCTAACGCATGCCGCTGACCGAATCCGGGCTCAGCTTCCGCGTGCGGCGAGCCTCGAGACCGGTACTCTGCCGCTGTCAGCTGTCGAGGCGGCATAGCATCGAGCTCTGTGGATGACAGACTTCCGGCTGCTCAACCGATTCGAAGAAACGTTTCGGAACGGGCCGTACGTACACCGCAACTCTCAACTTGGGAACCGAATCGCCGACTTCTTGTTCGACGACCTGTACGAGCTGGACTCGACAAGTAAGTTCCGCGCAGACGTTGACGCGGGTCGCATCGCGCTCAACCCGAAGGGCGTAAGCCCAGGCTTGAAGGCGCGCCGCGGTGATGGCTCGTTCGGACCGATCGTGCCTGGCTACCGGCCACGACCCTATCTCGATCACGTTGTCCCAGTAGCACCGACCGCCGAGGTCGATCTTGGTGCCGAAGTAAAGATTCTGGCCAAGGCGATGATCAAGCAGATCGACCGTGTGGTCAGCGATCTGTGTGGACAGAGCCGTCAGTTCAAGACTAAGAGCCCTGATGCATTAACCGTCGGAATCGTCGGCATCAATGTGGCCGACCGATATGTCTCGTTTGAGGGATCCCGCAGGTATCCGACCGGGGAGTTTGGCCCGCATCCGTATCAGGAGGCTCCGGAAGCCGAGCGGCGTCTCCGCATGTCGGCCGAACCTTGCTACGGCGAACTTCTCATCCTTACGTTCAAGGCAACGAATGAGCCGCCCTTTGAGTTCTCTTGGCTCCAGGCCCAAGGCACCCGCGATCAGTACGGCTCGATGCTGACCCGTCTACTGCGCTCGTATGCGCGCCTGTAACTCCACCACCATCTTTCCTCCTCGTGGTCACGCAAAGGTACCGGGCCTCGCACGGCGGAACTCGTAGCTGTCCGACTCGCCAAGCGCTCGGAAGCAGGCATGTATGTATTCCTTTGGGCCGCCGACTGCGAGCATTGGACGTTCCTGACCAGTCACATCGTCAGGCTGCGTCTGACGACCACGCTTTCCCGCAATCCCGTCCCAGACGAGCTCGCCGTCGGGGAGGATTGCGTCCCGTTGCCACCCGATTTCACTCAACCAGTTCGGATCGATGCCCTCGTGACCTGCCGCACCCAAGGCCGCAATCATTGGCGGAACGGTGAAGATCGACCGTCGAGACAGGAGGCCATCGCCGGGAAGGACCTTAAGGAGAGTCTCGATCCACGAATTGATCGGGCCCTCTAGGTCGTCCGCTTCTCGAGCGCCGCTCGGCCGCGTCGCGCTTGCCACGCCAGCCGTTCCGTAGGCGAAGCAAACGACGAAGAGGCGAAGGGCCGCCATGGTGAAAACGTTTTCGCTTCGGGCGTTGACCTGGCGTGACTGCGTTTCCACCCGACCGGGAAAGAACCTGTCAGCGATCTCCTTCGCGATGCGGTTCATCGGATCTCGGTAGTCCATGAAGATCGCGAGCGTCGGGTTCGGCTTGATTCCGAACACGTTCAAGTCGTGAAAGCCTTGCTTCGCCCACTCGATCGGCTTGCCGTGATCGATTGTTACGTCCACGTGGTAGCTCATGATCGAAGACTCCTGCCGTGCGGCGGCATGCCACGAAGCGAGTTGTGTCTCACCATCGACGGCGACCAGCCCGGTCTGGAACGGAATTACGAGAACACTTTGGTCGCCTGACCGAGCGACATCCAGCGCCTGGGGCCAAAAAAGCTTGATCGGCGGAAGAATCCCGGGCCCAGTCGGGTCAAGAGCGCGGTCCATGACGTAGTCGGTATATGCGGCGAGGTTGCGTTTCTTCGCGCTCACAAAAAGGCGCTGCATGTCCTCACGGAGATCCTGGAGGCCAGCCAGGCGTGGGTCCAGCGCGTGATAGCGGGGCGTCTGAATGAGCATCGGATCCGGCGCGATGAACAGCAGCTGTCCGACGGGCAGGCTCGCGAGAAAATGGCCCGCCGGGTCTGACGCGGAGGGAATCCCTGGAATCGGGGTTCCAGTACCCGCACGAAATTCGGGCAGGTCTTCAATCTTGATCATCGGTGTTCGTCCTTGTCGTCAATGTTGGAATGGAGCAGTTGAGTTGGCTGAGAGCGGCCGGAGCCGCCCTCAGCCGCTTCAGCTACGCGTAACGGATGAGCTTCCAGCGCGCGGCGTGACCGCAACCGCGGACGGGCGGGAACGTGTTCCCTTTGGCCAGCGGGATTTCACGCTGCTCGGGCGAGACCGAGCAACCAGGGCCGTTCGCGTGACCCGAATACTCATAGACACCGCTCTCCTGGCACGTCTGGCCAGTGGAGAAGACATCGCCGATGTTCGCCATTTCGCGATTTCACCTGTGTAGTTTGCCGAGATCGGCGGCCGTATCATTCGGATCGGCCGCACGAGCCGGGCGACTTCCGGACTGTTTCCGCAGCCCGATGGACAGGAGCGCAACCCGCGTTCGTTTTCCGTTCTGAAGGCGTTCCCTCGTGCGGCCGTCACACCCGACGGGATAGGGAACGCCATCATGAGCCCTAGGGTCGGATCATGTCAACCCCGAGTCAAGACTTCGGCGGTTCAGCGCCGTCTGAGGGGTCGGATCTCCGAAGCTCCAAGTGAATCACGCGTGGTCAGCCGATCTCGAGTCGGCCACTCCTTGAGGCTGATCGACGGTTCAGGCTCAGGCGGCCAGTCACGAGGGCGTCCTCGGCCCCGGCGACGACGACGTCGAGTGTCGCCTTCTGTCTCTCACCCTCGAAGGATCGGAGCGCGCTCGCGGCGGCATCTGATGCAAGACCGGCTTTCACACCGTGGTTCGCCATCTCGTCTCGTGGGTAGAGACGAGAAAGGAGGCCCACCATGCGGGTCTTTGTCGCCGGCGCGAATGGCGCCGTGGGGAAGCGGCTTGTGCCGATGCTGGTGGCTCGTGGCCACCGGGTGACCGGGACGACGACGAGCGAGAGGTCGAGCGAGGCCATCCGGGCGATGGGCGCGGAGCCGGTCGTCGTCGACGGGCTGGATGCGGTCGGGATCGGCGAGGCCGTGGCCAAAGCCGAGCCGGATGCGATCATCCACGAGATGACCGCGCTCTCGGGCACGCCCGACTTCCGGCACTTCGATCGCTGGTTCGCCCTGACGAACCGGCTGCGGACGGAGGGCACGCAGCACCTCCTCGCGGCGGCCAAGGCTAGCGGCGTCAAGCGATTCGTCGCCCAGAGCTTCACCGGCTGGAGCAACAGCCGCGAGGGCTCGTGGATCAAGACGGAGGATGATCCGCTCGATCCGCACCCGGTGAAGGAGCAGACCGAGACGCTCGCCGCGATCAAGTTCCTCGAGCGGGCCGTCCTCGACGCGCCTCTCGAGGGGATCGTCGTCCGCTACGGCGGACTCTACGGGCCCGGCTCGTCCGAGACGCTCGCCGACATCCTCCGCAAGCGGATGTTCCCGGTCATCGGCAACGGCGCGGGCTATGTGCCGTCGACCCACGTCGACGATGCGGCCAGTGGGACGGTCGCGGCCCTCGAACGCGGCCACCGAGGCGTCTACAACATCGTCGACGACGACCCGGCCCCGTCGCGGGAGTTCATCCCCGCGATCGCCGAGGCGCTCGGCGCGCCGAAGCCGCTGCGGATCCCCGCCTGGCTCGGCCGCCTGCTCGCCGGCGACGTCGCGGTGACGATGATGACCGAGGGCCGCGGCTCGTCGAACGCGAAGGCGAAGCGGGAGCTCGGCTGGCAGCCGATCTGGCCGACCTGGCGGGAGGGCTTCCGCCGCGGCCTCGACTCGCCGGTGCCGCTGCCGCCGCGGGCGACCGATTCGACCGCCGCCGCCGGAGGGGAGACGAGCGCCGCGTGACGCCAGCCAAAGCCAGGGATGACGTCGCCGAGGCCTATGTCGACCTCCGGCCGCTGCTCTTCTCGATCGCGTACCGGATGCTGTCGAGCGTCAGCGAGGCCGAGGACGTCGTCCAGGAGGCCTTCGTCCGCTACCAGCGGGCGCTCGCCGACCGCACCGCGGTCGAGTCGCCGAAGGCGTACCTGTCGGCCGTCGTCACCCGCCTGGCGATCGACCACCTCAAGTCGGCCCGGGTCCGGCGCGAGACGTACGTCGGCGAGTGGCTGCCGGAGCCGCTCGTGACGGACGAGGGCGCCGGCGACCCGGCCGAGCACGCCGAGCAGGTCGACTCGCTGTCGATGTCGTTCCTGCTTCTGCTCGAGCGGCTGACCCCGGTCGAGCGGGCGGTCTTCCTCCTCCACGACGTGTTCGACTACGACTTCGAGGAGGTCGGCCGCATCGTCGGGCGGACCGCGGCGACGTGCCGCCAGCACGCAGTCCGGGCGCGCAAGTTCGTCGCCGCGAACCGGCCACGGTTCGATGCCTCGGAGGCTGAGCGCGATGAGCTCCTCAGCCGATTCTTCGCCGCGGCGGAGGGCGGCAACGTCGACGGCCTCATCGAGCTCCTCGCCGAGGACGTGGTCGTTCACGGCGACGGCGGCGGCAAGGTTCCCCAGTGGTACGAGCCGATCGTCGGCGCCGACAAGGTCGCCCGGCTGTTCGCCCGAATGGGGAGCCAGGTGCGAGCGATGGCCGCGACGTTCGAACGCCACGAGATCAACGGCCAGCCGGGCGTCGTCTTCCGGGGCCCGCATGGCGGGGTCTTCTCGGTGATGTCGTTCGAGGTCGTGGGCGGCCGCGTGGCGACGATCCGCTCGGTCGTGAACCCGGACAAGCTCGGCCACGTCGGGCCCGTCGAGAGCCTGCGCGAGGTGCTGGACGGCGCTAGGCCGTCAGCGCAGTAGCTCGCCTGCCTCGAGTTGGTCGGGGGTCGACGAGCCCTCCGTAAAGGTCGTGTGCACGGCTCGTAGCGCCTCGATCCGACCGGCCCGCTCCCCTCCTGGCGCCATCCGGGCTAGTCGGACCGCCGCCCTGAGCTGAGGCATCCGCGCACCGACACACTGCGGTCGGGCCGGGATGCCCCGTTGACGGTGACAGCACGTGGCCTGTAATGTAGTCACTGTGATGTCTAACGGGATGCACTGATGCACATCGTGCTCGATGCCAGCCCGGTGATCTATCTCGCCAAACTGGATGCCCTCGATGCCATTGCGATCGCCGGTCATACCGCCGTCGTGCCGCCTTCTGTCGATGCCGAGGCGGCGCGGCCAGAACTCGCCTTCCGCCACCCGGAGATCGCGATCATCCAGCGCGCCCGGGCGGCTGGGCAACTCCTCGTGGTGGAGCCCGATGAGCGTGAGCGGGAGCTGGCGGTCGAGCTCGCGGGTCGCTACGGCGGCCTTCACGCCGGCGAGCTGGATGTCCTCGCGCTGGGCCAGATCCGCGGCTGGGCGGTGTGCTTCCACGAGCGTCAAGCGGCCCGAATCGCCGGGGCGCTGGGGGTCGCGACGATCGACCTGGTCGAGATTCTCTTCGGCGGCACGCCGGACGTCGACCTGCTCGAGCGCCGCGTCCGTGCGTTTGCGCGGCTGACCAACCTGACGATGAACGACCTTGATGCCCTGCTGGAGCTGATCGGAGAGCGACGATGAACGAGAACGACGAGGACCGATCGGCCCGATCGCAGGTCACGCTCCGCCTGGATCGCGACCTGCTCGACAAGATCGACGGCCTCGCGACCGAGGCTGGGGTGGATCGAACCGAGCTGGTGCGACGACTTCTTGCCGAGGGGTTGGCCCACCGGCGCGTCGAGATGGCGCTCGTCGACTATGCGGCCGGCAAACGATCGGCCTGGTCGGCGTCGCAGGTCGCCGGGGTCGACCTGTACGAGATGCTCGACCGGATCGCCGAAGCTGGGGTCCCCTACCGTCTGGATCCGGATGCGATCGATCGGCTGCGCCCGGGCAAGGGCTCCCCGCCGTCAGGATCGCCTCCGAAGCGTTCGAGATCGCCACGGACGACGAGCTCGGCTGAGGCATCGATCGCCGCTCTTCGCGCTCGATATCGACCGGCCAAAACTCGACTTCTGTTCGTCGGCGAGTCATCGCCGGCGGGCGGGACCCATTTCTATCGAGCCGATTCGAACCTGTATCGGGCCACCCGAGAGGCATTTGGGGCGGCCTTCTCGATTGCCGATCCACCTGAAGGCGACGCGTTCCTGGCCTGGTTCCAGGAGCTCGGTTGCTGGCTTGTCGACCTGGCGGACCACGCCGTCAATCGGTCCTCCGCGGGCGATCGAGTCCGCGCCGTGGACGCCGGGACGCCTGCCCTGGCAGAGACGATCCGCCTAACGGAGCCAGGGCGGATCCTCGTTGTCGTCCGACGCATCGCACCTGCCGTCCGACGAGCAGCGCGCGTCGCCGAATTCGACGATGGCGCAATCGACGTCCTCCCGTTTCCGACTCGACAATGGCGGCCGGTCTATGTCGACCAGCTGGCAGGGATCGTGTCAGACGTGTTAGGCACCGGGTCACCAACCGCCAGGTCGTCGGCTGGCGATGCGCCTTCGACGCGGAGGGCGGCGATCGCGGAACGCTCGTCCGAATACGGCTCGCGACTGCTTCACGACGTCATAGCGGACGTCCTTCGGAAACATGGCAACGCCTGGATGAAACCCGGCGCGATCGCGCGCGAGATCGCCGACGGCGATCTGTGGCGCCGACCAAGTGACGGGCGACATCCCCCGCCAAGCCAGATCAGCGCTCGTGCGAGATCCAGGTCGTATGCGGGCCTCTTCCAGACGAGCGACCTCGGGATCCGGCTGCGCGCGTCCTAAAAGGGTGGTTGGTCAGGCCCCGTCCTGGGCGGAAAGATCCTTGTCCTCCATCTCCCACGCATGGTCGAGTGTGTGGAAGGCAGAATGTCGGATGAGGAATGGCAGGGTCCACGACCGCATGCGCTTCTCAACCTTGCCGGCGCTGTACGCGCGCATCGCCGCGACGTAGGTCTCCCGATGCTGTCGCAGACCATCGGGCGTCAGCGCCGCCTCCTCCGGGATCCGCAACCCGACCTGCTTCGCGAAGTCCTCGCTTTCGGTGCGGATGGTGTGGCGGATGATCCGGTCGCGGTCGCGTCCGCCCCCGCGCGGGCCCTTGCGCATCTCTCGCGAGACCCGCGCCGCGACGCCGTCGAAAAACGCCCAGCATGCCCCCAATAGCGTGATCCCGCGATCGAGCTCCTCCTCGCCCATCGGCCCATGCTCGGTCGCAGAAGGCGAGAAGGAGATGCCCCAGAAGTCGGTCGAACCGGTTCCGACCCTGTCCTCCACGATCTCGAGGGGGCCGGCGGCGTCGAAGTCGTGTGCCATGCCGGCGAGGCCCGCGATCGGCCGATAGCGCGCCCGATATGACTCGAGCGTCTCCAGGGCGAGCTCGGCGCTCCTCGCGCCCCGACTCCACCCTGGCCAATCGATGGCGAAGGCCACCGACCGCTTCCCCTTGGGCCCGCGTTCGATGACCGCGCGGATGGGCATGGCTCAGTATTGCATTCGACTACGCGCGACGACCGCTACAACCTGTGAGTCGGGCGAAGCGATTTCATCTCCGAAATTAGCCGAGCAGCTCGGCTGCCTCGAGCAGGTCGGGCGTCGACTGGCCCTCCGTGAATGTCGCCTGGACCGCTTGCAGCGCCTCGATCCGACCGGCCCGCTCCGCTTCCGGCGCCGTCCGGGCTAGCCGCACTGCTGCTCGGAGCTGAGGCATCCGGGCGCCGACGCTCTCCGCTACCGCGAATGCGCGCTCGTACGACGCTGTCGCGGCGGCCGCATCCGCGCCCGGGCCGAGCAACCACAGATCCCCGCGGACGATGTGGAACTGGGGCGCGAGCACGCCGTCGGTGCCGCCCAGGGTGAGGGCCTCGTCGATCAGCTCGAAGCCGGGTTCGGGCGTGCCGGCATCGACGTGGGCCGCGGCCTGCATGAACCGGATCATCGGCCAGAAGACCGGCGGGGTTCGCAGGCCTTCGTACTGATTGAGGCCGTCGGTCATCTGGCGGATGCCCTCCTCGGGCCGGCCGCGCGCGCTCGTCGCCGCGCCCTGGAGACAAGTTGCGAGCGCTCGCCAGATCGGCAGGTCGCTCGTCTCGGCCACGCGCAACGCGGCCGCGGCGCGATCCTGCACGACCTCCGCCTCGAGGCGCCAGAGATGGAGGTACCCGGCATGGTAGAGCGCATATGCCAGTGAATACGGATGGTCGAGCTCAGTCGCAAGCGCCACGGCGCGGTCGGCCCGTCCGACGGCCTGATCCGGGTAGCCCAGCAGCCAGAGGAAGAACCCCGACGTCGTCAGACAGAACACCCTCGGGTCGAGCCCCAGACGCAGCCGTCGCGGCTGGTAGCCGCCGCCCTCGAATGCAGCGATCGCCTGGTCGAGGTACCCGAGGCCGGTCTCAAGCTGCCCGCTGAACCCGGTGTTCGCACCGAGCATCGAGTAGCCGTCGACAATCATGCTCCCGTCGCCCTCGACGCCGGCGAGTCGGAGGATCTCATTCGCATAACCGATCCCCTTGCCGAACTCGCCGCGGAACGCGTGAAAGCTGCCGAGGCTCCGAAGGACCGGGAAGATTTGCGGCACCTCGCCGTGCTCCTTGACGAGGGCCAGTGCGTCCGCGTAGGCCTCCTCCGCTTCGGCGGTGTACCCGCGAAGGAGCATCATCGCCCGGGCGCGCTTCGTCTTCAGCGTCAGTTCCTTTTGCCAGCGATCGGGGTAATCCGGCAACGCCGCGAGGACGCCGAGGAGATCGTCAATGAACTCGATCGTGGCTTGGTACCAGCCGCGGGCCTCGAGGATCGGCCACAGCGTGTCGCGCAACATGTTCAGTCGGTCAACATCCTGTCCGGCCACCGAATGGCGCCAGGCGATCCGGAGATTGTCGACCTCTGCTGCGGCAGTCTCGTTCGCCGCATGTTGGGCCAGGTCCGCGAAGTAGCGGGCGTGGCTTTCGCGAGCGGCGGCCGCGACGTCCGGCTGGGCGTCGAGCCGCTTGGTCGCGTACGCCTTGATCGTCTCGAGCATGACGACCCGCGGCATCGGATCGCCGTCGGTCGTATCGACCTGCCGGATCAGGCTCTTGTCGAGGAGCGAGCTGACGCCCTCGAGGGCGTCGATCTGGGCGCCCGCCGCGTCGTCCAGACCAGCCGCCACGGCTTCGACCGCCTCGACAGAGCTGCCGGCGAAGACCGACAGGATCTCGAATAGCCGTTGTTCCGATGGACTCAGGAGCTGGTAGCTCCATTCGATCGTCGCCCGAAGCGTCTGCTGGCGCGCCGGCAGGTCGCGGGCGCCGCTGCCGAGCGCTTTCAGGCTGCCGGCGAGGCGATCCCGAAGCGCCTCCGGCGAGAAGAGGTTCAGTCGCGCGGTGGCGAGCTCGATCGCGAGTGGCAGCCCGTCGAGCCGGCGGCAGATCTCGGCGACGGCGGCGGCGTTGTCGTCGGTGAGCCGGAAGTCCGATCGGACGCCGCGGGCTCGCTCCACGAACAGCTGGATCGCCTCGAACTGGCTGACCTGATCGGCCGACATTGCGCCGGCTCGCGCGCCTGGGAGCGACAGTGGCGGCACGGAGACGACGTTTTCGCCGCGGATGCGGAGCGCCTGCCGGCTCGTCACGAGGAGCTTGAGGCCGGGGCAGTCGGCGAGGAGCTCCACGAGGGTCGGCGCGGCGACGGTGACCTGCTCGAAGTTGTCGAGGACGAGCAGGACCTGTTGACCACGGAGCCGGCGGTGGAGTTCGTCGAGCGACGATCGCTCGGGGGTGTCGGCGAGACCGATCGCGGTGGCCATGAGCCCAAGCACGGCGTCGGTGTGGGTCGCGGTGACGAGGTCGACGAAGTAGACGCCGTCCGTAAATCGGTCGACCTGGTCTGCCGCCGCCCTGATCGCGAGGCGCGTCTTGCCGGTCCCGCCGGGCCCGGTCAGCGTGAGCAGGCGGACATTGTCGTCGTCCAGGCGCTGGCGAAGCGCCTGGAGCTCGGCGTCGCGGCCGACGAACGCCGACGTCTCGGTCGGGAGGTTGTTCGGCCGATTGTCGAGGGTGGACAGGGGTGGGAATTCAGTCGGCAGTGCCGGATCGCCCAGCTGGTACATCCGCGCCGGCCGGCCGAGATCCTTGAGCCGATGCTCCCCGAGATCGCGGAGCGTCGCGCCGTCGGGGAGACTCGCGTCGACGAGCTCGGCGGTCGCTCCCGATAGCAGGATCTGGCTGCCGTGACCGGCCGACATGATCCTCGCGGTCCGGTTGACGGCAGGCCCGAAGTAGTCTCCGCCACGCGACTCCGCGTCGCCGGTGTGGATCCCCATCCGAACGCGGATGGCGCACGTCTCCGGCCACGGCTCGGCGAGCAGGGCACGTTGAGCGGCGACGCCTGAGGCTACGGCATCGATCGGGGCGCCGAAGACCGCCATCATGCCGTCGCCTGTCGCCTTGACGACCTCGCCGTGCGACTCCGCGATCGCGGAGCGGAGGATGACGTCGTGCCGGGCCAGGGCGGATCGCATCTCCTGCGGGTGCTGCTCCCACAGGCGGGTACTGCTCTCGACGTCGGTGAAGAGGAAGGTGGGCGGCGCGTCAGGCGGCGACGGGGGCTGCCGATCGACTACCTGCCCGGGGACTGAAGCCTTCGTTGGGGATGCCACGCGCCAATGATGCCCCGGACGCCGATCAGCCGCTGCCGCCGCAGCCGTCGGTCAGGGTCGGCAGGCCGCCGGTAGCAGCGTATAGACCGCGTAGAACGTCCCCGCCGCGAGAGCGACGGTGAGGATCAGCCCGACAAGTCGAAAGAAGACGCGCTCCGGGGCCAACGCGAAGAACGCACCGATGAGCGCTGCGACAAGCGCAGGGACCCCAGCGGCGATCGCCCAGCGCGGGATCGGCTCCGGACTCGCCGGCGTGCCTGCCGGCACGCAGCTGACCAACCCGCTGGAGCCCGTCACGTAGATCGCGACCGCGGCCGCCGCGCCGGCGACCACCACCGCGATGGCGGCAGCAAGGACGACCCGGGCCACCTTACGCAGGCGGTACTTCATCGCGCCTCCCTCGTCGACCGAACCTCCCCGCCGTCGGCAGTATGCGCCTCGACCAACGCCCTAGATCCTTGCGAGCAACTCGACCCGCTTTGACTCGTACTCGGTCGCTGTGATGGCGCCGTCTCGGGCGAGGCCGGCGAGGCGTTCGATCGTGGCGATCGGATCGGCGTCGACTGCACCCGGCCTACTCAGCACGAAGCTCGTGACAATCGCAGTTACCGCGCTGAAAAGGCCGATCCCCAGGAGCATCAAGGCGCTGGCGGCGATGCGGCCCTCATCGGTGATCGGATAGACGTCACCATAGCCGACCGTTGAGAGAGTCACGATCCCCCACCAGAGGGCGTCGAATGGCGTCGCGAAGGCCTCATTCACCTCGTGTTCCACGGCGTAGATCGCGGCACAGCAGATGACCATGACCGCCAACCAAGAGACGACAATCGTGGCCAGCCCCCTGTGGTTTGCGAGTCGAGTTGCGTGCCCGAGCGCGCGGTATACGCGCGCAAAGGTCCGAACGAGTCGGAGGAGCCGAAGCAGACGGGCGATTCGGAGACGCGGGTGGCGGGGATGAGAGCGACTAGATCGATCCAATGGCCGCGAAGGTATTGGCCTCGATTGCGCGAAGCCAGGAACCGGCTCGCGAATTCCATCGCGAAGATGATCGTCAGGCCCGTTTCAGTCGCCTCGAGTATCGGCGAGAGCGGAGCCGACGCGTCGTCAAGGGCGAAACCGACGGCGACGTAGACGACCGCGAGGAAGGCCATCGCGAGCTCCCAAGCGATGTCGTGGCGATCGACAAACGCATTGAACCGATCGCGCATTGGGTCCTCCTATTCGCACCCGAGCCCGTCGTGGTCGCCATCGAGGCGATATTCGTCGGGGCCAATCACGTCCACCGGTGCCAATCCCATCGCCCGGACATCCGGGCAGTCCAGGTCGGGCCCGTCCGGCACGCATGAGTCGTAAGACGGATGGCAGTTTCCAGCCGGCTCCGGGTCGGGTTCGACGAAGGGCACGATCACGGGCACCGGCGTCGGCGCAGGGGTAGGCGGGGCGGGTGTCGGGCCCCACAGGCCGAGGGCGAACACCTTCGCGTCGGACTCGACGGCGCTGTAGAGGGCGTCGTACCGGACATCGGGCGGGTAACTCTTCGCGAACGCGACGCCCTGCCGAACGAGCTCGAGGTTCACGAGGGTCCAGGCGGTCCCGTCGGTCAGCCAGACGTACCGGAGCAGGCGGTCGAACTGGTCGACCTCGGAGACATCCTTCTCGAGGAAGACGGTCTTGCCCTCGACGAGGGCGGCGTTCGCGGCGGTCGCCTGCGGGCCCATCCATTGGACGGCACTGTTCGGATCGACGGTTTCGGGCGAGTCCATCCCGATGTAGCGGACCTTGTACTCCTGGCCGCCGTAGGCGCCGACGATGGTGTCGCCGTCGGTGACGCGGACGACGGTCGCCTCGATGGTCTGGCCGATCGGGCCGAAGGTTGGCTCCGGGGTCGGAGACGGCTCGGCTGTCGGAGTCGCGGTTGGGCGCACCGCGGAACGCGCCGTCGGCGAACTGGACGGGACAACACCGCCGGAGGTGGGGCCCTGATCCGCTCCTGCCGCGCCGATCGCTCCAATCGCCAAAAGCAGAACGATTCCACCGACGACCATCGTTCGCTTCGACAGCCGGAAGGTGCGTGGCGCCGGTCGAAGCGTCGTCTGACCGTCAACGCGCTTGGGTGGTGCGCCCCATGCTGGCGCAGCCTCAGGGGTCGCGACTGGGGCGGGGGCCGTGGGTGGCGAGGGTTACCCGGGAAGGGGCCGGATCCGTTACGGCGGGGGCCGAGGCCTGACCAAGCTCGCCCGCCACCCGCGCCACTGGTCGTGGCTCGGCTGCCGTAAGGGTGTCGAAGTCGAAGCGGCAACCGCGGCAGAAACGGAACGCGCCGGTGCGCGCAGTCCCGCACCGCGGGCAAAAGTCCTTGACGAGGTCCCCCACTGACGGTTGCGCCACGCGTGGCGCTCGGTCAAGTATCGCTTCTCGCCATCGTCGCGGACAACCTTGACACCACTCGTGCAGGGGCTCGCGCGGCGGACGCGATGCTCAGTCGCGCTCGAGGGTTACGAGGCGGTACAGCTGGCGCGTCCCGTGTAGGCCCTTCAGTTCATGGAGCCCGGCGTCCTCGAAGGTCAGCCCTGATCCGTCGATGAGATCCATGACCGTGGCCGAGACGAGAATCTCGCCGGACCCCGCGACCGCCATGATCCGGGCCGCTGTATGAACGGCGATCCCCCGGACGTCGTCCGCAGTCGTCTGGACCTCTCCGGTGTGGACACCGGCGCGGATCGCGAGGCCGAGACCCTGGGCCGCGTCGCGGATCGCAGCCGCGCCCCGGACTGCGCGCTCGGGGCCGTCGAATTGGGCGAGCACGCCGTCGCCGGTGGTCTTGACGAGTCGTCCCCGATAGCGATCGATCGCCGCCGAGGCCTTGCGGTTGTGCTCTCCAACGAGGTCACGCCAGCGCGCCGCGCCAAGGTCTGACGCGCGGCTGGTTGAATCGACGATGTCGGTGAAGACGATCGACGCAAGTATCCGTTCGTCTCGGGCGTCCCGCTGCTTGCCATAGGTGCGCATCGCCTCGAAGTCGACCGAAACCCATGGCTCGTCCCCGACCACCCAGGCATCGTGTCCAGGTGGGATCTCGAAGACATCGCCGGGACCGACCTCGAGTTCCGTGCCATCGGGCATCTGGGCGCGCAGACGCCCTGAGAGCGTGAATCCCAAGTGATGGTATTGACAACTGTCAGTGCCAGCGATGGGTTGTACGTCGACCGACCAGCGCCAGCCCGGCTCGTAGGTCATCCGGCCGACGACGGTATCGTCGAGCTCGACGACGTCGATCCGACCGCGCGGAATCGTCCTCACGTCGCTTGCTTCATTGAATCGACGTCGCTGGAGTCGCATCGGCCCTCCCCGATCATTCTAATGATGGCGTCGCGATGACCGAGTTCCTCATCGTGGAGATGGCGCGTCTCGTCCACGAACCAAGCCTCGATTCGGCCTCCGCCATCGACTCGGTGGCGTAGGATGAGCCCGCCGATTCCTGCCGCACCGGTCGAAAGAAGCAATGGCCTCGTCCCCGCAGCCCGATCCCGCCGACGACGAGTTCTGGCGCGACTACCTGACCCGCGGACACCCAACCGAGAGGCGCATCCGGAGCGTCTTCAAGCTCATCCCGCAGGACCCGCGATGCCAGCTCTGTGCGGCGCCGTTCAGCGGGGCCGGCGCGCCAATCATGCGCCTTATCGGCAAGGCACCGGCGGACCGGAATCCGAGGCTGTGCAACGGTTGCTTCAAGTTCCTCGCCTCGCACCGCGGCGGCGCCGAGATCGATTGCACGATGCTTTTTGCCGACATCCGTGGATCGACGACGATCGCCGAGGGCATGTCGTCGACCGCCTACCGAGGGCTACTCGATCGGTTCTACACCGTGGCCTCGTCGGTCGTGTTCGATCACGAAGGGACGATCGATAAGTTTGTCGGCGACGAGCTCGTCGCGATGTTCTTTCCCTTGGTCAGCGGTGATCGCCATGCGATCTGCGGCGTCGAGGCGGCCCAGGATCTGCTGCGGGCGACAGGCCACGCCGACCCAGAAGGACCGTGGGTGCCGGTCGGTGCGGGCGTTCACACGGCCAGAACCTGGTTCGGCGCCGTGGGCCAGGGTTCCCATATCGAGCTCACCATGCTTGGCGACGCGGTCAATGTCGCGGCGCGGCTGGGCTCGCGCGCGGCCGCCGGCGAGATCCTTGTGACGAGCGAGGCCGCGGCTTCGGCTGGCCTCGACCCGACCCTGGAGCGGCGGAGTCTCGAGTTGAAGGGCAAGTCTCTGGCGACGGAGGTCGTCTCGCTGACGGTCTCCGCCTAGCTCATACGAGGCTCGAGGATTACGAGCGCGGTCTCGCGGGAGCGGGTAGCGGCGTTGGCATCGGAGAACGCCGAGCTTCGCAGGCCGACGAACGTCGCCCACAGGCGCGGACGCTCATCCCCGACAGCGGCACGTGCGGTGACCGCGCGGGACGACCCGTCGGGCAGTTCGACCGTGGCTTCGGGGTTCGCCTGCAAGTTGAGCCACCATGCGGGCTCGGGGTCGGCCCAGCCGTTCATCGCCGGGGTGACCAGGTTCGGACCGTCCTCGATGAAGCCGACGATCGCGACTCGCGGTGTGCCCGACCGGCGCCCGACCGTCCGAAGTCGGAGCATCCCCCACTGACCGGTTGTTGCTGGGCGGAGGCCGAACCGGCCGCGGGTCAGCGAGAAGGCGGCGCGGTGGACGATCCAGATCGTCCGGACAAGCCAGCGCGGCACATTCGGTGATGGTTTCTCGATTGCCTGTGACACGGGGCATCTCCTTCGGCCGATTCTGTCTACGGTGTAGACTACGCCGTAAACATACCCGCTACAGCGTAGACTAGTCAAGTGGCAATCCAAGCAGGCACAGATGTAGAGCCCCGCACGCCCCTGAGCCGGGAGCGTGTGCTTCGGGCGGCCGTCGACCTCGCCGATCGGGGCGGCATCGAGGCGTTGAGCATGCGCAAGCTCGGCCAGGAGCTCGGCGTCGACGCCATGGCCCTCTATCGGCATGTCCGGGGCAAGGACGACCTCCTCGACGGCGTCCGCGACGTGATCGTCGGTCAGATCGACCGACCGCTACCCGGTGAGGACTGGAAGGCCTCACTGCGCGGCCTCGCGATGGCGGCTCGGCAGGTGATGCTGCGTCACCCCTGGGCCCGGCAGGTGCTCGAGGAGCGCGGCACGTCCGGCCCGGCGGCGCTCGCGCACATCGAGGCGGCCCTCGGGACCCTGCACGACGGCGGGTTCTCGATCGAGGTCGCCCATCACGCGCTCCACGTCTTGGACAGCCGCATCTTCGGGTTCAACCAGGCCCTCTTCGAGGAGACAGGTCCGGCCGATCCCCCGCCCGAGATGCACGCGGCGATGGTCCAGGCCTTGGCCGCCTACCCGCGGATCGTTGAGCTCGCCCAGTCCGTCAGTCACGAGGGCGTGCTCGGCCGATGTGACGACGACGTCGAATTCGCGTTCGGACTCGACCTGATCCTCGATGGGCTCGAGCGACTCCGCGCGCTCTCGACAGACTGATCGGTCAGGCGATCTGCCCAGTAATCAGCTTCGCCACGCGGGTCGTCGCGCAACAGCGAATAGATCAGGAGGTCCTGGTTCCGCCCCGCGTTGAAGAATGCCCCTCGGGCCGTCCCTTCGAGCTGGAAGCCGCACTTCTCGGCGATCCGTCTGGAGGCCGCGTTCTCCGGGACGATGTCGAGTTGGATCCGGTACTGCTTCTTCACCGCGAAGAGGTAGTCGGCCATCAACTGGACAGCCTCGCTGACCCGGCCCCGCCCGGCGAATTGCTGGTCATAGAGCTGGTACGACAGTTCGAACGCGTCCCAGTAGCCGACCGGTTTGAAGAACTCGATGTGACCGGCGAGCGGGGTGTCGGCGGCCGAGATGAGGAGCGTTCCCTCCTCCTTCTGCCAGAACCCCGTTTCGGCGAACTGTTGCTTGAACGCGGACTCCGAGAGGACGCCGAGCGGAAAGAAGGAACCGCGGTTTCCGATGTCGACATGGGCGGCATACATCAGGTCGACATCCGCCCCCTCGGACGGGTCGAAGCGTGACTTCCTTTCCGCGGAGCATTGGGCTTGCCCTCCTCGCTACGGCGTAGGCCGACGATTGTGCACTCTGGGCGGAACCCTTAGGGCTGCCGCACGCCCGCCCTAGCGCGGTACGACCCTGGAGAGATCCAGCCCGTCGAGGCGCTCCGGGTCGGCGAGGATGTCGATCGCGACGATCCGGCCGCCGCGAACCGTGAAGCCCATAACGGCGAACGGGCGCTCGCCAGCGAAGACGACGAGGCCCGCCGCGCCGTTGACAAGCGCCCGCCGGGCTCCGCCCGCGAGGTGTCGGAAGCCGAACGCCTCCTTCGCCACGGCGCGCGCACCGCGGACCTCGCGCGTGCGTCCGAGCATGCTCCGACCCGCCCCCGCGTCGGCACGGACGATCACGTCCGGATCGAGCACGCGGAGCAGCGCCTCGAAGTCCCCAGCCCGCGCGGCTGCCAAGAAAGCGTCGACCACCTCGCGCTGCCGAGTGACGTCAACATCCGATGAGGTCGTGGCGCCCCTGACGCGGCGGCGGGCGCGACTGGCGAGCTGGCGGGTCGTCGTCGGCGACCGGCCGACAATCGACGCGATCTCGTCGAACGGAAGGCCGAACGTGTCGTGCAGGACGAATGCCAGCCGCTCGGCCGGCGTCAGCGTCTCGAGCACCACGAGCATCGCCAGGCCGATCGAGTCGGCTAGGATCACCTCTTGCTCCGGGTCTGGCGCGTCGGCACTGGCGACGATCGGCTCAGGGAGGTGGACGCCCATCGGGTCCTCACGGCGGGCCTTGCGCGAGCGCAGCATGTCGAGGCAGAGGCGGGCGACGACGGTCGTCAGCCAGCCGCCGAGGTTGTCGACGTCGCGCGTATCGGATCGGCTGAGCCGGAGCCAGGCGTCCTGGACGGCGTCGTCGGCCTCGGTCATGGAGCCGAGCATTCGGTAGGCCACCGCCCGCAGGTGGTGTCGGTGGGTCTCGAAGCGCTCGGCCAGCCAATCGCGGTCACTCATCGGTCACGTCCTTCGGTCACGTTCCGTCAGTCGGTTGACGAACGCAACCCAGCGAAACGTGACCGAGGAGACCCCCATGACCCAGGCGCCAGCCCTCATCCGATACTCCAACCCGCTCACCCGCCGCCTGCTGCGGATCGGTGTGCCGATGGGTCCGAACCTGCTGCTCACCGTTCGCGGCCGAGCCACCGGCCAGCCCAGGACCGCACCGGTCGCGGTCGTCGAGGTCGGCGGTCGACGCTGGATCGTCGGCGCGTATGGCGAGGTCCAGTGGGTCCGCAACCTCCGCGCGGCCGGCGAGGCGGACATCGAGGTCCGGGGCCGGAGGGAGCATGTCATCGCCGTCCCGCTCGACCGGGACGAGGCGACCGCGTTCTTCCGGGACGTGCTGCAGCCCTACGTCCGCTCGTTCCCGCTTCTCGGGCGAGTCTTCGGTCGCCTGCTGTTCGGGCTGGTCGCGCCGGAGATCCTCACCGATCCGGCTCGCGCGGCGGAGCTGCGGCCCGTGTTCGAGCTTCATAGAGATACCGAATAGACGCTTCGTGATCTCGTGTCGACTGAGCGCCGCGTGGCGTCCAGCCGACGGCGGCGAGACGCACGACGGCTACGGTCGTGTCTGCCGCCGCCCGGTTCCGATCGCACGGGTGGCAGGACGTTGACTCGCGATTTCGGACTCGTGCGGAGGCGAACGTGGCAGCAAGGCCGCTTGTCTACGTCCACGGGGCGGGTGTTCAGAAGCGACCCCGGGACCTGAAGGATGAGCTCGATCAGGTGATCTTCGGCCGTCCGATGTCGGCGAGCCGCGTGGCCCACTACTCGGACGTCCGCTGGCCGCCCCCCGGCCCTGTCGGCGGGCGACCGAGCGGCGCGGCCACGAACCGGGCGGCCCGCGACCAAGCCGTGCGCGCGGCCGCGAAGCCGCAGATCACACCGAAGGACGCTGCCTCCGAGATCGTGGCGGCGACCCTCGCCGCCGGCCGGGCGCGGGGGCGTGGTCCATCGGCTTCAGGGAGGACGGGCGCGGCCGCAGCCCGCGAGTCTGCCGGCCCATCCGCGACTGACACCGCCGCGGCTCGGCGACTCGTAGAGCAGCTCTACCGATCAGCCGATCGCGCCGGCGAACGGTCCGCAGCGCCGACGCCACCGGTTGCCGGCATCACATTCCCGGACTTGATCTTCCGCCGCGTCGTCGGTGCCTTTGCGAGCGACGTTGTCGACTACCTGTACGGCGACTTCGCCGAACGGATGCGTGCCCCGGTACGTCAGGCGCTCCTGATCGGACCCGCACCGAAGGTCATCGTCGCCCACAGCCTGGGCACGATCATCACCTACGACGTCCTCAGCGAACCGGCCTTCTCGGGCTTCAACGTGGAACTGCTCGTCACGCTTGGTTCGCCGCTGGGCATCGGCAATGTCCAGGCTCGGCTCCGCAACCGCGCAGGTCGCCCGAACCCCGTCCCCAGCGCAGTCAGGGCCTGGCTGAACTTCGCGGATCAATTCGATCCGGTCGCGCTCGATCGGACTCTGCGCAACGAATTCTCGCCACCGAAGGACTTCGCGACGGACGAGTCGGTCAATAACGCCGCGAGGAACAACCACGATCTGACCGGCTACCTGTCGATCGGCGTCGTGCGGTCGGCGATCGTGAACGCCGTAGGTCAGTAATCCAGGCTCACAGACATCCGGGGAGGTCGGGACTGATGGTCAGCAAGCAGATCCTCACGGCTCAGCGTGGAGTATCCCTCGAAGAGGTGCTCGCGGCGCAGATCCCGGCCCAGCGCGCCGAAGCGGCTCCCGCCAAGCGCTCGACGGCGGCCGCCGGGCCGCGTGCTACCGGCGCGATCCCTCGCGCGGGTGCCGGTCGGCCGAAGGCTGCCGCCAAAGGGCGCGCTCGGCCTGCGAAATCCGCCGGTGTGGGCCGCCTCACCGGGCCGTTCCTGTCGCCAGGCTCGCTCACATCCCGGGAGCGCCTAACGCTCATCACGGGCATCGAGACCGTCCTGGGCGGCGCGTTCACGCACCTGCCCCTCAAGCGCGCCCGCTATGGATTCGACCCGATTCAGCGCCTCCGGATCCTCCGAACACAGATTGACGAGCTCTCGGACGACGGATTCCACGCCGAGCTCGCCGACATCGTCACTCGGCTTCGCGACGCACACACCCGGTACGTGGGCCCGGCGTCTCTTGGTGGCCTGGTGGCCATCCTGCCGTTCCTGGTCGAGATGGCCGGCTCCTCCGCCAATCCGTCCTACGTGGTCTCGAAGATTGGGATAGGCCTCGACGCGGCCTTCAAGCCCGGCGTGACTCTCGAGACCTGGAATGGCGTGCCGATCGACCGCGCGATCCAGCGTTATAGCGAGCGCGAGGTCGGCGGGAGGCCCGACACGCTGCGGGCATGGGCGACGCAGAGCCTGACGACTCGGGCGCTGCGGTACGGCCCGCCGCCCGACGAGGCCTGGGTGGTGATCGGCTATCGGACGGCCGGTGGTGCGCTCAAGGAGACCAAGATCGACTGGCAGGTGATCAACCCGGATGCGATCAGCTCCCCAAGCGGCACCCTGTTCGCCCGGCAAGCCGATCCGACGCTCAGTCGTACCCAGGCCGTCGATCCGTCCGCCGAGGCCGTCCGCCGCGCCAAGATGCTGTTGTACGCGCCGCGGGCATTGGAGGGAACGCAAGCACAGGCACCGGCGCCGATCAAGCTGGCCAAGGGCGAGCCGGCCGCGGCCGTGACGATCATCCCGACGATGCTGACGGAAACGCTCAAGGCGATGTCGATCGACGCTCCGGGCGGGCCCTTTGGCTACCTCCGGATCTACGCCTTTGACAGCCTGCCTGACTCGTTCATCGACGAGCTGATCCGGCTGATCGACGTCCTGCCCCCTCGCGGACTCATCCTCGACCTCCGCGGCAATCCGGGCGGTTACATCTGGGCGGCCGAACTGGCCCTTCAGCTATTCACCCCGAACACGATCCAACCAACGCATTTTTCCGTGCTGGCCACCGAGTTCACGCGGAACATGGCCGGCCTGCGTGGATCGCTGGAGACGGAGCTTGCCCCATGGAGGGCGTCGCTCGAGGCTGCAGTCCGCAATGGCGAGCTCTACGCGCAGCCGATCCCCATCACCGATCCAGACGCCTGCAACGCGTTGGGGCAGCGCTACGGCGGCCCCGTCGTGCTAGTGGGAGACGCAACGACCTACTCGGCGGGCGACCTGTTCTCGGCCGGATTCGTCGACAACGCGATCGGACCGTTTCTGTGCGTCGGTTCGGCAACCGGTGCGGGCGGCGCCAATGTCTGGACCTACGACGATCTCAAGAGCGACCTTGCCGGCACATCCATCTCCCTCCCGACCCTGCCGGACGGCATCGGACTGTCCTTCTCGTTCCGACGGGCGACGCGGTCGGGCCCGAGCCAGGGGGTGCCGATCGAGGATGTCGGAATCAGCGGGACCGAGTACGCGATGACGCTCGACGACCTGCAATTCGACCGGCGAGACCTCATCGCGAACTGCATCGCATTGCTCAAGAAGCAGCCGTTCTCGCGGCTCCAGCCGACGCTCAACACCGCGACGCGGACGATCACGGTGACGACCGAGGGTCTCGATCAACTCGACGCCCTCGCCGATGGCCACCCGATCGGGGCGACGCAGTCGGTTTCGAGCGCGCGACCGGCCACTGTCAGCTACCCGTCGAAGACGAAGGTCGTCGAACTGATCGGGTTTGCCGGAAACAAGGTCCGCCAACGCCGCCGGCTAGAGGTGTGATCCAGAAAGACGAATCGCCCGGAGTATCCTCGACGCGGATGACCGACACGTTCCTCACCGAGGCGACTGCCCTGCTCGATCGCACGCCGCGAGTCGTGCGTGCTCTGCTCGATGGCCTGCCGGAGCCCTGGCTCGGGACCCCCGACTCGCCGGACGGCTGGACACCACGGGACGTCATCGGCCACCTCATCTCGGCCGAGCTCGACGACTGGATCCCGCGGGCGGAGATGATCCTGCGCGATGGCAGCGACCGCGCGTTCGATCCATTCGACCGGTTCGCGCACGTGGAGCGGGACGTGGACGTGCCGCTTCCCGCGCTGGTCGATCGCTTCGAAGAGCTCCGAGGCGAACAACTCGCTCGACTGCGCGAACTCGTCTCCGACGACGACCTGGACCGCGTCGGCCGCCATCCCGAGCTGGGCGAGGTGACGATGCGTCAGCTCCTCGCGACGTGGGCCGTCCACGACCTCGACCACGTCGCCCAGATCTATGCGGCGCTGGCCGGCAGCTACGACGCCGCGGTCGGACCGTGGAAGGCCTACCTCGGGATCCTGCTCCGGCGAGAGGCAACCTAGGGGACGCGGGTTCCGCGTCGCCGGCTCGGATCTAATATCGAAGCACGCTCGCTAGAGCCCCAAGGGGTCGAAGTTGCCAGACCTGGGCACGATTGCAAGCCTCATCGCTGCCGGAGCCGCAGTCCTAGGGATCGGCTTGGGCTTGTGGTGGCGTCGGCGAGATATGCGCCAGAAGGCGATTGACGAGGCCCTGGCTGCGGCCAGCAGCGCTGCTCAGCGGTGGCGGGTGAGCACGCTGTCCACGGTTCACGGCCACGCGGATCCCGACCTGCGAAAGGTCCTCGAGAGCGTTAGGCGGTGGCGGACCGACGCGGCCCCGGAGTTGGTCGCCATCAAGAGAGCGTGTTCGACCGGCGTTAGCTTGCCGGCCCGTCAGCTCGAGCAGGCGGTCATGGACCTTTCGGCCTTCCAAGCGATCGTGGAGCCCCTGGCGGCGATATATCAACCCGACATGAACCTGCTGTATGAGAAGGATCCGGCCTGGAAGCAAACGTTCGAGGCGGCACTGACCAGGTTGCAGGCGCAGATGGCACCTATCCTCCGACTCGATAGCATTTCGGCTGGCCAGCTCAAGGACCCGACCACGCCCCTTGATCCTGTAACCGGCGCCGGGTAACTCCGCGTCGTGGTCGGCCGACGCTGCGCGTCGTCGTTTGATTGGAAGATACGGCGATGAGCGAGTCGAAAGCCGCGACAGAGTCAGCGCTCCTGGCCGCGGCCAAACGCGGCGACTCAACCGCGTTCGACGGACTTGTCATCCGCTATCGGCGTGAGCTCTACGCTCACTGCTACCGGATGCTCGGATCTGTCCAGGACGCCGAGGATGCGCTCCACGATGGGCTGCTCGCGGCGTGGCGGGCGGGGACCTCCTCGTCGGCCGATGCGATTTCGAGCGCCGCGAGGTCGATGTCAAGGGTCTGGGTCGGCTGACGACCTACCTCGTCGGGGATTCGGCCTGAGCCGTCAGCCCGCTCTTCGGTAGCGCACGTAGACGACGCCGCTGGCGAACCTGTGCTCGTCGAGCAGCTCGAGCGGCAGGCGGACGTCATCTGGGAGGGCCGGGTTGCCGGCGCCGATGGCGATCGGGTGCAGGAACAGGTGGATCTCGTCGACGAGGCCGGCTCGGAGCGCCTCAGCCGCGAGCTCCGGGCCGCCGATCGTGATATCGCGTTCGGCCTTCGCCTTCAGCTTCCGGATCGCGTCGGGGTCGAATTCGCGCTCGATCCGCGTTCGGGCGCTCGACACGGCGTGGAGCGACCGCGAGTAGACGATCTTGTCGGCCGCCCGCCAGATCGTCGCGAAGTCGCGGTAAAACGGCGGTTGGTCGACGAGGATGTCGTCGGACTCCCAGGCGACGAGCACCTCGTACATCCGCCGGCCGTCGAGGTGGGTGCCGATCGGCCGCTCAAGGTCATTGACGAATGTGTGGACGTCCGCGTCCGGATTAGCCCAGTCGAAGTTGCCGCTCACGTCCGCGACAAAACCGTCGAGCGAGGTGAGGGCGGAGTAGATCAGCTTCGCCAAAGGGTCCCCCTATCGTTCGGCAAGCTTGCCTAGGTTTCGGTCGTGCATCGGGTCGGCTCAGGAGCAGTCCGCGGACTTCGACTCGACCATGATGTTGTTGTAGACGATCCACCCGGTGCGAGCGGACGCCGTGATCTCGAACCACCGCTCGTCCTTGCCCGCCCAGTCGACGATCCGAGTGTCCGACGTCGCGTAGTCACCAGCCGGCACGTCGCCGATCTCCTCGCTCGAATGGCTCGGCTCCATCCGGATGGTCGCAAACGGGTTGTTGATCGTCAGCACGCAACCCTCTTGCGGTACGTCCGTGGGCGGAACCGGCGTCGGTGTCTGGGGGTCGAGCGAACCCATCGTCGGCCCGGTGGTCGGCCTGATCGTCGGGCCGGTCGACGACGTCGCGGTCGGGTCGGGGAAGATGATCTCCCACCACCACGGCGCGGACCCGCCCACGAGCAGCGCGCCAAGAATGACGACGATGAGTGGGACGAGAATCTTCGTCGATATCGACTCGCGGGGTTGATGTGTCACGTCGTCTCCCCCAGTTCCGACCGGCGTCGTCCATCGGAGGGGCCAACTCTAGCGACGCCATGTCTCGGCAGCATGGCGATGAGTTTTTCCGCCTGTCGCGGTCTAATAGGCACCACCACGCCACCAGCCGAGGAGACCGCCGTGGCTATCACCGATTGGACGTCGCAGACGCAGGGCACCGGCAGCTATGCCGACGTGAACGGGATCAACCTCTATTTCGAAACCCACGGAAGCGGCCGGCCACTGATCCTGCTCCACGGCGGGCTCGGGTCGGGCGAGATGTTCGGCCCAACCCTGCCGGCCCTAGCCGCGAACCACCGGGTGATCTCGGTCGACCTTCAGGGCCACGGCCGGACGGCCGACATCGACCGGCCGCTCGACATCAGGCTGATGGCCGACGACATCGCGGCGCTCATCTACCACCTCGGGCTCGACAAGCCGGACCTCGTCGGCTACTCGCTCGGCGGCGGGGTCGCGTTCCAGACGGCCGTGAAATACCCGGAGAAGATCGGCAAGCTCGTCATGGCCTCGGCCCACATCAGGCGCGACGCGATCCCGGCCGAAATGCTTGCCCAGCAGGCTCAGGTCAACTCGGCCGCCGTAGAGTTCATGAAAGAGACGCCGATGTACGAGCTCTACCAGAGGGTCGCCCCGCGCCCGGAGGACTTCGGGCGGCTGCTGGACAAGATCGGCGAGTCGATGGCGAAGGATTTCGACTTCACCGAGGAGGTCCGCGGCCTCAAGGTGCCGACGCTCATCATGGCGGCCGATGCCGACATGGCACCGCCGAGTCACTATGTAGAGATGTTCAAGCTCCTCGATGGCGGCCTTCGCGACGGCGGCTGGATGGGCGAGGGCCGGCCGAAGGGCGGTCACGCGCTCGCGATCCTGCCCGGCCTGACCCACTACAACCTGGCTGTCTCGCCGCTCTTCGCGGCTACGGCCCTATCCTTCCTGGACCAGTAGGAGGACAGCATGAACTTCAACAACATCCTGATCGGGTCGGAGGACCCGCAGCGGCTGGTCGACTACTACACGAAACTGTTCGGCAAGCCCGGCATAGCGGACGGCGGGTACACCGGCTGGCACGTCGGCTCGGGGTACGTGACCGTCGGTCCGCACGACGAGGTCAAGGGCAAGAACGCCCATCCGGGCCGGCTGATCTGGAACATCGAGACGGCGGACGTCCCGACTGAATTCGCGAAGCTCAAGGAGGCCGGCGCGATCGTCGTCCGCGAGCCGTATTCGTTCGAGGGCTACCCGGACTCGTGGATCGCGACGCTGGCCGACCCAGACGACAACTACTTCCAGCTGACGACGCCGATGTCGCCGGAGTCTGCCGGCTGACCCGCCACAACGGCGCCTAGGGCCGCAGCATCCGGACGAGCCGCCGAAGCTCCAGCGCGCCGGTGATTGCCGTCAGGACGATCGTGCCCGCGATTGAGACCCGGACGATGCCGTTGACCAGTTCGACCAGGCCGACCATGTCGGGCGTGGCGGTCGCCGGATCGGCGAGGACGACCCAGCTCCCGAGCGAGAGCGACACGGCGCCGATGGTGATGCTCGCAACGTCGACCAGGACGTGGGCCGCTACCCGGAACCGCGTCCAGGTGGGGCGGACGAGAGTCACGACCGGCGTGAGCAGCGAGAGGACGATCACCACGGTGACCGCCACGAATAGGTCGCGCCACCCGGGCCCAGGTGCGAGGAACCCGATCCGGTCCGGCATGCCAAAGGTCAGCCAAGCCGTGAGTGCGACGGCCAACAGACCGATCTCGAGGATCGACGTCGTCACTTTGACGAGGCGCGGGTAGGCTGGGCCGATGAGTTGCCGGGCGATCCCGTCGACCGTCGAGAAGTCGACGTCAGGGCCCATCGACGCCACCTTCCGCGGATCCCAGCCATCGGGATCGCGGACGAAGCGCCAGTCAATGAAGACGAAGACCGCCGTCACGATCGTCAACTGGATGGCGATCGGGACGAGCCCGCCATAGATCGTCGACAGGAGCGGACCGCCGCCGGCGATCAGCGCGATGACGGCGACCAGCAGGGTGATCGCCACGTTGACACCGAGGACCTTCATGTACGTCGGGAAGAGCTCGGGGCCGATGAGGCGCCGGCCGAAGGTCACCGATCGCTCGTCGTTGCGGTAGCGCGCGGCAACCGCCATCGGATGCCCGAACTCCTTGAGGATCGCGGCCTCCTCGGTCTCGAGCAGCGGCCGCCCGCGGGTGCTCGCCTCGTCCTCGATTCGGGAGTGCAAGCTGTCGGCGAGCTCGTTGATGATGTCGTCCTGCTCCGCACGGGGCAGGTGGTCCCTGACCGCGCGAAGGTATCGATCGACCAGGGTCATGGCTGAACCTCCGTGAGGATGCGGCGGAGCGAGGCGTCGAGGTCGGTCCACTGCTCGAGCAGCCGAACCAGGACCGCGTCACCCTTCGCCGAGAGTCGATAGAAGCGCTTCGGTCGCTTGTCCTCCTCGCGCCATTCGCTGTCGAGTAGCCCCTGGGTCTCGAGGCGGCGAAGGAGCGGATAGAGGGTGTTCTCGTCGATGTCCATCCCCTGCTCGGCGAGCGCTTTGCGAAGCGCGTAGCCGTAGTGCTCGGTCCTCAGGCGGGCGAGCACCGCGAGGACGAGCGCCCCCCGTCGCAACTCGAGACGCAGGTTCTCGAAGCTGCTGTCAGGTGTGGGGCTGGTCGCGTGTTGAGCTGACATGTGTGCGGCATAGTGTGCGACACACAGTGTATGCCGTCAAGTGTCAATGTTCGAGCGGCAGGAGCTCCCGGATGAGCGCGTCGGTGAGCCACGCGGCATAGCGATCCGCGGTCCAGCCGCGTCCGACGACGAGCGAGTCATGGACGGCCAGTGAGCAGAGGGTCCAGAGGATGTCGGTCCCCTCCTCCACCGTCAGGCCTGGCCTCAGCGATCCACGCTCGGCGAGGAGCCCGACAAATCGACCCTGGCCGGCGAGCCGAGCCGACTCGAACTCGTCCCAGAGACGGCGCATCTCGGGATCCGACGCTGACGCCCCAAGAAGCGCTCGAAGCAGCGGCCCGGACCGCCGATGGATGCCCGGCTGCGTGGCGACGTACAGCTCGATCTGCCGTCGCGGGTCGGTCTCCTCGATCAACGCCCGAATGGCGGGGCGATCCTCGACCGCCACGTCGGCCCGTGCCGCGCCGCCTGCCACGGCCGCCTCGACGACTGCCTTGAACAGGCCGGCCTTGCTCCCGAACGCCCGATAGATCGTCTCGATGGCCACGCCGGCGTCGTTGGCGATGGCGGGCATCGATGTTCCCGCGTAGCCGCGCTGGCGGAACAGGGCGCCCGCGGCCGCCAGAATGTCCCGCCCGGTCTGGGCGGTCTGCTCGGCGCGGCGCGTCGATCGATAGGCGCGACGGGGCTTGACAGGATCCGTCATTTCGCGAGAATGATCATCACACCAATACAGTGTCGTTCTTTCGATCATAGCAGTCAAGAGGAGGCCGGAGACGATGAACGAAGACCTCAAGGCGCTCGCGCGCCGCACGTGGGAAGAGATCCTTCCTGCCTGCGACATCGAGGCCCTCCGGGAGCTCGTGGACGACGAGATCGTCCAGCGTGACGCCCGTCCGGGCGAACCGGGAGGCTTCGAAGGGGTCAAGCAGACGATGCTGTGGCTCGGTCGCGTCTTCGCCGACCAGCGGTGGGAAATCCACACTCTCGTCGGCGAAGGCGACATTGTCGTCGTCCATTTCACGCACCACGGTCGCCACGTCGGCGACCTGATGGGAATCGCGCCGACGAACCGCCAGGTCGCGAACCAATACGTCCATTTCCTGCGGTTCCGCGACGGCAAGGCCATTGAGCATTGGAGCGTCCGGGACGACATGACCCTGATGCGACAGCTCGGGGTCATCCCCGCCCGCGAGCCGGCGCCCGCGGCGTCCGCTGGCTGACGACGCGAGAAGCGAGGGACCAGGGGTGGATGCGTTCGGCCCGCGTGCCTCAATCGAGTCGGCCCTGGAGCGACACGATGTCGTGTGGCTCAGCTCGATCCGGCCCGACGGACGGCCGCATCTCGTGCCCGTCTGGTTTGTCTGGTCGGACGGGGTGATCGTCGTCTTCAGCAAGCCGGACGC
>Ga0184623_10000025_pt1 | contig 50247 bp, 58 predicted proteins | sample PLM1_100_b1_FD_133138 | JGI IMG/M metagenome (GOLD analysis project Ga0184623, IMG submission 133138) | Groundwater sediment microbial communities from an aquifer in East River, Colorado, USA - PLM1_100_b1 | ecosystem: Environmental > Terrestrial > Soil > Riparian zone | place: USA: East River... | reverse complement strand
CGCGGCGCAGCACGGCGTTCCGACCCGCGGCCAGCCCAGTGAAGTGGGCCATTTGGGTGCCAGTCACGAAGCCCACGGAGGCGTTCGGAGGCAGGCCGAGCAGCTCGAGGAGCCATGTCGCGGCGGCCTCCTCGGCCACGGCGGCGGCGGGTGAGAGGGCGTGGAAGCCAGCGCACTGATCCCAGGCCGTTGTCAGCCATTCCGCGCCAACGGAGGCGGGTAACGCACCGCCGATCACGTAGCCGAAGAAGCGGCCGCTCGCGGTGGCGAGGAGCCCTGGCTCCGCCGCCTTCGCCAGGTCGGCAACGACCGTGCTCGGGTCGCTCGGGCCCTCAGGGAGCGGTCCCCCAAGGCCAAGGCGAAGCGCATTCACGGTCGCCGAGGATCGAATTTGCCGGTCGGGCAGACCCTCCAGGAACCTAAGAGCCGCGCTGCTGGCCCCATCCAGCAGCGTCTCCCATTCATGCGTTCTCATTGATGGTCGTGCATTTGGCAGGCATCCACAATTCGCGCGCGATCTACTACGACGACCCTACGCGGATGCACCAGGCCGGTCTTGTACGGTATTGCTGCCGGGCATCAACCATCTCGGTGCGTCCTTCCCCTTGGAACTGGCTGCTAACCTCGTCCGATGGCGGGACCGTCCGGCTCTCAACCACCAGGCGACGCCCGGATGTGGCGAGCGGATGAGCTAGGAGGCTTGGAACTCCTAAGAGCAACTCTCAGGGAGTTCGCCTTCCGACCGCATGCCCACGAGGAGTTCTTCATCGCCCTGTCGGAGGCGGGCCTCGCGACGCCAACGTACCGGGGAGCCACGCACGCGATCGCCCCGGGCGACCTGATCGTGCTTAACCCGGAGGAGGCACACGCTGGCGGTACTTCGGCCGAGGGTTCCTGGACGTATCGGGCCCTCTATGCCAGCCCGGATCTACTACGCCAGATCATGGCGGAATTCCCCGGCGAGGCGTCCTCGTTGCCCGAGTTCAGAGGGAATGTCGTGCGGGACCCGGAGGTCGCGATGCGCCTCTGTCGCTTCCACAGGCTCTCCGAGCAGCCCGAATCGAGCAAGATCGAGCGGGAGTGCAATCTCACGGATGCCCTCGTGTTGTTGGTCGGCCGTCACGGGACACCCCGAGAGACAGCGAGATCGACCGGTAACGAGCCGAGGGCGGTCCGCCTCAGCCAGGAGTACCTGGAGGAGCATGCAGATGAGAACGTGACTCTCGGACCGATGGCCCTATTCGCCGGCCTCAGTCACTTCCACCTGTGCCGTGTCTTTCGGGAGGCCGTGGGAATGACGCCGCATGCGTATCTGATGCAGGTCCGCGTGCGCCGCGCCAAGTCCCTCCTGAGGGCGGGGATGCCCATCGCCCTCGTCGCCGCGGAGGCGGGCTTCTACGACCAAGCGCACCTCACCCGGCAGTTCAAGAGCATCGTTGGCCTGACTCCCGGGCGCTACATCAGGGACGCGGTGAGGTGAAGCTCAGAAACATGCCGCGGCGGGGGCCGACACGAAGAGGAGCCCTGTCGATCGTCTCCTGCAGATTCGTTGAGTAACGGACCCGGCTTCCGTCTGCCGGTGCGACGACTGTGCCTGAGAAGGCGATGCGGCTCCGCTTCGCCCCAACATGCGATTTCCAGGATGCGCGCCCCAGATCCAGTTCGGCGCCTGCTCGAGCGTCAGTTGGAAGTAGACGCCGAGGTCGAGCGACCGACGCGTGCTCGATCAGCTCCTCGTGCCTCGCCGAATCCAGCCGGGTCCGCGCGGGCTCGTCAAAGGCCCAATGCTCCTGCAGTTTGACGACGTTGAAGCCGTGCCTGCGCAGGATCACCATGTCGTGCTTGAGCTCATCCATTGGCGGGGAGGGCTCGCGATGGCCGGGCCGCCCCCGGGCAGGGGCGGCCAGACGCCGCGCCGGGTCAGCCGGTGAGGGACTCGGGGCCGAAGCGGCCCCACGCCACGAAGACGGCCATGGCGAGATAGACCAGATCGCCCACGATCGTTACCTTCTCGCCGCGGCGGAGGCGCATGATCACCGCGCCAACCAGCAACAACGCCACACAGGTAGCAGTCACGGGCACCAGAACCGGCGCGATGTCGAGTACGGCGGGTAGGATCAGGCCCGTCGCAGCCAGGAGCTCAAGGGCTCCGATGGCCTTGAGGGCACCGGGGCTGAAGTCTTCGACCCATCTCGTTGCGGCCCCCACGCGGGCCATCGTCTCCCTGGGCACGACGAGCTTGGCGCTGCTGAGCAGGAGGACAGTGGCCAGCAGGCCGGTAACGATCCACCGAGCGAGGTCCAGCGTGAGGTTCATGAGGATCTCCATTCCCAGGTGGCTATAGCGCCTACGTCGAGTCGTTCGCCGATGCGGTCGATGAGCACGGTCGGCGGCTTGTGGTCCGCAACGGCTACCACGCAGCGCGGGAGGTCGCCACGGCGGCGGTTTCGGCGCCGGTCAAGGCGCCGCGGGTCCACGACAAGCGCACCGACCGCGTCACCGCTGAGGGGAAGCGCTTCGCCAGAACGATCCTGCCGGCGTGGGCGCGGAAGTCGCCGCTGGTGGCCGAGTGTTGCGGCTGCTGTACCTGCACGTGCTCTGTCACAACACCAGCCGCCGCGCGCTGCCTCAGCGTTGCACCTGATTCCCAGGTGGCTACTCCGGCACTGGTATTCATCGCAGGGTGAGCGGGGTCTCGGTTTCGAGGCGGGTCAGCTTCTCCGGGTTGCGGACGTAGTAGACGCCGGTGATGCGGGCGTCCTCGACACGGATCGCCATGACGCCGTCGATGTGGCTGTCCAGGCGTAGGACGAGTGCCGGGTTGCCGTTGACCACGGTGTGGTCACTGGTGAGCGTGCCTTCGGCCTTGCCGTAGCCGCCGGCGAAGTAGCGGACCACCTTCTCGGCGCCGATGATCGGCCGCAGCGCAGCCTGCTTGACTCCGCCGCCGTCGCTCACCAGGACGACCTCCGGGGCGAGCACGTCAAGGAGGCCCTGCAGGTCCCCGCTTTCGAGCGCGCGCTGCAACGACTCCAGAGCCGCCCGGGTCTCGCTCGGGGAGACCACCTCGCGCGGGCGGCGGGCATCGACGTGCTGGCGGGCGCGGTGCATGATCTGGCGGACGGCCGCCGGGCTCTTGTCGACGGCGGCCGCGATCTCGTCGTAGCTGACATCGAAGGCCTCGCGCAGCACGAAGACGGCGCGCTCGGTCGGCGACAGCGTCTCGAGGACGAGCATCAGCGCCATCGACACACTCTCGGCGAGCTCGACGTCCTTGGCCACGTCCGGCGCGGTGAGCATCGGCTCGGGCAGCCAGGGGCCGACGTAAGCCTCCCTGCGGCGCCTCATGGTGCGCAGCCGGTTGAGCGACTGCCGGGTCGTGATCCGGACCAGGTAGGCGCGCCGGTCGCGCACCTGCTCCAAATCGACCTTGACCCATCGCAGCCAGGTTTCCTGGAGGACGTCTTCGGCGTCGGCCGCCGATCCGAGCATCTCGTATGCGACAGTGAAGAGCAGGTTGCGGTGGGCGATGAAAGTCTCAGTCGCCGGGTGAGTTGCGTGGTCGCTCATCTCTCGGCCCCTCTCCTTCGCGGCCGGCCATGGCTGCCGAAGGCCTTCAAGCGTGCATCCACAGGAAGGTCCTTTTCGTTGATAGCCGTTCGATATGCCCACCTGTTTGGTGCGATCGAGAGCACACCACCCGGCGCACGGCGGTGATGCGCCAAGTTGACGACGATCCGTTGCTCAGAGGACTGCCGAGGAACGGATGCGTGAGGCGGCGCCCCGAATGGGCGTCGCCGCACGACCTGCAGCCCAGATCCGTTGATAGTCAACCGGACCGACCACGAATGCCTGGCCCAGGCTGTCCGTTCAGTGGGTGACCAGCGCTTCGCCGCGCTTGGCCTGCAGCCGCTGCTGGCGCGTGTCATCCTTGGCCCAGGTGCGCGAACCGGGCTTGCGTGCCTCGTCCGCCAGCTGCTCGACGGTGTGCTTGCAAACGAACTCCTTGAGCATCGCGCCAGGGCGGCCGCCGATGTAGAACCTGTTCGCGGTGTCATCCTTGTGGGCGAACTGGAAGATGCCGGCGCGACGACCCAGGCTGATGCACATGCCGTTGAACCCCAGGTTAATGGGCGCAGGTTGCTCACCCGCGATCCGGCTGAGCACCGTGTCGGCGGCCTGCGCGCCTAGAGGACCCGCGGCCTGGCAGCTCATCCGGAACGGCAGGTCCGACGGTGCCGCTGAGTCCCCGGCCGCGACAATGCGCACGTCGTCCGGGCTCGTCAGCGTCTCGTCGGTGAGCAGGCGTCCGGCGGCGTCCGTGCTCAGTCCGCTGCGCGCGGCCAGGTGCGGCACGCCGAATCCGGCGGTCCAGATGGTCACCGTGCTCGGCAGCTTGCGGCCGCCGCTGAGCAGCACGACATCGCGAGTCACAGCCGTCACCTTCGCACCGGAGCCTTCGAGCACGGTCACACCGAGCTTGGCCAGCTGCTTGGCCACCGAGCGCCGGCCCCGAGGGTGCAGGTACGGGCCGAGCACCTCGCCGCAGACCAGGGTCACGGTGCGGCCCTGCTCCGCCAGCTCGGCGGCGGTCTCGATGCCGAGCGGACCGGATCCGACAACCGTCACTGCGGCCGTTGCAGGCGCGCCGTTGACGACGGACCGCAGCCGCTCCGCCTCTTCCAGGCTGGCAATCGGGTAGGCGAACTCGGCCGCTCCGGGCACGCGCGGGTCGCTGCCACTGCCCACTGCGTAAACCAGATAGTCGTAGCCGACCCTCCCGCCGGTCGCCAATGTCACGCTGCGCTTGGCCGCGTCAATCCGTGTCACGGTGTCGACCACCAGACGGATGCCCTGGCCCAGGACTTCTCTGTAGTCGTGGACCGGGTCGTGGGACCCGCCCACGAGTTGGTGCAGGCGGATCCGCTCGACGAAGGTCGGGCGCGGGTTGATCAGAGTCACTGTCACGTCGTCGCGCTGCATCAGGCGATTGGCCGCCATGACGCCAGCGTATCCGCCGCCGATCACGACCACATCGGTCTTCTCAGTCATGGTGTCTCCTTCGTTCTAAGGGTCGACCACAAGACACCGCGTGCTCGATCCTGTGACAGCTCTTGAGACAGATCACGCACAAGCGTGGGCTCGGCACGCGGCCCTCACGGTCGGAGCTGATGCTCTGGGGATGCGCGCCACCCGCGCGTCGAACACACCCTTCAGGGGCACGTCACTGTTGCCGACAAGGTGCAACGCTGCCGCGTAGGACTTGACCGAGAAACAGACCTCCGATACCCACCCGGCAGCGCACTTACCCGAGTCCCGGGCGGTGGATCAAGAGATCGCGACCGACTTCCGCGACCGGGCTCTGGCGACCTTGGCTGAGTACGCCGCTGGCCTGTTGCCCGTTCCCTTCGAGGACAACACCCAGCTCGCCGCGCATGAACTGGGACTGGCCGGCCAGGATCTGCTGGACCCGACCGTTCTCGGCACGCTCCTTGACGCCGCTCGAAACCAGCCGCAACGCGACCACGAGCCGCGGCCCGAGCGCCTCAGGCTGTGCGCCGTCGCCTCAGTCACTGACGAGCATTCGGCGTTGCTGGTTCGTGCGCAGAACCCCGTTCGTCACCTGCGACCTGACCACCTGACCCTGCGCTTTCTCGGCGGACGGCTCACGCGCTCCGATCCTCTCTTCGTCTACGACGCGTCGTTTGACCTTCTGGTCTTCGATGGTGCGGTTGGCGTCCGGAACCAGACGGCTCTCGAGGCGCTCTTCATCGACCCCGAGCGCCGCGTGAGGGAGACGCAGGATGCCGTTGTCTCGGCCGCCGCACTGGTCCGGCCTGCAGACCACGCTGCACTCGCCGAGACCGTCAACCGGGACTCGCGCTACGCCGCGAAGTTGCGCCGGATGTACCGGTCGGGCGTCCTCGAGACCGTCAACATGGCGGCGGTTGCGCGGACCGTCGACGACTTTAACCTCGAGCTCCGGATGGTCGACAGCAGGCTTGGCGCCCCGACCAGCCGTGGGGCTCGCTGGGAGTTCGTCTACGCCCTCGAGGATGCGTACCTGCTCGGTCAGTCGACCGGCCGGCGATATCAAGCGTCCGCGAAGCGAGCTTGGACCCGCCGCTCCTTTGATGAGGTCTCGGTCGAGAACGGCGTCGTCACGTACGTGCGAGGGCCGGGGACATGGTCGCCCCGCAACGCCGCGGATGTGCTGGGAGATAGGCGAGCCCGACGCCCCATCGAGTGCATCGCAAGGCTCGACGATGCGCCGGCGCTCGTGGAGACTCGGTCGATGGCGGGAGCCGAGATTCTTTGGGTTCCCGGCGACAGCCCGCTTACCAACCGCCTCCTTGAGCTCGCACGGGACCAAGGGCCGGGTGCTGAGCCAGGACACGACGCCTAGCCTTCGCCGGGTTTGCCCTGGTCCTAGCGCCCTCGAGCGGCACCGGCGCAGCACGCAAGAGGCGGGTGACCCGGAACCCTCCTGCCGGGTGAAACTAGCCCGAGCTCAGCGGCCCGATATTCTGGACGGCCGCGAGCATCGTCCGGTGAGGCCTGGGGTCTCGCGCCCGAGGGACTTGTCACGATGCTGGTCGGCTGACCGCATCAGGGGCTCGCCTGACTCCGTATCTGGCGCTAACCCCCACTGACCGGTCTGGACCGCCCAGCAATGACTATTCGCGGCGCGGCACCCGCGACCAGGACGGGTCACGCTCCAGACCAGCGCGCTGATACGCGCGCCAGTCGCTCGAGCCTTCGAGACACCAAGCCAAAATGTCGGGCCAGGGGCCGTATCCGTCTTCGATGGTGATGTGTCCGGCGCCCGGGATGACATGGTGCTCGAGCCCGAGGGCATCGGTGTAGATAGCCTTGAACGCGGCGGCGCCCTCGGGACAGTAGGGATCGTTGTCGCTGGTGACGACGATGGGTCGCTGTCTCGAGGCTCGGACGACGGCGGATCGGTCGATGCCGATTGGAAGAAACGCGCGGTACGGCGCGACGAAGGCGGCTGGACCCGGCGGCGCGACCAGTACGACCCGGTCGACCCGCTCTTCAGCGTTGACCTCTGGGGCGGCGAGCAGCCACAGGGCGACGCCGCAGCTGTGAGCAACGACGATCCGCTCTCCGTCCCCCAGTTGGGCAAGCTCGCCATGCAGGACGGCGAGCCACTCGTCCAGCGCCGGTGAGGAGGGCGACGGCAGCTGTGGGTAGAGCACCTGCTCGCCCCGATCTCGTAGCTCGTTCGTGAGCCACCATTGCCAATGCTCGCGCGGCCGCCAGTTCTCGACGCCATGGAGGACAAGGAACCGGCGGCTCACGTCAGGATTCGTCGAGACCGGCCGCTTGGAGAGCGAGGCGGCCGAGATCTCGGGCCGCGGCCGCCGCGGGGCTGGGGTCGCCGCTAATGAACGCCATGGTGGTCGCTCCCTCGATGACGAGAGCAAGCCGCAGTGCCAGTTCGGGCGCGTCAGCCACACCAGCAGCGCGGCAAGCCTCGTCGATGGTGGCAAGGAGCGTTCGCTTACGCTCATTGGCCTTCTCCCGAACGGAACCGTCCCGCGGCAACTCGACGTACGCACGGACGAACGCGCAACCGTTGAAGCTGGGACGCGAGATCCAATCGCATAGCCAATCGATGACGGCGCGTGGACCGTCCGGCGGGGCCGCAGCATCAATCCAAGCTCGAAGGTCCGCATCGAGGTTCCGGTTCCGCTCGCCGAGGTATGTCGCGACTAAGGCGTCCTTCGACGGGAAATAGCGGTAGAGCGTCGGCTTTGTGAGCCCCGACGCCAGGGCGATATCATCGATCGTCGTCGCACCAAGCCCGCGCGCGTAGAACAATTCTCTGGCCGCGGCAGTCAGCGCCGGAAGGGTCCGCGCATCCGTCGTCCTTGACATGGCTATAACATTACTTGTCGGTAACGTTATTGGTCAAGGAGGCTGACGGTGGAGCTAAGGCGTCTATCTTGGGCGGGCGTTGAGGCAACGAGCGGGCGCTGGCGCATCATCGTCGACGCGCTCGAGGACACCGTCCCATTCCGGGCGTTCGCCGGGCCTCCGCTCGCCCCGCTCGTTCCAGTACCGATCGACAGCCGAACATGGGCGCTGGTGACACACGCGCACAGGGATCACTGTGATCGAGGACTCCTGGCTCGCGTGCCAACGGGTCAGGTGATGTGCCACGCCCCAATCGTGACAACGCTGGCCGAGTCCGGGCTGACGGCCGTGAGCCTTGAGTTATGGGAGACGAGGACCATCGGACCCTTCCAAGTAACCCCGGTGCCGTCTCAGGACTGGCGGAGCGACGACCAAGTCGCCTGGGTCATCGAGGCTGACGGTCAACGCATCATTCACTGCGGCGACACGATTTGGCATGGCCAGTGGTACGCGATCGAGAGGCGGCATGGCCCGTTCGACGTCGCCTTCCTGCCGATCAACGGCTTCATCGCCCAGCTCGAAGGCTTCACCGCCACGGACGTGCCGGGGTCACTCACGCCCGAACAGGCCATCGAGGCGGTCGTCGTCCTCCGCGCGCAGACCGGGTGCGCGATCCACCACAGCCTCTTCGATAACCCGCCGAATTACGCGGAGCAGCCCGATGCCGTCGGACGCTTTCTCGCCGCGGGAGCTCGGCGCGGGGTCATAGCGATCGTCCCGGGCGATGGGGAGAGGATTCCCCTCAAGTGATGCCGTAGGGAGGGCCGGCGTGTCGCGCCTGCTATGTAGCCGTTCTCCGCTCGGCGCCAGGGAGGACGAGCGCGCCTAAGAACGGGTCAGGCGCCAGCTGGTCCCGAACTCCGATCACCGCCCGCGTGGACCTGCTCCGGTCAGGCGAGCGGCGACCCGTCGCGTCAGCCGAACGAGGAACAGGAACAGCCCGATGGTGCCACTCGGACCATAGGGCTGGTAGGCCTTGATCAGGGCCAGCCGCCCACCCTCCAGGTCGATCACGAACAGTCGCGGGATCTCGACCGCGCGGTGGCCTGGACCGATGTGGGGAGCGACCAACTCCACGGCGAGCCTTGTCCCGTCGGCCGAGGAGAAGGTGCCGATCGCCTCGAAACGCAGGGCCTCCATCGTCCGGAACATCCACGCCATCCCGTCGGCGATCGCGGCCTTGCCGACCATCTGCTCATGCGGGTAGTGTGGATCGACGAGCACGGCGTTATCTGTCAACAGCGCGAGGAAGGCGTCGAGGTCCTTGACCTCGAGCGCCGCGAACGCTGCCCGTACCGGCCCGCCATCGCTGACCGCAGGGCGCACCCACGCGATCTAACGCGTGGCCGGGGGCCGTTTGGTCTTGGGCCAGACCGCGTATCGCGGTGGCCATGTGTTCCGGTCGTCGCGTTCGCCGACGATAGCCTCCTCGATCAGGAACTCGTAGGCGGAGGCATTGCCGACGTCAAACGACCAATCGGCCGCGAGCTGCTCCCTGGTTGCGACATCGACACGCCGGGCCCGGCCTCGAAGCATGAACTCATGCGGGACCTCCGCGTCGGGATAGGCGTGCATTGCAAAGCGCCCGTCCTTCTCCAAGTCGAAGAGTTTCGGCGACGGAAGGACGAACGCGAACAGGCCGCCGTTGACGATGGCCACGGCGACCGGATGGATCCGCGGCGATTGGTTCCCGCGAACGGTAGCGAGGACGGCTTCGCCGTGGCCCGTCCGATAGAACAGGCTGCGGCCCTTCGCCGCGACTTCAGCGTCAGCTCGTTCAAATTCTCCCCATGTAACCATCGTGGGACCTCCGGGTAGATCGATCGAAATTGTCGCGACTTGAGGTAGCGCGCGGCGATCGGCGTCGTCTATCGGGCATCTACGCCGAGTGCTAGACGGCTTAACCGGCGGCCTCGGCCATCGGTCGGAGCTCGACGAGCGGATGGCGCTGGGCTTCAGCAACGAACTGCTCAAGCGTGTCATCGACGCGGATCCGGTACTGCCAGAGGCTCAAGCGCGGATCGAAGGATGGCTCCCGCGTCCTCGGGCGTGAGCTCGACGGCCTGAACCGGCACGCGACGCCCGCGATCGGTAATCGTCGCCTCGCCGGTCGCCCGAATGTTTGCCACCCAGCCGGCCTCGCCATAGGACGCCTGGACGAACCAGCGACCGTCGAAGCTCGAGCAGGCCGATTGGTATCGTTCGGAGCTTGCCTGACCGGCGACCGCGCACAGTCAAGAGAACGTTGGGGGCACCGGCTGGGACCCCGGCCGAAATCAACCGGCGGGCGAGCGGGTTGACCAGGCGGAGGAGCTGCCCGAAGACCCGATGACGGGGGATCGAGCCGGGCGCGCGAGGGACGATCGGCTGTCATGAAGTGGCACCTCGTCGAATGCTTCTTCTCACGGATTTCAGGCGGCCGACTCGTACTTCGGCGCCGCCGCCGACTCCATCTCAAAGGTCTGCCGCATCGGCGCCTCGTGGAGGAACAACACGAGGATCGCGGCGACGATGGCCCCGGCGATCCCGATCCAGCCACCATCTGACGTCCCTGAACTCCCGGCGATCCAAATCGAAGTTCGTGCCCAACCGTCGCGGTGTGGTGGAACCAAAGACTGACGTCGGTGTGACCACGATCGATGCCGACGGTCTGAGTGACCGTCACGAATGTCGGGCGGTCTGGAAACTCAATTTGCGATGTAGCGATGCCGAGCTCTTCGCCTGAGCCGGTGCGTCGCTCCATCATCCGCGCCCACCAAATCCTCAAGTCAGGACCGCGAACACGACCTCGATCAACCGCCTGGTGGTTATCAAGCTCGCCACGCTGGCCACGGGCTGCTCTCGAAGTCGACCTTGCTGACCGTGTCGCCTCATATTGTGTCGGCCCCATCGACGCGCGCGGCGTGGCTGCTCGGGTCCTTCGCGACGTCGAGGAGCCCATCGAAGGCGCGCTTGTCGGCGTGGGGCGCCAGCTGGGCGGGGCCGTAGTTCGACGCGTGAGGCCCGATCCCCGGCTTCGGCAGCCGACTCCATCAACGTGGGCGGAGTTCGAAGACAACTCGACCCTCGGCCGCTTCCAGTGGACGGGTGAGATCGACCCCATCGGCGATCCGAATGAACCAGACCCCGAACCGGATGCCTCGCGCGAGCGGACCAAGCGTGTCGCGAAAGAACGCAACTCGCTCTGCCGGGTCCAGCTCGGTCGCCCGGACCTCTTCCTTCCGGCCTCGCACCGTGATCGTCGCGCGACCGGCAGCGCGCAGATTGCGCACCCAGTGGACGTCGCCCCACGGGGCCCAGACCCAACGCCTGCCGGAGACCGCGATGATCGCTACGGGCGTGGTCCGAGGCAGGCCGCTCGTCCGGCCGCGAATGGTGATGAGCCCGTTGAAGCCCATCGGAACGCCAGCAGTCAACAGGAACTTGAGGATCGGGCTGAAGAGCGAGACCTGCCGTGGTACGCGGGCGGCGCTGCCGGTTCGATCGGTCATGTGCGTAGCTCCTTCTTGCGTCGACTTCGGTTCGGAGTGTCACCCAGGTGACCCGCAAGAAGGCGCGGGCGTGACATGGCCTGAAGGACCCGTCCCCTCAGCCAGCAACGGGGGATCTGGCTGCCCGAATTGGCCATCTGCCCCGGACCGAAGCAGGTATGGGTCTACAGCACGTCGGAGCTCAAGTGAATCGACACCTTGGGCTGGGACTTTGGCATACAGCAAGGTCGTCGAGTTTGGGGATAGGGCGTCGGACCGAGCCTCGTCGGTACGCCACGATGCTCGTACCAACCTCGACTTCCGCATCTACGCGAAAGCAGCGCCCAGAGCGGATCACGTGCAATCATTGGGATCGACGTAGTCAGGTGCGACTATCTGGGAGTCTTTGAGATTCCGCCCAACCCGGCAAGCAACGAGCTCTCGCCATTCACCGAGTTTATCGCCGGCCTCCCCAAAGTGGAGTTGCACGCCCACCAGGTTGGATCAGCTTCGGCGCGAATCGTCTCCGAACTGGCGCAGCACCATCCCGGCAAAGTGCCGACCGATCCCGACGCACTCGCGAAATACTTTACGTTCCGCGATTTCGCGCATTTCATCGAACTCTATCTCTCGGTCGTCGATCTGATCAAGACACCGGACGATGTGGTAGTGGCTCAATTTGGATTGGCCGCGCGTTGACGTGATCCGACTCATGGCCGCACACTTAGGCCATGCCTAAGCGCTCCCGAATGCCCCGTGATCCGAACCAACTCGCCAAGGCCGTGGTGGACTTCGCCACGCGCCAGCGCGAGCCCGATCCGCCTGTCCCGGCCAAGAACCCGGCTGCGGTCGAACTCGGTCGCAAGGGCGGGCTGATCGGTGGCAAGCGACGTGCCGCGAACATGACGCCCGAGGAACGGGCGGATAGCGCTCGCAAGGCCGCGCTGGCCCGCTGGGGCAACCGCTCCTAGGCTCTTTTCGCAATCGGTTCGAGGTTGTGACAGACAGTTGTCACAACCCTCACGCATAGTGTCAATATGAACCGATTGAGCAGGGCCGAACGGGCGCAGATCATCCGGACGCTGGTCGAGGGGAACTCGATCCGCTCCACGGCGCGGATGACCGGCGCGGCCCGCAACACGATCACCACCCTGCTCGTGCAGTTGGGTATGGCTTGCGCCGCCTATCAGGACCGGACGCTCCGCTACCTGACCTCCACCCGCATCGAATGCGACGAGATTTGGGCCTTCTGCTATTCCAAGGCAAAGAACGTGCCCGAGGACAAGCGCGGCGAGTTCGGCTACGGCGACGTGTGGACCTGGACCGCCATCGACCCCGACACCAAGCTCGTTCTGTCGTGGCTGGTCGGCTGGCGCGATCCTGCCGACGCTCGCGCCTTCATCTCCGACCTTCGCTCGCGGCTCATGACCCGCATCCAGATCACGACGGACGGGCACCAGCCCTACGTCGAGGCCATCGAGGCCGAGTTCGGGCAGGAAGTTGACTACGCCATGCTGATCAAGCAGTACGGCGTCGAGGCTAGTCTGGATGGCTCGCCGACGGCGCGGCGCTACTCGCCGAACAAGGTCACGTCCGAGGAAGTCCGCATCGTGTCGGGCGACCCCGACCTCGACCTGATCTCTACGTCCATTGTCGAGCGCCAGAACCTGACGATGCGGATGGGAATGCGGCGATTCACCCGCCTGACGAACGGCTTCTCGAAGAAGGTCGAGAACCATGCGGCGATGGTCAGCCTGCACTTCATGTACTACAACTTCGCCCGACCGCACATGGCGCTCGGCAAGAACACGACGCCCGCGATGGCGGCTGGCGTGGCCGATCACGTCTGGACGTGCGATGAAATCGCAGCGTTGCTTGACTGATCGGGTGATGTTGGGATAACGGCGCGGTGGTACTGTTCGTCTGACCATCGTCCTACAGGAGTAGGAACGGGGAGGCATTAGCCTCGTGACAGGGTGCGCGCGGGGGCAGGCGCCCATGAAACGGAGGCCGTGATGGTCATCGACAACCGGACACGCGACGAAGCTGAGTCGAGCATTCTTGCTCCTGAGCTTCAGCGCGAACTCCTGGCGTACAGCGGGAAGTGGGTGGCGATGACCCGGACAGAACTCATCGCCGCTGGCGACACCCCCGACATCGCGCTGCAAGAGGCCGAAAAGCGCGGTTTCAAGCGCCCGATCCTGTACTTCGTGCCAAGGGACGGCAAGTCCAGCCTGTTCTTCTAGGCTCGTCAGCGCCGAGTGCGCTTTCCGGGGCAACTCCGCGGGGACGGCGTATACACGGCCCTCGTTGATGTCGAGTTCCGTTTTCCGGGAGACCCGCGGACGTACTTGGCGCTGATCGACTCCGGCGCGGACCTGACGATCATTTCCGCTGAGTTGCTGCCTCCCTCGATTCGCTACGAGGATCTGGGCGAAGCGCATGAAGGCAAGGGCGCCGGGTGCGACTTCGAGTTCAAGACATGCCAGGTCGAGGCCTGGTTTCAGAAGTGGAAGTTCGCTAGCTTCATTGGGGTCATCGCGCCGGACACGATGCCGGAGCCGACGGCACTCCTCGGTCGCCTCGACTTCATGAGGCGCTTCACTGTCACGTTTGACTGGTCGAAGGACCCCGGGATGATCGACGTAAGGGCCATCAAGCGCTAGCCCCATATGCGTGACCGCTGGCGCATACTGGCCCGGAATCACGGCACCACGACCGTGTATGACTCGATCAATGGGGAGGACCAGGAATGGCTGATTACCCGGATATCTACGCGGACGGTTTCAGCCTGACCGCGAGTCCATTCGGCATCACCTTGACGCTGACTCGGACGGAGCCGACGCTCGAACCCGGACCCCACCAAGAGGCCGGCGAGATCGTCGGGCGAGTCAGGATGAGCCAAGCGCTTACAAAGGCGATCGTGGATGGCTTCGGACAGATCGCGGCGGCCAGCGCGCAAATGCAGACGGTAACGACGGAAACGAAGCATTAGGTGCATCAGACCGGCGATGCCATGCCTGTTTTGCGGTTCGGCCGGTCCGCTGACCGACGAGCATGCGCTTCCCAAGTGGGCCAGAAAGGCAATCGGAGCAACAGGCGCGCGCTCCGAGATGCACACGGTGCGGCAAGGGGACCGACCTACCTCCGCGCCGACTGGTCGTCCTCGGCAAACATTCACTGGCTTGACGGTCGTGGCCCGCAAGGCCCTCTGTGGTCCGTGCAACACGGGATGGCTGTCCGGGCTGGAGAGGGATGTTGCGCCGCTGCTGTCGCCCGCAATGCGCGGCGAGCCCGTCAAGTTGTCCCCCGACCAACAGCAGCTCGTCGTGTTCTGGGCAACAAAGACGAGCCTGCTCATCGAGGTCGCATCGCGACAGTGGCGGGCTGCTGGCACCATGCCAACCTCACACCTGCGATGGCTCTATGACCACCGCGAGGACCGGCAACCACCGCCCGGAACCGTTGTCTGGCTAGCCAGTCTGAATCCGTGGTTCGGCGACGATTTCGTACCGACGTGGTGCTCATCCGGGACACTCATCAGTGGCGACCCACGTGATGACCCGAACCGGACCAACGACAGTTACATCGCTACATTCAGCGTCGGCTGCCTCGTCATCCAAATCGTCGGTCAGGACTTTCGGAAGTCCGATCACCTCACCCCGACGGGGCTGCCGTTTGTGACCATCATCCCACCGCGAAAGCTCGCGCCGTATCTGCTCTCGATTTGGCCCAAGCTCAATCCAGTGGCAGCATCCTGGCCCCCAAACTACGTGATCCTCGCCGAGGACTGGACCAGATTCGCTGAGTGGTACTCCACTCTCACGTGGTTCCATCGGAACGACACGCTTACGGGTGAGATCACTGGGGTATTCATGGCCGAGAGAAGGGGCGTCCTGCCTCCGCTTGGGAACCCGCCGCCGCGGCCTCATCGGGAATCACCCGATTCGAAACCGAACGCATGACCGGTTGATATTGAGCCACTACCGACGATGTCCGCCTGTTGACGTACGAGGTGGCCCGTGAAATGGCGATTGGTCAGAACATCCGATATGCGGAGCTGACGGTCACGCCATACACGTCCGTCGTCCGTGAACGCATCTGACAACGGGCGCGATGCATCGAACTGAGACCTCGAACGTCCTCGTCATCGGCACCGGCGCAGCCGGTCACCGCGCCGCGATCGCGGCTTCCGAGGCGGGTGCTCAGGTGCTCATGCTCGGGAAGCGGGCGCCACTCGACGCACACACGGTACTCGCATCCGGCGGCATCAACGCAGCCCTTGGAACACGGGACCCGGAGGACTCCTGGGAGCAGCATTTCGCCGACACCCTGAGCGAGGGCTACTTTCTCGGGGACCCTCGGATGATCGAGATCATGGCGCGCGAGTCACCGGATGCTGTTCTGGAGCTCGCAGCCTGGGGGTGCGAGTTCGCGCGCACCGAGGCCGGCGACCTGGACCAGCGCTTCTTTGGCGCCCATCGCTGGCGGCGAACATGCTTCGCCGGCGACTTCACGGGACGGGCGATCATGCGGACGCTCGCGGCCAGAGCCGCTGAGCTTCGCATCCGCGTCGAGGAAGACCAGTACGTCTCGCGGCTTCTCGTGGCCGACGGCAGATGCTTTGGTGCGCTGGCATTCGACCTGCACACGGGAGAGCGAACCGTCCACCTCGCGGACGCCGTCATCCTGGCGACGGGCGGTCACACCCGGATCTGGCGTCGGAGTTCGTCCCGCCGCGACGAGAACTACGGCGACGGGATGCGCATGGCGCTGCAGGCAGGCTGCCGACTCATGGATATGGAGCTTGTGCAGTTCCACCCGACAGGGATGGTGTTTCCCGAGGAAGCGGCAGGGACGCTCGTCACGGAGGCGGTTCGGGGCGAGGGCGGGCACCTCCTCAACGCACTCGGCGAGCGGTACATGGAGCGCTACGACCCGGTCCGCTTGGAGCTGAGCACGCGTGACCGCGTTGCGCTCGCTAACTACACCGAGATCATCGAGGGCAGGGGCGGCCCGCACGGCGGCGTCTTCCTCGACATCAGTCATCGTGGTAAAGACGTCATTGTCGAACGGCTGCCGCGCATGTACCGTCAATTCATCGAATGGCAGATGCTCGACATCTCGAGGCAGCCGATGGAGGTGGCGCCGACCGCCCACTACACGATGGGTGGGATCGTCGTCGACCCGGACACGCATGCGACCGATGTGCAGGGCCTGTACGCCGCTGGGGAATGCGTCGGGGGGCTCCATGGCGCCAACCGGCTTGGCGGAAACTCGCTCGGGGAGGCGCTGATCTCCGGACGGCGCGCCGGCGAAGCGGCCACGGCCTTCGGACTCGCGAGCGAGGCGCTCGTCAGGTCGCGGAGCGCGATCGACGAAGGCCTCGACGATCTGGACGCCCTGACCTGCCCGGGGGCCGAGCTCGCCCGCCCGCTTCAGCGCCGCCTACGCGACGTGATGTGGGAGCATTGCGGCGTCGTCCGCGACGACAACGGCCTCCGACAGGGCATGTCAGAGCTCGAGGCCATACGAGAGGCTGCCGACGACGTCGACGTTCGGCCGGGCGCAGAAGGGTGGACGGATCTAGCCCTCGTCCTCGACCTGCGCGCTGGGCTCACTGCCGCCCATGCAACCTTGCTCGGAGCGATTGAACGCCGAGAGTCGCGGGGCGCTCATTCCCGGACGGACTTCCCCCATCTTGACCCCGCGCTCCAGGTGAACTTCTATGTCGACGCTCGGATGGATCCGTGGTCCGAGGCGGTCCCTGCCGTCTCGGAGGAGCTTCGTCCATGGATAGAACCCTCTGTCGAGCCTGGAGCCGAGCGACTGCTTGAATGAGTTGGACCCGCGAATCACGAGTTACCGGCGGGAAGGGCGCCCATCAAATTCGGTCGGGAGCCGATTGACGGCGAGAGGCGACCACGACGATCGCGGCGTCCGCATCCCCAAGGGTCTCGGCGACAGCGCGACCCATGCCGCGGGCATTGCCCGTCACCAGCCGCGACACCCGCCGGCTCAGGTCAGGGATAGCGGAACTCTCGGCGCCAAGTGGCGCCGTCGCGCTGCCGGTCGAGGTCGGCCGTCACATTGGATGTCGCAAACATCGCCGAACGGCCTCCGTCAATCGATTGGCTCGATCGTCCGTTCGGCCGCCCATCAGGTTGTTAACGTAGGCGAACCCGACGCCATACTGGTCGTCGCCGAAGGCCAGCTGCCCGCCCGCGCCGTCGTGTCCAAAGCTGCGGGAGCCGAGCATCGGGCGGATGGGCGGCGAATCAAGCATGAACCCGGTGCCCCAGCGGTGGGTGCCGATCGACGGCCCGAAAAGCTGCGGACCGCTCGATTGTTCGCGGAGGGCGTCCTCGATGCTCTCACCACGCAGGATCCGGACACCGTCGACCGGCGACACACAGGCGGCGTAAGCCCGGGCAAGGTCCCGCGCGGTGCTGATGCCGTTGCTGGCGGGCAGCTCGGCTGCTCGGATGACTGGGTCGTTGTACGTGACTTCGCCAGCGACATCTGGAAATGGAATGGTGCCGTTCAGAGTCACGGCTCGCTCCTCGATCTCCGTCCTCGTCGGCGCGCCGCGATCGCCTTCCGCTGGCGGCTCTGTGTGCGCAACGCGCCGCTGCTCGGCGATCGGGAGGCCGATGCGCGCCTCAAGCGCGAGGGGATCCGCGATTGTCTCCCGAAAGTAGGTTCCAGGCGTGACGCCGGTGATGCGCCGGATGACTTCGCCGACGAGCCAGCCGAAGGTCTTCGCGTGGTAGGTGTGCGCGGTTCCGGGCTCCCACAGTGGCGGCTGATCCTCGATGGCTTTGATGGCCGGCGTCCAGGCAAGCGCTTCATCACGCGTAAGCAGTCGGTCGATGACCGGCAACCCGGCGCGGTGGCTGAGCAGCCAGCGGACGAGGATCCGGTCCTTCCCGTGCCGCCCGAACTCGGGCCAGTACGTCACAACGGGCGCATCGAGCTCGAGCCTCCCCTCCTCCACTAACCTATAGGCGCAGATCGCCATCAAGCCCTTCGTGCAGGAGAAGACGACGGCCGAGGTCTGATGCGTCCACGGTCGTCCGGTTCGCTTATCGGCGACACCGCCCCACAGGTCGACGACCTTCCGGCCACCGACGTATAGCGTGATGGCCGCTCCGAGCTCCTCGCCGCGCTCGAACCCGGCACGGAAGGTGTCGGCAACCGCCCCAAACCCTTCCTCCGCGTGACCTTCGATCATCAGCCTTTCACCGAGCCGGCCGTGATCCCGCGGATGAACGCCCGCTGGAACAGGAAGAACACGAGGAGCGGGAGCAGCGCGGTCAGGAATGCCGCCGCCATCAGGTAGTGCCAATTGCTCCCAAGCGAGTTGGACAGATTGGCGACGACCACGGTCAGCGGCAGGTTCTGCGGGCTTGCGGGGCCGAGGATTACGAGCGTGACGAGCAAGTCATTCCAGACGAATAAGAACTGGAAGATAGCGAGCGCCCCGATAGCCGGGACCGTCATCGGCAAGATCAGGTAGCGGAATGTTCTGCCGTGGCCGGCACCGTCGATCCAGGCCGACTCGAGCACCTCACGCGGGAGCTCGGCCATCGCGTTTCGTAGCAGGTAAACGGAGAACGGCAGCGCGTAGCCAGTTCCCGCCAACCAGACGGCGAGGAATTGTCCTGAGATGCCAGCGTCGCGAAACAGTCGCAGGACCGGCACGAGGGTGACCTGGAGGGGCACCGCCAGGAGGGCGACGAACGCCACGAACAGGATGTCGCGCCCGGGGAAGCGCATCCAGACGAAGGCGTATGCGGCGAAGGCCGACAGCACGACCGGGATCGCGGTCGAGGGGAGGGTGATGATCAGCGAGTTCACGAAAGCGTCGGCCAGGCCTTCGCGGTCGAGGACGTAGGCGTAGTTCTCGAGCGTGAGACGACCGCCCGTTCCGAGGACGGTCCACCAGCCCGAGCGGCTTACGTCAGCACTCGGCCGGACTGAGTTGACGAGCATCCCGATCGTTGGAAGCAGCCAGACGGCCAAGGCAACGACAACGACGACATGGAGCAATAGCCGTGATGGTCGGATGGCGAGCCACGTGGTCACCTGAACGCTGCCTCGCGTCGAAGCTGACGGACATTGAGCAGCATCGCCGGCACGATCAGAACAAGCAGGATGGTTGCCACCGCGCTGGCCCGCCCCGGCTCATTCAGGGCGAAGAGCTCCTTGTACATCCGGTTGGCGATGACCTCGGAGTCGAATGCGCCGTTGGTCATCACATAGACGATGTCAAACGCCTTGAGGGAGACGATCACCATCGTCACGACGAGGACGACGATGGTGGGTCGAACGAGCGGGAGGGTGATCCGTCGGAAGATCTGGAGTTCGGACGCGCCGTCGACCCGCGACGCGTCCAGGAGATCGCCGCTGATTCCCTTGATGGATGCGGACAGGATGACCAGGCAAAAGCCGGTCCAGATCCAAGCCGCGACGACGATAAGCATGATCGTGTTCAACGGCGCATCGAGCAGGAAGGCGATGGGTTCGATCCGGCCGAGACCAAGCAGAGCGTTAAGGGTGCCGGTCTGTTCGACGCCGGGCGGTTTGTACGCGAGCATGTATCGCCAGATCACGCCCGCCCCGACAAAGCTGATGGCCAATGGCATGAACACGATTGATTTCGCGATCGACTCGTAGCGGACCCGATCGATCAGCGCCGCCAGGACAAGCCCGCCGCCGACGGTGAACGCGGTCAGCAGGACGAGCCAGATGGCGTTGTTCCGAAGCGCGCCGAGTGTCTCGTCGGCGCCGAAGAAGTAGGCGTAGTTGTCGAAGGTAAGAGTGTTGCCTTGGGCGCGGTCGCTGAGGCTCAGGACCATGGTGTAAATGCTCGGGTAGATCAAGAAGACGAGCACGAAGGTCAAGGCTGGCAACAACCACAACCAGGGCCGAAGCGGTGCCTGCCAGCGACTCGGGAGCCGTCCGAGCACCGCTTCGACAATCCCGACGTAAGCCGCCAGCACCGCCGGCACGCCGATGATGGCTACGAGGGCCGCCGTGAGTCGTGGGTCCATCAGGGTCCGTCAGGGTCCGTATGCGCTCGCTTGTGCTTTGTCGAGCTTTGATAGCACCGCGTCGAGCGTCGATTGATCCTTCGTGTAATCGAGCACTCCCACCCAGAATGCCTGAAGCATGGCCTGGGGCATGAGGTCTGACCCGTCGAACCTGAAGATCTTCGCATTCGCGAGGACCTCCCCCGCTCGCTGCTGGAGTGGATCCGGATAGGCAGTAACCGTCCGATTCCCCGACAGCTGTCCACCGAGCGCGGTCCAGATCGACTGCGCCTGGGCCGTCGCCAGATACGCAATCAGGGCCCGCGATTGCGGGGTGTCCTTGAACACCGCCATATAGTCGCCGGCGCCGATGACACTACCCGTGAAGGCCGGGTCGACTTCCGGGAACGGGAAGTAGTCGAAGTCGCCAGGCTTTGCACCGCCCTGCTGCTTGAAGAGGTCACTCATCCAGCTCGCCTGATGATGGAACACGCAGCCTGGCGGATCGGTGAAGAGCGCGTTGCCAGCATCGGCGAAGGGCGTGGTCAGCACGGTGCTCGGTCCACCATAGACCGCCTCAGCGCTGACGACTCGCCCATAGGACTCGAACGCACGCCGAACCTCGGGCGAGCTCCACTTCAGCGTTCCAGCCACCCACTGGTCATAGATATCCGGGCCGCTCTGGCGGAGAAGGAAGTCCTCGATCCAATCCGTCGCCGGCCAGCCGGTGGCCGCGTCGGACCCGACGCCGACACACCATGCCTTGGCTTTACCACCCGACGCCGCCGCTGCTGCGGCGGTGGCCTTCCCCGCCAGATCATCCCAGCTGGTCGGGGCACCTCCCGTGTAGACCTTCGGGTTGTACCAGATTAGGCCCTTGATCGAGCCCAGGAAGAAGATCCCGTAGGTCTTGCCGTCGACGACGCCGATGTCGACGACCCCGGTAGAGGTGTCGGCCTTGTACGACCCGTCGATGACGTCGTCGAGGGCGATGAGCGAACCCTCCTTTGCGTATTGGCGGAGGATCCCCGGGCTCGGAAGGTCGGCCACGTCGGGCGGGTTTCCCGACTCGACGCCAGTCCGAAGGAGGTTGGTGAGGTCCGTGGAACCGGTGTAATTGACGGTGATGCCCGTCTGCTTTTCAAAAGGCGCGAGCACCGCGCGGACTGCCTCGCTCTGCTCTCCACCCCACGGGCCAAGCAGAGAAACCGTCCCACCGATCTTCTCCGGAGCAGCGGACTCTGACGAACCAGTCGACGCAGGGGTTGAGGGCGTCGGGACCGATGGCGCAGGGCTCGTGTTTCCAGTCGCGCAGGCCGCTGAAGTCAGCGCGATGGCTAGCAACGCGCTGGTCCATTGGACCGGAGCCGCTCTTTTCGATTGCATGGCCTTGCTCCCTTCTCTGACTCCTCGGACATCTGGACCGTGAACCGCCCGGCTATCCGGGGCCCACGGAGGAACGAGTGATGAGTTGGACCGGCAGGATCGTTCGGACGGGTTGGAGGTTGCCAGCAAGACGATCCAGAAGCGCTCGACCGACGGCCTCGCCGACCTCGCCGGCTGGGACACGGATCGTCGTCAAGGGTGGATCTAAGAATTCCGCTAGGGGGATGTCGTCGAAGCCCACGAGGGAGATGTCGTGTGGTATCCGCCTGTTGGTTGCGCGTATTGCGCCCATGACCGCCGCTGCCGTTAGGTCCGCGGCCGCGAAGACAGCGGTAAAGTCCTGGCGGTCGAGGAGTTCAGCGGCCACGCCTCGGGCTTCGGCAGCTCGATATCCCGTCTCGGCGATCAAGTCGGGATCCGGCTCGATCCCGGCGGCGCGGAGGGCCGCTCGGTAGCCGGCGAGGCGTTCGCGCGCCGCCGTATACGAGAGATCGAAGATCACGCACGCGATGCGACGGTGCCCGAGGGCGATGAGATGCTCGACGGCGAGGCGCGCTCCGGCTTCATTGTCGACGTCAACGCTCGGGACGTGAAGGTCAGGGCGGGATCCATGGATGACGACCGGAAATCCGTCGTCAACGAGACGGACGAGTTCCTCGTCGTCGACACGCGGCCCGGAGACGACCAAGGCATCGACTTGCTGCGCCCGAAGGAGGCCCTCATAGGTTCCGTCCTGCGGTCCGAGGGGCTCGACGACGACCCGATAGCCGGCTGTCCGGGCGACCGAAGCAAGTCCGCGGAGCATGGCGGCGAGAAAGGCGTCGCCGGCGATCTGGTCGGACGACTGACGAACGACCAAACCCAAGGTGTGGGTAACGCCCGAGGCGAGCTGACGAGCCGAGGCGTTGAGGTGGTAACCGAGCGACGCCGCCGTGACGAGAACCTTCTCTCGGGTCGCCTCGCTTACGTGGCCGGACCGCCCGTTGAGCACCAGCGACACGGTCGTCTGCGATACGCCCGCGGCCGCAGCAACATCAGCGGCGCGGGGTCGTGGTCTACCCATGCTCTCCACCGAGGTAATGCGCTTCACGTAATGCGCATTACGGCATGGTTGCAGGCGGATGTCAAGGAGCCTGTGGATCCGCTACCTCCCCTGGCACGACGGCAGTGAGCCAGAAGCCACCAAGCCGGTAGGTGATCGACGGCGGCCACGCCGGCTTGCAATGACGAAACCGTCGGCTGTCGACGATCTGGCAAACTCGCGGTCGCGTGCCCTTGCGAAGCGGGCCCTTCGTCCGACGATGCCGATCGGGGTTCGCCGGCGTGCGACATCGAGATGTCACGTTCCGTTGCTCTGCTGCGTCCAGCTGACAGCGTGGTCATCGACGCGAAGGATCTGAACATCCGAGTCTTAGTCATCGGTGCCAGTGGGTGTGATCGGTCGTCGACTCGTTCCCCAGGGAACCAACTCAGTCAATCGTGCGGGTCGAGAGCCGCGTGGGAATGGCTGACAACGAGCAGCAGCCGGACCATGCCCCATGGCTGTCGACGGGTCGGTTCGAGGCGCTCACGGCGGACGAGCAGGCGGAGTTGGAGAACGGCCTGAACCAAATCCGTGACCGAGTGATCGATGGCGCCCGGATCGCGCCGGGACAAACGATCTTGGATGTTGGCAGCGGCGACGGGAGACTCGCGCTCGAGGCGGCACGACGCGTTGGGCCGGCTGGGAGGGTGATCGGCGTCGACGTATCTCCTGCTGCAATAGAACTCGCGATCGCGAACGCATCGTCTGCGGGTCTTGGCGACAGATTGGACTTCCGGCTCGGTTCGGCAACAGACCTGCCTCTTGAATCAGCCAGCGTCGATGTCGTCGTGGATCGGGCTGTTCTTATCTATGTCCCAGACCGCGAGCGGGCCGTGACCGAATACCGGCGAGTTATCCGCGACGGAGGACGCGTGTCGATCTGCGAACCGGTCAACTCGAGATGCCACGAGTCGCACGGCTTCGATCTAGGTCCGATCAGAGACTTGCACCGACGAGTTATTGCTGCTCGCCGGGAAGAAGAGAAGAAGAGTCTCAATACGCTCATGACCTTTGATGAGAGCGCGTTGGCGAAGTTGCTCGAGGCAGCCGGATTTGGAGACGTTGAGCTCGCGCTGGGCGACACAGTCCTCCGCTACGAGAGCGCGACTGTATGGCGAAGGCGGCTCGCCGCGCGACCAAATCCTCTCTCCGTCCCTGTCGGGGAAATTGTGACCTTGGCCTTGGGGAATCGAACGGAGGAATATCTCGACTATATGGGTCGAGGGATCGATCAAGGAGGGATGGTCTATCGATGCCCGGTGGCATACATCGGAGCCATTGCCGCGCGTGTCCCACAGGAACCCGGCGACTGATTCGCGGCAGAGCTCACCGAGAGATTATCCGCGTGCACTTCAGCCCGTGTCCCGAGATCAGCCGAACGTAGGGCGATTCGATGTCACAGGATTGAGAACCTAGGGCGAGCGTGGGCTGGAAGCCACCCGGACGCCGAGATAGATGAAGACAGCGCCCATGACTGCATCCATGATCCGGCGAATGAGCGGTCGCCGTAAGAAGGCACCCAGGCGGGCCACGGCCAGGGCATACACGGTCAACCAGACGAAGGTCATGGTGCAAAAGACTAGGCCGAGGAGAAGCAACGACCCGAATGACGCGTTTCCCGTAACGAATTGTGGGAGCAGGCTTGTGAAGAACACAGCCATCTTCGGATTGCCGAGGTTGCTCACGACGCCCTGCCGAAACGGTATACGTGGCCGCACCGATGCGCGTCCGCGACCGGCAGCGGGTGCGGCGTGCCTGTCGCCTTGAACCGCCGTTAATAGTGCCCGCCCACCGAGGTAGAGCAGATACGCCGCGCCTGCAAACTTGAGCGCCAGGAACAGCGGCTCCGATGCCACGATGAGAGCGGCGATGCCAACGCTCGTCGCGAGGGCCCATATCGCCTGCCCGGTCGCAACGCCGGCGGCCGTGGCGATTCCACCGATGCGACCCCCGGACAGCGTGTTTCGGATGGTCAGTGCGGTGTCCTGCCCCGGGGTGACGATGACGACGATGGAGACTCCGACAAACGCCAGGAAGTCATGCGGCATCTCCCGATGATCCATCACGCGCGGCCAGCGCGCCAGCCGGCATCGGTTTGGGAATCGACAAACGCGAACGCAGGCGTTGCCGCGATGGACTTCGGCTTGAAGCGTGAGGCGCCTCGGAGGACGCCTTCGTTGAGCGGTGATCCTCGCAACGGCGAGATGTCACGTCTCATCGCCCGGCGGCGTCCAGCTGGCAGGCTGGTCATCGACGCAAAGGACGTGAGCATGCGAGTCCTGGTCATCGGCGCGAGTGGTGTGGTCGGTCGTCGCCTGGTCCCCCAGCTGCTCGCCGCCGGACATGTGGTCGTGGCTACCGCGCTGTCGAACCGTGGCCGGGAGCGTCTCGACCCGGCCGCCCAGCCCCGGCAACTCGACCTGCTCGACGCCGCCGCCGTGCGCTCCGCCCTGATCGAGGTTCAGCCCGACGCCGTGGTGCACCAGGCCACGGCGCTGGCCGGGACCGGAACCGACATGCGCCACTTCGACGAGCTGTTTGCGACGACGAATCGTCTCCGCACCGAGGGGACGCGCAACTTGTTGGCGGCGGCGGACGATGCCGGAGGACCGCGTCTCATCGCCCAAAGCTATTGCGGTTGGCCTTGGGCACCGGTCGGCGGTGCTGTCAAATCGGAGGAGGATCCACTCGACGATCACCCCCCCAAGTCCTTCAGCAAGACCCTCCAGGCGATCCGCGAGCTCGAAGCGATGGTCGGCGGCTATCCGAAGGGGGTCGTCCTCCGGTATGGCTCGCTCTACGGTCCGGGCACCTCGCTGTCCGATGATGGCGACATCATCGGAGCGGTTCGCAAACGCAGGATGCCGATCCTCGGTCGCGGCGGTGGCCTGTGGTCCTTCACCCATGTCGATGACGCCGCGTCGGCCGCCGTCGCCGCCCTGACGCACGGTCGGGGCACGTACAACATCGTGGACGACCAGCCCGCCAAGACCGAGGAGGTCGTCCCGTTTCTGGCCAAGCTCGTCGGCGCCCCGCGGCCGCTACACCTTCCGACCTGGCTCGGCCGACTCGGCGGCGGCGACCTTCTGGTCCGGATCATGACCGAGGCCCGCGGCTCGTCCAACGCCAAGGCCCGGCGGGAGCTCGGGTGGAAACCCAGGTACCCAGACTGGCGGGTGGGCTTCGCCGAGGACCTTGGTGGCCCCGGTGGTTGACGGGACGCTGACGCTTCCCGGGCCCGCGCCGAGCTGGCCTCAGGCCGTTGCACGCTATCTCCTCCTCGTCGAGTTCGACGACAGGGACGTGCTCGAACAGGTCAGTTGCGCGACCCTACACGGCCACAGCGTCCCCCCGCCGCGGACGTTCCCGAGTCGCCGGTAACGACGAGGGCAGCAGCCGGCTAGCATGGCTTTGGAGACGCCGCACGTGGAGTCGCTATGTTCGCCGTAATCTATCGCTGGAAGGTCATCTCTGGCCGCGAGGCGCAGTTCAGAGGAAGGCTGGCGAGCCGACACCGCGGCTATCGCCCGCGAGTTTGGCGGATGGGGATCGCGTCTGCATGCAGCCGGTGCGGGAACCTACATCGCCTACGCGCAGTGGCCGGACCCGCAAACATACGACAGAGCGATGGAAACTCGCATGCACCATTCAGACGATGTGGCCCGCGAAGTATCGAGATGCATTCGAGCCGGGCAGCTTCGAGACACTATTCGCCATGCCTGTCGTGGCCGACCTGCTGGAGTTGCGAAGGGCCGAGTAGTGCGCTCGCCGACGGGGCGCCCGCCGCTCGGGCCGTCCTCCCGTGACAGCGCCGTCGATCTGCGCCAGCGCGACTATCGGCCCCCGGAGAGGCCCTCGCCTCCGCGGCGTCTTGACTCGGGTTGAAGATGCAGTAGGCCCCGTTTCCGCCAAATTCGTCCATGTTCGCCGCCCGCCAGCTGCGGGAGGAGATTGCTCGGTCATGCCTCGCACCTTCGCCGATGCAGATCGGCTCGCAGCCGTCGTTGGCGCCGCGCTTGGGTCGTCGCGCTCGCTCGCTGCGGTGGAACGGCTCCGGGGCGGGAGCAAGAAGGGCGTATACCGGCTCGTGTTCAACGACGAGTCGACGCTTGTGCTCTATGCGTGGGATCCCAACGAGGACTACTGGCCGCGACCAGGTCCGAGCGCCGACGAGGGTGCCCGGCGCGATCCATTTTCAGATGCTTCGAGCCCAGATCTATTCGAGGCGAGCCACGCCCTCCTGCTCCGACTCGGTGTTCGAATCCCGGCGTTGTTCAAGGTCGACCGAACGCGAAACCACTACAACGCAGATGTTGCGTTCGTCGAGGACGTCCGCGGCGCGACCCTGGAGAGGCTGATCGAACGCGACCCCGCACTTGCCGAATGGACGCTCGACCGTCTCGGTAGGTCGCTAGCCATGATGCATGGCCACCAGAGCCCTCGAATCGGGAAGGTAGACCTAGTCAACCAAGGTGGCCGAAATGACGACGGACGCCCAGATGAGGCGGTCCTCACGAGGGCGCTGACTCACCTTGACGAGGCGGCCGCACGAGCGCCGCGTATCGCGGCGGTCCGCGATGAACTCGAGCAGGCGGCCCGTTCGCTCGCCGCCGGACTACAGGCCCGAGCAACGTACTCGTTGATCCACGGCGAGCTCGGACCCGACCATGTGCTTGTCGATTGCGACGGGGGCGCTGTTTTGATCGACATCGAAGGTGCGATGTTCTTCGATGTCGAATGGGAGCACGCCTTCACTCGGATGCGGTTCAGGGACCAGGCGCACCGACTGGAGACCACCGAGCGCGATGAACGACGACTCCGCTTCTATACACTGGCCCTACACCTGTCTCTGATCGCCGGACCGCTCAAACTCCTCGATGGAGACATCCCTGAGCGCGACGAGTACCTCGCGCTCGCAGATTCGCACGCGGCGAGAGCGCTTTCATTCCTGCGCTAATTCTTGGCGGGCATTCGAAGTGTCTGGACAGAGACAGGCGATCGCCATGGCTTCGTGCTCGCCTGCGGCCCACGTGTCATCCGCCAGCCTCAGCCAGCGACGAGTGGCCAGACGCAGGCGTGAACGCAGCGCCAGCCACCATCGCGACGCTCGTAGGTGTCTACGTAGCGATTGAAATGATCAGGACGCGTGAAGCTACGAGCGGAGACGACGGCCGTGTCACCGTCGACGTGGATGCGCACCTGGTCGATCTCGATGGTCGCAAGCGGCTCGGCTTCCAGATCCGCGATATATCGCTCCATCGGCCACACGTCGCCCGTGGCGCCGTCAAGGTACGAGAAGCCGGGCGCCAGGATCGGTTTCAGGAGCGTCCATTGCCCTTTGCGGAAGGCGTCAACGAATTGCGCGTTGAGCTCCGTCAATCCCGCGATGTCACCCGCGGAAGTTCGGCGTTCGCCGACCGCGGTCGTGGTCAGCGAGGCGGCCAACGCCCGGATCGCATCTTCGGTGCTGCGAAGGACGACGGTGTGGTACGCGTCGATGAACTCGAGGATCCCGGCGCGAGGGCCGGTTCGCCATTCGAGACCATCGTAGAAGGTATTTTCTTGCTCTCTCAGCTCGTCGCTCGAGGCGAACGAGCGAAGCAGGACGTAGTGCCTGTCATCCTCGAGGGAGGGGCCGTGCCCGACTACGTCGATCCCGTAGCGACGGAGCATCGGCACAACGGCCGCCATGCGATTGCCAAAGACTTCACGACGTCCCTCTTGGACTTCATACGTGCGGATCTCTAACAGGCGCTCGGTCGTCATCGGTTCCGCGACTCCTCATGCGGTCGGCCACGTCGGGTGTGCCGATCCAATAGCGTTGTTCGCTGCCCAGATCGTCGGAGCTGAGGTTGCTCGACCAGCGGACCTGGCAGGATCGTCGGACACGGTCAAGTCCTAGTCAAGGACGTTCACCCGCGCGGCGAGGAACTCCTCCCAGGTCCGGCGACCGACAGCCCGGTCCGGGGCCAGATTCGCGCCATCGCGGAATGCGCTGGCTGCTTTGCCTGGGAGCCGAAGCGACAAGATCGGGCGGTGCTTGCCTGCCGCCCGGAGGTAGCCGCGGACCAGCTCGGCCATCTCGTACACGCGCGGCCCACCGATGTCGGCGACGAGGCCGGCGGGCGAGCCGAGTGCGAGCTCGACTAGCCGGGCCGCCACCTCGTCCGCGTCGACTGGCTGGAACCGGAACCCAGACGGGACCGGGATCACCGGCATCTTGGCCATCGCCTGCGCTGTCATCAGGGTGAGGTCCTGGAATTGGGTGGCGCGAAGCGTCGTCCACGGCAAGCCGGACTGGGCCACGATGCGCTCCGCGGCAAGCTTCGCGCCGAAGTAGCCGAACATCATGCGGTCGATGCCGCTCGCCATCGGGATCCGGTCGGCTCCAACGACAGAGATATAGACTAAGTGTTGGACGCCGACCCGCGACGCTGCCTGCACCAGATTCCGAGCTTTCTCCTCGTCACCTTTGGCGCTGCCCGCGCAATGTATGATGATCTCAGTCCCCTGCACGGCGGCGTCGATCCCTTCGCCCGTGGCCAGGTCTCCCGTCACGAACTCGATGCCCTCACGGGCCTCACTGGCCGCGTCGGGCTCGCGGATGCCGCGGCTGAGCACTCGCACGTCGCGTCCGGCGTCCAGCAGGCGTGACACGACGAGCCGGCCCAGCGTCCCCGTTCCTCCGGTGACCAGGATGCGCGAATTCACAGTTTGCCTCCTTTGGGCATTCCAGACGGTTGGGACCGGAGATTTCTTGGGGAGAGCGAGATCAGGCCTCGAACCTCCTGTCACACTGCTCCGTTTTCGGGGGTCAATGCGGTGACACGCGCCGACCAAGGAATGTGACCGAATGGACGAACAGCGGCTGCTCGCAGAACGATTCGAGACCCACCGGGGCCAACTCCGGGCGGTGGCCTACCGCATGCTCGGCTCGGTTTCGGAGGCCGACGACGCCGTTCAAGAAGCGTGGATCAGGATCAGTCGAGCCGACACGAGCGACATCGAGAACCTGGGCGGATGGCTGACCACGGTCGTGGCGCGGGTGTCCTTGAATATGCTGCGCGCGCGAAAGTCGCGGCGTGAGGAATCCCTTCACGCGCGCGTGCCCGAGCCGATCATCGACCGCGAGGACGGGATAGATCCCGAGCATGAGGCACTCATTGGCGACTCAGTCGGTCTCGCGCTCTTCGTAGTCCTTGAGACACTGACTCCCGCCGAGCGTGTCGCGTTCGTCTTGCACGACGTGTTTGCCGTTTCGTTCGACGAGATCGCTCCAATCGTTGGACGCTCTCCGACTGCGGCTAGGCAGCTGGCGAGCCGGGCCCGACGCCGGGTCCGGGGAGTCACGCTGCAACCTGATCGAGACCTGCGCGAGCAGCGACCGGTCGTCGATGCCTTCCTCGCCGCCGTGCGGGGCGGTGACTTCGAGGGCCTGCTCGCCGTACTCGATCCGGACGTCGTGCTGCGGGCCGACGGCGGTGCACTCTGGGCGGGCTCCACTCGAGAGATTCGCGGCGCCGAGGCCGTGGCACGATCGGCGCTCACAATCACGCGAATGCTCAGTGGGTTCGACGTCCAGCACGCGCTCGTGAATGGAGCTGCCGGCATCGTCTCCTGGGATGAGGACGGTCAGCCGTTCTCGGTCATGGGCTTTACGGTCCAGGACGGCAAGATCGTCGAGATCGATGTGCTCGCCGACCCCGAACGCCTGCGCCAGCTTGACCTAACCGCCCTGGATCGGGGAGGCTCATAGGTCTCCCGTCCCTAATCCATCCGCTTCCTGGGCAGCGAACTCCATTCAATGACGCCCCGTTTCGCGCGCTTGTCGAGCCATCTCACGTGCCTACTTCGGGCACCGCGGTCCCCGAGACTATCCGGGCGCGGCGCGCCAAAGCGTCTGCAAGACCCCGTCGACTCTCACGAACCTGGCGATCGTGTGCTTCCTCGTCGATCTCCTGACGCCCCCTCCGCCTCGCGGAGGGGGAGCGCAGCCAGATCGCTTCGGAACGGCTGGCCGCGCTTACCGATAGTAATCTGCATTTGTCGAGTTAGGCAATTACTATGACCGTCAGCGGTGTCTTAGGTTTTGAGGTCGGCTCCCTCCGTCACCAGTGGTGCGAGCAAACCTAGGACATTCATGATCCAGAGTGCGCTGGGGCTCGTCCGACGCGGCGATTCTCAGGAATTGCCGTCGGGACGGGTGATCAGCTCCCGATGCCGTCGTACACGGACCCGATTCCCGCAGCCGGTCGTGTCGCACCAGCGGCGAGAGTGATTCTTTGACTCGTCGACGAAGATCAGGCGACACAACGGGTTGCCACATTGGCGAATGCGCGCACGCGACGCGACGATTTCGAGCAGCGGAGGGATGAGGTCGTTTACGAAGCCCCGCCACCCGGCGGCAATGGCCGCAAGCTCGTGTCTCTCGTTCACGGTGTACGTGGCTGATCCAACGATGGCCGCGACATCCGCGGTCCATCCATCCGTCGTCCCAATGAGGGATCTCACCATCGTTCGAATGGATCGCAAACGGCGCAGGTCGGCTGCGGTTGGCGCTCCGTCGGGTACAGACACCTTGTGTGCGACCAGGTATTCGACCGCTGCTTGCGAATCCGACATATGGTCGTGATCACCGGTGTCAGTTACGGGCCGAGCGAACCAATGACCTGCTGGTCCGTGGCGGGTATTTGCCACCCACAGGAGGTCCGAAATCGAGAGGCGCCCTTCAAAGACGACCGAAGCGGGATTTCGCGGACCGATCTTGCTCATCGAGCCTCGTCCAACACGACGCGCACGCCCAAACGATAGTCGACATCAAAGTCGGTGCCGACTTCATCACGCGGATGACCGCTGTCACCTCATGGGCGCGCTGAAGGCACGACACATCGGTCGACCGAGGCGCCGTCAGCTTGATGACGGCCCGGGGCCAGGTCCAGTCACGACCTCCACCGGAGCGTTCGGCACGCAGATTTTCGAAACCCAACCAGCCGCGGTGTGGACCGGCCCAGGTCGATCTTTTAGATTGTGACAATGTGAAACCGTTGCCCGCCGCGACCTGATCGAGTCCGCAGTCAAATCCCGCGGACCGGCCCGCCGACCGCCATCGAGCAGGTCGAGCGGAACAGGACGGATGCCGGAGCCTTGGACGTCACGGCCCTGAAGTTTCGGCGCGTTCTATGGCGACATAGTCGCCACACCGAAAGCTGCCTCGCCTCTCGGCCGGGCGGCGCTCCAGTATTCGAAGCGATTCAGAATCCTCGTGTCCGCCTCTGGCAGCCGTCACCGACATATCCAGGACTGGTAAGACCGTCGCCGCGTGACAGAGATCCGGATCCTTGACGGCTTCGGGCCGGTCAGCACGTGTCTGGACTGGCGGCGGCGATCGCCCGTCGCGTGTCACGTGCGGCGTGGAGGCTGCGTCGTGTCTTGCATCGAATGCCTTCGGTAGCCGGGCTTCAGGCCCGAGCCAACTCAAGGTTCGACGTCGGCCGGCGATCGGTGCCCGTGACTTGCTCGCGGCATCTCGCAGGCAGACGGCTGACTTAGGGAACGCCGGGCAGCTCCAGAACGAGGCTCGCCATTGTGCTCATGCCACTTGCCGCTAGCTCAGAGTGGACTGCCTAGATGCTGCAGCCGATCCCGATCGTCCTCGTAGGCCCATGCGTTCGCATGGATCCTCTGGAACCTCACCATGTCGATGAGCTGATTGCGGCCGTCAGGTCAGATCCTTACTCGGCCAGCAAACTTGCATCGGTCTTGGTGACGCAGGATTGGGATGCTTGGATCGCGGAGGCAAAGCTCCGAGTCAGCACCGGCCATCGCGTGGCTTGGGCGATCGTGCGTCGGGCCGACGAGAGAATGATCGGATCGACTGGCTTCGGCGATATCTCCGCCGTCGACTCCTGTCTCGCGAAGGGGTGGACGTGGCTGGCGCCCGCCGCCCGGGGCGGCCACACGAACGCCGAGGTCAAGCTCTTGCAACTGAGATGGGCCTTCGAAACGGCCGGTGCGGTTCGGGTGGCATTCCAGCCCGACAGCCGCGACATGCGGGCGAAGACGGCGAAACGACGCGTTGCCGAGCGTGACGGAACGTTCCTGGCGCATCGGCCTCCGCTCGATGGCCCGATTCGCCAGAGCGCACCCTTCTTCATCATCGCAGCCGATTGGGAGCCCCTTAGAGCGGCGCTCTCAGCGCGGCTGAACGCCACCGGCTGCGGCTCGTGAGGGCCCGCCCAGATATCGCCCGAACGATGTCTGGAGTCGGCTGATGTCACGGGAGAATGTCGACATCATACGAGAGCTATTCCGCGCGATTGAGCTGGGAGACGCAGCCGGAGTGCTAAGGCGATATGACCCAGCGATCGTGATACGCGAGCACTCCGAGTCGTTGCCATATGGCGGGGTGTTCCGCGGCACCGCCGGCGCGGTCCGACACATGCGGCGCTGGGCCCGGACGTGGCGTCGATCAGCGGGGATCAAGAATGTAATTAAGCCCACGTTCATCGATGCCGGCGATCGCGTTGTGGCCATCTGGCGACACCGCGCTGACTCGGTGGGAGGCGCCCATCTGGACGCACCGATTGCCGGTTTGTACACGCTTCGCGACGGCCTGATTACCGAAGCCCAGATGTTCCACGCGGACACGGTAACCATCCTTCGATTCCTTGACACCCTGGTCCGATAGGAAGGGCCCTGTCGCTAGGGCCGCTCCGCTTCGCCATTGGAACTGCCGGCGTTCGTCCCCGCTGTCCCCGAGGTCACGGTCTCCCGCCGCTCCGCTCGCCTCCGATGTCACGTTCCCATGTGCCTTGCCGTCGTTCGGCGAAAGGCACCTGTGGTTAGGCATGACGAAGCGATGACTAACCCGGAAACCGCAGCACAAATTGCATGAGACGGCGTATCGGTCGCGTGGCCGCGACGGCCGTTTCAGATGGGGATACGACCATGAGCAATCCGACTGTTAGGAACGCCGGCTCGACCGCCGGGCCAGCGTTGGAAGCTCCGACGAGGTTCGTCATGGCGGCGACGCTCATCGCAGCGGTAGCCATGTTCGGTTTCGGCGTCTGGGCCCTCGCCTGGCCTCTGTCATTTGCCGAGCTCATCGACTTCGCCTATAACGAGCATTTGATACACGATGCCGGCTCGTTCCAGGTCGGCATCGGTGCCACCTTGTCGCTCGCGCTGCGCTGGCGCGACTCGCTCGCGGTCTCGCTGGCCGGTTTCGCCGTTGGTGGCGGGTTGCACGCCATCAACCACTTCGTCGATCTGCATCTGGGCGGTCACGAGTACGACGTTTGGGGGTTGGGCGCGCTGGCTCTGCTGTCCGTCCTCGCGCTGGTCGCTCGACTGCGGAGTTTACCCAGCAGCAGCCTCTAGGCCTGCGCTCTGAAACCGCCGACGCACGACGACAAGCGTGTCTCAAGGGTCCTTCCTTGCCGGCGGCGACATCGACAGCCTTGAGCGCGCTGATCAGGCGACACTGACTCCGAGCAATCCCGGTAGTTCCGTTTTTAAGAGCCGCTGCTGCCCTTTCGGGTCTCGGATCCCGATTGCGTTTCGCCCTTCGGATTTAGCTGCGTACAGCATGCCATCTGCCTCTCGGATCAGGTCATCGCCGTCAACCGCCGCCTGCGTTTGGCATGTCGCAACTCCAATACTGACCGTGAGTCGGCCCCAAGGGGCATTGTCGACATGAGCGACTCCAAGCGTCGCGACCCTCTCCCTGAGCCGGTTGACGCCGAGCTCGAGCATGTCCATGTTCTCGAATTCAGCGAGGAGGAGGAACTCCTCGCCACCGAATCGATAGGTCGTGCTGTGAGGCAGGCCTTGCAGGGCTTGCCCGGCGGCCCGAAGGGCAGTGTCGCCGGTGAGATGGCCGTAACGGTCGTTGTAGCGCTTGAATTGATCGACATCGACAAGGATCGCGGCACGAACGCAAACGGTTCTATCGATGCAGTTGGGTTGCGCAGCGAAGAAAAGGGGGGCGTCAGCGGCAAGGCCGTGTCGGTTAGAGGCGCCTGTGAGGGAGTCAAGACGCACGGCAGCATGAAGCTCGTCGTTCAGCCGGGCGAGATCAAGTTGTTGCTTGCGGGCGCGCAAGCTGAGCGCACGGGCGCGTAGCTCGGCTTGATATGCGCCAAGTCTTCGGCGTTCCACCACCACAAAGCCAACCAGGCTCGCGCCCAACGCAGGTAGGACCAGAATCAGCAGCTCGCGGGCGGCTGACGGATAGGCCGCCTCTACTTGCCGCCACCATGGGGAGAGGACGAATCCGACCCATCCGATAGCCATCGCGCCGAGTGACACCAGGTGGGTCCGAAAGCTCCATGGCAGGAACATTCCAGCGCCAACGACAGTTAGTCCAAAGATGCCGAGCGTCGAGGCAAACAGGTCGGGCGCAACCGAGAGCGGCGCCAGGGTCGAGGCCACAACGACGCACGTCAGCAGTAGGCCGGCCACCTCGGGGCGCCTGGCAAGGGGTCCGCGTATGACCACGAGGCAGATGACCGCAGCCAGAGCGCTCGCCGCGTAGTAGGGCCTCAATCCTGGGATCTGCGGCCCGAGCCAGCCAAGGTTGGCAAGCATGGCAACGGCGAAGGTTACGCTCCCCGCCTGAACGGTAAGGCGCACTTCTCGCCGCCTGCGCGCTCGGTATCGAGCGTGGGCTGCGAGAGGAGAGATCCGACGCCACATCGCGATTTGAGCACCCCGCTCCGGTCTAGGCATTTGCAAATAATCCCGCCGAGACCATGGTGACCACGGCCTTGTACACAAACCACTGGTCAAAAGTGCCACAGACGGCTACGTCAGCCGCCGGTGGGCACACTGAGGCCGGAGTGGGAGCCGCCCAAAGGCAGCTCTCCGACAGTCGGCCCATCCCTGTTGATGAAGAGCCGCGCTCGAAATCAACGGGGCCCGAATCGGAAGATCAGGGGGCCGATGAATTGCAGGTTGAGATGTCACGAATCAATCGGGTTCAGTGTCTTCCAAAACGAAGGAGCCACGCGGACATGTCCTGTCTGAGGCGTACCTTGGAGTCAAGAAGATGGACGCCGTTCTCGTGGCCGGCGGCACCGGTCACCTCGGTGGGGATCTGGTCGCCGATCTGAAGGCAAGGGGGTTATCACGTCCGCGTCATTGCCCGGAAGCCCGGTGAAGATCCAGACGTCGAATGGATTAATGGCGATCTCGCGACAGGAGACGGGATTGCCGGCTCGGCCAGCGGTGCCCGCGCCGTGGTGAACGCTGCCACCTATTCCCCGATCGCGGTATGAGGAATGCGCCCGATCGACCTGTTTCGTACCCCCTCGGCGGTCGATCTCGATGGCAGGCGACGACTCATGGACGAAGCGGCTCGAGCTGGGGTGAGCCAATTCCTCCACGTATCAAACATCGGGATCGACGACGCACCGCTCCCGTATGCGCGCCTCAAACTGGAGGCCGAGCGTGCTGTGCGTGGGTCTGGTGTGCCTTGGGCGGTGGCACGTGGGGCCCCCTTCTTCTACTTGATCGAACGGACCTTCGCGAGCCTCCTCAAGGCTCCAGTCTGGCCGTTGCCGGCCGGCATTCCGTTCCAGCCAGTCGACTCGCGAGACGTTGCCCGCTATCTGGCGGACGCTGTCGGACGCAGCGAGCGAGGGACCCTGCGAGAGTTCGCGGGCCCGGAGATTCTGACCATCGGTAAGGTGGCACAGGCACTCCAGGCATCTCGTGGGATCAGCCGTCGAATCATCAATACCCCGCTGCCCAGACCGATCGTTCGAGCAACCAGAGCCTTGTTCCCGATTGCTGCATCGAACGCGGTCCGAGGGCAAACTACCCGGCGCGAGTGGCTCAGTCGCCGGCATGTCGACGCATCGAGCGACGCCGCGAACGCGCATCCAGCGAGCGACAATCATGCTCGCGCCTAGGCTGCACCCCACACGCGGTCGAGGCTCGTTGCGTGAGGCTGCAAGCTGGGTCCCTCCGCCCGCCTGTGGACGACTACCGGCTTGGTCCATGAGTCCAGGAGCGGGCCGATCCTGTCGCATCGCGCCGAAGAGGATGACCATCGATGCGCGGCCGTCCGTGCCGGCGGTTGAACGCCGGCAGCGACAGCAGCAAATCGTGGCAGGCGTGCTGGCTCGGGGAGACCGTGTCCTGCTCTGTCACCGTGGTCCTGGCCGGTGGTATCCCGACTCGTGGGATCTTCCGGGCGGCCACATTGATGTCGGCGAGAGCGCCTCGGCGGCGCTGGCACGTGAGTTACGTGAGGAACTGGGGATCGAGGTCGCGGAGCTGACTCTTGAACCGGCGGGACGTCTGACACTGGATGACTTTGACCTGCGCGTTTGGTTGGTCACCGAGTGGTCGGGTGAACCAGAAAACGTGTCGCCCGACGAGCACGATGCGATCGCGTGGTTCGCACCGACAGCGATCCGCCACTTGGGGCTGGACGACCGCTATGTCTCTCTGATCGATAGGATTCTCGCGGAGCCCGCGACGAAGGCGACGACGGCTCGAAAAGCGGCGGCCTTGATTCGCAGCGAAAACTGATCAGACCATGACCATCCCGGCTCTCGACCTCCCACCATCGGTCCTTGATAGGTTGCGCCGCCGGACCCACTGGTCCCTCGTCGCTGGCGCAAGCGGTGAGCGTTTCGGCCGCCCGCGGCGGGGAGGGCGTCGACGACCGGCACTGGCCAGCGTCGGACCGGCCGATCGTGGAGGCGCGCCTACCGGCCGGCTTCTCGCCCTCTTCGTCTCCGCATCCCGGCCAGAAGCGCTATTGGACCGAGGCGAAAGACAGCAGTTCGTGAAGGTCCCGCCCGGTCGACAGAGCTCCGCCACGGCGGCGGCCGCGGTCGAGAAGGTTATTGGTCCACTGGCTCAGACGTATCAAATCGCCGCCTTGAGGACCTCCTCGTAGATCGAGCCGCTCGTCCTCGCGAAAGGGTCGGATTCTTGATGACCTCATCGAGCATCCTACGGGCGACCTTTCGGATCCAACTGTTGTCGGCGGTGTCGTGGAATATCGTCATGGGAGCACTCCTTCATCGTGTCCCTCCGAGTCCCACGAGCCGGAGCCCGACCGGCCAGGTGATCGAGGCTGAGGCGAATGCCCCGACCTGACAGCATTCCCGCGATGACCAGCCGATCCGGACCGCGCGAGCTCTGGCGCCGGCCGATGTTCCGCCGGTTCTGGGTCGGCGAGAGCATCTCGTTCCTCGGCAACCAGGTGACCGACCTTGCCCTGCCTTTGACCGCGGTGCTCGTGCTCGGCGCGACCGCGGACCAGATGGGCATCCTGACCGCGACGTGGTACCTGCCGTATCTCGTGTTCGGATTGCCGGCCGGCGTCTGGATCGACCGGATGCGACGGCGGCCGATCCTCGTCGGGCTGGACCTGGTCGCGGCGGCGGTCATCCTCGTCGTACCGATCGCGGCGTGGACGGGTCTCCTCCGGATCGAGCTGCTCTACGCCGTGTCGTTCGTCCTCGGCTCGACAGTCGTCGTATTCATGGTCGCCTACCAGTCGTTCGTACCGACCCTCGTCGGGCGAGCGGACATCGCCGAGGCGAACGTGGCGCTCGAGGCGACGACATCGATGACGGCGGTCGCCGGACCGGGCATCGGCGGGCTCCTCGTGCAGGTCCTGACGGCGCCATTCGCCCTCCTCCTGGATGCTGGCTCCTACCTCGTCTCCGCGGCGCTCATTGGCTCGATTCGCATCACGGAGCCGGCGCCGATCCCGATTGCGGAGCGGCGCCCGATGCTCGAGCAGATCCGCGAAGGGCTCCGCGTCGTCCGCCACACGCCCGTCCTGTTCGCCATCGTCCGCGGCGGCACGATCCACAACTTCTTCGGCCGGATGTTCGATGCTCTGTTCGTCCTCTACGCATCACGCAATCTCGGACTCGATCCGGCGACGATCGGGCTCGCCCTCGCGGCGGCCGGCCCCGGTTCGTTCGTCGGTTCACTGGTCGCGACTCGGATTCCGCGATGGATCGGCCTCGGGACAACGATCTGGAGCGCCCAGGTCCTGACGGGCATCGCCCGGCTTCTTATCCCGCTGGCCGGAAGCGGCCTCCTCGCCCCGCCCGGGCAGCTGCTGTCGGCGGGCACAACGATCTTGGCGGTCACCCTCGCCCTAAGCATGTTCCTGCTCGGGCTGGCACGGACCGTGTTCAACATCAACCAGCTCAGCCTGCGCCTGGCCATCACCGAGGACCGGATGCACGGTCGGGTGAATGCGACGATGCGCTTCGTGATGTGGGGCGTCACGCCGATCGGCGCGCTGGTGGGCGGGTTCCTCGCGAGCAGTGCGATCGGGATCCAGGGCACGTTGCTTCTGGCCGCCCTCGGTGCACTCGTCGCGACAATCCCGTTCCTGCTGCCGGCGATCCGCGACCTCCGCCGGATGCCGGATCCGCTCGAGGACGAAGCGTGAGGCTGACGCTTCCCGGCGCAGATCGATTCGGTCAGCAGCCGTCCCACGACGCCGGGCGCCTCGAGGATCGGATTCGCCGTCTGAATGTCGGTCAGCTGGTCGAGCCCTCGCCGATTTCCGACGCTCAGGTGTCATAACTGGGTCCGCGGAATTCGTCGACCGGAGCGACCGGTCGAGCCCGGAGGACCAGCTCGGACAGGGCCTTGAGTCTCGGCGCCAGTCGCAACCGGCTCGCCATGATCATTGTGGCGTCCACATGCCAGAGCCGCCGCGCGGGGAGACCGGCTCCCGCAGCCCCAGAGCGATTCGTGTCCTTCGCGGTGCTCAGAGGGCGAAGTGGAGGCCGTTGCTGCTGTTCTCGAAGAACGGCAGGTACGGGATGACGAAGCTGTAGCCCGGGCCCCGGAAGAAGATCCCGACGAACGTCAGGATCAGGCCGAGAGCGCAGAACAGGGTGAACAGGACGACGGCGGTCTTCCGCTCCGACGGGCGCGTGACGGTGATCGCGCCGCGATCGACATACGGGATCAGGGCCGCCCCGACGAGCACGAGCAGCGGCGTGAGGACGCCGGCGACCGTCGGGTGGAAGTAGGCGAGCAGCTCCTGGAGTCCGAGGAAGTACCACGGCGCCTTGGCGACGGCCGGCGTCACGTTGCCGTTCGCCAGCTCCTCGAGCGGGGCATTGATGAACAGGCCCATGAGAAGCAGGAAGATGCTCATCATCCCGGCCGCCAGGAACTCGATCGACAGCAGGTGCGGCCAGGTCATGACCGTGTCGTCGGGCTCCTTCTGGACCCGGACAACAGCATCCTGCTTGACGAGCGCCAGCAACCGATACGGCCGCGCCGACATCGGCACCCGCTGCTTGTCGATCTCCGTGCGCCGGGTGGGATCGACCGGCAGCACGACCCGACTCTCGGTCGGCTCCTTGACGTCCGTGGGCTTCTTCGTGTCGTCGGTCATCGGTCAGCGCTCATAGCGGCCCGCTGATGCCTCCGTCCTTCCGAATCCGCCAGAAATGGACGGCCAGGAAGATCGCCGCAACGAGGGGGAAGAACATGATGTGGAGCACGTAGAAGCGGAGCAGCGTGTTCTGGCCGACTTCGAGCCCACCGAGCAGCAACAACACGGTCGGCTCAGCGACAAGCGGGGCGTAGCCGGCCATGTTTGTCCCGATCGTGACCGCCCAGTAGGAGATCTGGTCCCATGGCAGCAGGTAGCCGGTGAAGCTCAGCATGATCACTGTAAATAGCAGGACGACCCCAACGACCCAGTTGAACTCGCGCGGCGGCTTGTAGGCCCCGTGGTAGAAGACCCGCATCATGTGGAGGAACACGAAGAAGACCATCAGGTGGGCGCCCCACCGGTGGATATTCCGCGTCAGCAGCCCGAACGTCACCTCGGCCTGGATGTCGAGGATGTTCGAGTAGGCAAGCAGCGACGACGGCACGTAGAAGAACATCAGGTAGACGCCGGTGATCGTCAGGACGAGGAACAGGAAGAACGACAGGCCGCCCAGACAGAACGTGTAGGCGAACTTCACGGCGTGCTGCCGGACCCGGACCGGGTGCAGGTGCAGGAAGACGCTGTTCATCACGTTCTGCGCCCGCGACCGCTCGTCGTTGGGGTACGGCTGGCGGAACAGCGAGCGCCAAGCCGAGCTTCGGCGTATCGCTTGGTCCATCCGCTCGAGAAAACTCACCGGGCTCCCCCCGGCAGGAGGGGCCTCATGAACGTGCGCAAGTACCGGCGAACGCAACCGCTCTCATCGCGGATGCGATCCGCGGCCACGAAGTCGGGGTCGATCTCGAAAAGCTCTCGGTAGTTCTCATACGCCGCCAGGCTCTCGAAGCTGAATACGGCCAATGCCCTATCGCTGGCACCTTCAGCAGGCAAGAAATAGCCATGGTGACGCCCACCGTGTGCATCGACTAGGCGCATCCAATGGCGGGCGAACTCTTCAAATGCCTCGATCTTGAGCGGGTCGATCTCATAGTCGACAACGCAGCTGATCATGTTGCGTCTCGGCCATGCTCACCGTCTTCGATCGGTCCAGACCGAACTTGAGACACTCTGCCTCCCGTCGCATCCCCCGATTGGTTGTCACATCGGCCGCGTTCTGTGGGTCACTCTCTTGACACAGCTCGACGGAGGAATGTGACAAAGGACGCGCGGGCCTGCTGTCAACGTGGCTCGACCTACGAAACGAAGGGAAGGCAGGCTCCCCGTGGCTCTTGGCGTTTTTCGCTCGCGTGGTACCGACGGCGGGGCAGAGGTGTAGCTCGCCGCTGTCGAGTTGTCTATTCGTCTCGCTATCCCTCTATCCAGGGACGTAGGCGGGCGACAGGTCAAGGCCAATCTGCTTTAAGGCGAACGAGAGCCGGTGTTTGGAGGTAATCATGGGTTCACAAACGGCAGACTTGCGGTTCCCATTAGCCGAAGCCCGAGCAGCCCCCTTCCAGGAAGGACGTCGCTCGGCACTCGTGTTCGAGCGCGGCATGCTGGAATTGCGCTACTACGCACCCCGCGGCGTAGATCCACAGACCCCACACACTCGAGACGAGCTCTATGTCATCGCGGCGGGAAGAGGCACATTCGTCCGTGAGGCAGAGCGAGTTGCCTTCGGGCCGGGCGATGCCCTGTTTGTCGCTGCAGGTATCGCGCACCATTTCGAAGACTTCGGCGATGACTTCGGGACCTGGGCGATCTTCTTCGGCGTCACCGGGGCGTGAACCTATGGCTACTGTCTCGTCGCCGCGGTGGAGACCCACCTCAGGTTTGCGCGTCTGGCCGACGCGCCAAGGGCGCGGCACTCAACGTCACTGACCTATGAGCGACCTAGTCGTCCGCCTTCGCAGGAACGCTTTGCAGGAACGCTTTGAAGCCCGCATGCCTGGCCGGCCGATCGTCGATGTCACGTAGCGGCGATCTATGCCGTCTTGGTCGTAGAGCGAGAGGCTCGTCGGGACGGGGACAGGGAGCCACGACAAGGTAATGAACGAAGATCTGGTCGGAGGCACGGACGAGCAGTCCGTCAGCGACTTCGCCCAATATCGGGGCCTGCTTATCGCGGTCGCCTACCGAGTCCTCAGTAGCGTCAGTGATGCTGAGGATGCGGTTCAGGATGCCTGGCTGCGGTGGTCGAAGGTCGATCATTCCTCGATCAAGGACCCTCGGGCGTACCTCGTCCGAGTAACGACCCGGGTGGCCTTGGATCGACTGCGTCGGCGCAAGGCCCGGCGTGAGGACTACTACGGGGAGTGGCTGCCCGAGCCGATGCTGACCGGGCTCGACGTCGCGGCGCAGGTCGAGCTTGCGGAGTCCATATCGACGGCTCTACTAGTGATCCTCGAGACACTCAGCCCGCTCGAGCGCGCGGTCTTCGTCCTGCGTGAGGCCTTCAGTTTCTCGCACGCCGAGATCGCCGAGATGCTTGGTCGTAGCGAGCCGACGGTGCGGCAACTGGCGCATAGGGCACGTACTCACGTCGCCGAGCGCCGACCGCGTTTTGAGCCGGATCCGCAAGTCCGGGAAGAGGTTACAGATCGCTTCTTTGCGGCCACCATGGAAGGCGATCTCGCGGGCCTGATGGCAGTCTTAGCGCCCGACGTGACCCTGATCACCGACAGCGGTGGCAAGACTCGCGCACCCCTACACCCGGTGGTGGGCGCAGGCAATGTCGCGCGCTTCTTCGTGGCCGTGGCCCAGCGTCCGTTGCCGGATCAGCACGCCATGGTGGTCGAGCTGAATGGATCGCCGGGGCTGGTGGCGACTGCCGGCGGCGTGCCGATCGCGGCCGCGACGTTAGTGATCGAGGACGGCTTGGTGCGATACATCTACCTGGTCGCCAACCCAGAGAAGCTGCAAGGCCTCAAAGGACTCAATTGATGAGCAAGATCATTGGCAATGGCGCTCGTGTGGTTGCGACCGCGCCGATAGCGATCGGAGGCGCGGGCAGTCACAGGCTGAGCAGTCCGCGATCGGCGGCGCCGGGCGTGGACCTGCGCGTTGTCGTCGTTGCGCCCCCACCTCTGGAATAAGACCGCCGCTAGATCGTCCGCTGCGTCGGGCTCCAAGCGGCGCCAGAAGGCCCCGGCTGCACCCCCCCAGCCGGGGCCTTCGCCATGTCGGCTCGCTGTCACCCGTGCCGAGGGTCGACTCGCATCCCATATGCGCCACGATGTCACGCATCGGCGCGACGTTCCGTCGTTCGGCGGAGAAACCACCTGCACGAGGAATGTCAAGGCGATGGATACCCCACACACGTTGCTCGCACCATTCGCGCATCAGACCACGTCGTTGCTGACCACATTCCGGCGTAACGGGACTCCGGTCGGTACACCTGTGCACGTCGCCGTCGACGATGATCGCGCCTTCTTCCGGACATGGGACACGACGTGGAAATTCAAGCGGCTTCGCAATAACCCGCTCGTCACACTAAGTCCCTCGACGTTCCGCGGGCGACCCCTTGGACCGACGATCCGCGCGCGGGCGCGAAAGCTTGAGGGCCAAGAGGCTCGTCATGCCGCAAAACTGCTAAGTTCGAAGTATCCGGTGCTGCAACGGATGGTCCCGTTTGTTCACCGACTCATGGGCGTCAAGACGGTGCATTTCGAACTGACTCCTCTATCAGCGGAAAGCGGTGAGACGCAGGCCACATGATCGGATTGGATCCTCTACCGGTAGCGAGATAGACGCGAGACTTAGCCGGATCGGCGTGGTCGGCCGGTCGCAGCTTGGCCTGGCCCGCCCGGGGAGCATTAACCGCGCGGGTGTCAAATGAGTTCGAGCAGCCCGGACGCCATCGTGGTCGGGTCTGGTCCAAATGGCCTTGCTGCCGCAATCACGATCGCCAAGGCCGGCCGGTCCGTGCGGGTCTACGAGGCCGCACCGACACCGGGGGGCGGGGTGCGCTCGGCCGAGCTGACGCTTCCCGGTGTTAGCCACGACCCGTGCTCCGCGATCCACCCGGCTGCCCTCGCTTCGCCGTTCTTTCGTTCACTCGAACTCGGGCGGTTCGGGCTCGAGTGGATCCATTCGCCGGCGCCACTGGCCCATCCACTTGACGGCGGCCGGTCGGTCGTCCTAGAGCGGGGTGTCAATGAGACTGCAGCCGGGCTCGGCGCCGACGGTCGCGCCTGGCGGCGGACCTTCGGCCCTCTCGTGCGGGCGGCCGATGGACTCGTCCCGGAACTGCTCGGACCAGTAATCCATCTCCCGCGCCACCCGCTTGCGCTGGCCCGTTTCGGTTTGCCCGGGCTGCGCTCGGCGACGAGCTTCGCGCGCTCAACCTTTGGCGCCCCCGGCGCCCAGGCGCTGTTTGCAGGTTTAGCTGCGCACTCCATGCTGGCCCTCGATCGTCCGGTGACTGCGGCTTTCGGGCTCATTTTCGGGCTGTTGGGCCACGCCTATGGCTGGCCGATGGCCCGGGGCGGAAGTCAGCAGATCACCGACGCGCTCGTTGCGATCCTGCGCGAACTCGGCGGCGAGCTCGTGACCGGTTATCGGGTCACTTCGATCGGCGAGCTCCCATCCGCTCGGGCCTTTCTGTTGGACGTGGCACCGCGCCAGCTCGATGCGATCGCCGGTGATCGTTTGCCAGCGCGCTACCGCCGCCAGCTCAGACGTTTCCGTCATGGGCCCGGTGCTTTCAAGGTCGATTGGGCCCTGAGCGGCCCGGTTCCGTGGCTCGCCGACGGGCCTCGGAGAGCGGCGACGGTGCATCTCGGCGGGAACCTGAATGAGATCCTGGCCGGAGAGGCAGAGGTTGCCGCTGGCCGGCATCCCGATCGGCCATTCGTCCTGTTCGTCCAGCAGACGCCCTTTGACCCAACACGAGCCCCGGCCAGCATGCACACGGCGTGGGGCTACTGCCACGTTCCGAACGGCTCACCCATCGATATGACCGACCGCATCGAGGCGCAGGTCGAGCGCTACGCGCCGGGCTTCCGCGACCTGGTCATCGAGCGCAGCGTTCGCGGCCCGGCCGAGATCGAGGCCTATAACGAAAACTACGTTGGCGGGGATATCGCCGGCGGGCTCGAAGACTGGCGGCAGCTCGTCTTCCGTCCGGTCCCTAGGCTCGATCCGTACGCGACGGGCGGCCAAGGTATCTACCTATGCTCGGCGTCGACACCTCCGGGAGGCGGAGTCCATGGAATGTCCGGGCACCTGGCCGCGCGTTCAGCTCTGCGGCACGAGCTTCGCTAGTGGCGTGCTCCCACGTCGATGTCACGAATCCAGTTGGCTCATCGTCCTCCGAACAGAAGAGCCATGCGGATACGTCCCGTCTGGCACTCGAGCGTTCGTATTGCTGGAATCGACAAGACGAGATGGCTCTTAGCCTCGAAGGTCCCGCGGTTCCCGGGACGTGTGGCCGCGTGAAGACAGCAGTTAGCCCTTCGCTCGGGCGGAATCCAGCGCGACATTGCCGACCAATGATGTTGACCATTACCATGTCGCCGGTGACCGCCTTCGTCGCACTACCTGCGATCGCCGCATTACGCGTCGCTGGCTGCGGTCCGAGCACGCCGGCTACGTGCCGACAGGCGCCGAGACGACACGGTCCGCTTCACCGTTGGAGGACGCCCACCGAACTCTCCGTGCGCGGCCGAGCGAAGCTGATCGACCCTGCCTCGAACATGAGATCGGGTGGTGGCCGAGGGCTGGTTTTTAGGGGGCGACGACGGCGACGTCCAATTCGAGCTGTGCATCCAGGCCGTGCCCATCGGCGGGCGAACCCCGGACGAGCGGTCGCCGCGCTACACGCGCTGGGTGGCCGGCCAGGCAGTCGGGCAATCGGAGGCTGTCGCCCGTCGTCAGTGCGCGATGGGAACCGCCACCTTCTGAGCTTGGGCGAGCATGAGGTTTAGCGTCGTCACGAGGCGCATGCTCGCTCGCGCCACGACCCTTGGCGCGATACTGTCCGCCGCCGCTGGGTGCTCGCCGACAGCCCCGCCAACGATCGCACCTTCGGCGACGCGGGTTATCGCTGAGCCCTCCGCTCCCCCGGTTCTCGGCCTCGATTGGGCGCGTGCGCCCTCGGTTGAGACGCCGAAGAACTTCGAGGTCGATCCGGAAGCGTCGGCGTATACGGGGACTCATCCGATCCTTCGGATCCCGGGGCAAGCCATGATCGCGGACGTCACTCGCCTCTCCGACGGTGGGTTCGTCGCCGTTGGCTATGTGCCGCCGGGTTGGGTTCCCGCGGCCTGGACGTCGTCGGATGGCCTGAGCTGGTCGATCCACTCGATGGGCACGACGGATTTCACCTTTCCAGTTTCCTTGGCGGCTGGCGTCGACGGCGCGGCCGTGGCGGTCGGTCGCTCGGGCCAGATGCCTGTCGCATGGACGAGCGTCGATGGGATCGCCTGGCAGCGGCATTCGGTTCCAGTGCTAGAAGGCAGCGACATCGCCGAGCGGATGACAACGGTGGTGGCAAGCGAGCGTGGCTACCTTGCCGGCGGTTCCGTTGGTCCGGAGCTCTTCGACCGACACGCTCGATTCTGGACATCTGTTGATGGCATCGATTGGCAGGCGGTTCCGGATGACCCCGTGGCCTTCGCGAATGCCGAGGTCCGCGCGATCACGACGTTCGGCGACGGCTTCGTGGCGGTGGGTGTGGTCGGAGCGGTGCAGGAGCCCTCAGGCGCGGTCGCGTGGACATCGCCGGACGGCTTGACGTGGACTCGCGTTGACGATCCCTCGTTCGCGGATGGCATCGCAGTCGCCGTCGTGCCGGCGCCATTCGGAGGGCTCGTTGCCGTTGGCTCTGACCTCGACCGACGGGAGGCGGCCGCCTGGACATCCGCAGACGGACGTCATTGGACACGGGCCCCACGCGAAGCCTCGCGTGAACATTCCGGCGGCTTCGCGTGGATGACGGACGTGGTTGCGATTGGTGACACCGTCATCGGGGTCGGGGACGTCCAAGGCCTCCAGCGCGGGACAGCGACGTCCTGGGTCTCGCGCGACGGCATCCGGTGGGACCGATCGCGCTCAGCTCCCGTCCAACAACAGGGCGAGTTCTACGCGATCACTCCGGGTGGACCGGGGGCCATCGTGGTGGGCTCGTTCGGCGCCCCCGATTCCTACGTGCCCAGGGTCTGGCTCAGTCCGGGGCGATGACCGCGTCGGCTTGCCGGGCGCGCGGGCCGTTGCCGGCTGGCATTCCGTTCCAGCCAGTCGACTCGCGAGACGTTCCCCGCTATCTGGCGGACGCTGTCGGACGCAGCGAGCGAGGGACACTGCGAGAGTTCGCGGGCCCGGAGATTCTGACCATCGGTGAGGTGGCACAGGCGTTCCCGGCATCTCGTGGGATCAGCCGTCGAATCATCAATAGCCCCCTGCCCGGACCGATCGTTTGAGCAACCAGAGCCTTGTTCCCGGTTGCCGCATCGGCGTGCTCGACCGTTCGCAGCTTGGCCTCCGCCGCCTCGATCCCTGTGGGAGGCAGGACGCGACTCAGTAAGGAGATGTTGCAGTGAACGTCATTGGAGATGGGGACCGAGATCGGCCCTCGCCAGAGATCCGCAACACGGAGACGGTTATTGCTTACCAATGGGGCGACGCGTCCCAGGGCTGGCACCTGCTGACTTCGGCGGCCCTCGACGTGCTTCTGGAGCGGATGCCTCCGTCAACGTCGGAGATCCGTCACGTCCATGATCGGACCAGCCAGTTCTACTTTGTCCTGAAAGGGCGCGCCACGATCGACATTGGCGGCACACTCGTCGACCTGTCCGCCAACGATGGAGTCGAAGTCCCACCCGGGACAGAGCACCAAATCAGAAACGAGGCATCCGCAGCTCTCGAGTTTCTCGTCATGTCCTCGGGTCCTCCTCGCGCCGACCGGCGCGACATCCCCTAGGCAATCAGGCGGAGACGAGTTGCATGGACCAAAGCCTCGCTCGACTCCTAGCTATCTCGATCGTCGTTATCGTCACGCCGGGCCAGGACACCGCTCTGACGATCCGCAACACTCGCTAGGAGGGCGCACGTCCGGGCCGCGACGGCGATCGGCGTCGCGGCAGGTCACGCTCACTACGATGCCGGGACTTGGCCTGATCTCTTGCTCGATGACCCTGCTCTGGCTGACGGCCTACGCCAGCCTGGATGCCAAAGCGGGAGTCGTCCGTCAACAACCAGCGGTACGCCGGGTCCTCGATGCAGTGACTGGTGCGTTCCTCGTCGCCTTCGGCCTACGGGTGGCCACCGAAGTCCGAATGATCGAGGGTTCGTGAGGCACTGCCCTTTTATTGGCAGGTCTAGTCGCTAGCGAATGCGTCGATAGAACGCGCGTACATCATCCAGAAGCTCCTGGGGGCGCTCCATGGCGGGGAAGTGGCCGCCCTTGGGGAACTCCGTCCAACGCTGGATGTTGTAGCGGGCCTCGCACCAGGCGCGCGGCGAAGGCCAGATCTCCTTTGGGAAGACCGCGACTCCAACCGGAGCCTCGATGCGGGTCGAGCTGAAATCGCCCGGCTCGACACGATCTTCGTAGTAGATGCGGGCCGCGCTGGCGATGGAGTTGGGTGCCCAGTAGAACATGGTGTTCGTGATGAGCTGGTCCTTTGTGAAGACACTCTCGACGTCGCCATCGCAATCGCTCCACGCGCGGAACTTTTCGACGATCCAGGCGGCGATGCCGGCGGGCGAATCAGCCTGAGCGGCAGCTAGGGACATCGGTTTGGTCTCCTGGATGGACTGGTAGCCGGCTTCGATGGCCAGGAATTTGGCGCGGGCGGCCGCGGCGGTCCTGGCTTCGGGTGAATCGTCACCTTCGGCCGGGCGACTGATGACGAAATTGAGATGCACGCCGGCGATGTGCCGAGAATGGACGGCGCCCATACGGGCGGTGATGATGCCGCCCCAGTCGCCTCCCTGGGTGCCATAGCGCTCGTAGCCAAGTTCACGGACCATGAGCTCGTTGAAGGCGGCGGCCATGCGGCTTGGGCCCCAGCCGCGTTCCTGTGGGTGACCGCCAAATCCGAATCCAGGCAGGGCGGGGATGACGACATCGAACGAATCCGCCGGGTCGCCGCCGTGGGCCGCTGGATCGGTGAGGGGGCCGATGAGTTGCTGGAACTCGTAGATCGATCCGGGCCAGCCGTGAACGAGGATCAACGGGAAAGGGTTCGGACCTCGGCCCTTCACGTGCCAGTAGTGGATGTCAACGCCGTCGATGGCGCTCAGGAACTGCGGGTAGGCATTCAGCGCCGCCTCATGCCTGCGCCAGTCGAACTCGTCCTTCCAGTACGAGCACAGCTCCTTGATGTATGCCATGTCGGCGCCGAACTCCCAGCCAGTGTTGGGAATTGGATTCGGCGAGCGGGTATTCGCTAGGCGCTGCCTGAGATCCTCCAGCACTGAGTCAGGAACGTTAATGGCAAATGGTCGGGGAGGCATTAGTGGATCCTCATGGGATCATGTCCGCTCGCGGGACAGCGAGAGCCGATCAACGCGAAACCTATCGTCGAGGAGTTTCTGACGATCTCGCAATCAGGCTAAACACGAGGTGGGAGCAAACGCGAGCCCGGTCAGGACGAGCAGGATCTGGACGACCGTGAACAGGTTCTTCCCGGTCAGCGTGAGGCGCGAAAACGACCGCTCCATCGCGGTCATCGCCGCCGGGCGCGCCGAGGCGAAGGCGGCGGCGAGCACGCGCGCGCGCGCACTCGGGCGCTGCGTGAGCGAGCGCCCGCAGCCGCCAACGCACGCATCGGCCGTCATGAGGCGCGCTTCACTTATCCACTCCGCCCATGATCGGGTCAAGGCTCGCCATGACGGCCATCGTGTCCGCGATCAGGTTGCCGGGCGTGAGGAGGCCGACCGACTGGAGGTGGATGAACGATGGATCGTGGATCCGCATCCGGAATGGCTGGTCGGTGCCGTCGCTGATCG
>Ga0184623_10000024_pt1 | contig 51165 bp, 56 predicted proteins | sample PLM1_100_b1_FD_133138 | JGI IMG/M metagenome (GOLD analysis project Ga0184623, IMG submission 133138) | Groundwater sediment microbial communities from an aquifer in East River, Colorado, USA - PLM1_100_b1 | ecosystem: Environmental > Terrestrial > Soil > Riparian zone | place: USA: East River... | reverse complement strand
ACGAGAACATGCGGCTCCAGTTCCCCATGTATGACGCGCTGTACGCGTACTGCAAGTGGCGGGTGGAGCAGGGCGGCGGGCTCGAGCACGCGGCGTGAGGGGTCCCACTGGCCGAGCCCCTCACGATCCTGATCGCGAACCGCGCGACCCGAACGTTCGGGTACGGGTTTGTCGCCGTGCTCCTCGGGATCTACCTGAAGTTCCTCGGCGGGACGACGCGACCGTCGTCGCCTCCCTGGGGATCTCCCTCGTGACGGGGGCCGTCCTGAACATCCTCGTCGGCTACTTCGGGGACCGGTTCGGGCGCCGCCGGGCGATGGCCCTGTTCGGCCTCCTAATGGCCGCCTCGGGCGTCCTCCTCGCCGCCGCCCCATCGTTCCCATACGCCCTCGCGGCCCTCGCCCTCGGGGCGACGAGCCCGACGGGCACGGAGGTGAGCCCCTTCCTCTCCGTCGAGCAGTCCATCGTCGCGGACGCCGCCCGGGAGGGGCGCCGCACCCGGGCGTTCGCGGCGTACAATCTCCTGGGCTCCCTCGGCGCCGCGGCGGGGGCCCTCGCGAGCGGGGTGCCGACCCTCCTCGCCGGCGGGGTCCCGACTTCCGAGGCCCCGATCCGCCCGATGTTCCTCCTGTACGCGGTCCTCGGGCTCCTCGCGACGGGGCTCAGCCTCGCCCTCCCCGCCTCCGTGGAACTCGGGGGACGGGCGGAGCGCGTCCCCCTAAGCCCGCGGTCCCGCGACCGCGTCGCCAGGATGTCCCTCCTCTTCGGCGTCGACGGCTTCGCGGGCGGGTTCGTGCTCCAGAGCTTCGTCTCCCTCTGGTTCTACAGGGTCTATCCGGAATCGGCGCCCGTCCTACCCCTGATCTTCTTCGCGGCGGGCGTGCTCTCCGCGTTCTCGTTCCTCGTCGCGGCCCGCCTCGGGGAGCGGATCGGCCTCCTAGAGACGATGGTCTTCACCCACATCCCCTCCAGCCTCCTCCTGATCGCGGTGCCCCTCGCGCCGGGCTTCCTCGCCGCCCTCGGGGCGTACCTCGCGCGGATGGCCCTCTCCCAAATGGACGTCCCGACCCGCCAAGCGTACATCGCGGGGATCGTCGCGAAGGAGGAGCGGACCGCGGCGAACGCGGTGACGAACACCGCGCGGAACGTCGCCCAGTCCGCAGGCCCGTTCACCTCCGGGGCCGCGATCCTAGCCCTCGGCCTCTCCGTCCCGTTCCTCATCGGGGGCGGGTTGAAAATCGTGTACGACCTCGCGATCTTCTGGACGTTCCGGAAGGTGCGCCCGGAGGCCTTGTGAGGCGCCTCAGCCCGCTTGCGGCCCGCCGAGCGCGGTCTGGATCTTCCGCTGGAGGTCCTCGTAACGCTCCCCGAGGGCCTTCTCCTGCTTCTGGATCGACTTCACCCGGATTGTGAGGGTCTCCTTGTGCTCCTCGAGCTCCTTCTTCAGGGCCTCGCGGTCCTCCGCCTTCACGAGGAGGACGCCGATCGACTTGTACACGGGCGCCTTCTCCGGGAGATTCGAGAGCTCCTCGAGGGTGCTCTCCACCTCCCGGAGCTTCGCCTCGAGCTGGATCCGCTGGGTCCCGAGGACCTGGAGCTGCTGCTGGAGCTGCTGGTACTGTTGGATCTGGTTCTGGAGCTGCGGGGAGATCTCCTTCACGGACGCGCCTCCTTCACGACGCCTGCCGCGACGTCCGCCCACCGGAGGTACGAGTTCACCGCGGCGCGGAGGGCCCCCGCGTCCTCCGCCTCGATCGAGAGGGTAAGCGTCTTGCCGCGGCCCGACACCCGGACGCGGGTCCCCGGAATCTCCCGCCCCGCCTCCGGGGACAGGGCCTTCCGGAGGATCGTCGCGTCAGCCCCCTCGATCCGGATCTCCGCCCGCGCCATCGTCACGCGCTCTTCACGACCTTCTTCACGTTCGGCCGTTCCTTGTAGAAGATCTTCGAGCCGCACCGCTCGCACTGGATCCCAACCGTGTTGATGTTCGTGCGGATCGGCTCCTTGCACGTCGCGCACTTGTACATCAGGGGGCCCCCAGCGGCTTCTTGTCCGCCTTCTCGGGCTTCGCGACCTCCGCCTCTTCCTCGACCGCCGCGGGGGGGACCTCCCGCTTCACGCTCGTCGTCACGACGGGCTTGTACGCGCCCCCCGCGAACGTGAGCCCGCACTTCCGGCACGCCCAGATCCCGGACCCGACCCGCCGGACTTTCACGGCCTGGCACCGGGGACAGAGGTGGGCCGCCTTCCGGACCGTCTCCACCTCGAGGATCCGGCGGCGGATCTTCACGCCGTACCGTGGGCCGAACCGCCCGACGGAGCCGACCTTCTTCGTGCGCCGAGCCATCGTCACGCCCGCTGGATAATCCCGCGCAGGCCCTTCCCCACCTTCTGGCTGGTCCGGATCGCCGCGCGGACTTCGTCCAAGCTGAAGCTCCCTTTTAACCCTTTCTGCATCGCGCGGATGTCCCCGTTCTCGTCCGTCGTCACGGTGATCCGGGCGTCCGCGATCCGCTCCTCGTCGAGGTTCGGGTCCACGACGATCCGGCCCCCGATCTTCGCGGCCGTCACGGAGATCGGCCAGTGCTCGAGCGGGAGGGGGTAGTCCTCCTTGCCGATCTTCGATGCGGGGACCTTCGCGCAGGAGAGCGCGGCGAGGGCGCCGTAGCTCGCGGCGTCGAATAGGTTCCCGTCGTAGTCGAGGGCGTGGATGTCGATGAACATGATCCACACCTTCTCTTTCGGCGTGATGCACAGCTTCTGCGTGTTCACCGTCTTCGACTCCCGGATCCCGCGATCCACGACCCGGGCGATCTCGATCGCGGTGGGGCTCGGCGGGCCCGCCTCGAAATTGGGGCTCGCGAGGGGCACGAGCTCCACGCTCGTCGAGAGGACGCCCTGGTTCGGGGTGTCCGGGTACGGCTCGCCGACGTCGATCTTCACCCCCACGAGGACGTCCGTGTTCCCGAGCTGGACCCGGGCGGAGCCCTCCGCGTTCTTGATGTAGTTCTTCTGGACCGTGAGGGGCCGGGGGTCGTCGAACCCTCGGCCGTCCGCCCGCTTCCCGGAGGCGATGAGGCGGTTGATGTGCTCCCGCAGGAGCTCGGAGATCACCTCGGCGGTCACAGGTCATCCACCTCCGGGGGGAGGTCCGGGGGCATCTCCCGCGGCGCCTCGGAGGGGGCGGGCTCCCGCATCGCCTCCTGCTCCGCGGCCTCCGCGACGGACGCGTACCGGCGCCGTAGGGCGTCCCGCTGCAGCTCGTAGATCTGCTTCGCGGCGTTGATCGAGAGGTCCATCGCCTGGTCGAACTCGTCCGCGGTGAGGTGGCCGTCCATCTGGAGGAGGACGATCTCGCCGGACCTCGGGACGATCGCCATCGGGCAGTCCGCCTCCCCGAAGTTGTCCTCGTCCTTGTTCAGGTCGAGGGCGACGACGCCGCCGATCTTCCCGCTCGCGCAGGACGCGACGAGGTCCCGCATCGGGATCCCGGCGTCCGCGAGGGCGACGCTCGCCGCGGTGAGGCCCGCGCACCGCGTCCCCGCGTCCGCCTGGAGGACCTCGATGTAGATGTCCACGGAGGTCCGCGGGAACTGCTCCACGAACACGACGGAGGCGAACGCCTCCGAGATCACCTTCGAGATTTCCACGGACCGCCGGTCTGGGCCCGGGCGCTTCCGGTCTGTCACGGAGAACGGGGCCATGTTGTACCGGCATTGCACGAGGGCCTTCGCGGGGTTCTGGAGGTGCCGCGGATGGGCTTCCCGGGGACCGTACACGGCCGCGAGGACCTTATTGTTCCCCCACTCCATGTATGCGGACCCGTCCGCCTTCTTTAGGACGCCCGCCTCGATCTTGATCGGGCGGAGCTCGTTGAACCGCCTCCCGTCGAGGCGGATCCCCTTCTCGTCGATCAGCTTCAGTTCCTTCGGAATATGCTCAATGTCTTCCATCGTCGTCACGCTCCGCGGGCGTCGTCGCCCGCCTTCCATACGCGGCCTCGAGGTACGCCCGGACCGCGTCCGTGAGCCCCGGCGCGGGGCCCGACTCGTCGATCATCCGGATCACGACCGCCGCATGGTGCACGCCCTCCGGGTCCCCGTCGATCCAGATCCGGCCGTTCTGTCCCACGAACATCCGCACGTTCGTGAACTCCCGGATCAGGGCGACCATGCTCCCATCCCGGCCGATGAGCCGGGGCACCTTCGCAGGGGAGACCCCCAGTATCTGCCCGCCCGTGAGCCGCCCGAACTGGCGGTCCGCCATCGAGAGCTGGACCCGCATCGCCTCGTCCACGGACACGACCTCCGCGAGAATCACCTCCCCGACCCGCAGGTACCGGTCCGTGTCCCCGAACTCCACCATCCAGGGCGTCTCCTTCGCGTTCAGGGGCGCGGGGTACGGCGAGTTGATGTCCACGAGCCAGTGCGAGGGGCCGAGGTCCGTGATCTTCCCGATGATCACGTCGCCGGGGCGCGGGACGTAGCGGCCGCTCAGCGGAATCACGCTGACGAAACCTTCCCGCTCGGCGACGATGCCGACGCGGGCGGCGTAGATCCGTCCCCCCTCGTTGAACGTCCCAGAACCCGGCTTCAGTCCGTGTCCGTTCAGGAGGTCGCCCGGGATTACAACCTCTCGACGCGCGGGCGCACTCCCGTCCATGGGGTCCTCATCTCTCGCATGCGGCCGTGCGAAAGTGGGCGGGGCTTAAAACCTTTGCCTCGCGCCGACACGGTTACCGCCGTGACTCAGGGTTTCCCGCGAGCCTTCGAGCGCTGCACCGCAGCCCAAGTAGTGAGGCCCCCGCCGGCAAGGCTGACGACAATACTCCCATCCGATCCTGCAAACTCCCACGCCTCGTACGAAGGATCGGGGGGCACCGAGAGCTCAGTCCCGTCCGCGAAGGTCACGCCGAGGCCCCCATCGCCTTGGGCCAAGGCCTTGCTCACCGTCTTACCGATGAGGACGAGGGCCTTGCCCATATCCTCGACTCGCCCGACGGATAGGGCCCTCTCAGCTCCCAGGCCACGGAGCAGAAAGCGGCCTTCGATGCGGATGGTGCTCCGCTTCCCCCCTTCGATGAAATCAATTCCGAACGCACTGTCAACGATGCATCGCGAGACGGTCTTCCCTCTCAAGGGCAGCGGTATGTCCTGGCTCTCCTCGCTTTCCGCCGGTGGTTCCACGGAGCCTTGCGAACCTCGCCTGCTGGCTTAGAAGTTCCGCTCCGAGTTCGCCCTGGAGATAACCGAAATTGCGAATCACGCAGGGGACCCGACTCAAATCCTCTGGTCCGCCTTCAGGACTTTCGCTTCGACGTTCCCCTTCGTCTTCGCGTTCAGCCGGTTCAGGAACTCCGTCTGCATCCCCGCGGGCATCTCCACGACCCCGACCCACGCCCCGTTCGGCAGCCACTCCTCCTTCAGGATCGTGCCGAACGCCTTGATGTCGCCGTAGCTCTTCGCCGCGTCCTCCCCCGTGAGCCGCACGGCGATCCGGGCCTTCTCGAACCGGATCGGGATCAGGGGCCGCAGGGCGGCGAGGACCTCCTTCACCTGCTCCTCCACGGGCTTGAACGGGTCCACGTGGACCTTCGCCTCCTCCATCGCGATCTCGATCCGCTGGGGCGGATGGGGCGTGTTCGTCTGCGGGTTGATCGCGTTCGCGGCGATGTACTGCACGATCTGCTTCCGCTTCTGCTCCTGCATCTCCCGCCGCTGCTCCGTCGTGAGCTGGATGTCGCCCTTTCGGATGATCTGCTTGGCGACCTCGAGCTTGTCCGTCGTCCCAAAGAACTCCTGCATCTTCTCCTCGGACGCCTTCGAGCCCTTGTGGGAATCCCGGAAGATCTCGTCGATCGCGAGGTTCGCGAGGATGTCCAAGTCCTTCCCGTCGCGGAGCTTCGCCACCGCGTCCGGCTTCACGAGGACCTCGAACTTCTCCCCCGCCTTCTCGATGCGGGCGATGACGTACTCCTTGAACAGGTCGTCCCGGCGTTCCGAGCGGAGCTCTTTCGCCATGCCCGTCGCCTAGGAGGCGGTCGGGATGCGGGAGAGGTACCGGCCGACTTCGTCCTCCGGGAAGCGGCGGAACTTCTCGCCGTCGACGACCACGCCGACCTCGACCGCCTTCTGCTCGAGCTTCTCCTCGCTCGACTTCTGGAGGGCCTGGAGCCCGAGGATGATCGCCTCGTCCTGGCTCATGCCGTCCTTGTACTTCTCCTCGAACATCTCCATGACCGTGTTGCGGCCCGCTCCGATGCTGCCCGCCTTGTACGACACGAGGGCGCCGCTCGGGTCCGTCTCGTACAGGTGCACGCCGAGGTCGTCCACGCCCGCGACGAGGAGCGCGGTCCCGAACGGCCGCACCCCGCCGTACTGGGTGTAGTTCTGCTTGTAGTCGCAGATCCGCTTCACGAGGAGGTCAATGCCAATCTTCTCCGCGTACGTGACCTTGTTGATCTGCGCGACGAGCCGCGCGTAGTCCACGAGGACGCGGGCGTCCGCGACGAGCCCGGAGGTCGCGCACCCGACGTGCTCGTCGATCTGGAAGATCTTCTCGATGCTCGACGTCTCGACGAGCCGGGACGCGATCTTCTTGTCCGCCATCAGGACGGTCCCGTCCTTGAACTTGAGACCCGCAGTCGTGTTCCCGCGGGTCACCGCGACCCGCGCGTACTCGACCTGGAACAGTCGGCCGTCGGGGGAGAACACTGTGATGGCGCGATCGTAAGCCATCTGGCCCGGTTGCATGAGAAGACGCCTCCCGCGTGCGAAGGTAGGTTTCCCCTATAAAGCTTCTCGAACGGGTCTCAGGGTTTGGAGAAGTACCGCATCCGCGCCCGCCGGATGGTCCCGCTCGTGCCGACGGTGCGGACCGGAACGGGCGGGTTCCCGACGCGGAGTCCGTTCAGCAACCGGATCACCTCGTCCTTGTGACGGTGGCCGCACCGCGCGAGGCCCCGGGGGCCCTCGATGAAGACGAGGGAGGGCCGGTCCTCCCTCGGCCATGAGGCCACCGCAGCGTAGAACGCGGCGGACACCTCCCGCGCGCGGCGCGGATCCCCGAACTCGAACGCGACGTACCGGTCCCTCCGCTTCGGCTTCTCCACGGCGGGGCGATGGCGGCTTCCCGCTAAAGGCTTCCCGCTCGTTCTCGATCGGGACTAGGGACGGGGCGTCTCTCTTCATAAACCGACTCCCATCTATTCCCCGGAATGAAGGGGGTTGTCCGGGTCAAGAAAGAGGGAAAGTGGTACGTCGCGACGGACTTGATAACGCGGGTCGCAGACCAGGGGAAAACGCGCGAGGAGGCGGTGCGGAACCTTACGAAGGGTTTGCAGGAGCACTACGAGGTGTTGCCCCAACTCGCGCCCCGAAAGAAGGGAACTACCGTCCTGGAGATCGGGGTCTAAGACGAGGCGAAGCTTCCCGTCGTGTCGGCACGGGAGGCAATCAAGGCCCTTGCCCGGCTCGGCTTCATCGTTGTCCGACAGAGTGGGAGCCATATCCATCTCTGGCACGAAGGAAAGCTCGTTCTCGTTACGGTGCCCAACCATCCAGAACTCGCGAAGGGCACCCTGATTTCCATTCTCAGGCAGGCGAAGGTTTCGCGCGAGGAGTTCCTTGAGTTGCTCTGAGGCTCGGCGTGAGCTGGGTCGAGATCCAGCAAGGAGGGCGCCCGCTGGCCCTGAAGGAAATAAAAGGGGGAAGAAAAGGGGGGAGGAGGTTATCGTACTTCGTCGACGTCCGGGGAGGACGTGTACACGGGGCTCGATTCCTTCCCGAGGAACGCCTTCGACTTCACGCCCGTGATCACGAGCAGGACGCGGATTGTGCGGTCCAGGGCCGGCTCGACGGAGCAGCCCCAGATGATCCGGGCCATCGGGTTGATCTTCTGGCCCACGATCTCCGCGGCCTTCTCCGCCTCGCTGACCGTGAGGTCGGGTCCGCCGACGACGCGGACGAGCGCCCCGCGCGCGTGGGTGAGGTCGACCTCGCCGAGCAGGGGGGACTCGAGCGCCTCGTTCAGAGCGGCCTCCACGCGGTCCCGCTCCTCCTCGGACTCGCCGATCCCGATCATCGCGACGCCGCCGCCCTTCATGATCGTCATCAGGTCCGCGTAGTCGAGGTTCACGAGGCCGGGCTTCGTGATGATCTCCGTCATGCCCTTGATCGACTGCATCAGGATCTCGTCCGCGACCTTGAACGCGGCGTCGATCGGCAGCCTCGGCACGAGCTCGAGGAGCTTGTCGTTGTAGATCACGATCGTCGTGTCGCAGAACTTCCGGAGCTTCTCCAGGCCCGCCTCCGCGTTCTCCATGCGGATCTTGCCCTCGGCGCGGAACGGCATCGTGACGATGCCCATCACGAGGGCGCCCTCCTCCTTCGCGAGGTGCGCCACGTACTGCGCGGAGCCCGTGCCCGTGCCGCCGCCCATTCCCGCAGTGATGAACGCGACGTGCGCGCCCCGGAGGAACTCGCGGATCTCCTCCTCGCTCTCGTGGGCCGCCTGCTCCCCGACCTCGGGGAGGGCGCCCGCGCCGAGTCCCTTCGTGAGACGCTTGCCGATCAGGATCTTCTTCGGCGCGTGCATGGCGAGCAGGTGCTTCGCGTCCGTGTTCACGGCGCAAAGCTGCGCGCCGGAGATCCCCGCCTCGGAGCACCGGTTCACCGTGTTCGAGCCGCCGCCGCCGCACCCGATGATCTTGATCGAGACGTTCAGCGACTCGACAATCTTTGCGATCTCATCGTCCTCCGCCGCCTTCGACGGGGCGACCTTCTCCGCAGGCGCCTCCTTCCGCTCGGCCTCCTGGCGGGCCAGCGCTTGACTTACAATCGATTTGACCATGTCTATCCCATCCCCTAGGGATTCTGACGGCGGCGCGCATGGGGCTATGGCTATTTAAATCTAGTCATACATCTGTCCGACACTCCCGCAAACGCGTGGCGGACGGCCCCGCTACGCCGCGGGCGCCTTCCCGGCCTCGGCGACCTGGACGACGATCCCGGAGCTGTGGATCTCGAACGGCCACACGAACTCGTCGTGGCTGGAGCCCTTGTACTTCTCGATCGAGATGAACCGCTTGATCCCGCCCTCGTCCCGGAGCTTGTGGAGCCGGATCTCCCCCCGCGCGAGGAACGTCTCCGGCGGGACCTCGCCCTCCTCCGGGAGCTCGACGGTGAGGACGGTCGTGACCTTCGACTCCGCGAGGAACCGCATGAAGCTCTGCGTCGTGAGGGACTCCTCGAACTCCCGCATGCAGAAGTACTTCAGGGCCGTGATCGAGTCGATCACAACCCGGTCGTACCGCCGCTTGATGAACAGGGTCTTCAGGAGCTGCTGGAGGGAGTGGACGGTGACCTCGTGGCTCTCGAAGTCCGGGGTCTTCCGGATCCGGTCGTCGATCTCCCGCATCCGCGCGGGCTCGACGTCCGTGCTGATCTCGATCACAGGGGTGGGCTCGAACCGCCGGATGTCGCTGTTCGCGTCCAGCATCTCGACGTCGTCCGCGACCCACTTGAACGCCCGCATGTTCTGCTTGATCTCGTTCGGCGGCTCCTCGAGGGCGACGAACAGGCACCGCTCCCCGCCCTGGACCCCCTCCAGGAGGAACTGCATCGCGAGGACCGTCTTCCCGCTCCCCGGCGGGCCGCTGACGATGTACGACCGGTGGGGCACGAGCCCCCCGTGGAGCATCCGGTCCAGGCCCGCGATCCCGGTCCGGATCTTCCCGTTGATCATCGCCGCATCCCTGGGGGCGGCGGGTTCGCGGGCGGAGGCGGGGGCGGGGGCCCCTGCCGCGCCTTCTCCAGCCGCTCCCGGATCACGGACTGCGCGTGGAGGGCGGCCTTCATCGCCTTCTGGTAGTTCCGCCGCTGGATCTGCAGCATCGCCCGGGAGATCGCGTGCTCGATATCCGTCACGACCATCCGCATCCGGTGGGCGTCCTCGATCATCTTCAGGACGGACTCGATGATGGTCGTGACCTCCTCCCCCATCCGCTGCTCGAGGTACTCCTGGCCGAGGGCCGCGAGGCGGCCGCCCGTCATCGCGACGACGCCCTGCGGGTCCACGGTGATCCCCGCGCTGGTAATCGACATCGGGCGCACCCGGTCGTCGAACCGGGAGCCGCGGAACTTCTCGATCGACACGGCCCGCCGGATCACGTTCCCGTCGAGGGACTTGTGGAACCGAATCTCTCCGCGGGCGAGGAAGAACTCCGTCTCGAGGACCTTGGGGTTCAGGCGCTGGGACACGAGGATGGTCGTCGCCTCGAGCTCGGAGAGGAACCGCATGAAGCTCTGGATCATGATCCGGGAGTCCTCCCCCCCCATGCTGAACATCTTCAGCGCGGTGATCGAGTCGACGACGATCCGCTTGTATTTCTCCCGGGTCCGCTCGGTCCGCTGGAAAAACTCCTGCTTCAGCATCTTCTGGACCCCGTGGACGGAGACCTCCATCGCGCGAATCTGGGACGACTGCCGGATGTCCCCGACCTGGTCCATGTCCCGGACGTCCATCGTCGTCCCGACGTCGATCACGGACCGCTGGCGCTTGTGGGCCTTGATGTCCGGGGTCGCGTCGAGGATCTTCAGCCGGTCCAGGTTCCAGCCGAACGCGACGACGTTCGCCTTCACCTCGTTCGGGGGCTCGTCCAGGGTCACCATGAGCCCGGGCTCGCCCTTCGCGAGGCCCGCCGCGAGGAACTGCATCGCGAGGATCGTCTTCCCGGCGCCCGTGGGGCCCGACACGACGTACGGTCGGGCGGGGATCAGCCCGCCCCCGAGCATCGCGTCCAGTCCCGCGACGCCCGTAGAGACTCGGTCCATTTCCTTCCGTCCGAGGGGTGAGCCGATGGGGCACCTGATTTAAGTCTTTGCTGTCTCAAGTCCCGATAATGGAAACGGACCCGTCCGGCGGGAACGGAAAAAGCCCCCGATAGCGGGGGATGGAGTCCCAGGGGCCGAGGTCGGTCCTCGGCCCCTTTTGAACCATCGATCTCCGGGTCTCTCACCGAGGATCTGGGATCCTGGGCTATGAGCCCGACGGGATCTCCTAGCTACCCCACCCCGCTACATCCTCGGGGGCGAATCGTCCATCCGAGAGACGGAGATAAACCTATCGGGATGCGCGTGCTCCGGAGGCCGGATGGCCCCCGCAGAGGGATCGTACAGTCGATTCGCGAGGTACTACGACTTCATCTACGAGGGCCTGCTCGACTACGATGCGGACGTCCGCTACCTGGAGGCGGTGTTCCGGAGGTTCCTGCCGCGGCGGCCCCGCACGATCCTCGACATGGCCTGCGGCACGGGGACCCACGCGATCCGTCTCGCCCGCCGCGGCCACGAGGTCGTGGGCGTCGACGTCTCCCGGGAGCAGCTCGCGATCGCGCGTCGGAAGGTGCGACGGGCCCGGTCCCCCGTCCGCTTCGTGCGGGCGGACATGCGGTCGTTCGACCTCGGCTCCAGGTTCGACGCGGCGATCTGCATGTTCGGGGCGTTCGGCTACCTCCTGTCGACGCGGGACGTCCTCCGGTCCCTCCGGTCCGTGCGCCGCCACCTCGGCCCGGACGGGCTCTTCGCCTTCGAGTTCTGGCAGAGCTCGGCCGCCAAGCCCCCGCCGCACCAGGCCTGGTTCCACAAGGTCGGGCCCGAGTTCGAGCTGATCCGCCTCGCGGAGTCCCGGTACGACCGCCGCACGCGGCGGCTCTCCGTCGAGTTCCGCTTCTTCGTGTTCAAGGGCCGTCGGGTCCTCGACCGCTTCCGGGAGACCCACACGATCCGGACGTACCTCGTGCCCGAGATCCGCGCCCTCCTTCGGCGGGCCGGGTTCCACCTCGCGGGTGCGTTTGCGGTGGAGGACGGGCTCAAGAAGGGGTTCACGGCCCCGAGCAAGGGGACGTTCCGGGTCTTCGCGGTCGGCCGCCCCGTTCGCCGGTGACGGGTCAGAAGAACTTCCGGAACCGGAGGAGGTCCTCGATGTCGCCCTTCACCTTCAGTCTCCCCGTGGCGTACGCCTTGAAGGGCCCGATTTCGCCCGCCAGGAGCCCCTTCACCGTCGCCGAATCCGAGATGATCGTGAGGTCCGGCGTCTCGGCGCCGCCGTCGAGGATCCCGTCCACATGCGCGTCCTTCAGGACGAAGTGGAACTTCGTCCCGTCCTTCATATCGAGGACGACGGTCCGCACGATCCCCTGGAGCTCCGCCCGGAGGCGGGGATCCTCCGCGGCCTTCGCGTTGAACCGCGCGACGAGGGCCTCGAGCTGCTCCCGCATCACTTCCCGCCCCCGAACTCGTCGAGCTTCCGCGTCGCCGCGGCGGACAGGAGCCGCTTCGACGTGTCCCAGGAGGCCCGCGTGTGGGGTGGGAGCGTCCCCTTCTCCTGGAGCCACTTCGTCAGGAACGCGATCGTCTCCACATCGTGGGAGTACCCGCTCCCGATCTTCGCCCCGAGCTCCGCCTCGATCTTCCGCATCTCCGCGTCCCGGGTGACCTTCGCGAGGATCGAGGCCGCGGACACGACGGGGAAGAGGTCGTCCGCCTCGTGCTTCGAGACGATCTCGAGCTCGAACTTCAGGTGGGTCGCGATCGAGCGCCGGAAGTCGAACTCGTTCACGTCCGCGGAGTCCACGTACGCGACCTCCGGCCGCAGCCGGTCGATCACCGTCGCGAACAGCTTCGCCTCGAAGTCGTTCAGGCTCATCTCGAGACGGCTCGTGTCGATGTCCTCCGCGGGGATCACGAGCACCTCGGACCGGCAGAGCTTCCGGATCTCCGGCGCGAGGATCTCCCGCCGCTCCGCGGAGAGCTTCTTCGAGTCACGCACGTTCAGCTGCCGCAGCGGGACGTCCGATTCCACGAGGACCCCCGCCACGACGAGGGGCCCGATCACGGGGCCGCGCCCCGCCTCATCGACACCGCAGATCATGAATCCACTCCATACAACTCGGACGCGATCTCCTGGACGCGGTCCACGACCGCGGACTCATCCACGGTCGTCACGGACCCGCCGTCGACGACGACCTGACCGCCCACGATCGTGTACCGTACGTCACTCCCCCGGCACGTGTAGACGAGGTGGCGGATGAGATTCTCCCGATTAAAAGGCGTCGCATGGGCCCGGTGGAGGTCCAGGACCGCGAGATCCGCTGCCTTCCCCGCCTCGATCGAGCCGAGCCGCCCCTCGACCCGGAGGGCGCGGGCCGCCTCGACTGTCGCGAGGTCGAGGACCTTCTGGGCGGGAGCCACGGACGCGTCCCATCGGGAGGACTTGTGGAGGAGCGCGGCCACTTTCATCTCCTGGAACATGTCCATGCCGTTGTTGCTGATCGGGCTGTCCGTCCCCAGGGAGACCGTGACCCCTTCCTCGAACATCTCCGGGAGCGGGGCGACGCCCCCGGAGGCGAGCTTCATGTTCGACGTCGGGCAGTGGGACACCTTCACGCCGTGGCGGGCGAGGGTCCGGACCTCGTTCAGCGTGACCCAGACGCAGTGCGCCGCGACGAGGCGGTCCGAGAGGAAGCCGATCTTCTCGAGCCACTCCACGGGCCGCAGCCCCGTCTTCTTGCGGTGGTTGTACACCTCGGGGCGGGTCTCCGACAGGTGGGTGTGGAGCCCGACGTCCTCCCGCTCCGCGAGGGCCTTCGAGCCCGCGTACGACTCCTCCGAGCACACGTAGACGCCCTGGAGCCCGACGGACGGCGTCACGAGCTCGTCCCCCTTCTGCTTCCGGACGAACTGCTCCGCGTTCTTCAGCGGGCTCCCCCGCTGGGTCGTGAACGCCTCGTCGAGGACGACCCAGGACAGGAACCCGCGGATCCCGGCCTCCCGCACCCCGCGGGCGACCTCGTCCTCCCAATAGAACAGGTCGTGGAACGAGGTCGTGCCGGACTTCAGCATCTCGATCGACCCGAGGAGGGCCCCCATCTGGACGTCCCTGCGGGTGAGCTTCGCGTCGATCGCGAACGCCTTCTCGAGCATCGCCTCGAGGAGCACGTCGTCCGCGACGCCTCGGAGGAGGGTGTTCGCGACGTGGTGGTGGGTGTTGATGAGCCCGGGGAGGACCGCGCAGTCCGTGGCATCGATCACGCGGTCCGCGGACCCGCGGACCTCGCCGACGGCCGCGATGCGGCCCTTCTCGACGAGGACGTCGCCCCGGATCACTTCCCGGCGGGGGTTCTGGGTGACGACATAGCCGCCACGGAGGAGGAGGGACATCGCCCACGGGCCGAACCGCAGGGCGGGGAAAAAGATTGCGGGGGATGTTTACGGGGCCTCCCGGCATGGGGGGGCCGATGGACCTCGAGGCGGAGATCGCGGACCTCGTCAAGCAGATCCCGCCCGGGCGGGTGGCGACGTTCGCGGACGTCGCGGAGGGCCTCGGGGATGCGCGGGCGGCGATGGCCGTGTTCCGGATCCTGCGGGAGTCGCCTGCCGCCGGGGTCCATCGAGTCGTGCGGGCCTCCGCCCACCTCGCGTTCCCGGGCTCGGCGGGCCCGCTGAGACGCGAAGGCGTCCGCGTGGCGAAAGGCCGGGTGGACGACATCGACCTTCTCCGCTGGAGGGAGTTCCGAGGCCTGCGGACCCTGGCCCGCCTGCGCGAGGAGCAGCTCCGCCTCGCGGCCCGCGTGGACCCGACGGATCGCGTCACGAACCCGGACCGCATCGCCGCGTTCGACGTGTCGTACGATCGCGACACGGCGTTCACGGCGGGCGTCGTCATGGACGCCGCCGGCGAGACCGTGCTCGAGGAAGTCGCGATCGAAACGCCCGTGACGTTCCCGTACATCCCGGGATACCTCGCGTACCGGGAGTTCCCCGCGATCGAGGCGTGCTTCTGCCGCCTTCAGGCCGTCCCCGACCTCCTGATGATCGACGGACACGGCGTCCTCCACCCCGCGCGGTTCGGGATCGCGAGCTTTGCGGGCGTCGTCCTCGATCGTCCATCCATCGGCGTCGCGAAGAGCCTCCTCGTCGGCACGCCGGGGCCGACGCCCCGCGAGGCGGGTGGATCGACGGATGTCCGCATCGGCGGCGAGATCCTAGGCGCAGGGCTTCGGAGCGGACGGTCCCGTCGATTGGTGTACGTGTCCGTGGGCCACGGCATCTCCCTGTCCACGGCCCTGCGGATCACGAAACGACTCTGTAAATCACGAATCCCGGAGCCCCTGCGGCGGGCCGATCTCCGGTCGAAGAATGAGAAAAGGAAATGGAAGAAAAAGCGCATAGAGTTCTAAGCGCGCGTCCGCGCAAAGCTTCGGCGCCACTCAGCCCTACCGCTTCTTCTTCTTGCCCTTGGTCTTTTTCGCCATACCGAAGGTTCTCCTCCGGGATTCCCGTATATGCGAGACGCGACTTAATATTATCTGGGCGACCAATTCTCGCAGAATTATAATAATTCGGGGATGCAACGACGGGTCCGCGCGCGTCGCAAGGCTCAAAATTCCGAACTGCATGCACCCGAACGTGGACGTGATCGTGTTCGGAGCGGGAGCGATGGGCTCGTTCTTCGGCGGCCTCCTCTCCCGGAGGAATCGTGTGACCCTCGTGTGCCGGAAGGAACATGCGGACGCGATCCGCCGCGCGGGACTGAGGATCACGGGCAAGACGTCCCTCGTCGCGCGGCCCGAGGTCACGACGACGGTCGCGGGCGTGAAGCGCGCGGACCTCGTCCTCGTCTCGACGAAGGCGTACGACACAGAGTCCGCGGCGAGGGCGCTGCGGAAGTTCGCGAAGAAGCCCGCGTGGATCACGCTGCAGAACGGCCCGGACAACGCCGCGATCCTCGCGAGGGTCGCGAAGCACGTCGTCGCGGGCGTCACAAGCCACGGCGTCACGTTCCTGCGGCCCGGGGAGGTCCGCCACGCGGGGATCGGCGAGACCGCGATCGGCGGGTTCGCGGGGGTCGGGCCCGACGACGTCGTGTGGATCCAGGACCTGTTCGAGGAGGCGGGGATCCGGACCCGCATCGCGACGGACATCCGCCGGGACCTGTGGCTCAAGGCCGTCGTGAACGCGGGGATCAACCCCGTCGCGGCCCTCACCCGCCTGCGGAACGGCTACCTCGCGAGCATGCCGATGCTCGCCGCCGCGACGACGGCCCTTTGCGCGGAGGCCGCGGCGGTCGCCCGGGCGGAGGGGTTCGACATCCCGGACCGCGAGGCCGCGGAGCTCGCCCTGAAGGTGGCCCGGAGGACCCGGGACAATCGGGCGAGCATGCTCCAGGATGTCGAGAAAGGCCGGCGGACGGAGATCGACGCGATCACGGGGGCGATCCTGAGGTCCGCGGAGCGGCACCGCGTCCCCGTCCCCTTGAACGCCCTGATGTACGGCCTCATCCGGGGCCTGGAACGGTCCTATCAGGTCGAATAGTGTACATCCCGGGCCCGTCCTCATGGGGAGGAAGGGCCCCGCGGGGTACGACACTTATTTAAATAGGTATTTAAATGAGGAATACCCCCCGGGAGAGGAGATTGACCCCCCGGAGGACATGGTGGTTGTTCCAATGGCCAAGATAAAAATCGAGAACGTCGTCGCGTCGACCTCCCTCGGCGGGGAGCTGGACCTGCAAGCGATCGCCCTCGCCCTCGGCGGAGCGGAATACGAGCCCGAGCAGTTCCCGGGGCTCATCTACCGCCTCAAAGAGCCGAAGACGGCGACCCTCCTGTTCCGGAGCGGCAAGGTCGTCTGCACGGGCGCGAAGAGCCTGGACCACGTGAAGACCGCGATCGACACGGTCGCGAAGCAGATCGAGGCCGCCGGGATCCCGATCAAGAAGGACCCGGTGATCGAGGTCCAGAACATCGTCGCCTCGTCCGACCTCGGCGCGCAGATCAACCTGAACGCGATCGCGATCTCCCTCGGCCTCGAGAAGGTCGAGTACGAACCGGAGCAGTTCCCCGGCCTCGTGTACCGGATCGACGAGCCGAAGGTCGTCGTCCTCCTGTTCGGGAGCGGGAAGCTCGTCTGCACGGGCGCCCGGAAGCCCTCCGACGTGGAGCAGGCGGTCGAGAAGATCACCCAGGAGCTGAAAGCGGCCGGGCTCCTCCGGTAGGGAGTCCCCGAACTCCCGCCCCGGCCTTAATCCGGTGGTCAGACCTACGAAATCGGTGCGAGTTTCCATCCGCATCGTCCTTCCCATCGCGGTGGCTGTCGGCATCGCAGCTCTCCAAATCGCGTACTGGTCGAGCGTTGCATGGGTACTGGGACCGCCGCATGGTGGCCCCTGTGGGTACTGGCCCACGGGCCCGCCGGGCCGCCTCCTCCCGTGGCCCATGCAGTCTGGCATCCTCATGGTTATCACGGAAATGTATCCGTGGGACGTGCCCGTGTGCCTCCTTTACCAGACGGTAGCGTTCGTCCCCTCGGCCGCCGGCCTGACGTTTCTGGGTGGTTGGATCACGCGACGCGTAGCGTACGGACGCGCGAGCGACTGATTCTACTGCTGGATCGCCTTCGTCGCGAGGAACCTCCCGCCGTCCCACTCCATCAGGAAGTACCCGCGGTCGTGGTGGGACCCCCGCATCTTCACGCACCGGGTGCGGAGCTGGACCCCCATCGCGCCGACCGGGAACTGCTCCATGACGATGATCCCGTCCGCGAGGAAGTCCTCCGGGCGGCCCTCCCGCACGGGCACCCCGAGGGCGGTCTCCGCGACGAGGAACGGCGTGAAGCCGAGCTCCTTCAGCATCCCGACGAAGTGGAACAGCTCCCGCCGGACCTCCTTGAACGCCACGATCGCGTACAGGACCTCGAGGGAGTCCAGGGCGAACAGCTTGTACCCGCCCGCGTGGACCGCCTCCTCGAAGAGGCTCGAGAGGATCTTGATCCAGTCCTTCCCTTTCTCCTTGTCCCGAAACGCGAGCCGGAGGTGGGTCATGTCCATCACGTACAGCTGGTCCTCCGGGAGGGGCGGCATTCCGAGCTGGGCCATCTTCTCCACGACGTCCGGGGCCTCCTGCTCGAGGCTCACGAAGAGGCCGGGGCGGCCGTTCGAGGCGTTGTGGTGGAGGATGCTGTACACGAGGGTCGACTTCATCGTCCCGGGACCGCCCGCGACGAGGACCATGTTGCCTTCCGGGACACCCCCCGCGAGGGCCTTGTCGAGGCCCTCCACGTGGGTCGGAATCGCGGCCATGACAGGGGTCTCCCGCTCGGCCTGACGGGTTAAGACGGTTTCGAGGTCATTATCACGAGTAGTTCTCGTGGGCGGACCCCCAGCCCCAGAGGTCTCCGGAAGGCCGGGCGGAGCCCTTCTAAACCCGCGCGGGATGGCGGGACCCCGCATGGCGATCTTCGACAACCACTTCCACCTCCGGCCCACGGGGCTCGGCGTCGGGGCGGCGAAGCAATTCGAGAGGGCGGGCGGGACCGCCCTGATGCTCACCCACTCCCCGTACGAGGACATCCCGATCCGGCGGGCGGAGGACTACGAGGCCGCGTACGCGCGCACCCTGGACCTCGCCCGCCAGGTCCGGGAGGCCACCCGCCTCAAGGTCTACGTCGCCCTCGGCCCGTACCCCGTCGACCTCCTCCCGCTGCGGGAGTCCCTCGGCCTCGCCGGGGCCGCGGACGTCCTGAGGCGAGGGGTGGACCTCGCGGGCCGCCACGTCGCGCGGGGCGAGGCGGTCGCGATCGGCGAGGTCGGCCGGCCGCACTTCCCCGTCGATCCGGAGGCGTGGCGGGCCTCGAACGAGATCCTGGCGCACGCGATGACGGTCGCCCGGGATTGCGGGTGTCCCGTGATCCTCCACACGGAGGACCCGACCCCGGAGACGTTCCGCGAGTTCGCCGCGATCGCGGACGCGTGCGGACTGGCACGAGAACGGGTCGTGAAGCACCACTCGACCCCCCTCACCCGCCGCGAGGAGAACCACGGGATCCTCCCGAGCCTCCTCGCGAAGTCCGAACTTGTGCGGGCGGCCGTCGGGGGCGGGCCCTTCTTCCTTGAGACAGACTACATCGACGACCCGAGGCGCCCGGGCGCGGTCCTCGGTCCCGCGACGGTCCCGAGGAAGACGAAGGCCTGGCTCGCGGAAGGGCTCCTGTCCGAAGAGGTCGCGGAACGGATCCACAGGGACCTCCCTCGTGCGACCTACGGGATCGAGACGGAGTGACCGGCTAAGGACCCGCCGCGGGCGGCGATGGCGGGACCGTCACCAGGTTGTCGTACCCCATGGCGAGGACGCATCCGCCGAAGATGACGACGATCACCCCGAGGACGATCACGATTCCCCCGAAGAGGGCGATCATGAACCCGAACGGGGTGATCCAGATCCCCCTTGGCACGAGGCCAATCCCCTTCCGGAACTTCATGTCGACGTAGGGGAGCACGCTCCCGGATGCGGCCCGGGAGGCAAGAGACGTGCGGCGCGAATCAGTGCCGCACCTCGAACTCCGTGAACTCGCCCGTCGGGGTCTCCCACGTGACGTCCGCGCGGTCCACGCTCGCGAGGGGCTGGCGGGTCGCGTTCCACTCGACGCACGCCTCGATCGCGGACCGCTCCCCCTCGAACACGGCCTCGACGGTACCGTCCCGCCGGTTCCGGACGTACCCGAGGAGCCCGAGCTCCGTCGCCTTCTCCTGGCAGTTCGCGCGGAAGTACACCCCCTGGACGCGACCTCGAAACACGACCCGGGCCCGCGCGGTCATCGCTCGCGAAACGCGATGCAACGAACGTTAAATAGTGTTCGGACCTTGCGGCCTCCCTCGGACGGCTGCGCGGATGCGACGATCGAAACTCCGGGACCTCCACGTCCGCGACATCATGTCCGCGGACCCCGTGACCGTGACCCCCGAGGACACCCTGGGGGACGCCCTCGGGAAGATGAAGAAGCACGAGGTCCACGAGCTCCCCGTCCTTCGCGGAAAGGTCCTCGCGGGGCTCGTGACGATGACGGGGACCATGCGGCGGAAGGCGCTCCCGCCCACGACGAAGGTCTCGACGATCCTCGAGCCCGTCCCCGAGGTGACCCCGGACGACGACCTCCCGACCGTGGCGGAGAAGCTGATCCAGACGGGCTTCCGCGCGCTGCCCGTCGTCGAGCGGAAGCGGCTCGTCGGGATCGTGAGCCGGACGGACCTCGCGAAGGCGATCGCGGGCCTCGAGGAGTTCGACGGCGCCCCCGTGCGGGACATCATGACGCCGAACCCCCAGACCGTGTCGGAGGACGAGACCCTCGAGCACGCGATCCGTCTGTTGCAGAGCCTCGGGGAGCGGTCCCTCCCCGTCGTGGACCCCCACGGCCACCTCGTCGGGGTCGTCGGGGTGAAGGACATCCAGGATGTCTTCGCCCGGCCCAAGGAGCGGACACAGGCGGGGGGGAGGGTCCCTGAGAAGAGCAAGCTCGAGCTCCGGATGAAGGGGGTGATGCGGGGCCCCGTCGTGACGGTCGGCCCGGACGCCTCCGTCCGGCAGGCCGCCGACCTGATGGTGAAGAACCAGATCTCGAGCGTGATCGTCGTCGAGAAGGACACGCCCGTGGGCGTCGTCACGAAGCTCGACCTCGCGGAGCTCCTCGTGGGCCGGAAGGAACGGGAGGAGGTCCTCGTCCAGATCAGCGGGCTCGAGGAGGAGCAGCCGGACGTGTACGAGGCCCTGTACGACATCATCCGGAAGGCGATGAAGAAGATCTCGAACATCACGATGCCCCGGAGCCTCACGGTCCACGTCCAGGCGTACAAGGCGGAGGGGGACCGCGCGAAGTACTCCCTCCACGCGCGCTTCCAGACGGCCCACCGGATGTACTACCTCGCCCACTTCGACTGGGACCTGAACGTCGCAATGGCGGGGCTGATGGACCTCCTCGAGAAGCAGATCCTCAAGGCGAAGGAGCGGCGGGTGACGGACCGGCGGCGGGGGCCTTCCAGCATCGGCCGGGAGACGAGCTGAGAATCCCGACCCAAGCCTTTTAACCCCCGCACCACAATACTCATTCCTCAAGAGGGGCGAATGGTCCGCGGACTCGCTTGGGGGGTACTCGCGACGCTCGTCGTCGGCTCCGTGCTGGGAGCCGCGTTGTTCCTGCCCCCGGCGCCCGCCCAGGGACCGATGAAGATCTGGGAGGCGTACGCGCGGGGCTACGCGACGATCACCCAGGTCGACATCACGTACGAGCATGCGGGGGTCGTTGTCACCCTCCCCGTCGGGTACCAGGTCTCGATCTCCCCCTCCGCGCCGGGGGACGTCGTCGTTAACGAGCCCGCGATGCTGATGAGTCCGAGCCCCGCGCAGTTCGACGTGGACCCGAACGACCCCACGACGCAGGACGGCGCCCTTACGACGGCGACGATCCCCGCGGGGTCCTCCCTTACGTACAGCTACGCGGACGAGTGGATCCAGGGCTACCTGCCCGCGCCCCCGTGGTGGTGCACGGAGCAATACCAGCAGACGCGCGCGGGTGTAGGCATCGTCCTCGGCGGTGAGGTCCTCCCCTTCGCGATCCAGGACATCATCGCGAACCCGTACCATGACAGCGAGTCCTCGAACTCGCAGCTCGACGTCTGGAACTACATGAAGATGCACCCGACGATCGTCGTCGGGAAGACGCCGCTATGGAAGGAGATCCCGAACACGGCGGGGGAGATCTTCTCCGTCGCGGTCAGCGCCACGAACATCGCGGTGAAGGACGACAACGACGGGATCGACGGGACCGTGGACGCGACGGGCGCGATCATCACGGACGTGATCCCGGCGGGCTGGACCGTCGTCCCGGGAAGCTACTCCATCGCACCCACGAGCACCTCGGACAACCCGGACGGCTCGAAGACGGTCTCGTGGGTCGTCGACATCCCCGCCGCGGACGTCACCGGTCGCAGCGGGGACGACTTCACGAAGCCGACCCCCTACAACGGGCTCAAGTTCCGGTACCAGCTCGAGACCCCGCAGCTCCCGGCGGGTCGGATCGAGCTGCCGCGGGCGGAAGTGGACACGAACCACGACGAGACGATCGACGCGCACTCCGCGATCCCCGTCTTCGACGTGTTCAGCGTGAACAAGGCCCCGACCGCCGCGCTCGGCGGGCCGTACACCGGGGTCGAGGGGACCCCGATCACCTTCGACGCGAGCGCCTCCTCGGACCCGGACGGCGACGCCCTGCAGTACCGCTGGGACTTCCAGAGCGACGGGTTGTGGGACACCGCGTTCGACGCCTCCCCGATCTCGCCTCCCCTCACGTTCGGGGACGACGCGATCGGCACCGTGACCGTGGAGGTCTTCGACGGGGACCTCACCGCGATCGCCACGGCCTCGTACGCGATCGCGAACGCGGCCCCGCAGATCCTCTCCGTCTCGATCACGGGCGCGGACGAGGGCTCCCCCTCCACGATCACCGTCGAGTTCTCCGACCCCGGCTGGCTCGACACGCACACCGCGTTCCTGGACTGGGGCACCGGGGAGATGGACACCCTCGCGGTCGCCGCGAGCCACGACCCGCCCGCCGCGCTGGGGACGTTCACGATCACGCACACGTACGGGGACGACTTCACATACGCGGGCATGCTCGCCCTCGTCGACGACGACGGGGGCTCCGTCGTCCAGGGCCTCGCGGTCCCGGTCTCGAACGTCGCCCCGACGATCGGGGCCTTGGAAGTCGAGCTGTTCGTCCAGGCGCAAGTGTGCCTGCGGGTCGCGGGGAACTCGTGGAACACGGTCCGGATGGACGTGTTCGAGGACAACGCGCTCGTCGGGTCCGTCTCCGTCACGCGCACCCCGGGGAGCCCGAACGACCAGGCGAAGTGCGTCGTTCTGGACATCGACCTCCTCGCGGCCCACGCGTACCGCGCGGACGTCACGTTCGAGCCGAAGCCGGGCGCGAAGAAGGGAGCGAACTCCGTGTGGGTCCTCGTCCTCCCGATGGGGGCGACGAAGATCAACCCCGGACACGCCCTCCTGAAGTTCCACCACGTCTTCCACGTCGGGGACCCGTCGAAGTACCTCTGGACGGTCCCCCTGACCGGGCTCGCCGAGAAGGTGATCGGCAGATGCGGGTGCGACGATAAAGACGACGACGACCGGGACGACTGCGGGGACGACGATGACGAAGACGATGATGACGATCGCGACGGCCACGACGGGAAGTGCGGGGATTCGGACGACCGCGATGACGATCGCGACGACGGGTGCGGGGACGACGAAGGACGCGGCGGGTCCAGGGTCGGATGCGACCGGGACGATGAGAACAGCGGCGAGGATTCCGGGGACGTCTGCGCGCGGGACGGCGACCTCGGCTCCTGCCGCCCAGGGGACGGACGCGGACCCGACGACCGGGACGCCTGTGGGGGTACGAACCGCGGGGCCCGCGGCGATGGGGACGAGGAGTGCGGGGATTCCGAAGACGACCGCGACGGGGACGACCGGGATGGCGGCTGCAGCGGCTCGGACGACCGCTGCGGCGAGGATGACGATCACGAGTGCTCTGGGTCCGACACGGACTGCGAGCGGGACCACGACGACGAGTGCGGCGAGGAGCACGAGGGCGACGACGATGAGCGCGAGAACGACGACGAGGATGACTGCGGGGGCATCCTGATCCACATCCGGGTCACCGCCACGGACCCCGGCACGGACGATCTCACGTTCACCTGGACGTTCCCGGACGGCGCCGTGGAGACCATCACGTTCTTCAATAACGGGGTCTCCCCGGATCCGAGGCCGAGTTCCCTGGGCCCGCGGCCGATGACCGCGACGGACACCGTCGCGCACTCCCTCCGCCAGCCCTGCGGCAAGGCGGTCACCCTGACGGTCGCCGACGACGATGGCGGCGTCACGACCCTCGTCCTGACGATCCGGCCCTGAGGGGACGCGAGACCGCGCGCGACCCTCGATATCTTCTTAACGGCGGGACCAAATTGCTATCGCGGGAATGATCCGCCCCGCGGAGCGCGTGGACCGTCACACCGTCACCGTGAACGAACGCCTCCTCCTGCACCTCCTGGAGTGCTCCTCGAACCGGGACGTGATGGACGCCCCGTTCGCCCTCACGCAGGAGGGGATCGCGCGGGCCCTCGGGATCCGCGTGAACCACGTCTCCCGGGCCGTGAAGGCGCTCCAGGAGCAGCGGTGCGTGACGGAGTCCACCGCGCACGTCCACGGCGAGTCGCGGAAGCGGAAGGTGTACCAGATCAGCCACGAGGGGCTCGCCGCCGCGCAGTCCCTCGTGCGGGAGCTCGGCCGGCGCACGGCGACGGTGAAGGACGAGCGGGGGGCGACGAGGGAGGTCACCCTCGCGGACGCCCGGAAGCTCCCCGGCGGGCCGTACACGCTCACCCACATCCTCGCGTCGATGGACGACGGCGGGGTCATCGACCTCGCGCGGCTCGTCCCGGGCCGGACCGCCCCGCCCCGATCCCACCACGACGAGGGCCGCCCGCGGGGGGAGCCGTTCTACGGGAGGTCCTGGGAGCTCGCGACGATCCGCCAGTGGTACGACTCCCCGGTCCCCGTCCTCGTCGTCACGGGCCCGCGGGGGATCGGCAAGAGCGCACTCGTCTCGAAGGCCCTCGAGGAGATCGAGTCCGCCCGGCACTCGTTCTGGTACACCATGCGGAGCGGCGGCGGGAATGAGGCGATCGTCCGCTCCCTCGGGGCGTTCCTCGGCTCCGTCGGGCGTCCGGACCTGTCCGCCCGCCTCCTGGAGCGGATGTCCCGCACCCCGGAGGTCGCCGGGATCCTCGAGCGGGACTGGCCCGCCTCGACCGCAATCCTCGTCCTGGACCGCGCGGACGCCGCCCCGGAGGCGGCGGGGATGGCGATCGAGGTGATCCGGAAGCGGTCCGGGAAGGCGATCCTCACGTCCGAGGGGGCGCTCTCGGACCAGGGGGCGCTCCGCGCGGCGGGCGCGGTGCAGATCCTCCCCCTCGGAGGCCTCACGAGCGAGGACTGCCGGCGCCTCGTCCCGAAGGGGCTCGCGGGGCCGGAGTTCGAGAAGATCTTCCGCCTCTCCCGCGGGAACCCGCTGAGCATCAAGCTCCTGTCCGCGGACGCCTTCGAGGGGGTCGAGGCGCGGTTCTCCCCGGAGGAGCGGGCCCTCCTGCGGGTCCTGAAGGTCCGGCAGGACACGGACTAGATCACGCGGGTCACGCGGAACACCCCGTCCTGGAGCTCGAGGGTGAAGATCCCGGGGTTGTGGTTCGCCCCGCGCAGCTTCACGCACCGGATTCGCCGGTACACGTCGAGCTCACCAACCCGGTCCATCGTGACGGAGAAGATCCCGTCCGCGAGGAAGTCCTCGTCCCGCACGGTGTGGGAGTCCTGGCCGACCTCGGAGACGACGAACGACGTCACCTTCAGACCCTTCAGCCACCCGAAGAAGTGGAACAGGCCGATCCGGCGGTCCCGGAGCCCCGCGATGATCTCGAGGACGGGGAGGGAGTCCACGACGAGGAGGCTGAAGTCCTCCGTGCCCTTGATGTCCTCGACGTGCCGCTTCAGGATGTCGAGCCAGGGCTTCTCCGTGGGGGACCCGAAGCGGGCCGTGCTCCGCAGCTCCTCGACCCCGCGACGGATCCGGGACAGGTCCTGGATCCGGACCTTCTCCCCCACCTTCTTCAGGTCCATCCCCATCCGGGAGAGCTGGAACTCGAGGCTCTCGCGGTCCTGCTCCATCGTGAGGTAGACCCCCGTGAGGCCCTCGTGGAGCGCGTTGTTGTACAGGACGCTGTACGCGAGGGAGGACTTCATCGTCCCCGGCGGGCCCGCGACGAGGACGACGTGCCCCTGGGGGATCCCGCCGCCGATCTCCTCGTCGAACCCGCGGACGAACGTCTTGATAAGGCGCGTCACGCGGGACGCATATTTCCGGCCCGTCTAATAACCGTGCCGCCGCGGGCGGGGACTCAGACGCTCTGCAGGTCCCGGGTGATCAGGGCCCGCACCGCCTCGGTCACGGACTTCACGTCGAAGGAGATCAGGAGCTTCGAGCGGTGGACGGAGGCGCTGTCCACGAGGACCTGGATGAACTTCACGACCTTCTGCGGGTCGTTCTGGACGAGGAGGTACTCGAGGCCGTCCAGGAGGACGACGCTGTCCTCCTTCCCGCTCATGAACCGCTCGATGTCCTGGACGAGGGCGCCGAGGTTCGTGGGGTTCACGGTCTCCTTCCCGTAGCCGCGGCTGAGCCAAAGGACGGGCACGTCCTTGAGCCCGTACCGCTTGCGGACCTCGTCCGGGTACAGGCGCGCGATCACGAGGGCCTTCCCGCCGTGGGCGATCTCCGAGGCGAGGATCTGGAACGCGCGGTCCGGCTTCTCGTCCGGGAGGAGGTACGAGGACCCCCGCTCGAGCGGGACGTGCCGCGCGACGGGCTGCGCGCGGGGGACGTGGTTGTGGTCCTTCCGCCGGCGCATCGCGGGCATCGCGAAGAGCACGGTCCCCATCACGACCGCGAGGAGGAGGAGCAGGATCGCGTCGAACCCGAGGTTCAGCCCGGGGGTCGAGCTCGAGGGGACGACGAGGAAGCGCTCCGCGTGGCTCGACGTCATGTCGACGGACCGCGGGCTCGCGATCGCGTCGAACCCGTTCAGGTGCACCTCCGCGACGTTCGCGACGATCACGGTCCTCGACCCCTCGTGGATCGTCCGGTCCGTGAGGAGGATCCAGAGGCACCACCCCGTGGACGTCGTACGTCGGGAGGACACCGCAAGTCCGTCCGAGCTCACGTTCACCCACGCGTTCTCGACCCGGGGGCGGGTCGCGAGGTTCGATTCCACGAGGACGTGCAGGAAGTTCTTGATCGTCAGGACGGAACCCACGGGCGGGAGGAGGACCGCGTAGGAGCTGTTCACGAGGGTTGTGAGGGAGCCGACGAGGACGAGGTCGTACTGGACCGCCCGCAGAGTCGTGTTCTCGAACGTCGCGGTGACGTTGAAGAACAAGACGGACCGGTACATCGCCCCGGAGAACGTCGACATGTCCACGACGAGGGCGCGGGAGTCCACCGCGCGCAGACTGTCGTTCCCACCGGAGATCGCGACCCGTCCGAGGGCCGCCCGCGGGACCTCCGAAAGGAACACACCGACCCCGTTGTCCCGGAACACGCCCGCGTCCACGACGACCGTCGAGCGGACCGCCTGGAGCCCCACGTTCCGGTTCAGGGAGACGTCGTTCCCGCTGAGGGTGACGTCGGAGTCCGTCGCGAGGATTCCGATGCGGGTCCCCTGGATCCGGTTCCCGTCCAGGACGACTCCCGTCGACGCGTCCACGCGGATCCCGACGTCCGCCTGGGAGATCGCCGTGTTCGAGATCCGGGAGCCGGAGGCGGTGAGCGAGACCGCGGGCCCGGTCGCGAGGGCGATCGTGCTGTCCTTGATCGTCACCGCGGCGCCGCGGACGGTGACGGCCTCCGTCACCGCCTGGATCGCGGCGTTCGAGAGAATCGAGTTCGCGGGGGCGCCGGGAAGGAAGGTGATCCCCCGCCAGTCCCCCGCCGCCATCTGGACCTCGTAGCTGAGGAAGTACACCCGGCTCGTGGAGAACGCGTTCACGGTGAGGGTCCCGTTCACGAAGAGTCCCGTGTCCCGGCAGAACCGGATCACGGTGCCCGGCTGGATCACGAGCTCGGCGCCCGCGTTCACGGAGGTGTTCGTGCACACGCCATACGGGCTCGAGAACGCGTCGAGGACGAATCGCGTGGTGATGTCCCCCGAGAGCCACGTCTTCACGCGGGGCGCGACGACGTCGAACCCCGTCGTGTTCGAGGCGGACCCGCTCCCGAGGTACGTCGCGTTCACATGGAACCCGTTCCCGGTCCGGTCGATCGGCCAGTTGCTCCAGGCGACCGCGGTGTTCGGCGAGATCGGTTGCGGGGAGGCGTTCGTCTCCGAGGACGCGAGGACCCACCCCGGGTAGTACCAGTCGAAGCGGACGCCGGAGAATGTGCTCGAGTTCCCTGCGTACGTGAGGTCCGCGCGTGCAGGGGCGACGGTCCCGTTCTCGAACACGGGGGAGGTCGTGATCACGAGGTCCGTCACGACCGCGATCGCGCTGCGATTGTACACGTTCAGGGTCGCGGGCGGGGACGTGACCTCCGGAGGGCTCCCCGTGGAGACGTTGATGGCGGCGATCACGTTGAATCCGATGCCCTCCTGGTCCGCGACCCACGTGTCCGTGGACTCCGCCGTCCCCAGCCGCACCTGGGTCGGCGCGACGGTCACGCTCCGGAACGGCGTCGAGTTTCCGGGGGCGAACCAGTCGAACCGGACCGGGTCCAGCGCCCCTGTCCCGCTGAACGTCACGTTCGCGGTCGCGGTGACCCGGTTGAACCCGGTCACGTTCACGTAGTCCGTGCGGTCCGTGGAGACCGCGATCGCCGAGACCGTCGTGGCCGCTGAGGCAGGCGGGGCCGCCAGGAGGGTGAGGAGAAGGAGGACAGCGACCGCTAACAGAGGGGAGAGCTGCCTACAGCTCACGGGGGCAATCATGGGTCTCGCACCTTATATAAGGTGCTCGGTCCCGTTGGTCTCTCTGGCACGTCTCCTCCCCCGAGCCGCCCACCGTCTGGTGAGGACGTTGGTAGCTCGATTTGGTGCTGGTGAACACCAAAGGACCTTGAAATATTTAGAATCACCCTCAGGGGAACGCAGCAGGCTCCGAGTCCAAGAGAGGGGAGAGGTTGCCTGCAGGGCGCCGAGGGGGGCGTCTTGCGCCCCGCCCGACGACAAAGGGCGGGGCCCAACTAATTCTGGAGTTGAGAACGGGCCTCGGACGTCCGCGGCTCGCCGGCGCGCGGGGTTAGCTCTAAGTGTGCACCCCCGTTCGCGGGCCGATGCGGCGGGAGCCGTTGTCGGGGGGGCGGATCGTCCTGCGGCCGCTCGAGCGGGAACACCTCGCGCGGTGCGTGAAGTGGTTCAACGACCCGGACGTCACGTACTACCTCGGCCGCGAGCAGCCCCTGACGGTGGCGGAGGAGGAACGGTGGTTCTCGGAGTACCGCTCGAAGGTAGACGAGGAGATCTACGCGATCGAGGTGGACGGGAACCACATCGGGAACGTCGGGCTCCACGGGATCGACCGGGCGAACCGGAAGGCGAGCCTCGGGATCGTGATCGGCGAGAAGGAGTACTGGTCGAAGGGGCTCGGGACGGACGCGATGAACACGGTCCTCCGATACGCGTTCGAGCGGCTCCGGCTCCACAAGGTGAACCTGGACGTGATCGACTACAACGAGCGGGCGATCCGCGTGTACGAGCGGTGCGGGTTCGTGCGGGAGGGGGTGCGCAGGGACGAGCTGTGGAAGCGGGGCCGGTTCGTGAACCTCGTCCGGATGTCCCTCCTGGAGAGCGAGTTCGGGAACGGCGGTCCGCCTACCCGACGGCGATGAGGTCCCGGGAGGTCGTGGAGAGGACCTGGGGCCCGCCCTTCGTGATCAGGACGTCGTCCTCGATCCGCACGCCCCCGAACCCGGGGACGTAGACGCCGGGCTCGTTCGTGAAGACCATCGCGGGCTTCAGGACGATGTCGCTCACGGAGTTCAGCGCGCCCCCGTCGTGGGTCGCGAGCCCGATGCTGTGGCCGAGCCCGTGGATGAACCGGCCCTTGTACTTCGTGGAGTCGATCAGCCTCCGCGCCGCGGCGTCCACGGTCTTCCCCTTGACCCCGGGACGCATCTTCCCCATCGCCGCGTCCTGGGCGCGCCGGACCGTGTCGTACATCTCCCGCTGCTCCGCGCTCGCCTCGCCGACGACGACGGTGCGGGTGACGTCGGAGTGGTACATCTTGTACAGGGCGCCGAAGTCGATCACGATGAGGTCCCCCCGCCGGATCTCCCGGGGGCCCGCGGTGTAGTGGGGCTCCGCGGAGTTCGGCCCCGCCCCGACGATCGTCCGGAACGCGGGGCCCGTCGCGCCGTTCTTCTGCATCGTGTACACGAGCTCCGCGGCGACCTCGCTCTCCGTCCTCCCCGCCCGGATGAACGGGAGAATCTGCTCGAAGGACCGGGAGGCGATGCCGCACGCCGTGCGAATCAGCTCGATCTCCGCCTCGTCCTTCACGAGACGGGCCTTCATCACGGCCTCGGAGACGTCCGCCATCCGCGCCCTCGGCGCGAGCTTCACGAGCTCCGCGTACGCCTTCTGCGTGATCTCGGAGGCGTTGAACCCGATCCGCCGACCGCCCTTTGCGAGGCGCCGCATCGCGGCGAGCCGCCCGTCCCGGTTCCGGAAGACGTGGAGGGGCAGCCCGCTCTTCTTCGCGGCCTGCTCCTCCAGCGCGGAGGTGACGATCTCGCACCGCCCGTCCGGGAACAGCCACGCGGTGCAGCCCTCGAAGAGCCCGTCCGTGAGCCCCGTCGCGTAGAAGAACGACATGTCGATGTGCGGGTCCGTCGAGTTCGACAGGACGATCGCGTCCACGGGCTGCTTCAGGGCGCGGTAGATCGCCTTCACGCGGACCTTCACGGACTCCCCCGCCGTCGATGGATCCCCGCGGGAAAAAGGTTTGGCCGCCGGAGACCGTCGCGGACCGCGGGAACCCTTTTAGCGGGTCCCCCGGTTCCGACGACGATGGCCCAGCGCCGCCGGAAGGGGTCGGAGCGGAAGATCGCCCACGAGCGGATCGACATCCTCTTCCGTCTCGCGGAGCGGGAGGCGCTGAAGGGGAACTTCCCCCGGGCGAACCGGTACGCGGGCCTCGCCGCGAAGATCGGGATGCGGTACAACGTGCGGCTGCCCCGGGAGTTCCGGCGGCGGTACTGCCGGAAGTGCCGCGCGTTCCTCGTCCCCGGGAAGAACTGCCGCGTGCGGGTCTCCCGCGGGAAGGTGACGACGACGTGCGGGGTCTGCGGGGACGTCCGCCGGTTCCCGTACGTGCGGGAGCGGAGGGCTAGGCGGGCGCCACCTCAGTAGCTCGTCGTCATGTCGATCTTCCCCGCCTTGCGGGCCATGTACTCCCCGAGCTTGAAGATCCCGAGGGACAGGAGAAAGAAGATCAGGCTCGACGCGAGGAGGAGCACGAGGATCTCGTTGTCGTTGAAGAACCCGAGGCCGGAGTCGATCGAGCTCGGCGGGAGGATCAGCCGGCGGGTGAGGTCGAACCAGTACGTGAGCGGGATCCCACGGCCGACGGACTGGGCCCACCCCGGCAGGGCCGTGAGCGGGAACAGGACCCCGCAGAACACGTAGAAAACGCCCGGGATCCCCTCCGCGAGCCCGTGCGTGTGCTTCGCGGTCATGAACGAGACGCCCGCGAGGCAGATCCCGATCGATATCAGGCAGAAGAGCCCCAGGGCGAGGGCCGCGAAGAACATCGGGATGTGGTCCAGCGGCATGTGGAACTGGACCCCGAGGGCGAAGACCCCGAAGACGAGGGTGATCAGCACAGCGAGGGCCCCCACGGCGACCTTCGAGGCCGCGCGGCCCACGATGTAGGTATAGTACGAGATCGGGGAGATGTACGTGTACCGCAACGTCTGGTACCACTCCCGGTCCGACTGGATCACTTGGAACGTCCCGAACAGCGTGTTCCCCACGAAGATAAAGAACGCGTTCCCGATGTAGATGTACGAGAACAGGTCGGGGTCTCGGAACTGACCGATGAGGGTGAACACGTTGTACATCAGGACGAGGATGAACGCGCCCGCGATCGGCTTGATCACGCTGTAGACCATGAAGAGCCAAGGCTCCGTCCAGTTCGAGTCCATCTCCCAGCCCAGCCACGCGGCCCACTTGAACGACCGCCAGTGCTTCCGGGCGGCGTTGCTCACTGATGCCGTGACGTCAGCCTCCCTTCGCGCCGCGCGAGCATTTCGAGGTACGCGAGCGTCTGGCGGGCCAGGAAGAGGAAGACCACGGCGAGGACGATGAGGATCCCGAACTCGACGTCCGCGGTGAGGAATGCGTCCTGCGACCACGGGACGGGAATGGGGAGGACCGGGCCTCCGGGAACGATGATCTGTCGCATCGCATCCAGGCCCAGGGTCGCGGGGATTGCGGTGGCGAAGGCCAGCATCGCGCCCCCGATGGTCCCGAACTTCGCGAAGCCACCGACCGGGAAGTAGAAACCACTCGAGAAGAAAATCGGCTCCTCAAGAAGGGCAGACAGGTTGAACGCCTCCCGTCCCCAGAGGAGATACAGGGAGGCGAGCATCATCCCCATCCCGTACAGCGCGATGAGGGTGACGAAGAACACCCCGAGCAGGAGGAGCGGGTTCGAGACTTGGAGGGTTATGCTGAAGACGACGACGCCCACGACAAGCGTCGTGATCGCGCGGACGGAGGTCATGAACATGCCGCCGATGGCCATCCCGCCGAGGAGTGCCATCCGGGACATCGGGGCCATCATGTACAGCTGCAGGTTGCCGATCTCCTTCTCCCAGTACAACTGGGACGCCATCGACCACAGCACGTTCAGCCAGAACGCGACCATCGTCCCGCCCAGTACTACGGTGGCGATGAGGCTGTTCGTGGTCCCCCGGATCCGGGCGATTTCGGCGGGGTCCGTGACGCCAAAAAGCGCTCGGTCCCCGAGGGCCTTGTAGATGAACACGTACGCCGCGATACCGAGGAGGGGAAGGATCGCCTCGAAGAAAATCCAGGAGGGCTCCCGGTTGGCGCCGACGATGCGGGGGTATGCCCGTCCAACGATCGCTTGGAGGTTCAGTTTCAGCCGGTGCGGGATCCTTGACGTCGCGGTCGCCGCGCTCACTCCAAATTCCTCCCGACCATGCGGATGAAGACGTCCTCCAAGGTGGGCTCGGACTTCTGGAGGTAGTGTATCTTCGACCCCTGGGCTTGGATCGAGCTCAGGATGTCCGAGACGGGGGACTCGTCCTCGAGTATGAACGTGAGGCTCGTTGTGTTCTTCGAGATATCGTTCTTCGCAGAGAAGTTCTTCACGCCCCTCATCCCCGTAAACATCGACGTGGACTTGAGGGAGTCCACTTCGAGTCGGAACGTCGTGTCCTTCCGGATCCCCCGCTTCAGGTTCTCCGGGGTATCGCACGCGAGGATGCGGCCGTGGTCGATGATCGCGATCCGGTCGCACATCTGATCCGCCTCCATCATGTAATGCGTCGTGAGGAGGACCGTCTTCCCCCGCTGCTTCCGCACCCAGTCCTCGACGTAGTCCCGGATCACGCGGCTCGCGTTCACGTCGAGACCCAGGGTGGGCTCGTCGAGGAAGAGAATCTCGGGGTCCGTGACGAACCCGCGGACCATGTTCATCTTCTGCCGCTGGCCACTAGACAGGGTCCGGACCTTCGCGTCCCGCTTCTCCCAGAGGCCGAACGTCTTGAACAGCTCGTCGATCCGCGCCTTCGCGACCCTACTCGGGACCCCGTAGAACTGGGAGAACATCCAGATGTTCTCGCGGGTCGTCAGGAGCCCGTAGCCGCTCGTCTCCCCGCCGCTCACCATGTTGATCCGCTCGCGGATCGGGAACGGGTCCTTCGAGATGTCGTGGCCCGCGACCCACGCCTGGCCCGAGGTCGGCAGGAGGAGCGTGCACAGGATCTTGATCAGGGTCGTCTTCCCCGCCCCGTTCGGGCCCAGGAGGCCGAACAGCTCCCCCTGCTGGATCTGGGTCGTCACCCGGTCCAGGGCGGTGACGGGTCCCTCGCTCGACGCGGGCGCGCCGTTCGGGTTCTTACGCTTGATCAGCTTCCGCGGGGGCTTGAAGACCCGCACAAGGTCCCTGGTCTCGATTGCGAAATCCATCGTCCGTGCTCTTCGCCAGGGTGCGCGCGGGGGCCGCCCCGCCAAGCCAGAAGACTTGCGGGGACTAGACGGTCGGAAGGTGCTGACGGTAGCGGGTCACGTAGCCGGCGATCCGGTTCCGCATCCGGTGGTACTGCACGTCCGTGAGCTCGGAGACCTTCTTCTTGTTGTGCTCAAAGTCCGCCGTGAACGCCTCCGGGTACTGCTTGAGCAGTTCGATCGCGACCCGCTTGATGTACGTCTGCCTTATGTTTCCCAAGTCGCCCTCTCCGCGTGCGCTGGCGCGCGGTTCGATACGCAGGGCGTATATCAACGTTGCGAGGGGATTCGCGCATTGGGAAGTATCCTTGGCGTCGGACCCGATCAATTTTCATTCCAGACATTGAATATAAATAAGGACCCGCCCGCACGGACAGAGGGGGCCGATCGTCCCGCGCCCCGCAAGCAACGCTTAAATAGAGAACCCCTTTACGCGCTTGAAATTCGGGCCGGCACGGACGGGGACGGTTCCTATGGAAGAGTCGCTGGTGAGCGTCGAGTTCCTGAAGAGTTCCAACCGGTTCATCGCGCGGATCCAGAGCGAGATCGGCGGGATGCGCGAGTACACCAGCAGTTCCTTCGAGGAGGTCCTCGAGCAGGTCGTCATCGACCTCCAGGAAGAAGCGGAATCGTACGAGTGATCATTCGTTCTTGAACGCGGGCTTCCGCTTCTCGAGGAACGCGATCATCCCCTCCCGCTTGTCCGCGGTCGCGCCCGCGAGGCCGAACGCCTCCGCCTCGAACGAGAGGCCCGCGCTGAGGGGCGTCTCCAAGGCCATGTGGATCGCCGCCTTCGAGAGGGCGACCGCGCGGGGTCCCTTCTCGACGATCTTCCGGGCAAGGGCCTTCGCCTGGCCCAGGAGCTCCTCGTGCGGGGTGACGCGATTCACCAGGCCGATCCGCTCCGCGGTGGCGGCGTCGATCAAGTCCCCCGTGAGGATCATCTCGGAGGCCCAGCCCGCTCCGACGAGGCGGGGAAGCCGCTGGGTCCCGCCGAAGCCCGGCGGGATCCCGAGGTTCACCTCGGGCTGCGCGAGCCTCGCGCGCTCGGAGGCGATCCTGATGTCGCACGCGAGGGCGATCTCGCACCCGCCCCCGAGGGCGTACCCATTGATCGCGGCGATCACGGGCTGCGGAGCCCTCTCGATCGCCTCCCGAGGCGGCCGCCGAGCTCGGAGAACTCCCGCATCTCGAGCCCGCTCTTCGACACCATCTCCGCGATGTCCGCGCCCGCGACGAACGCCTTGTCCCCCGCGCCCGTGAGGATCACGGCGCCGACGTCCTTCCGTCGCCCGAGGCCCTCGAACGTCCGCGTGAGCTCCCGGATGAGCTCGGAGTTCAGCGCGTTCACGGGAGGGCGGTCGATCGTCACGACCGCGATGCGGTCCTCGACGTCCACGCGGACGAAGGCCACGGGGTCACGGCCCCTGCGGGTAGTCGTACACGCCGCGGCCCGTCTTCCGCCCGAGGCGCCCGGCCCGGACGTACTTCCGGAGGAGGGGCGAGGGACGGAACTTCGGGTCCCCCGTCTCCCGGAACAGGACCTCCATCACGTCGAGCCCGATGTCGAGCCCCGTGTAGTCCGCGAGCTCGAACGGGCCCATCGGCATGTTCGTCCCGAGCTTCATCGCCTTGTCGATGTCCTGCGGGCTCGCGACCCCCTCCATGAGGAGGTTGAACGCCTCGTTCATCATCGGGACGAGGAGCCGGTTCACGACGAAGCCGGGGGACTCCCGCACCTCGACGGGCTCCTTCCCGAGCCGGACGGAGAACGCCTTCGTGAACTCCGTCGTCTCGTCGCTCGTCTCGGAGCCCCGGATCACCTCGATCAGCTTCATCACGGGGGCGGGGTTGAAGAAGTGCATCCCGATCACGCGGGGCGCGCGCTTCGTCGCGCTCGCCATCTCCGTGATGCTCAGGGAGGACGTGTTGCTCGCGAAGACGACGTCCGGCGGGCACAGGCCGTCGAGCTCGGAGAAGAGGGCCTTCTTCGCCTCCATCTTCTCGATGATCGCCTCGATCACGACCTGGGCCCCGGAGACCGCCTCCTTCAGGCTCACGGTCCCCCGGATCCCCGCGAAGACCCGGTCCACTTCCTCCTTCGTCATCTTCCCCTTCTCGACCCGCTTCATCAGCGGATCGCGGATCCGGCGGAACCCGCCGTCCACGAACCGCTGCTCGATGTCCCGCATCGCGACCTCGAACCCGGCCTGGGCACACACCTGCGCGATCCCCGCCCCCATGGAGCCCGCCCCGATCACGGCGACCCTCTTCACCCGGTCCACCTGCATCCTCGTCCCCCGGAACCGGCGGGGAATCGGGACCCGCTCCATATAGCTTGCGCGGGACGACATCCGGTGCGGCACGATTAAGAAGGGAGCGGGCCATCGCCCGCGCGGGATGCCATGCACTCGCCCCGCCCGCTCCGCATCGTCGCGGCGCTCGTGACCGTCGCCGTCCTCGGACTCGCGATCCTCGCCCTGGCCCCGCGCGCACGGGCGGACGCGAACGCCCCCCGGTGGACCGCCGGGGACTTCTGGGTGTACACGGACACGCAGACGACCGAGACCGTCCGGTTCGACGTCGTGGCCCGGGAGAGCGCGACGACCCTCCTGAATGCGGTGTACGACACGTTCCACCTCCGGCAGACGACGACGAGCGGCTCGATCAGCGTAACCTCGGACCAATGGGTCCGGGAGGGGGACCTCGGCATCGTGAGGAGCTCCGTGACGATCCTGAACATCCTCGTCGTGACGACGTACGACCCGCCCCAGAGCCAGGCGAGCTTCCCGCTCACGATGAGCAAGTCCTGGACGGTCGGGTTGAACGTCTCGATCAAGCTCGGGAACAACAACCCCACGACGTTCTCCTCGACCGTCTCCGCCCGGGTCGACGCGGAGCTCGACGTCTCCGTCCCCGCCGGGACGTTCCATTCGTTCTCCATTCGCAGCGGGACCGGCGGGTACTCGAAGATGTACTACTCCGACCAGGCCGGGTTCTGGTCGAAGCACGAGTCGTACGACAGCCAGGGCCGACCCACGGACGAGAAGGTGCTCACGCAGTACCGGTACCAGTGGAACACGACGTTCCTCGCGATCATCGGAGCCGTCATCGCGATCATCGCGCTCGTCGTGATTGCGTTCCTCTGGAGGAAGCGGAAGAAGGCCGTGGGCCTGCCGGGCGGCCCGGTGCCCCCGTCGCCGTGAGCCCCGAACCTAGATAAGCCGTCCGCCGCTTCGCAGGCCGATGGCCCGGGGGCCGTACGCCGCGATCGCCGCGGCGCTCGTCGCGGTCTCCCTGTCCTCGATCCTGATCCGGTGGTCGGAGTCGGACGCGATCACGATCGCGTTCTACCGCCTCGCGTTCGCCTCCCTGATCGTCCTCCCGTACGCCGCGATCGACCGCGCCACCCCGCTGCGGGGTCTTCGCCGCCGCGACGTCCTCCTCATGGCGGGGATCGGCGTCGTCCTCGCCGCGCATTTCGCCCTCTGGATCACCTCCCTGAAGACGGCGGGGGTCACGGTCGCAAGCTCCGTCGTCCTCGTCACCTCCCACCCCGTGATGGTCGCCCTCGTGTCCCACTTCCTCCTGAAGGAGCGGGTGAGCGGGATGACCGCGGCGGGAATCGCCCTCGGCTTCTCCGGGGTCGTCGCGATCGCGGTCGCGGACCTCGGCGTCTCCGCGACGACGCTGGCGGGGGACCTCGCCGCCCTCGGCGGGGGCGTCATGGCGGGGATCTACTTCCTCGCAGGCCGGAGATTGCGACAGCGGGTCTCCCTCCCCGTGTACGCGTTCATCGTGTACGGCAGCGCCGCGGTCGTCCTCCTCGGCCTCGCCGCCGCGACGGGGAGGCTTGCGCCCTCCGGGGACCTCCGGAGGGAGCTCCTCCTGTTCGGGGCGATGGCGATCGTGCCCCAGCTCGGCGGGCACACCCTGTACAACTGGTCCCTGCGGTTCGTGCCCGCCCCCCTCGTGTCCGTGAGCCTCGTCGGGGAGCCGATCGGGTCCTCCCTCCTCGCGTGGGTCCTCCTGAGCGAGGTGCCCTCGGACCTCGTCGTCCTCGGCGCGCTCCTCGCCCTCGCGGGGATCTTCCTGACCGCGTACTCCACGGCGAACACCTTGTCGAGGGCGGCGCCGTAGACGGCCCCCATCGTGCCATGTTATGGTCAATTGACCATAACGCGCTCTGCGGAGCCCCTCGGGGCATCGCCCTCGATGTGGGACCGCTCAGGCCTCTTCGTACGCGGCGCCCTTCCGCTCGAACTGCTTCGCGTACAGCTCCTTCAGCCGGTCGTACGTGTCCGCGTCCCCGGGCCCCTTGTCGTCCCGGATCCGCGCGACCCGCGCGAACCGGAGGGCGAAGCCCGACTCGTAGTGCGGGCTCCTCTGGATCTCGTTGTACGCGATCTCCACGACGACCTCCGGCCGCACGTGGACGACCCACGGCTCCTCCCGCGTCTTCAGGGGAAGGAGGCGCGCCATGAGGTCCAGGCGCTCCCGGTCCGTGAGCCCCTTGAACGTCTTCCCGATCATCTGCCACCCGTCCCCGTCCCGCACCCCGAGCCAGTAGTTGCTCAGGGTGCCCTGCCGCCTCCCGTGGCCCCACTCCGCCGCCAGGATCGCGACGTCGAGGGCGTCCGCCCTCTTGATCTTGAACCACCGCTTCCCCCGCTTCCCCACGGAGTACGGGGAGTCGAGCTGCTTCGCCACGAGGCCCTCGTGGCCCGCGTCCAGCGCCTCCTTGAGGAACGCCTCGATCTCGTCCCGGCTCCCGGTAACGATCCGCTTCGCCAGGACGTCCGGTGGGACGAGCCCCTCGAGGGCGGCCCACCGCTCCCGGTACGGGGCGAGGATCAGGGAGCGGCCCTCGAGGTACAGCACGTCGAACAGGTACAGCTTCAGCGGGATCTCCTTCCGCAGCGCCTCGATCTCGTGAACCCGCCGGAATCGGCGCATCAGCTCCTGGAACGGGCGCGGACGCCCGCGATCGTCCACGGCGACGGCCTCCCCCTCCAGGAGGAACGAGGTCGCGGGCAGCCCGCGGGCGAACTCGACGACCTCCGGGACGCTCTCCGTCACGTCCGTGAGCCGGCGGCTGAACACGCGGACCGCGTCCCCCTGCCGGTGGATCTGGATGCGGGCTCCGTCGAACTTGAACTCCACCGCGGTCGTCCCACCGTGCTTCTCGAGGACTTCGTCGAGGTCGTCCGCCGTCTCCGCCATCATCGGCTTCACCGGGGAGAGGAGCCGGAGCTGGAGGCCCGCGAGACCCTCCGCGCCCTCCGAGAGCGCGATCTCCGCGATGCGGCCCAGGTCCCCCAGGACCATGTGGGCCGCGCGGACCGCGTCCGGGTCCACCCCCGCCGCCTCCGCGATCCCCTCGAGCATCACGCCCTCGTTCACGCCGATCCGCATCTCCCCGAAGATGCTCTTCAGGAGGACCTCCCGCTCGGGGTCCGTCGCCTGGCCCAGGAGGCTCGCGAGGAGCCGGAGGCGGGCCCGCACGGAGTCCGTGCCGCTCGCGGCCGCGATCCCCTCGAAGGCGCGGTGGACGTCCAGGATCGACAGCGGGCGCGCATCGAGGCGGGCCTGGCGGGCGGAGCCGAGGGCCCTCTGGAGGGTCGCCCATCCGACGTTCAGGGCCTTCTGGTCCGCCTCCGCGAAGATCCGTCCGATCGCGATGAGGACCGCGGGGCCCACCTCCTCCCGTGGGAGCCGCCGGAGGAACTCCGCGATCAGCCTGCGCTTCTCCAGGCGCCTCGTCGTCGACTCGAGCTTGCGGGTGAGCTCCGCGAGGTCCGCGAACGGCGTCCCCGCATCCGTGGGCATGGAGGGAAAGCCATCCCGGCGGGCGATACTTAACCCTTCGCGGGAGGGGGTCTCGAGGCGTGGCGGTACAGCGCGACGACCCCGAGGGCCATCACCCCGCCCCCGAGGGCCTGCAGCGGGGTCAGCGGGAACCCGAACGCGACCGCGATCGTGACCCCGAACGCGGCGGACGTCGCGAGGATCGCCCCCGCCTGGAGGGCGCCGATCCGCCGCATCGCGAAGTAGAACAGGTACGCGAAGAGGGCGGCGCCCGCGAGGGCAAGGAAGACCGCGATCGGGACGCCCGCGGGCGGGACGAACAGGGAGTTCCCCGTCGCGAGGACGATCGGCGCGAGGAGGAGGCTCCCCAGGGAGAGCTGCATGCAGACGAACGAGGGGATGTCGTGGCGGGCGATGACGACGCGGCTCACCGTGTTCGAGCCGCCCCAGCACACCGCGGCGAGGACGAGGAGCAGGTTCCCGAGGAGCGTGGGCCCGAGGTCCCCGCCGGCCTGCCCGAGGTCCAGGGTCACGATCACCGCGCCCGCGAGGATCGTCGAGGCGGCAATGTACCCGCCCGGGGCGAGTCGCTCCTTCAGGAAGACGAGCGCGAAGACGACGGTGAAGAGCGCCTCCGTGTTCGAGAGGAGCGCGGCATTCGTCGGGGTCGTGAGGTTCAGTCCCGTGAAATACATGGAGGGCGCGGCGACCGCACCGAGGATCGAGGCGACCCCGACGCGGGCCCAGTCCTTCCCGCGGAGCCTCAGCCTCCGTAGGAACGGCGCGAACGCGACCGCGGTGACGCTCTGCACGAACCACGCGAGGGTGATCGGCGGCACGTTCGCGAGCGCGAACTTGCCCACGGTGGCCCACATCCCGAACAGGAACGCGCCGACGAGGATCGCGAGGTATCCGGAGAGTTTCCCGGAGGGTTTCGTGGGCACGCCGCGGCATTCCGGGCGCTCCACTTAGACCTTCCCGGGCTCTGAATCCTGAAAATCATCGCCGCTAAGGGAGAGAATAAGGGTTAAATGCTGGATGCGATACGGGGGAACGGGAGTAAAATGCCCGAGCCCTACCAGTATCAGGGATGGACGCTGTATTCGCGGGACGTGAAGCTGAAGCGGGGACCGAAAGTGACGATCTACTTCTTCAGCAAGAGGAAGCCGAAGAGCGGATCGAAGATGTACGAGATGCCGAAGAACCGCAAGGTCGGCGTGAACAAGCGCACGGGCCTGCCGTTCCTCCGGAAGGGGTAAACCTCTTCCTATCTGTCGCCGCGCGGCACCCGCGCGGCGCCACCCCTTTCTGACCCGCTCCGTTTCGAATCCGCCGTCGCAACGACGAACCATAGGCCTCCGCCCGCATCGTGGAATCGGACTCGATGAAAGCCCGCCTCCCGGAGGAGGTCCTCGAGTTCGGATCTCTTGAAGAACCGAGCTCCCTGGAGCGCGAAGTCGAGGCCCATCGCGGCCACGAGCTGGGCTGCGACATCCCACGAATGCCGTGCGGCGGCCACGAGACCTTCCGCGAGGACAAGAAATCCGTTCCGCGCGAGAGCCATCCTCACGTTTCTCAGCAGCCGCGCCTTATCCTTCACTCCATAGAGGGTCTCGCCGAGATACGCGAGATCGAAGGGACCGAACTCCCGCATCGGTTCCCCGCCGCTCCCGACCCGGAAGCGAACGCGACCGCGAGCGCCGGCCGCCTTCCACTTCCCCGATGCGATCCGGATCGCGGTGCGGTCCGGGTCGATGCCGGTGAACGAGGACCTCGGGAACGCGCGGGCCATCCGGAGGACCCACCCGCCCGTGCCGCACCCCACGTCCACCGCCTGCGCCCCGGCACGGAGGCGCGACGCCAATCCGGGCACACGGGGGAGGAGGAATTTCACGAAGCTCGTGTGGTCCCACCGGGTCGCCTCCTCGGAGGCTTCCCGGAGATGGCGGGAGCCGGCTCCGGTCACGGCACCCCTCCGGAAGAAATCGTCGAACGCCGCGAAGTCCAGGCTCCTCAGCGCGAGGTACGAGAACTGGCCTCCGAGGAATCGCAGGTCATCCCCGTCCACGAGGAGCCGCCGCAGGCCCGCGGAGAGGCGGTATCCCTTCCCGTTGTAGCCGATCAGCCCCAGGGAGCGGGCCGCCTCGCACCACACCCGCACCGCGGGTTCATGGAGTCCGCACGCGCGCGCGATCGCGCGGGTCCCCGCGGGGCGTTTCCTCCGGGAGAGCCCCTGGAGGATCCCGTACCGCCGCCCCAGATGGGCGACCCACACCGTGTAGAACCCGAGCGAGCGGTTCGCGAGGCCTGATAAGCTCTTCTCTCCGGGGATAGAACGCTTCCGGTTCACGCGAGAGAGCACCTAGGCATAACCCTTAAACCCCCGCATCGGATTCTTTCGCGAGGAGACGTCCGCGGCGCGGGCGGCTCCAGTTGTCAGGGGGACGAGGCGGCCTTTGGGCGACCTGCTCCGCGTGATCAAGGACGACGGCTCGACGGATCCCGAGCTCGACCCGAAGCTCTCCCCCTCGGACGCCGTCCGGCTGCACCGCCTGATGCTGATGGAGCGGATCCTGGACACGCGGATGCTCGCCCTCCAGAGGCAGGGCCGCATCGGGTTCTACGGGCCCTCCGTGGGCCAGGAGGCGACGATCGTCGCGCCCGCCCTCGCCCTGGAGCCGAACGACTGGGTCTTCCCCCAGTACCGCGAGCCCGGAGCGGCCCTCGCGCGGGGGATGCCCCTCCTCGACCTCGTGAACCAGTTCATGGGGAACTCCGCGGACGCGGTCCACGGGCGCCAGATGCCCTGCCACTACGTGTTCCGCCGGGGGAACTACATGTCGATCTCGAGCTGCGTCGGGACGCAGATCCCCCTCGCCGTCGGCGCGGCGTGGGCCGCGAAGATCCGCGGGGACCGCGTCGTCACCCTCGCGTACTTCGGGGACGGCGGGACCTCGACGTCGGACTTCCACGTCGGGATGAACTTCGCGGGCGTGTTCCGGACGCCGACCGTGTTCGTGTGCAACAACAACCAGTGGGCGATCTCCCTCCCGGTCGCGAGGCAGACCGCCTCGGAGACGATCGCGCAGAAGGCCGTCGCGTACGGGATCGACGGGGTGCGGGTGGACGGGAACGACGCCCTCGCGGTGTACCGCGCGGCCCGGGACGCAGTGAAGAAGGCGCGGGCGGGCGGCGGGCCCACCCTCCTCGAGTGCGTCACGTACCGCCTCGGGCCCCACTCCTCCTCCGACGACCCCTCCCGGTACCGGGACGAGAAGGAAGTCGAGGCGTGGCGGCAGCGGGACCCCCTGATCGTGTACCGGCGGTACCTGAAGCACCTCCGGATCTGGACCGAGGAGTTCGAGGGGGACCTCGAGAAGGCGATCGGGGACGAGATCACGGAGGCCGTGCGGCTCGCGGAGGTGAACCCGCCTCCCGAGATCGACTCCCTCTTCGGGGACGTGTACGCGCAGATCCCCCCGCACCTCGAGGAGCAGCTCGAGGACCTGAAGCGGGTCCGGGGGCGCTGAGATGCCCGCGAAGCGTTCCGCACCGAAGCCACCGCCCCGTGGTCCTCCCGCGGACCGGACCCTCGAGCGGGCTCATGCGAGCTTCCGGGACGGCGACTACGGCGGGGCGATCGCGGTGATCAACCAGATCCTCTCCCGGGACCCGGAGAACACAGACGCGCTGATCCTCGTCTCCCAGTGCCATTCCCTACTGGGACACTACGACCAGGCGGTCGCGTTCGACCGGAAGGCGGTAGAGGCCCACCCGGACAACCCGCAGGCGTGGATGACCCTCGCGTTCGACCTCGGGAACCTCGGGGACAGGGAGGCGGCGGAGAAGGCGTACCGTCGCGCCGCGGAGCTCGACCCGAAGCGGGCGAGCGCGTGGTACAAGCTCGCGACGATCGCGGCCCGCCGCGGGGACCTCGAGGAGGCCCTCGCGGACCTCGAGAAGGCGTGTGCGGAGTCCGAGGAGTGTCGCGAAGAGGCTAAATCCCAGCCCGAGTTCGCTCCCCTGCTCGAGGACCCGAGGTTCATGCGGATCGTGGAACGCGCGAAGGAGAGCGACGACCCGTACGCCGAATGGATGAGGAGCAAGACCTGACATGCCGCAGATGACGATCGTGCAGGCGGTGAACAGCGCCCTCCGGGAGGAGATGCGGCGGGACGACCGGGTCGTGATCCTCGGGGAGGATGTCGGCCGGAACGGCGGTGTGTTTCGGTGTACGGAGGGGCTGATCGACGAGTTCCCGGACCGCGTGTTCGACACGCCCCTGTCCGAGGGCGGGATCATCGGGAGCGCGATCGGGATGGCCCTGTACGGCCTGCGGCCCGTCCCGGAGATCCAGTTCATGGACTTCATCTACCCCGGGTTCGACCAGATCGTGAGCGAGGCCGCGAAGATGCGGTACCGCTCCGGCGGGCAGTACAGCGTCCCGATGACGATCCGCACGCCGTTCGGCGGGGGGATCAAGGGCGGGCACTACCACTCCCAGTCCAGCGAGGCGTACTTCTGCCACACGCCGGGGCTCAAGGTCGTCGTGCCCTCGACGCCGTACGACACGAAGGGCCTCCTGACGAGCGCGATCCGGGACCCGGACCCCGTGATGTTCCTGGAGCCGAAGAAGCTGTACCGCGCGATCAAGGAGGAGGTCCCGGAGGGCGAGGTCACGGTCCCGATCGGCCAGGCGAAGGTCCGCCGCCCGGGGAAGGACCTCTCGATCTTCGCGTGGGGGTACATGGTGAACGTGTCCCTCGATGCGGCGGACCGCGCTGCGAAGGAGAAGAACATCGAGGCGGAGGTCGTCGACCTGCGGACCCTCGTCCCCCTCGACACGCCCGCGATCCTGGACTCCGTGAAGAGGACGGGGCGGGCCGTCATCGTGTACGAGGCGCCCCGCACCGGAGGCTATGGCGGGGAGATCAGCGCGATCATCGCGGAGAAGGCGATCGAGTACCTCCATGGACCGATCGTGCGGGTGACGGGCTTCGATACGCCGTTCCCGTACACCCTCGAGGACGTGTACATGCCGAACCCGGACCGCGTCCTCGCGGGGATGGACAAGGCGATGGCGTTCTAGGCGGACCGTTGGAAACGGTTCCGACCCGCCAAGCATTAAGTACGCCCGTCCAGGTTCCTGAAGAGATGCAGGCCGGTGGAGGGCTTCCCTATCCGCCTCAAGGATATCCTTGGGCCCCGCAGGGCCCCGGGTGGGCGATGCCCGCACCGCCACCGGTGCCGCGGCCCCGCGGTGTCCCCAACCGCATGCTCTTCCTCGTCGGGGCGATCGGCCACTTCTTCTCTGCCGGGATGGCGATTCCGTCCGTGATCTTCTCGCTGGGGCTCGGGTTCGCATTCTTCTTCGGCGGGTTCGGAACGGTCCTGTTCCTGGTCGTCGCGGCGATGGCGTACGCGGGGACGGTGGTCCACCTCGTCGGTTTCTACGGGCTCTGGAGGAACTACGGATCTCAGCTCGCCCTGGGGACGTTCGTGTTCGGCTTCGTCGCGGTGGGCTACTCCGTCGCCGCAACCGTGTTCTTTTTTACAATCGGACTCCCCGGCGGGTTCCCTTCGTTCTTCACCAGCATCGTGTTCCTTCCGGTCCCAATCCTGTTCGGCGTGCTGCTCATCGTTGAAGGTTGTGCGTACATCGTGAACCGAGACTTCCTCCTCTCAGGGACCGCGATCGCGGCGGGCGTGCTGTTCATCATCGCGGGCGGTTTCGTGTGCTCCGTCCTTCTCGATTTCGTCGGCAGCGTCCTCTCGATACCCGCCCTGATCATCGGGGGAATCCTCCTGACGAAGGCCCCGATTCCCGTCGTGTACGCGGTCCCCGGGATGCCCGAGCCCGTGCCGGTCGCGCCCCCGGGGCCACCCGGCGCTCTGTGACCTCCGGCGCACCCTTTTAATCCCGCCCCGCCTTCCGCGGCCCGGGATCCCAGTGGCCCGCGAATTCAAGCTGCCCGACATCGGCGAGGGCGTCTACGAGGGCGAGATCGTGAAGTGGCTCGTGCAGGAGGGCGCCCCGATCAAGGAGAACGACCTGATGGTCGAGGTGATGACGGACAAGGTCACCGTGCAGATCTCCTCGCCCGTCACGGGGAAGGTCCTGAAGCTCCTCGCGAAGGAGGGGGAAACGGTGAAGGTCGGGACCACGATCATCCTCCTCGGAGAGGCGGGGGAATCCGCGCCCGCCACCCCGACACCGGCTCCCGCCGCCCACGCGGCGCCCGCCATGACCCGCCCCGCTCCCGGGCCTGCGCCGGCTCCGACGTCCGGGGGCCCCGCCCTCGCGGCTCCGGCAGTCCGGAAGCTCGCGCGCGAACTTGGCGTGAACCTCGAAGCGGTTCGAGGCACCGGGTCCGGCGGGCGGATCACGGAGGAGGACGTCCGAAACGCCCAGAAGGCGCCGACCCCCGCAACGGCCCCGAGACCTGCGGTGTCCGTGGAGGAGCTCCCGACGAAGCGGGCCCCCTCGGGCCTCGAGGAGCGGATTCCGATCCACGGTCTCCGGAAGCGGATCGCGGAGAAGATGGCGAAGTCTCACGCGACCGTCGCCCCGTTCACGTACGTGGAGGAGGTCGACATGACGCAGCTCGTCCACCTGCGGGACCGGCTCAAGGAGGCCGCGGAGGGGAAGGGGATCAAGCTCACGTACCTCCCGTTCGTCGTGAAGGCCCTCATCGCCGCGCTGAAGGAGCTCCCGACCCTGAACGCGAGCGTGGATGACGAGAAGCAGGAGATCGTCGTGAAGCGGTACTACCACATCGGGATCGCGACCGCGACGGACGAGGGGCTCACGGTCACCGTCGTGCACGATGCGGACAAACGGGACATCTGGAACCTCGCGCGGGAAATCGACCGCCTCGCCGCGGCGGCCCGGGAGAAGAAGCTCACCCTCCAGGAGATCCAGGGGAGCACGTTCACGATCACGTCCCTCGGGAAGGAGGGCGGGATGTTCGCGACCCCGATCATCAACTGGCCCGAGGTCGGGATCATCGGGATCCACAAGATCGAGAAGCGGCCCGTCGTGCGGAACGACCTCGTCGTGATCCGTGAGATGATGTACCTCTCGTGCACGTTCGACCACCGGGTGATTGACGGCCACGTGGGGGCCGCGTTCGTGCAGGCCGTCGTGAAGTACCTCGAGCACCCCGCCCTCCAGTTCGTCGGACTCGAGTAGACTGCCGGGATCCCAGCGATGCCCACGACCCTCGAGTCGAGGAGGGCTACCTGGGGAGCCCCGCCCCCAGAGAGCCGGGCGTTCCGGGGCCGCCCCCCGATTCCATCCTTGACTGCGGAAGGGGCGAATTTATATCGCAGTGGACGTGTTTAGCCGCGGAGAGCCCATGAATCTCTTCCGCCCAGTCTGTGTAGGGTCCTTTGCCATCGCGCTGTTGCTCCTCTCGTCCTTCGCCCTGTCGTCGCCGGCCTCCGGCGTCGCGAATGTCCCCGTCCACGCGGTCGGGGACGGCGTCGGGTTCGGCTTCCACGGGGACCTGGGCAGCCTCTCGCAACCCTATCTGGACCAGCTTCGGCAATTGGACGCATCAGACCCCAACATCACGATTAACGATCTCAGCTTGACCGGTTCCTTCGACCATTGGACCGTCGTCAAGGTCACGGAGGTGTCCGCGGATACCTACGTGATCGCGGAGGAGTTCGCGACCGGCCTCAAGGTCCACTTCACCATTGACGTCACCACCGCCGCAGCTCCCGCCGAAGGTCAGTACACAGGCACGATCGACCCGGTCAGTCGCTTTTGCATGTTCAATCCGATTCCTCAGGTCACGAAGACGGTCTCCGCGCGACTCGACGTGACGTACCTGCAGACCGCCTCGACCACAGGCAAGTGGAACGTCTCCGACTTCGCGTTACGGGAGTCGACGATGGCCCACACGGTAGATCTGCTCGCCACGTTCTCTGGCCGCAACGTTCCCACATTCGATGTCAACCTGACCGCGTGCACCCAGACGGTGACGTACGAGAATCACGACTACACCATCACCGTTGACACGAACAATCAGTACCGCATCGCGTACTCTCCGGCCCTCGACATCTTCGACTTTCCGATGGCGGATGGGGAGAGCTGGTACGTGAACACGACCGCGACCCTCGCGGGAACCGTGTCTGGTTCCATCAACGTGCAGGGTATCGACCCGGCAGACGAGCAGTCGTTTTTCGATCAGTTGAACCTGGTTCTCACCCAGAGCGGCGCCTCGGTGACCGGGCTCGATGGCTTCCCGATCGTCCTCGAGGGAGTCACCTTCACCGTGGGGACCGTTCCGTACCTTAGCAATGGCGTATTGCGCGACGTCCCGATCCCTGTGAACGCGCACCTGCGGGCGAGGGAGATGACGAAGACCCTCGCGGACGGTCAGTTCCACACCGTGTACGAGATCTCGAATGTACCCCCGGGGAATGTCACCCAATTGGCCTACTTCGCATGTTACTACAGCCCCGACCACGGATTCATCGTCGGCTGCGCCCTCTTGGACGGTTCCTCGGGAATCGCCCTGTTCGAGCTGAAGAACGTACCCGTCACCGAGGCCGAGACGGGAGTGGGGACGACGAAGGCGGGATACTCGCTGGGAACCCAAGGCAATCCGCTCGCGGACTTCTTCTTCAAGCCTCCCTTCCTCGGCCTGCTTCTAATCGCGGCGACGGTCATCGTCGTTGCGGCGCTCTTGGTACGGAGGGGGAGGGCGAGGGCGCAGCAGGTGCTCCCGCCCGAGAGCCCGCCGGCGCCTCCCGGGCCGCCCTAGCGCGGCGGTTACGCAAAGAGATATGGGAAGCGCGGGCCTTCCGCCCGCCCGTGGCGCGCCATGCCGAGGTCCTCGTGATCGGCGCGGGGCCCGGCGGATCCCCCGCCGCGATTCGCGGGGCCCAGCTCGGGAAGAAGGTCCTCCTCGTCGAGGGGGATCGCCTCGGCGGGGAGTGCCTGAACGCATCTACCGACTAGCGATGCCTTAGCTCCCGAGTCGCAGGGTCGACGTACCAGAGGTCAGCCCTTCCGTTGTGAACGTCCGCCCAGAAACGGGCGAGGTCGGGGTGCCTTGTCACATTCAGAACCGCCTCTCCATCGCCGTAGCCGGCGTCCGTGCTGTCAGGTATCCACAAAACACTGCTGATGTGGCCGTCACTGACACGGTAGACCACGAGCATCTTGTGTCCGGGCGTTCCAAGCGGCGGTGGGTAGTTGCCATCGTCGGGAATCCCTGGCGGCCTCCCCGCGGGTTGTGCAGGGCCCGTCACCGCGAGGAGGGTCGCCCCTATTACGAGGGCGATGACGATGGCCGCAATACCTGCCGTGCGCTTTGAGATCAGTTTCGCCTTCAACCTCATGCGTTCACCACATAGGCGCTTCTCACAAAGACCAAGAAGCATTGAAACACCGGATCATCGTTGTAAGTGAGGATCGACATGGTCACTCCTCCGCCGACATGCACGGTAAGGGTATCCGCGAAGTTCCAGCTTCCTGCAGTGACCCAATCGTCAGCAGCGCCTCGCCAATTAGCGACTTCCGCGATAATTGCGGCATCGATAATGAAGACATCCCATCGAGCCTTCTGAATTGTATCGCCTCCATCCAAACCGATGCGTACCCGCATGAACCAAGTTACGTCGACCGGCCCGGAGTTGGTGAACGGACTCCAGAGGACGGTTCCAAACGCATTTGCGCAAAGCGAGGTACTGAGGGCCGTCCCAAAGGCAACACTGTGCCCCGTCGCCAGCGGGAGCAAAAATCCCAACAAGAAAATTCCAATCAAAGCCATAAGGAATGATCGCTTAGCCGAACCGGTCTTGCCTGGACGGGGCACATGTCTACAATGTGTCAGCTCTCCAAAAACGTTTTCACATAGGTTAAAGCATTCGTGCCAACCCATGCACGGCTTGCCATGCGACATGTCCACGCTTTGTTCATGACGTGGGCCCTTCTCTTGTAGTCGGGGACGAGGGCTTGAACAATCTCGGGGCTGTCCTAAAAGTTCTCCAAGGCCTCGCGAAGAGTGTCGCCCCGGTAACAATCCGAGATCTCAGCGCACGTTCGGGAGTCTCAAAGAGTACTCTCTACCGCGTCCTTCGTGTGCTTCTCTCGCGCGGGCTAGTGCAGAAGCGCCGAACCAAATTCGGTGGGAGGACGATTATTGTATTGACAGCCAAGGGGGCTGAGGCCGCTCGGTATGCGGACATCCTGAGCCGCTTAGTCGAGGGCGGGCGCACCGTTCGCGGCACCGGGGCGAACACCACTCGATGAGGGCCTCCAATCATTTCGCTCGGGCCGGGGATTGGATTGGGCAGGTCGGGTCTATATCGAGTGTCTCGCGGCAACTCCGAGCGGAATTGCGAGGAAGGCGTATTGTGCAGGAGTGGGCTGGTGCCGAGCTCAATCGTCAATCTGTCGGGGAGTGTCGATTCTCCGTCAGTTTGATCTGCATGTCGCGGTGCCAACCCTTTTCTCCGACCCTGCATTCCGACGCCCGTGGCCCGGACCGTCGACGTCCTCGTGATCGGCGCGGGGCCCGGCGGATACCCCGCGGCGATCCGCGCGGCCCAGCTCGGCAAGAAGGTCCTCCTCGTGGAGCGGGATCGCCTCGGCGGGGAGTGCCTGAACTACGGCTGCATCCCGTCGAAGGCCCTCATCCACACCGCGAACATCGTCTCCACCGCCCGCAAGGCGGAGGAGTACGGCATCGAGATCTCCGACATCCACGTGGACATGAAGAAGCTCCAGGACTGGAAGGGAGGAGTCGTGGAGCGCCTCACGTCCGGCGTCGCACAGCTCTGCAAGGGAAACGGGGTCGAGGTCCTCCATGGAGAGGCGACGTTCACGTCCCCCTTCGAGGTAGGGTTCAAGACCTCCGATGGCGAGGAGGCCATCACCTTCGGGAACGCGATCATCGCGACCGGCGGGCGGCCCACGGACCTCCCCACGTTCCGCTTCGACGGCAAGCGGATCATCAGCACGAAGGAGGCCCTCGAGCTCCTCGAGATCCCGAAGCGGCTCCTCGTGATCGGCGGGGGCGTCTCCGGCCTCGAGCTCGGCACGTTCTACGCGAAGATGGGGAGCCAGGTCACCGTGATCGAGCTGATGGACCAGCTCCTCCCCGGCGTGGACCCGGAGGTCGTGCGGGTCGTCGGCCGCTCCCTGAGGAAGATGGGGGTCGCGTTCCACACGTCCTCCCAGGCGAAGGCGTGGAAGGAGGCGAGCGACGGCCTCCTCGTGGACGCGGAGACCCCGGACGGACCCCTGAAGGTCCCGTGCGACATCGTCCTCGTCACCGTCGGAAGGCGCGCGAACACGGACGGCCTCGCCCCCGAGAAGGCGGGGATTCGGGTGGACGCGAAGGGGCACGTCCTCGTGGACAAGCAGATGCGGACCTCGAACGCGAAGGTGTTCGCGTGCGGGGACGTCGTCGGCCCGCCGTACCTCGCGCACAAGGCCACGAAGGAAGGGATCATCGCGGCGGAGGTGATCGCGGGCCACCCCGAGGAGGCGGACTACCGCTCCCTCCCCGCGGCGATCTTCACGGACCCGGAGATCGCGACCGTCGGCTGGACGGAGGCCGAGGCGAGGGAGAAGGGTCTCGAGCCCGTCGTCGGCAAGGTCCCGTTCGCGGCGATCGGGCGGGCCCTCACCGCGGGGGAGTCGGACGGCTT
>Ga0184623_10000023_pt1 | contig 53164 bp, 57 predicted proteins | sample PLM1_100_b1_FD_133138 | JGI IMG/M metagenome (GOLD analysis project Ga0184623, IMG submission 133138) | Groundwater sediment microbial communities from an aquifer in East River, Colorado, USA - PLM1_100_b1 | ecosystem: Environmental > Terrestrial > Soil > Riparian zone | place: USA: East River... | reverse complement strand
GGCTGGAGGGGGAACTCGACGGCGCCTTGATTGCGCTCGAAGCGGCGGGCGTCGAAACCGACGTCGATCACCAGGCGGGCATCCTTCCTGACGACGTCGATGAGGCGTTCGCCTGGTCCGTTCGAGAAGGCGCCACGAACGTCGTCCGGCACGCTCGTGCTCGGAAGGCGGTCATCCGGACGCTCCGCGACGACGGGGCGGCGTTGTTGGAGATCGTCAACGACGATGCACGGTCGGCGCGCAAGGTCGGCGGGTCGACGCCCGCCGAGACCCGGACCGGAAGCGGGCTGGCTGGTCTCGCCGAGCGAGTGGCCGCGATCGGCGGCCGCGTCGAGGCCGCCCCTCAGCCCGAGGGCGGGTTCCGTCTGGCGGTCATCATCCCCATCTCGGAGAGCCGGACGTGATCCGGGTCATGATCGCCGAAGACCAGGCGATGGTCCGGGCGGCCCTTGCCGCGCTCCTGGGGCTCGAAGGCGATATCGAGGTCGTGGCCGAGGTCGGCCGGGGCGACGAGGTCGTGGAGGCCGCGATGGCCGCCCGGCCGGATGTCGCGCTGCTCGACATCGACATGCCCGGGCTGGACGGTCTCACGGCCGCGGCACAACTGCGTGAGCGCGTACCCGAATGCCGTGTCCTCGTCCTCACGACGTTCGGCCGGCCCGGGTATCTCCGCATGGCCCTGGAGCGCGGCGTTGCTGGATTCCTGCTGAAGGACGCACCGGCTGCGCAGCTCGCCGACGCGATCCGCCGGGCCGTTGCTGGTCTGCGGACCGTGGATCCGGCCCTCGCGGTTGCCGCGCTCAGCGAGGGATCGAACCCGCTGACGGAGCGGGAGCGTGAGGTGCTCGTCGCTTCGACGGAGGAGGCGACCGTCGCCGACATTGCCCGGCGACTCTTCCTTTCGGAGGGAACGATTCGCAATCACCTGTCTGCCGCGATCCAGAAGCTCGGAGCGCACAACCGGGCGGAGGCGGTTCGGATCGCGCAGGAAAAGGGCTGGCTCGAACCCGGGCTCTAGCGCGGGGCCTACTGCCCAACCGTGACGCACGTCACGGCTAGTCGGGGATGGACCACACGGCTCGATCACGACGAGTGCGACTTATCGGGCGCGAGACCACCGGGGATAGTGCTGGGGAGTCAACCACAGCACAAGGGAACCCTCGATGAGTTACGCACCAGTTCCAAACCGGACAGGTTCGTCGATCGTCGCCGGGGCCCGAGCAGGCCTCGTCGGGACGCTCGCGCTCGTCGGCTCGCTGCTGATTGTCGCCTGCGGCCCAGGCGCGACCGCGCCGAATGCAACGCCGTCGCCATCGCCGACACCGGCGAGTGCCGACGCGCTTCAGAGTGACTTCGTCAACGTAGTGAGCCGCGTGAGCCCATCGGTCGTCGTCATCGAAACGGCGAACGGCCTCGGCTCCGGCGTCGTGTTCAACACGAACGGCGACATCCTTACGAACGACCAAATCGTCACCGGCAGCTCCAAGTTCACGGTGACGCTTTCCAACGGCCAGAAGCTCCCCGGGACCCTCATCGGCGAGTACCCGGCGGGCGATCTTGCCGTAATCCACGTGACGGGCACGAACCTCGAGCCGGCGACATTCGGGGACTCCTCGAAGCTGGTCGTCGGGGACATCGTTCTGGCAGTCGGGAACCCGCTCGGGTACCAGGGCAGCGTCACCCAGGGCATCGTCAGCCAGCTCGATCGGTCGGTCCCCGAATCGAAGACTGTCACCCTCCCGAACGTCATCCAGACGAGCGCCGAAATCAACCCGGGCAACAGCGGCGGTGCCTTGGTCGACCTGGCCGGCAACGTCGTCGGCATCCCCACCCTCACCGCCCTCGATCCCCAGCTCGGCGACACCGCGGCGCCCGGGATCGGCTTCGCCATCCCGAGCAACGTCGCGGTCGACGTCGCGGGGCAGCTCATCACGACCGGTCGCGTCACGACCTCGCCGGCGCCAAGCGCGTCGCCGGCAGCATCTTGATCGGCCCTAGCCACAGGAGGTATTGACCATGAATCGACAGACACAGCCGCGAGGCTGGGACCGCCACGAATGGGCCGAAGGAGCCGCCGGCTTCTCGGATCCAGAGCCCGACACCGAGCCACCGATTGCTGCCTGGAACCTGATCCAGTGGGTCGGCGACAAGCCGGGGTTGGTTCGCAAGCCCGCCGAAGTCGACATCGAAACGGATGGGCTGCCGCACGGATTCAACGGCTTCGGAGTAAGCGACAGCGGCGGGCAACGGTGGGCGTCATCGAGTCCGTCTGCACACGAAGCCCGGCGATCCCGGGCGGCATGACCAGGCACCGGCCCGGGGCATTGCCTCTTGCCGGAGCGACAAAGGAGAACTGACAATGCAATACACACAGCTCGGCGAGCGCGGGCCGAAGGTCTCGCGGATCGCCTTTGGCAACTGGTCGGCCGGCGGCGATTGGGGCAGCGTCGACCGCGCCGCGGCCATCGCCGCAACGCGCGAGGCCCTCGACCTGGGGATCACCCTCTTCGACACCGCCCGCGCCTACGGCTTCGGTGCCGCCGAGGAGCTCCTCGGCGAGGCGCTCCGGCCCGAGATCAAATCGGCTCGCGAATCGATCGTCATCGCCACCAAGGGTGGGCTCCGCAATGCCGGCGGCTCGCCCGTCCGCGACAGCAGCCCGGAGGCCCTGCGGCGGGACCTCGAGGCCAGCCTACGCTCCCTCGGGACCGACTACGTGGACCTCTACCAGGTCCATTGGCCAGATCCCGGCGTCCCGATCGCCGAGACGGCGGAGACGCTCGACGGATTCGTCCGGGAAGGCAAGGTCCGATACGTCGGGGTGTCGAACTACGACGCTCGCGAGATGACCGCTTTCCAGCAGATCCGCCCAGTCGACACCCTCCAGCCGCCGTACCACATGTTCCGCCGCGACATCGAAGCATCGATCCTGCCGTTCGCTCAGGAACACGGGATCGGCGTTCTCGTCTACGGACCGTTGGCTCACGGCCTGCTCAGCGGCCGCATGACCGAAGACACCACGTTCGCTCCTGACGACTGGCGCTCGAAGAGCGACATGTTCGTCGGCCAGACGTTCCGCCAGAACCTCTCCGTCATCCGCGATCTCACCCGATTCGCGGCCCGCCGCAATGCGACGGTCGGGCAGCTGGCGATCGCGTGGACGCTGGCCAATCCGGCCGTGGACGTCGCGATCGTGGGGGCCCGGAGCCCGGAGCAGATCCGTCAGACCGCGCCCGCCGCCGACCTCCAGCTGTCGCTCGAGGACGTCGCCCACATCGACCTGAGCCTGTACGACGAAGTCGCCGTGGGCGGGCCGGCACCCGAGGCGATGCCGAGGAGCGAATCCAAATGACAACCGCAACTACCGTTCTTCCAAGGGTCGCCGTCCTCGGCACCGGGAAGATGGGTTCCGCGATCGCCGGACGGCTGGCCGAAGCCGGCTTCGAGATCACCCTCTGGAATCGAACCCGCGCAAGGGCTGAGGCACTCGGCGTCGGCATCGTCGTCGATACCGCGCTGGCGGCCGTTCGCGGTGCCGACGTGGTCATCAGCAGCCTGACCGGCCCCGATGCCGTCCGTTCGACCTACCTCGGGCCCCGATGGAGCGCTCGGCACAGGCGACGGCAGGCTGTTCATCGAGATGAGCACCGCCGGCCCGGATCTCGTGCCGTGGCTTGCCACGGAGGTCGAATCGGCCGGTGGTCGTCTCGTCGACGCCCCGATCGTGGGTGCCCCGCCAGTCCTCCGCGAGGGCAAGGCGGCGATCCTCATCGGCGGCGCTGATCGCGACGTCACTCGGGCGACGTCGGTCCTGGCAGCGTTCGGGACCGTGCGGCATGTCGGGCCGGTGGGAAGTGGTGCGCGCCTCAAGATGGTCGCGAACAGCATGCTGGCCGACGTGATCCTGGCTGCCGCTGAGCTGCAGGTGGCCGGGGAACGGTCCGGCCTCGAGCCCGATGACGTCTTCTGGGTGCTCCAGCGGATGGCGCCGCTGCTCGAGGCCCGACGCCAGGGCTATCTCGAGGACCGGCACGTGCCGACGCTCTTCGCGTTGCGCGACCTGCGGAAGGACCTGGACCTGGCGGCCGGGCTGTTCGGCCGATCGGCGGTCGAGACACCGCTCACCTCCGACGCCCGGGAGCTCGTGGCCGCCGCGGCCGCCGACGACGGCGACCTGGATATCACGGCGGTCATCCGGGCCTACCGGCAGGTCGAACCGGTCCCCCGCCGGGAACCGGCGGCCGGCGCAGTCACGAGCGGGCGATCTTCGTCTCCAGTCCTTCGAGCTTGTCGAGCACCGTGTTGATTGCGGCGTCCTGCAGTCGGAGGTGTGCCTGGATCTGCTCGGCCTCGTGCAGAGTCGCCGAGGCATCTTCATAGGTCATCGCGGCCCGCTTGTTCGAAGCGCGCCCAAGGACGTTCTGGCCAACCATGATCACCGAGAGCATAACCAATTGGATGAACGTCTGGCTGAGCCATTGGACGGAGGTGAGCAGCCCTCCTCCGATCGCCTCCGGGAGGACGACGAGGGCGAGGAGCGCAAAGGCGTAGGCACACCACATAGTGCCGACGATGGTGGTCAGCATTAAGGCGATCCTGCCGTTTACGCCGACGTGCTCGGCCGTGGTGGTGGGTGGTCGGACCTTCTTGCGCTCCGCGATCCGCGGGTGCGGCCTGTGCTCAAAGCTGATGCGCATACGACCTCCGAGCTACGATTCGGATCGACCTCGACCATGATCACGTCGCCAGCCCGACGGTCGCCTACATGGAGACGATGCGCGCCCGAGGCAAAGTCGTCATTACCCTGTGAGCGTCGCTCGGGCGAGGGCACCGGTTTCGGGGCCCGCCTGGTCGACGACGGTGCCATCGGGCGTCCAGATGCCCGATCGGCCGGCGGCCTGGTCGTAGCCGCCGCCCGTTGAGCCGGCAAAGCTCGCCATCGCAACCCAGACGTGGCGATCGGTGGCGACGCGGCGGGCGCGCTCGTCCGGGATGGCTGAATCCTCCGCCGACTCCAGGACCCCAGCCACATAGGCGTCGATCCCAAGCGCGGCCGTAGCGGCGGCGTGGGCGGGGATGCCGGTGTCCTTGCAGATCGCAAGTCCCAGCCGCCAGCCGTCGACCTCGAGCACGGCGGGCGAGCTTCCCGGGCTGAACCGGTCGGGCTCCGCGCCGCCCAGCCACGTCTTCCGGTAGGCCATGGTCGCCCTGGTCCCGTCGACGGCCAGCATCCCGATGTGCACCCTGCCGGCCTCGCCGTCCACCGGGGCACCAACCAGCGCGACGGACCCAGTCTCGGCGCAGGCCTCGATGATGGGCGCAAGCCTCGGGTCCTCGACGGCGATCGCCGGGGCATCCAGCTCGTACCCAGTCAGAGAGAGTTCGGGAAAGACCACGACCCGTGCGCCGGCCGAGCGAATCGTCGCCGCGTGGGTCAGCGCGTTCGCGGCTACGTCGTTCGCCATGCACAACGGCTGAGCAACCGCGATGACCAGCGGCCCTTCAGTCATCGATCTGGATGGTCAGCTCCGGGCCCGTCGATCAGCCGGATCGCAGCATCCCGCGCCGCGAGGGCCGGGGCGACCGCGTGCTGGGCGACGCACGACGCGATGCCGCCGGCCAGCAGGACGCTAAGCTCGGCCGCCCGCTCCGCGGCGTCGTCGCGACCGGCGCGAACAAGCGCATCGCGCAGGTAGGTATCGATTTCGTCGAGGTAGTCGCGGATGATTTGTCGAGCGGGATGGACCGAGCCGGTGATCTCCACGGCAGCATTGAGGAAGGCGCACCCGCGAAAGCCGTCCTCCTCGATCCACCGCGCCACGCCTTCGAAGATCAGCTGGAGGACAACCTCGGGTCGCGGGGAAGAGGCTTCGGCCTGGTCGCGAACCTGGTAGAACCACCTGGGTCGGTCGTCACGGAGCCACGCGACGACGAGGTCGTCTTTCGACGGGAAATGGCGGTAGAAGGTCGCCTTGGCGACGTCGGCCGCCTCGATCAGCGTATCTACGCCGGTCGCCCTAATGCCGACGTTGTGGAAGTAGTCGTGCGCGGCGGCGAGGATGCGGTCGCGAGCCGACGGACGTGTCATCGATCGCCTCGGGCGGAGTGTGCCGCCGCTCAGGGCAACTGCATGAGTGTCAATGACGCCGGCAACTACCGCGGCAGAGTGATGGTCGAGGTCGTATGCGCACACGAAGACGTCCCGGCGCGAGCGGAGTAGATCGCCGGCTTGAGACTCGTAGAGAACGAGCTCGGACGCAGAGGGGGATCCCTCCTTAGCCCATTCCATGGTAGCGATCAAGCGAGTCCGCTCGTAACCGAGCGCATGCGATGCGTCGAGGTTGTGGCGGAGATACGCGAGCATCGCCACACGCGAGAACGCTCCGTCCCGCATGTACGCGTCGCTCCACTCCCGTATTTCGAGTTGACTGGTGGCCTCCCGAGCTGGCAGGTCGACACCGAGTCCGCGGAGCCGGCGACCATGGGCCACCCGGTCTTCCACCACGTGGAGTTCACGATCGCCCTCTTCCAGCCCCTGGACGATGAACGACTCGAGCTGGGCGAACAGGTCGTCGGTCCCGCGGTGGAGGAGGCAGATGTGCCGGTCGGAAATTTCCTCGCCCGCCAGGTTGACCGGAGGAGTGCGGGGCATCTCGTGCCTCTCGATTTCCGGCGACTGTCGGCCCCGTGATCGGACTCGCCTTCTCCGCGGCATAGGCACGAGCCTGTCTCGTCAAGACCGACCTGTCTACCTTCAACTATAGTTATGTCGTCAAGGAGTCCCCTCGGCAGAGCGGAGTGTACGCGGTGACGGCACGGAAGCCCGAGCGCGAACGGGCAGAAATTGATTACAGGCGTCTCGCTGAACGCGCCCCGGCCATTCTCTATCGCTACCGGTTCCTACCGAACCCGGAGATGGAGTACATCAACCCGGCCGTGACGGAGACGCTCGGCTATTCACCCGACGACTTCTACGCGGAGCCCGACCTCGTTCGGACGATGTTCGGCCATGGCTCGTCGCCCTCCAAGGAGCCTGGTCGGGGCATGCCGGGGTCGCCGATCATCCGACGCTGGCGGCGGCGCGATGGGACCTACGCTGGGCGACCGACGACGAAGGGCGCCTCACCGATGTCGATGGGACCGGCCTGCGTTCCCTGCCCGTCAACTCCGATGACGCCCTCGGCCTGACGCCGGCGGAACTCCACCCGGACGCAGCTCGCTATCGGCGGCACTTCGTCCTCGCGCTGCGCGGCCGGCCGCAATCGGTCGAGGTCCGGCTGGGCGATCACACGTTCATGACCTGGCTCGGGCCGCGCGTCGATCCGCACGGAACGATCGTCGGCGTCTACGGTGTCTCGACCGACGTCAGTCACGAACGCCGACTCGAGCGCGCCCTCGCCAGCGAAGGCCGGGAGCGGGCAGCCGTCGTCGCCGCGCTCGGCGGCCTCGATCCGTCCGACGGCCTCGACGAGCTCACAGCGGAGATCGCGGCCGAGGTGACCACGCTCGAGGGAATCGATCACGCCGGGATCATCGCCTTCGGACCTGGCGTCCTTACCTACTTCATGGCGCTCGCCGGCCCGGAGCTGCCGCTCGAGACCGGACGGGCCCTCCCGCCTGCCAGGAGCATCTACCTCCGCGAACACGCCGAGAAGGGCCCGTGGGTCGAACGATGGGTCCCTCGCGACGTCGATGGCCGTTACGGCCTGGCGCTGGAAGCGGCCGGGTTACGGGCGGCCGCTTACGTGCCGCTCCGCAGCGGCGCCACGCTGCTCGGACTGCTTGCTGTCGGGAGCCGCCACCAGCATGGGGCCGAACTACTCGGGCAATGGATGTCCGCACTCTCCGAGTTCGGCGCCCTCACCGTCGCCCTGATCGGCCCGGCCCTCGCGACGCGTCAACTGGCCGATGATGTCCGCCAGGAGCTGCTGGCAATCATGCAGGGGAAGTCCTTCTCATCGGTCTTCCAGCCGATCGTCGGCCTTGCCGATCGGTCGCCGTTCGCGTTCGAGGCGCTCACGAGGTTCCACGATGGCAGTCCGCCCGACCGCCGGCTGGTCGAGGCCGAGGCGGTCGGGATGGGCCTCCGGTTGGAAACGGCCACCCTCACGCAGGCTCTCAAGTCGTTGCGCCTCCTGCCGACCGGAACAGCGCTCGCGCTCAACGTCTCACCGGCCATGATCCTCGAGGGCCGAATCCTGAAGCGCCTGCTTGGCCCGATTCGGCAGGCCATCACCCTCGAGGTGACCGAACACCGCCAGGTACAGGACTACGAGGCCGTCCGCCAGGCGTTGCGGGACCTTCCGGCCACCGTGGGCCTCGCGATCGATGATGCCGGAGCGGGATTCGCGAGCCTCCGGCGCGTCATCGAGCTGCACCCGGACTACGTGAAGCTCGATCGCGGACTCGTCGCCGGCCTGGATGGAGACCTCGCCCGCCGGGCAGTCGTCGCCGGGATGGTCCAGTTCGCACAGAATGCCGGCTGTGCCCTGATTGCCGAAGGCGTCGAGACGGAGGCGGAACACGAGACGCTCCAGCAGCTCGGCGTCGAGTACGGGCAGGGCTACCTGTACGGTCGGCCATCGACGTTCGCCCAGCCGTCCGCCCCGAAGAGGCGCCCCTCCGCCGCGCCCTAATCTCCCTCTCATCTGGCAGGGTCTAGGGTGCGCGGACTGGGAGCGCGAGGGAGTGGGATCGTTGAGGGTCCTGATTGTCGAAGACGAGGTGAAGATGGCCGGCCTCCTCAAGCGAGGGCTTGAGGAGGAGGGCTACGCGGTGGACCTCGCACGAACCGGATCAGACGCCGTGTGGGCCGGAAGCGAGACGCCATATGACGCGATTGTTCTCGACGTCATGCTGCCCGATCTGAACGGGTTCGAGGTGTGTCGCGAGCTCCGGGCGGGCGGTCATTGGGCGCCCGTCCTCATGCTCACAGCACGCCATGCGATTGCCGACCGGGTAGCCGGACTCGATGCCGGCGCCGATGACTACCTGACGAAGCCATTCTCGTTCGGTGAGCTCTTTGCCCGCCTGCGAGCGCTGGTCCGGCGAGGCGCGGGCGAGCGTCCGGCGGTCCTTCGGACGGGTGACCTCACACTCGATCCGGCCTCCCGGAAGGTGACTCGGGGCGACGCCCTGGTGGAGCTGACGGCGAAGGAGTTCGCCCTGCTCGAGTATTTCATGCGCCGCCCCGGTGAGGTCCTGACTCGCTCCCGGATCCTCGAGCACGTTTGGGACTTCGGCTATGACGGCGATTCCAATGTCGTCGATGTCTACGTCCGCTACCTCCGCGAAAAGATCGACCGGCCGTTCAGGGCTGACTCCATCGAGACGATCCGGGGAAGTGGCTATCGCCTTCGGGAGGTTCCGGATGGCCCTGCCGATCCGCGCTAGGCTCGCCCTCGTCTGCGGGGCCCTGGTGGGTGGGCTCGTCTTCGGTCTGGCGGCAATCGTCTATCTGCGACTTGAGGCGGACCTCCGGGCCGCAGCCGACGACGTGCTCCTGGCGCGCTCAGAGGCCCTCGCCGAGGAGCCGTGGGATGGGTCGGTCCTCGTCGTAGGCCCGTCCGATGCCGGTGACGTGTTCGCCCAGGTCCTGACACGCGACGGAACGATCGTTGCGACCACGCCGGGCCTGGCCGTCGGCCCAGTTGTCGCGGCGGAAGAGCTCCAAGCACTCAACCAGCCGCGCTATCGCGACGCCGTCGTGACGACGGCCGATGAACCGGTGGTGGCCCGAATCCTGGAGCTGCCCGCAGCCGACGGTCGCGTCGTCGTCGTCGGGGTCGCGTTCGACGATCAGCGTGAGGCCCTGAATCGCCTCCTGATCCTGTTCGGCCTTGCCGGGCCGGCCGTGGTCGTGTTGGCTGGCGCGGTGGGCTGGCTGGTCGCGGGCGCCGCCCTCCGGCCCGTGGAGCGCATGCGCGTCGAATCGGAGGCGATCTCCGGCTCCGAGCCTGGCCGGCGCCTGCCCGTCCCAGCTCGCCGTGACGAGGTGGCGGCGCTTGGTGGCAGCCTGAATCGGATGCTCGGCCGTCTTGAGGCGGCAGTCGAGCGCGAGCGCCGGTTCGTGGCCGACGCGAGCCACGAGCTTCGGACGCCGCTCGCCAACCTCAAGGCAGAGTTGGACCTAGCCCTGCGCCGTGCGCGGTCCCCGTCGGAGCTAATCGACGCCCTGCGGAGCGCGAGCGAGGAGACCGACCGCCTGAGCCACCTGGCCGATGACTTGCTCCTGCTGGCCAGCGCCGACGGCGGTCGCCTCCCGATGCGGCGCGAGGATGTCGATGTCGCCGGCCTCGTTCGGGAGACGGTCGAGAGCTCATCGGGCAGGGCGTCCTCGCTCGGGGTCACACTGATGGCCTCGGGCGAAGACGGCGTCCGGGCTCGGCTCGACGCAGACCGTGTTCGACAGGCAGTCGCGAATCTCATCGACAACGCCCTGCGCCAAACACCAAAAGGTGGACGGGTGACCGTCGATGTATCCAGCACGGCCGCGACCCTCTCGATCGTCGTGGCGGACACGGGCGAAGGCTTCCCCGTCTCGTTCCTCCCTCACGCGTTCGAAGCGTTCGCCCGAGCCGATGCGTCACGGACGCGACCGACGGGCGGCGCCGGACTCGGCCTGGCCATCGTCTGGGCAGTCGCCGAGTCTCATGGTGGGACGGTGGAAGCGCGCAACCGGGACGAGGGCGGCGCGATCGTGGTGATGCGCATCCCCAACTAGAGCCGGCCTCTCATCCCGGGCTCACCGTCCTCTCACCGGCCATTTGGCATGCTCGACCCCCGTTCAGGCGGACATCCGGAGGCCATGCCGTGAGCCATCAGCTTTGCTCCACCAGCACATCCATGAGGCATCGGCCCGCGATCCGGTGGTCATTGATTGCCCTTGTCGCGACTCTTGGCCTGCTGTCGGGGCCACCCGTATTCGCCGTCAACGGCGGCGCCTGTGCGGCCGACTACGATCCCGTCACTGTCCCAACGGACTTCACGGACGCCCGCGGCCGACCGAACGCGATCGACAACGCCTACCACCCGCTTCGGCCTGGCACGACTTTCGTCTACGAGGGAACGGTCGACGGTGAGGCCCAACGTGATGTGCTAACGGTCACCCGCGAGCGGAAGACGATCATCGGCGTTTCGACAGTCGTCGTCCGCGACACCGTGTTCATTGCCGGGATCGTTGCCGAGGACACCTTCGACTGGTTCGCTCAGGACAACGAGGGCAACGTCTGGTACTTCGGGGAGGACACAAAGGAATACGACGCCCAGGGCAACGTCATCAGCACCGCTGGGTCCTGGGAGGCGGGCGTCGCCGATGCCAAGCCGGGGATCATCATGCAGGCGCAGCCAAGCGGCGGTGACACGTACCGGCAGGAGTTCGCGGCCGGCGAAGCCGAGGACATGGCGACGGTGCTGAGCCGGACGAAGCACGTGTCGGTGCCGTACGGCTCCTTCGACAACGTCGTCGAGACGAAGGAATTCTCTTGCCTCGAGCCGGGGCTCGCTCACAAGTATTACGCGCCGGGCGTCGGGGCGATTCTGACCGACGCCGGGAGCGGCGGGGACGAGGTGCTCGAGCTCGAGAGCGTCTCGAGGGGCGGCTAGGGACGTCACGAGCGTCAACCGGAGGTCGACATGAGTGAGCACGGCGCGGCACGGCGTCACCCGGCCGAAGGACGTTCCCGGGCGACAACCGCCATCGCAGCGGTCGTCGCGATCGGGCTTCTGGCGGCCGCATGCGGCGACAGTGTGTCCCCCAGTCAGCGCGCGGCGTCAGCCAGTCCCAACGCGCCGTCCAACGCTCCCGCGAGCGGGCTCGCCGGCGGCTCCCCAGTAACGCCGAGCACCCACCTTGTTCGCATGATCGAGCAGCCGCCGGCCCCGACCGATGTGGCTGTCGCGCCCGAGAGCGAACGGATAGACCTCGCCATGCCGACGTTCTCCGACCCAACCAACATCACCAACCCCCTGTTCCCTGTCTCCCGGCAGGAGTCGGTGCTCATGTTCGGCTTGGTAGACGACCTGCCATTCCGGACGGAGGTCACCTTGTTGCCGTTCACCCGGATCGTCGAATGGGAGGGGCAGCAGGTCGAGACGCTCGTCTCGCAGTACTTCGCCTATCTCGACGGCCGAATCCAGGAGGTCGCCTACGATCTCTACGCCCAGGCCGACGATGGATCCGTCTGGTATTTCGGCGAGGATGTGTCCGACTTCAAGGACGGTGCGATCATCTCGAAGGAAGGGACCTGGCTCACCGGCAAGGACGCCCCCGCGGCAATGATCATGCCGGCGACGCCGAAGGTGGACGACGTCTACCGCACGGAGAACGCCCCGGGCTTCGTCTTCGAGGAGGTCACCGTCAAGTCCATCAATGAGACCCTCGATGGTCCTCTCGGGGCGGTGCCAGGCGGGCTCCTGATCGGCGAGCTCCACATGGACGGGACGACCGAGGACAAGACCTTCGGTCCGGGGTACGGCGAGTTCCTCACCTCCGGCGGTGGGGACGTCGAGGCGCTAGCCCTCGCGGTGCCCGCCGACGCGGCCAGCGGTGAGACTCCGGCGGAGCTCACCACCCTCGAGGTAGGCGCGAAGGCCATCTTCGAGGCGGCCGGCTCGAAGGACTGGACCACGGCCTCGGCCGAGGTCGGGAAGATGACGATCGCGTGGAAGAGCTACCGGGCCGGAGACGTTCCGAAGCTGGCCGAACCTGCGATGACCGCGGCGCTAGATGGACTCGCCGCAGCCGTCAACGGCCGCGACGTGGCGGCTTCGCGCGCGGCGGCGATTGACGTGGCTCGCTCCGCTCTCGATCTCCAACTCCGTTACCGGCCGGCGACCGAGATCGATCTCGCCCGGATGGACCTATGGGCGGCTCAGATCCTGGTCGACACCGCGGCGGACGACGCCGCCGCCGCCAACGGCGACATCTTCACGCTCACCTACATCCGGGATCGGATCCTGGGATCGGTGAGTGGATCCGACCGGAACCGCATCGACACGAAGATCCGGGAGCTCCAGGTCGCGGCGATCGACGGTGATCTCGCGGCGGAGGCCGACGCCGCGGCCCAGCTCCGTGAGATCGTCGCCGGACTCCAGCCCTGATCCATCTCCCATGACCAATGGTTCCTCGTTTCGGTACGTACGGCCGAGGTCGGGCGGGAACCTCTCGGGCACCGAACCGCTCATCTCTAGTGAACGGCACCCGCAATGGGTCCGCCACAGAGGTGCACGAACTCATGACCAGGATCAACCGACTCGGACGCAGCCTCGCTGTCGCGATCGTCGCGCTCCTGTTGATCGTCGGCGTCGCGTTCGCACGCGGCATCGCCCTCCAATCCACCCCGGCCGGCACGACGATCGAACCAGCTGCGGGCGCGGACGAAGCGCGGCAGGGCGAGGACGAGGAGCAGGTCGAGGTCGACGAGCCGGCCGCGGGTGCTGATGACGGCCACGAAGCGGAAATCGAGGATCCGGCCGAGGATGCGGACGATGGCAACCAGGGCAACGTCGAGGATCCGGCCGAGGATGCGGACGATGGCAACCAGGGCAACGTCGAGGACGAGGCCGAGGATGCCGATGACGGCGACGCCGACGACGCCGACGACGCCGACGACCAGGCCGAGGATGCGGACGATGGCGACGAGGACGACGTCGAGGACGAGGCCGAGGATGCCGATGACGGCGACGCCGACGACGCCGACGACGGCGACCAGGACGACGTCGAGGACGAGGCCGATGACGGCGACGCCGACGACGCCGACGACGGCGAGCAGGACGACTAGGCCGAGCTGAACGGGGGACGAATGGCCGCCAGCCCTGGCCTACCCTGGGGGGTGACTCCCCTGGGTAGGCTTGGGAACATGGCCGAGGTAGCCGGAGTTCGCCCCAGAGGCCGCGCGACACAGATCGTGATCGAGCACACGCACGTGGACCGCCAGCTTGTCGACGCCGTCATTGCCGGCGATCACGAGGCGTTCCGGGCGCTCGTTGACCGCGAATCCCAATCCGTGATCGCCATCTGTCACCGGATCATGGGCGATCCCGTCGAGGCCCAGGACGTTGCGCAGGATGCCTTCCTCCAGGCGTATCGAGCGCTTGGCACGTTCAGGGGCGACGGGCCGTTCGGGGCGTGGCTCCGACGGATCGCGATTCGCGCGGCTGCGGCGCGGCTCTCCGCTCGGCGCGAGGTGATCCGGCTGGACGCCGAGGCGCTGGACCCGCGCGCCGCGGTGCTCGAGTCCGGGGACGACCCGGAGGCGACGGCAATGGACGTCGAACAGCGCGCGATCGTTCTCGACGCCGTGGAGACCCTCCCGGCAGCCCAGCGCGACGTGATCCTGCTCCGGTTCTATGGCGACCTTTCCCTCCACGAGATCGCCGAGGTCACGAGCCACCCCGTCGGGACTGTGAAATCCCGCCTTCATCGCGGCATGGCCGCCCTGCGCGAACAGCTCGAACCGAGGTCCACGCCATGAGCCGCCGTCCCGAGGTCCTCGACGGGACACCGCTCGCCCCCGACGCGTTCGCCGAGCGCGTGATGGCCGCAGTCCGTCGGGAGTCGCCGCCAACACCGACTCGAGCATTCGTCGCCGCCCTGCGCGCCCACTCAGCGCGCGACGCCGGCTCAGCGCTCTGGGCGGCCTGGCATCTCGGGACCGTCCGCGGATGGAGCATTGCGCCGCGCGTCCGGGCGCGGTCGATCGCCCTCGTCCTCGCCGTGGCGTGTGCTCTCGGGACCGGCTCGCTCGCGACTGCCACGGCAGTTCGTGTGGCCGCTGAGCCGGTCGTCCAGCTCTTCCACTCAGGTGTCGACGAGCAAGGCCCGGCCGAGAACCGTCCGGCGGGCGTCGATGAGCAAGGCCCGACCGAGCACCAGCCGGCGGGCGCTGGCACGCAGCGGGACAGCGACGTCGACAAGGGCCAAACCGACAGGGACGCACCCAGCGGCAGTGCGACGGGCTCGGATAAGCCGACGGGCGGCGACGCGGACAACGACGAGTCAGGCACGGACGAGGCGGGCGACGAGGACGCCGACACAAACGAGCCCCGCACGGACGAGGCGAACGACGAAGACGCGGACAGCGACGAGACCGATGCCGATGACGGGACCGGCGAGACAGCGGACGACGAGTCCGACGCGGACGAGCCGGATGGGTCCGACGACGCCGACGACGACCAGAACACTTCCGCCAGCGACGAGCTTGATGCCGACCAGCCCGACAGCGATGACACGGATGGCGGTGACGAGGCCGACGACGGCGAAGGCGGCGAGTCGAGTCCCTGAGCCACCGCTCGATCAGTCTCCATCGCTGACCGCCGACGTCCGCGGAACCAGGACCGTGCCATGATCGTCGCTGCGCCATGAAACGCTTGCATCCCCTCTTCGCGTTCACCGCCGTCGTCATCATCGTCGTCGGCTGTGCCGGCGGCGCCGCATCGACCCAACCGCAGGGCCCGAGCCCGAGCACCTCCCCGGTCACCATCACCACACCCGAAGAGGCCGCTGCGCGCGTTGCACAGGTGGTCCCGAGCTTCGCGGGCATCGGGCCCAAGGACCCGAACATCATCGGTGGCTGCTGCTTCTGGGAGGCGATCGAGACGGCGAACGGCTTCGAGGTCACCTTCGAGGTCGGCTGGGGCGACTGTCAGGCCGGCTGCATTGATCGCCATCGCTGGACGTACAGCGTCTCTCGCGACGGGGCCGTTAGCGTGTTCTCCCAGACCGGACCGCCCGTTCCGTCCGGTGTCCCTGGTTCCGGGGGTGGCAGCACCGGCGGGATCCTTCCGGGAGGCACCGGCATCCAGGGCCGGGTGCTTGCTGGCCCTACCTGCCCGGTAGTCACGCTCAACGATCCGTCCTGTAACGATCGCCCAGTGGCCGGCGCAACGATCCTCGTCCTCGACGCCCGCGGGACAGAGGTCGCGCGGGTGGTGACCGACGCCGGCGGCAACTACGCCGTCGCCCTCCCGTCGGGCCCGTACACGATCGAGCCGCAGCCGGTCGAGGGTTTCATGCACGTGGCCGAGTCGATCGCGGTCACCGTCGGCGACGGCGTTGCCAGCGTCGACATCGCGTTCGACACCGGCATCCGCTGACAAGAGAATGAGCCGCGTCCCAGGTGGGACGCGGCTCAATGAGTTCGGCTGAGCCCAACGGACGGTCGGCGCCTGAATGGCTGCCGCGCGGGACCCAACGAGGGTGATGGGCGATGTGTGACGATCCGAGTCCGGTCAGTCGATGAGGTGGAGGACGTTGACGCCGGTCAGGAGCTCTGCGTCGCCGCCGGTCGGCGAGACCACGAGCTGGGCCGCGTTGACGGGTGAGACGAAGTAGCCGCGGATGACCTTCTCGCTGCTGCCCTCGACGGACAAGAGCTTGAAGTAGGCCCACCCGACCATTTCGCCGGTGTCGTCCACGATCGGCACTGGGAAGACACCACCGGTCTGCGCCTCGAGGCCGGTGAACAGCGTCGTGTGGGAGCCGGCGTTGAGCGGCCCGATGTCGTCGTTCAGGTAGATCGTTGTCGAGTCCCCGCCCTGATCGATCAGCTCGCGAACGCCGTCGGAGTCGCCGTTGCACGAATTGCCGCTGGCGGTGCAGAAGACCGTCCAGTTGAACTGGGTGGCATCCTGCGGCACGTCCTCGTTGCCAGTCCCTGGCATCTGGTAGACCTCAGGGGTGCAGGGTCCGGCCGTCTCGTCGCAGATCGCGCCCGGGAATGCTTCGGCGTTGAAGAGCAGCGGCATCGCGCCGATGGCGCCGTTCGGCATGCTGCTTGTCTCGGCAGCCGCGGTCACGGTCACGTCCCAGGTGGGCATCCCGACGAGCGATGCGAAGTTGTTGCGATGCGCGTCGGTCAGATTGGCCCGGACCGTCGCTCCGGACGACCAGCCGGTGACGAGAATCTCGACGGTCGCGTCGTCGAAGCCGTCGACGTAGCCGTTGGCCGCGGCGATCGCGTGGCCCGCCGCGTCGGCCGCGGCAGACTTCGTGGCGACATCGCCCTGGGTGTTCAGGTAGGCGGTCGCGCCCGCCATCGAGGCGAGGTCCGCGACGGCCTGCTCCGCGCGCCGCTGAGCGTAGGCGGCACCCCCGTCGAGGACGAGGCCCATCATCCCGACGATCACGAGGATCGCCAGCGTGAACATGATCAGGATCTGGCCGCGCTCGCCGCGGTGCTCGTGGTCAGGGCGACGCATGGCGCGGGACTCCTTGTTCATGGGACCTGCATCCGGCTGGTCGACTCGAACGTATGCGAGCCGAAGGCACTGACTAGGGGGGTGATCGGCGCGAACTGCGCCGTGACGTGGACCTTGATGAAGTGGATCTTCGGCAGGCACTGGACGACAGGCTGGTCGAACTCGTCGACGCAGGTGATGTCCGTGGCCGGATTGATGACCAGTCCCGGGATGAGGTTCCGCTGGGTTGCGATGACCGCCGTAGTGTCGGAGCTGAAGCCGAGGCCGGAGCCGTCGTCGCGGTGGACGATCGTGACGCGAGTGATCTCGCGGGCGGCTTCCGACGTCCCGTTCATCATGTAGATGCCGCGCCCTAGATCGAAGATTGCCATCAGGAGGATGAGGAATGGGATGACGGCCAGGGAGAATTCGACGAGGGCCTGGCCGCGCTGCGCGCGACGGGCGAGTCGGATCATTGGTCGCAGCAGGGTCTGCACGGCGCTCCTCATCAGTTCGGCCGGTAGTGGAGCGTGAACAGATCGTTCAGCGCCACGCACTGGGTGTGGTCAGGGTTCTGGGCCTGGATCTTGTTCTTCTGCCCTGTGGTCAGGTCGCCGAAGATGTCGACGTTGTTGAAGCCTGCGGCGCCGAGGTTGGCGTCGGCGGCTGCCGGGGCTTGGCCGATGACGTTCGGCGGGTAGGCGCAGGCGGGTGTCGGGGCCGGCGTGATCGTGGCCCCCGGCGTCGGGGTGGCGCCGCTTCCGACCGTGATGTAGTCGGTCTTGGTCTCGTTGTCGACGCCGGCCTGGTTCACGACTGTCAGGCTCACCGTGTACGTCCCTGCCGTGTTGTAGACGTGCGACGGATTCGGGTCGGTTGAGTCGACGAGGCCGTCGTCGTCGAAGTCCCACATGAAGCCAGTCGGGCTGCCGGTGGAAGCGTCGGAGTTGAAGTCGACCGTGCCGCCGACCGCGATCGTCGTCGGGCTTCCCGTGAAAGCCGCGACGGGTCCGGGCGGCGGGGTGGCCGTGTTCGGATCCGGCAGATACTCGATCTGGGCGACGGCGCTGGAGGTGAGATCGAGGTCCTGGCCGCCAAAGACGACAGACAGAAGCGGTGTGATCAGGCGGAACTTGCCGCGGACCTCGACGGTCACCAGGCTACCCGGGGCATCCGAGCATCCGGGAACGCTGCAGGTCATGTCGATGTCGGTCGGGGCGATGGCGATCATCGACCCGCTCGTCTCGTTCTGAATCCGGCAGACGACCCGGTTCGTGGCCTGGTCGCAGGGCTGGTTCTCGACGTAGAGGGCCGGCGTGATCGCCGCCTGGAACGCACCCTCGCGAGCGGCGTTGTTCAGCGTGATATTGGCGTAGAAGACACGGCCCAGGTCGAGGGCCGCGGCAAAGAACAGCAGGAAGACGGGCAGGACGAGCGCGAACTCGACCACGCTCTGACCGAGCGTTCGGTTGCGATGGTGTGCCCGGAGGCGCGCCGCGAGACGGTACATGAATGACCCCATGGAGGGAGGAGACGGTCCAGGCATCGTCGCCGTGGCACCTTTCACCATCCCTTGAATCGGTGCGCGGCTGCATAGCCCGAAGGGGGTCGCAGCGACCCGTCGATCGTCCGGTCCGGGTCCTGCCTCCCGACCCCGTTTCGGGGTGGCGACGGCCCAAAGAAAGGAGCCGCGTCCCTTGTGGAACGCGGCTCCTTGACCCCCCGAAACCGCTAAGCCTGCCTGCTGCTGCGCATCACGCCCCCAGGCTGTTCTGCGCTCCCTCTGTGCGAGGCGGACCGGGTCTATCAGTGGATCAATTGGACCCCGACGGGCTCCGATTTACTTGATGAGCTGGATCGCCAACGGCGTGAATGACGAAGCAGGGGTTAGTCCTCCGACGGTCCCCTCGCTGGCGACCACCGGTCCGTTGAAGTAGCCGATCAGACAATTCTTGATGTTGGCTCCCGCAACCGAGGCGAGAGACGGGTCGTTGCAAGCGGCCTCGTTGTTCTGCTGGATGAACGCGTTCTCGAGGTGGAAGTCGCCGAACGTCACGAGGTAGTACCACTGATTCGAGCCCGTCCCGCCCACGTTTGCGGGCGGGCAATCGCTGAGTTGGGTCTTGTCGCCGCCCGGAGCTGCGTCGCACGTACCGATCAGGGACTCGTCGGCGGGCGTAAGGGGATCGTCGGCTTCGACGTGGAAGATCGGGAACAGGATGTCCTCGCCTTCCCACGTGTCCATCGCGCTGTCCGCCGAGGCGATCGAGCCGGTCTGGGCGATCTCATACCACTTCGGCGTCGTAACCGGGGGGCCATTCGGGCGCTCGATCGCCTCCTGTAGTTCGGACGCGCCACCGCCGGGCGGGTTCCAGTCGATCCAACCGACATTACCCGGACCATTGGAGCACAGCGGCATCGCGATCCTGTTGTTCGGGCCGTAAGGCCATTCACCGTCAGGTGCATTGCCATATGGGTGGACCAGCTTTGCCGGCCCGCCACCGCTCTCGCAGCTGGTAACAAGGATCGGGAAGGTGATCGGGAGCAGCCCACCGGCGCTCGTGGTCTCAACGTAGCCCGTCACTGCGGTCGCCGTCGCCGAGGCCGTGAAGCTACCCAGACCCACGAGCCCGGACACGAACGTCGAGAATACGCGGTCGCCGCCCGCCTGAACGCCCTGCGTGTTTGCGGGGATCGAACCAGTGCCGACAGGGCCCAGGACGACGCCGACGCGATCCGTGTAGACCGGCGCCACGACGTTGGTCAAGCCGTTCGCCGTGGCTGTCGCGTTGACGGCGTCGAGGACCCGGGTATCCCATAGCGCATCCGACCCCGGAAGGCCGACGAGACGGCGGGCCAGCTCGACCGCTCCTGCCTCGGCGGCGGCGTCGGCGCCGTTCTGTGTGCGCCGCTGCTGAGCGAAGGCGTTGCCGCCATCGATGATCAGCCCGACCATCGCCATCAAGGCGGTGACAGACAGGGCGAAGACCACGAGGGTCTGTCCCCTGGGCTGCTCGTGGTGCATGCGCATGGGCTTCATGTGCGTCCTCATGGCTTGTAGAACTCGATCGGCATCTCGGTGACCGCGCTGACATCGATCGGCCCGATGAACGAGCCGATGATTGGCGTGAGCGGCTCGAATTCGTAGTGGACCTCGACCCTCACGGTGCATCCAACGCCGGGATCGGCGCACATGCCGACGCCACTTGTATCCGGGAAGGTCACCTCGACATCGGCCGAGTCGGCCGGATCGAGACCCAGCGCGGTAGCCTGGGCGGCCGCGGCCTGGGCGGCGACGTACGAGCCACCCAACACGCTCTGGTCAACGATTGCGGTCCGGGCTCCCTCTCGGGCCGCATTCGATACCGCGTTGAAGGCGTAAATTGCCCGCCCGAAGTCGAAGACCCCCATGAGGATCAGGAGCAGGACTGGCAGGATGAGGGCGAACTCGACGAGCGACTGGCCACGGTGTTTTCGCCCGAGGGCTCGTGTCACCTCGACACCATGATGTAGTTGTTGCGAGTCCGCGAGTCAGAGACGGGTCCCGCAACGGTGACCGTCAACTTGACCGTGAATCTCTGCTGGCTACCGGGACTCGTCTTCGTGTACACGTGAGGCGGCGGGTTCTGATCGGTTGACGTCTGGCCGTCCCCGAAGTCCCAGAGCCAGGCAAAGATCGGGCAGCTTGGCGTGCTCGTCGAGTTGTCGGTGAACGTCACAGTGAGACTGCCACCCGCACCGGCCGTCGGCGAGCCCGAGAAGTCGGCCGTTGGCCTGGGGCAAGGAACTGGGGGTGGCGGCGGGGGAACTGGCGTGGGGGCTGGTGTCGGCGTCGGTGTTGGAGGGGGCGGGATCTGCGTGGGGTGGGCGAGGCCCGCAATATCGCCCGCCCGGATCCGGAACTCGGAGCGTCCCGCGATCTGAATCGTGTCGCCGAGGATGGCGCCTATGACGGGAGTTATCAGATGAAAGTCGCAATCGAGCTCGACCACGACTGAGTCACCGACGTCGTAATTGGTGTCGGCAGGCCCCCCGCTCACCGCCGTGTCGGTGCCGTCGGTGAAGACGGGCTCTGGCAGGGCCGCTGCGGTAGGGATGTCGCAGTTGGCGGTCGAGAAGTCGAGAAGGATCGACTGCTCGTATTCCTGCTGGGTCGCCGCATTGCCCGACTGCCAGGCCGATGCGTTCAGGCCTGCGAAGTTGGCGGCGATCCGCGCCGAATTCTGGATGACGACCCATCCATACAGCGCGCGACCGAAGTCGATCGCCACCAGCAGGATCAGCAGCAGTACCGGCAGGACCAGGGCGAACTCGACGACTCCCTGGGCACGTGTCCGTTGGCGACTGGCGAACCTGTTGCGTGGGCGTCGAATCATGTGAGCATTTCCCCGGCGGTATGTGACGGCGGGTGGGCTAGGAAGGAAGTACCGGTATCTTGACCGCGCCACCTTACAGTCGACCTTACGTTGGTGCGCGGACACCCCGACATCCTCGCTGGATGCAGGACCCATGTGTACGAAGAGGCCATGGTGTTCCTGCGTCCGGGGCTGCACCGTGGAGGCATGAAGAAGCGAGCCCTCTCCGGCGTCCTCTGGTTCTATTGCGGCTGGTATGCAGGAGCGATGATCGCGCACGCGCTCGACCTGTCGATCGCCATCGGGCCGATCCTCGGGGCCGCTGCTGCGGCGTTCATCGCCGGTGACCCGCGCGGGATCATCTGGTCCCGCTCCTCGTCGACCGACCTGCGGCCAGAGCCCGCCTGACCCTCAGCCACACTGACCGGCGGCGCCCCCGCCGCCCGCAATACGCAGAAGCCGGATGCCCTGACGGGACATCCGGCTTCTTGCTGATCGCGGCCGACGCTAGTTGATCAACTTGAGCTCGTACGAGCCGAAGAATCGGGGGCAGCCGCCGACCGGGCAATGGACCGACAGCATCGAGTTCTGGATGTTGGTCTTGAAATAGCCGGTGATCACCTTGTTAGACCCGCTGCTGGCGCTCGTCACGTGGAACGTCGCCCAGCCGAGGAACATCCCGTTGTCGTCGACGATCGGGACGGGAACCTCGTCGCCGGAGAGATAGTCGTTGACCTCGCGGTACAGGGCCGTGTGATTGCCGTTGTTGTGCTGACCGATGTACTGCCGGAAGTCCACCGACGGATCGAGGTCGACGTCGATCGGGGCGGTCCCGTCGATCATGCTCCGGACCGTGTCCGTGTCGACGTTGCCGCAGGTCCCGTAACAAGTCCAGGCAATGTCGTTGGGATTGTTCGGGACGTCGCCGTTGCCCTCGCCGAAGCTGAATGGATTTGATGGGTTGGAATACAGCGGATTGGGTTGACCGCTCGGACTCTGGAAGACGTCGACGTTGAAGATGAACGGAGCCGCGCCCTGGGCGCCACTCGGAAACCCAGTCCTCGCCGTAGCCGTCGTCGAGACCGTCCAGGTCGACATGCCCATGATCGACGCGAAGTTATTGCGATGGGGGGCCGAGATGTCGACCGTGATCACGGCGCCGTTCGAGGTGTCGACGCCGACATCGACGACGATCGAGCCGCTGCCATCGGTGCAACCGTTCTGGGCAGCCGTCGAAACCGCGGCCGCTATCGCCGTGGCCGACGCGACGGCAACTGCCTGGTCGATCTGCGAGAGGTAGGCATTCGCGCCCGAGAGAGCGGCGAGGTCGGCCGCGTTCTGGGCCTCGCGACGGTGGGCGAACGCCGCGCCACCATCGAGGATCAGCCCGCCGACGGCGAGCATGACCACGAGCGACAGGGCGAACAGGACGATGATCTGGCCACGGCCGCGCTGTCGTTCATCGGCGGTGGGCCGGGCGGTGTGAAGACGCATGTGGTCCTGCTTTCCGCGCTACTGGATCTTGATGCTGGTGGAGGAAGCGAGGTCGAAGCCACCGAGGAAGCTCAGCAACGGCGTCACCGCCTGGTAGGGCGCGTGGATCGTGACCTTGACCGAGTCTCCGGACAGACAGGCCCCCGAGACCGGCGCCCCGCTGATGTCGACGCAGGCAAATGTCGGGTCCTGGAGGCCGGGGATGAGGCCCTGCTGGGTGGCGATGACCGAGGCCGTTTCCGCGCTCGAGCCGAGACCTCCACCAGCGAGCGGGACCGGATGGACGCTCGTCGTCCGGGCGATCTCACGAGCCGCCTGCGAGACGCCGTTGTACATGTAGATGGCCCGTCCGAAGTCGAGCACCGCCATGAGAATGATCAGGAAAAGGATGATTGCGAACGAGAATTCGACGAGCGCCTGCCCGCCCGAGCGCCGGTCGCTCGAGCGCCGGTGGCTCCGCGCCACGGCGCGGGTCCGCCCGCCGCGGATCACGGGTTCACCGTCTTGGTTATCGCGCTCGAGCCGGCCGCGTTCGACACGGTCAGGGTGACGTTCTTCGAGCTGCCGTTGCCGTAGGTGTACGTCGGGTTCTGAAGGGACGACGAACCAGATCCGTCGCCGAAGTTCCACGACCAGACGTTGGCGCAGCCGGGCGTCGCCATGTGGGTGGACGTATCGGTGAAGTTGATCGTCTTGTTGGCCGGGTTCGTCCAGGTGAAGTTCGCGACTGGCGCGATGCAGAGCGGGGTCGGGGCCGCGGTCGGCGTCGGGGCCGGTGTGGGGCCGCCGGGCGGCGGCGTGGGCGTGGCGGTTGGAGTTGGGGTCGGGGCGGGCGTCGCGGTGGGACCGGGACCCGACGTGAGGACCGGCGCGGTGTTGATCTGGGCGGTCGCACTGGAGCTGAATGTGATGTTCTGGCCGCCCGTGAACATCGCCAGGAGCGGCGTGACAAGCTGGAAGTGGCCGGTGACCGTGACCATGACGTTGGACCCGATGCCGGCGGCGCAGCCCACCGGGCTGCAGCTAAGGGCGACGTCGGCAGGTGCGACGGTCACGAACGACGACTGCGTCTCGTTGACGGCTCGGCACATGACCCGGTTGGTCACGGCGTTGCACGCGGCGTGTGCGGTGAATGAGTTCGGGTCCAGCGACGCCTCGATTGCGCCCTCGCGGGCGGCATTGGCGATCGTGATTCGCGAATAGAAGAGGCGTCCGAGATCGAGCGCGGCCGCGAGGACCAGCATGAGGATCGGCAGGATCAGGGCGAGCTCGACCAGGGCCTGGCCGCGCGGATGCGCGTTGAGGTGCGCGGAAACCGCGCGTCGGCGCGGGCGTCCGGTGGCACGAAGCCACGGATGAAACGACATCGTATGGGTCCCCGGCGGCATTGGTCGGACGAATAGTCCACGTTCGACTCTACGCCGGCCCCGATCCCGGCACCATAGGGATTGTGCCGTGGCCGTCCTGCCATACGGGCCATGACTGGTGGCTGGTCGAACGTACCCCTCAGCTCTCGTCGGGCGGCTCACCTGGCAGATAGACGCTGAACGCCGCGCCCCGTCCCCGCGCGCTCGGCTCCAGGACGAGATCGCCGTCCATCGCCCGGCACAGCTCGCGCGAGACGTAGAGACCGAGGCCGCTGCCCTCGTCTGCCTCAATGGTGCCGCCGCGCTCGAATCGACCGAACAGGCGACTCCGGTCGGCCTCCGGGACGCCCGGCCCTTCGTCACCGATCGTCAGCCGAAGTCGATTCGTGGTCGGTTCCGCGACGACGTCGATGCTGACCGGTGATCGCTCGCCGTACTTCACCGCGTTGTCGAGGAGTGCCCACAGGACCTGGTCGAGCTGATCCGGGTCGGCGATCGCGAGCCAGCCCAGCGACTCATCCCGAACGTTCAGCTCTATGCCCTCGACCGCGAGCGCCTCCCATGCCCGTTTGACGCGGGGCGCGAGCGAGACGACCTCGCTCTTGGGGTGGAGCGCACCGGATTCGAGGCGGGTCACGGTCAGCAATTGGCGGACCATCCGGCTGAGGCGATCCGACTGCTCCGCGATGATCCCGAGGCGCCGGTCCGGCCGATCGTTCTGGAGTTGGTGGGCGTAGGCGCGGATGCTGGTCAGCGGCGTCTGGAGGTTGTGGCTGACGCCGCGGAGGAAGTCGTCCTTGGCGGCGTCGAGCTCGAGGAGCTGGGTGTTCTGGGCCTCGACCGTGGCGAACAGCTGCGCATTCCGGATCGCGACGGCGATCTCGCTCGCGAACAGCTCAAGCAGGTCCTGGTCGGCGCGCTCCCAGGCGCGGGTCGCCGGCAGGTGTCCGACGAGCACGCCCAGCTCCTCCTCACCGGTCTGGAGGACGGCCCGCACCGGAAGCGACTCGCCCGGGATGCGTTCCTGGGCCGGGAAGCGTGCGGGATCGACCAGGTGGATCCGGCATTGGATCATCCCGAACGCGGAACGGGCGTCGGTCGCCGCTCGGCCGGCGAGGAACTCGGGTCCGTCGCGCGGGGAGGCGCTCTCGATGGCGGCGAGGATGCGGCCGAGCTCGCGGTTGCGGCGCTCGAGCGTCGCGGCGAGACGGTTGTGGCTGTCGGCCAGGCGGGCGAGCTCGTCCTCGCCCGGCACGGCGATCGGCGTCGAGAGGTCGCCCGCCGAGACCCGGTCGACGGCCGCCGCGATCGCCCGCAGCGGGCCAATCAGGTCGGCCGCGAGAAGGTAGGCGAGCAGCACCCCGACGAGCCCGGCCGTGACGATCGTGAAGAGCAGGATCCGACCGAGCGTCTCCCCTCCCGAAACGGCGCTGCCGGTGAGCAGCACGATGATCCCGAACGCCGCCAGGGGCAGGACCGCCGCCGCGATCAGGCCGACGGTGAGGCGAGTCCGGAACGACAGGTTGAGCCCGAAATTGAATCCCGGTTCTTCGTCAGACGACGGGCCGGGGCTGGCCATCGAGTCCACGTCGGCACCCGGGCTCGTTGCGGAGGCGCGTTCGGCGTCTCGAGGTCGATCCGGTTCGACCGCGTCGTCAGCCATCGGCGCCCGACAGGTCTGCCCCGACGAGCCGGTATCCGATTCCCCGGACCGTCTGGATGTGGACCGGCCGGTTCGGGTCGAGCTCGACCTTCTGGCGGAGACGCCGCATCGTCACCCAGACGTACGACGGGTCGGCGTCCTCCGTATCGGCCCAGCCCCGCGCGAGGAGCGTCTCGGTCGTCACCGTCTTGCCGATGTTCGCGGCAAGGGCGTAGAGCAACCGCGACTCCGTGGGGGTCAGCTGGACGGTCGTCTGGCCGACGGTCGCTTCGCGGCGGTGAAGATCGAGCGTCAGGTTCGGCCCGAGGGCGAGGCTCTGACGTGGGACCTTGTCACCGAGCCGACGAAGCACGCGGTTGATCCGGGCCCGAAGCTCCGGGTAGTGATAGGGCTTGGTGACGTAGTCCTCGGCGACTTCCTCGAGCAGGTCCGCTTTGGAGTCTCCGGCATCGATCGCCGAGAGGACGATGATCGGGAGGTCCGCCTGGCCCTTGATCTCGCGGGCGAGCGTCAGGCCGTCCATCCGCGGCATCATCATGTCGATGATCAGGAGGTCCGGCCACGCGGTGCGGAGCCTTCTCAGCGCTTCGTCGCCGTCGCGGGCGGTCTGGATCTCGAAGCCGTCGGCGCGGAGCTGGTCGGCCAGCAGGACGAGCTGGTTCGGATCGTCGTCGACGAGAAGAATCCTCGGCGCCGTCTCGCCGCCGTAGCCCGTCGGAGCGCCGCTCAGCATGGCCCCGAGTATAGGCAGGTGCGCTGCCGCACCACGTGCCCGCGCCCGAGCACCGGGCAATCCGTGGTGAAGACCGCCGCGCTATCAATACGCATGCCGCGAAGGCCTCCGCACCGCGAAGCCATCGAGACGCTCGCAAGGGCGGTTCACGCCCTCCGCACCGGGCTCGGTTGGAGCCAGGCCGAACTTGCGGGTCGAGCGGGTATGTCGCAACCGATGGTGTCGGCGATCGAACGGTCCAACCTCGGGGACGTGACGCTGGAGACTGCGTGGCGACTTCTCAACGCGATGGGCGCACGGGTCTCGCTCGCCATTGATCCGCCGTATCTCGGTGACCGATCGCGGCAGAGCGACGCTGCTCACGCACGCTGCACGAGCCACGTCGGTCGTCGCCTCGAACGGGCCGGCTGGATTGTTGCCCGCGAGGTCGAGGTCGGAGGCGATCGATCGCGTGGCTGGATCGACATCCTCGCTTATCACCCACCGACCGGCCTGCTGCTCGTCATCGAAGTCAAGACCGAGCTTCACGATCTAGGTCAGATAGAGCGCGTTCTGGGCTGGTACGAGCGCGAGGCTTGGGTCTCTGGTCGACGGCTTGGGTGGCGGCCGCGACGGATGGTCAGCGTACTGCTGCTGTTGGCGACCGAGGCCAACGACGAACGGGTTCGGTCGAATCGCGAAGCGTTGCAGACCGGGTTTCCCGTTCGGGCCGGCGCAATCAGCAAACTCATCGAGGGCGTGGACTCCGGCGTTACGGGCCGCGGCTTCGCAATGATTGATCCTTCCTCGAGGCGGCAGACCTGGCTCCGGCCGAGTCGGTTGGATGGTCGCCGAAGCCCTGCGCCCTATCCCGATTACGCGGGCTTCATGCGCACGGTTCATCGTCGCCAACGCAGCGGCCGGTATCAAGGAAACGAATGAGATCCGCACGGCTGAACGAGCCTCACCTGCGTTTCGTTCGTACTCACGTCGTTTCTGCGGGGCAGCCACGCTCATCTGTTCGAGAATCATCAGCCTGACCGATTGCCGGGCTGGAAACGCGCCCCGGGTCCGCTGGCTACGGGGCCTTCGGGTTGACGAAGCGGCAGCGGTCGCGGAGGGGGCAGCGCTCGTGCTCGGGGCGTTGCGCGTGGCAGATCTTGCGGCCGTGCTGGATGAGATTGACGTGGGCCTCGTACATCTGGCTCGGCTCGAGCAGGCCCAGGAACAGGTCGTGGGCCTCGTCAAGTGTCGCCTTTGCCGGCAGTATTCCGACGCGGAGCGCCACCCGCTCGACGTGGCGATCGATCGGGAAGAGCGGCTGGCCGAAGCAGAAGAGGAGCACGATCGAGGCGGTCTTCTTGCCGATGCCGTCGATGTTCGTAAGCCAGGTTCGAGCCTCGAGGGCGGACATGTCCGCAAGGAACTCGAGGGAGTAGTCGCCGCGTTCCACGCGGATCGTCCGAAGAGTCGTCTGCAGGCGGGGCGCCTTCTGGTTGGCCAGGCCCCCGGGCCGGATGACGTTGGTCAACTCTGCGATCGGGGCGAACTCGACGGCGGCCCAGTTGGGCGGCGGCGCCTCGGACAGGCCGAACCCGCCCCAGCCGCTGCCCGGGAGATGCCGTTCCGGCGGGAGGCTGCTCGGGTAGGCGCGGCGAAGTGCTTCGAATGCGACCTCGGCGTTGGTGTCGGCGCTGTTCTGGGTGAGGATCGTCAGGATCAGCTCGCTCGTCGGGTCGAGGCGGCGCTGCCACGCCTCCCGGCCGTAGAGGCCCGCGAGCTCGTCGAGCACGTAGCGGATGATCCCGGGCCGGTAGCGCTCGAGGCGCTTCGCGTAGCTCCGCCCCGGGTCGGAGAACCGGCGCTTCTTCGGTCGCCGCCTCCGTGCCGGCGTCGCCGGGCTCACGACGTCGCCGCCAGGTCGATCAGCCGGGCGATCCGCTCGCCGCACCGCTCGACCGGAGCGGCACCCGCGGCCATCGCCTCCTCGACGGTCTGGGGACGTTCCGTGACCGGCACGACTACCGCGCCGAGGGGTGCGAGCGCGGCGATTCCATCGGGTGTCACGCCTCCCCCGACGGCGACGCAGGCCACGCCGGCCTCGGCAGCCCGCTTCGCGACACCGAGGGCGGTCTTCCCGAACGCGGTCTGCTCGTCGATCCGGCCTTCGCCAGTGATGACGAGGTCGGCGCGGGCGAGCTTGCCGTCAAAGTCGGCAGCGGTCATGACGACATCGATTCCGGGGACGAGTTCGAGCGAACGGAATCGGTCGCGCAGGCTCAGCAGTCCGAAGCCGGTCCCCCCGGCAGCCCCGGCGCCAGGTGTGTCGCGCTCCTGGCGGCCGCACGCCGCGTCGAGCCCGTCGGCATAGGCCGCTAGGCGTCGATCCAGCTCGGCGACTTGCTCCGGAGTCGCTCCCTTCTGCGGTCCGTAGGTCGCAGCTGCCCCTCGCTCCCCGAGGAGCGGATTCGTGACGTCGCAAGCGATCCGCAGCTGCACGTCGCCGAGCCGTGGGTCGAGGCCGGCTAAGTCGGCCTTACCGCCCTCGCCGAACCGCACGCCCAGCGCCTCCAGGATCCCCGCCCCACCATCGTTCGTGGCGCTTCCGCCGATCCCGAGGGTGATCGATCGAACGTCGGCATCGACGGCCGCCCGCAGGACCTCACCGGTGCCCCGGGTCGTCGCCCCGATCGGATCCCGCTCGTCGGACCGGAGCCGCGAGAGTCCCGATGCCTCGGCGAGCTCGACGATCGCGCGCTTTCCGTCGGCCGATTGCAGCCAGCGCGCCTCGAGCGGTCGTCCGATCGGATCAGTCGTGGGGCTCATCCGCCACTCCCAGCCACCGGCCGCCTCGATCGCGACGAGCGTCCCCTCGCCCCCGTCGGCCAGCGGGGAGAGGAGCACGGTGTCGTCCGGGCGGGCGCGACGCCAGCCGTCGGCCAGCGCCCGGGCAACCTCGACCGAGGTCAGCGAGCCCTTGAATGAATCTGGCGCGATCAGGACAGTGAGCGGGCGCGACACCGTCGAGGAACGCTCAGCGGCCCACGGGCTCGGGTTCGAGCTCGGATGCCGGCAGCGCCGCCTCGGCCAGGCCCGCTGCCCGTCGCCGCTCGAGGTACTCCGGGATCCGGATCATCGGCGGGCGTTCCTGATCGGCCAGCTCGATGACCTCGAGGGCGAGCCGGCCCTTGCCGGAGCGGGGCAGCTTCATCGTCGAGCCGAGCTCCGCGAATAGCCGTGCCTTGCGCCGTTCCTCGAGCCGCTTCATCACGGCCTGGAGAATCACGAACGACATCCTCGAAAGGCCTTCGAGCTCCTGGTTGCGGTGAATCCGGCGCTCGAGATCGACCTGGCCGAGACCCTCGATCCCGACCCGATCCGCGGCGTCGATGAGATGGCCGATCTCGACCGCGTAGCCGGTGAAGAACGGGATCGACTCGAGGAGCGCCCGCCGGCCGGCATACTCGCCGCTGAGCGGCTGGATCATCCCCGACAGCTCCGGGTAAAAGAGGTTGATGAGCGGCCGGGCGACGAGCTCCGTGACCCGGCCCCCGCCGCCCTCCTTCATGACCCCGTCCTCGACGATCGGGCGCTGGTAGTAGCCCTTCACGTACTGGAGGCGTGGCTCGTGGAGGAGGGGTCCGAGCGTCCCGTAGACCATCCGCGGGTGCCAGTTCCGGACGTCGGTGTCGGCCCAGACGATGATGTCGCCGCTCGTCTCGTAGACGGACTTCCAGAGGGCCTCGCCCTTGCCGCGGAACGACCCGTAGCGCGACAGGATGTCCGGATGCTGGACGACGCGAGCGCCCTCGGCCTCGGCGATCTCGCGGGTTCGGTCGGTCGACATCGAGTCGATGACGAGGATCTCGTCGATGAGGGGCACCCGACCCATCATCTCCCGCATCGCCCGCCGGACGATCGGTCCGATCGTCTCCTCCTCGTCGAGGGTCGGCAGCACGAGCGAAACGGTCAGCCCCTGCTTCTCCTTGAGCTGGACGAGGCGGCGGAGGTCGGCGAACTCGGCGTGGTGGAAGTTCGCCTCGCCGAACCAGCGCTCGACCCGGGCTGGGACGGCGCGCGCTTCCTCGGCCGCCCGGTCGGCCGCCGCGAGGGTCTCGGCCCGCGTTGCGAGCTGCTCGAACGTCTGGCGGCCGATCGTCTCGCGGGTCTTGACGACCACGACCGTCGGTCGAGCCCGCGCCGCGATCGCCTCCGGAAGCGCACCGAACAGGTACGCCTCGCCGTCGGCTCCGGCCGGCTGAGCCGATGCGCCCATCACGACGAGGTCGGCTTTCTCGGCCTCGCGCAGGATCGCGTTCCGGACGTTCGCGGCTTCGCGGACGACTCCCTCCGCCTTCCCGCGAAGGTGCTGCCGGAGGAACTGAGCCAGGGCGTGTTCGGCCTGGGCCCGCACGGCGAGGGTGATGCCCGGCGGCACGAAGTGGAGGACGCTGACCTGGGCGTCATGACGCCGGGCGATCGCGTCGGCATACCGAACGGCCAGCTCGGCGTGGGGGCCGCCTCGGACCGGGACGATGATTCGCTTGATGTCCTTCGAGCCGCGTTGCTTGACGACCGCGATGTCGGCGGGCGAGTCGCGGACGACCTCGTCGATCGTCGGCGAGAACACCGACGGACCGGTCCCGTCGCGCCCGGCCGGCGCCTTGCCGCCCCAGCCGAAGATGATGAGGTCGGCCTCCTGCTCGGCGGATGCCTCGATGATCCCCTCGGCGGCGTGACGCCCGATCCGGACGATCGGGTGGATCGCCGTTCCCTGGGGAGCGAAATCGAGGACTCGCTGGAGGAGCCGGCGGGCGTGACGGGCGCGGGTCGCCCCCTCTGAGAGTGGCATGCCTTCGGGCACCTCTACGATCCCGAGCGCTGTGAGCTCCCCTGCCCGCGGGTCGAGCAGGTCGGCGCCGAGACGGATCAACTCCTCCGCCGTCGCGGGGTTGGCGACCGGGATGAGGATCCGGGCGGGAAGCGGCGCGCGGCCGGTCATGCCGGCGCCCCGGCTTCGGCCTTCGTCGCAGCCTGCCAGCGCTCGACGAGGTACGGCTTGAGAAGCTCGAATTCGCGCGCCTGGCGCTCGACGCGCTCCTCGGCCTGGTCGGTCGTGACGTTGCGGTTCTCGATGATGAAGCTGCCGACTCGCCCGAAGTAGACCGGCACGAGGGCGGCGACGAGGGACTCGATCGGCGGCTCAGATGAGCGCGCCGCGATCACCAGGTCGTAGATCAGCCGGGCCCAGACATCGTCCGGGAAATGGAACGCGGCGAGCGCGTCGGCCATCTCGAGGGTTGGCACCACGGCCGACGACCCGTCGCCACCGATACCGAGTTTGGCCCGGGCGTTGTCGACGAGCTTGCCGGCCTCCTTGGCCAGGACCATGACCGTGTCGAAGTTGTCCGGCGCGAACATCCGCCGCCACGTGTCGGCCAGCGTCAACGAGCCCTGGTGGAACTCCGACAGGAGCCGGATCGTGTTCACCTCGAGCGGCGGCGGGTCGATGATCCGCTCGAAGCCGTAGGCCGGGACGTCGTGGCTGCCCCGGATCGGCAGCCAGTGATCGGGGTGCGTGGCGGCGAGCCGGAGGATCGTGCCGACGACCTGGCGGAACATCGGCCCGAGGTCCGAGCCGGGATCCTTCGGATCATGGACCTTGGCCCCGAGTCGAGCCTGGCAGACGGCAAACCCGCCGGTCAGCGCCGACGTCGTCATCCAGATATCGATCCCGAACTTGCTGATGTCCTCCGTCCAGTCGTCGAGCTCGAGGTAGTGGCGGACGAGATCCCCCGACACGCCGAAGTCGCCGCCGATCGGCTGGCGGATCCGGTGGCCGTACAGGGCCCGCGTCAGCGGGTAGGTGACGGTGTTGGTGATCGTGCCGTCGTACTTGTAGCGGGCATAGAGGGGCGCGACGTAGTCGTAGCCGCCCTTGAGGATCGGCCCGGCGAGCAGCTCGATCCACTCGGGGATGATCGAGCGGAGGTCGGAGTCGACGACGACAAGGGCCTGGACCTCGAGCGCGGCGGCGATCTCGAAAATCGTCCGAAGAGCCGCGCCCTTGCCACCGACGCCGTCGATCTCGGGATAGGTCAGGCTGACGCGATCGAGCTTGTTGGTCGGCCGGACGAGCAGGATCTGCTCGATGTAGTCCGGGGGCTCCGTCTCGATTACGACACGGCCGGTCCCGTCAGGCGAGCCCGCGTCGCTGTTGACGAGGACGGGCTTCAGGTCCGGGAAGTACTGGACCAGGCCGGCCTGGGCGGCCCGAACGACGTAGCCGATCGTTGCCGCGTTCTTGAAGCTCGGGATGCCGACCATGATGTCGGCTCGGCCGAGGCGTGAGATCTCGTCGCGCACGGCCGGGGTGAGCGCAGTGGGCACACGCCCACCGTACCACCGGGGACAGAGCCTTGCCACGCGAGGCGGATCAGCGGGCGGGCAGATCCGCGACGGCCCACTCGGAGTTCGGCGCGCCTGGCGTATAGCGGCTGTTCGCGCCCTTGAATGCGAGCCGCTTGAACCCGAACGAGCGCCACGACCCCATCCAGGAGTCGATCGGCGGGCGGACATAAATGCCCCGGCGGACGAGCCGCGATTCGTCGACGACCGACTCCAGGATCCGCTTGCGCTCGAGGAGCGGGACGCTGAGGAGCGGCTCGTTGTCGAGCCAGAGGAGATCGACGACGACGAGTGCGACGTCCTCGTCCGCGGGAGGCGGCTGGCGCTCGATGCTCTCCACGGGCGGCGCCGGCTCCGGACGTGAGCGACGTCCGGCCAGAGAGCCGAACCACATCTGGCCGACCGAGGGGGCGGACGGTTCGGCGATCTCGCGCTGGGCGACCTCGGCGATGCCCTGGATGGGCTGGTGGCTCAGATAGCCGTCGACGAGCAGACGAGTTGCGCGGCTCGCCTCCGCCAATTCCTGCGCGACGGGGACGTAGTCGTCGTCGACCGGGTCACCGTCGAGATCGCGCATCGTTACCGCCCCGTCGTCGACGAGCGCCAGGACGCGGAGGCCGGTCCAGAGCGGCTCGACGATCGGGTCCTCGACCTTGTTGGGACGCCCCGCGCCGAACTGCTGAGGCCGCCAGTCGGCGGCCGCCATGCGGGCGTCGATCGCCCTCACGGGCCGCTCGGTCGTGCTCACGCCGTGATCGTACATCGGGTCGCCTCCGATGCCGCGCGGCGGCCGGCCGGGGCATCTATGATCGGCGGCGTGACTGGCCCGGGCCTCCCGAGCGACACGGCGAGACGCCGAGGCGGGCTCGCGGCGCTGACCCCGAGCGGCCGCCCGATCGTTCCGTTCGCCTGGGCCTTCTACGACTTCGCCAACACGATCTTCAGCTACGCCGTCGTGTCGCTGGCAATCGGGCTGTGGCTCCTCGACGACGCCCGGTTCGGCGAGCAATACGGCAACCTGGCATTCAGCGTCGCGATCATTGCCAGTGTCGGGCTGAACGCGATCGTCTCCCCGATCCTCGGCGCGTTCAGCGATCGGGCCGGTGGACGCCGCCTGCCGTACCTGCTGTTCTTCACGCTGCTCTGCATCGTTCCTACGGCGCTGATCGGCTGGAGCCCGCCGTTCATCGGACTGGTCCTCTTCGTGGTCGCGAACTTCGCCTATCAGGCCGCCCTCATCTATTACGACGCGACGCTTCGTACGGTGAGCTACCCCGCTACCCGGGGGAAGCTGTCCGGGATCGGGGTCGCGATCGGCTATTGCGGCACGATCTTCATCGGGCTGCTGATCTTTCTGCTCGACCTGCCGGTGCCGAGCATCTTCTTCGTCGCGGCCGCCCTCTACGGGCTCTTCGCGATCCCGCTGTTCCTCGTCGTCCGTGAGGCACCGACTCACGGCGCGCCGGGGCCGACGGTTCGCGACGCCGCCCTGGCGTTGAACCAGCTCAGAACGACGATCCGGCAGGCGCGGACGGTCCCGGGACTGGGTCGCTTCCTTCTGGGGCGCTTCTTCTACTCCGACGCCGTGAACACGATCATCGTCGTCATGGCGATCGTGTCGACCGAGGCGATGGGCCTGAGCACGACCGTCGCGAACCTCATCCTGTTGTCGCTGGCCGTCGTGGCCGTCCTGGCCAGCTTCGGCTGGGGCGCGCTCGTCGATCGCCTCGGACCGAAGCGGACGCTGATGATCGTCCTGGGTTCGTGGGCGATCGGGCTCGTCCTGGGCGGCGTGTCGCTCGGCGTGCCGGGCGCACCCGGGCTCGTGATGTTCCTGCTCGCCGGAGCGATCCTCGGGAGCGGGCTGGGCGGCGTCCAGGTCGCCGACCGTGTCCTGATGGTCCGGCTCTCGCCGCCGGAACAGCTCGGGGCGTTCTTCGGCCTCTACGGGCTTGTCGGCAAGGGATCGCAGGTGATCGGCCAACTGCTGTACGGGGCGATCACGTTCCTGCTCCTCACGTCGCTGGGCGTCGGGGCCTACCAGGTTGCCGTGCTCAGCCTCCTGGTGACGATGCTAATCGGGGTATGGCTGGTGGCTCCCGTCGACGATCGGTGGGCCGGCTCAGGAGAGCTGCCCGAGGACATCGTGGAGGCGCCGCCGCCGCGGCTCGCCCCGGACGTCAGCCCGCTCGAACCGCGCTAAGCGGCGCTCTCAGTCGGACTCCGCGTAGCCCTCGGGGTTGCGTTGGCGCCACTCCCACGCCGACGTGATCATCTCCTCGAGTGACGAGCGCTGCGCCCGCCAGCCGAGAATCTCGTCCGCCCGGGCTGATGACGCGACGAGGATCGGTGGATCGCCGGTTCGGCGTTCGCCGATCGCGTGTGGGATCGGCCGGCCCACCACCGATTCCGCCGCGGCCAGCACCTCCCGGACGCTGAATCCGCCGCCCGTCCCGAGATTGATGGCGAGCGGCGCGGAGGTTCGGTCGTCGCCAGGCGCAGTCGCCTCCAGGGCGAGGAGGTGGGCGTCGGCCAGGTCCGACACGTGGATGTAGTCGCGAATGCAGGTCCCGTCCGGGGTGGGGTAGTCGTCGCCGAAGATCGTCACCGGCTCGCCGGTACCGTCGGCGGCCCGAAGGAGATTCGGGATGAGGTGGGTCTCGGGGTCGTGGTCCTCGCCGTTCCGCCCCGTCGCCCCCGCAACGTTGAAGTAGCGAAGGCTCACGGATCGCAGGCCGTAGGCCGGGCCATAGGCCCCGAGAGCTGCCTCGAAGGTCCGCTTCGTCTCACCGTATGTGTTGATCGGGCGGAGCGGGGCGTCCTCATCGATCGGGGTGGTATCGGGAATGCCATAAACCGCCGCCGTCGAGCTGAAGACGAGCCGTCCGACCCCGACCTGCCGGGCAGCCTCCAGCAGATCGATGCCGCCGGCGACATTCTCGCGGTAGTAGCGGGCCGGATCCCGGGCCGACTCGCCAACCAGGGAGCGGGCGGCGCAATGGAGGATGGCCTCGATGCGCCCGGCGTCGATTAGCTCGACGAGCTCCGCCTCGTCCGCGTAGGTCCAGACCTCGAGCCGCGCCGCGTTCGGTACCGCGTCCGCGTGACCGGTCGACAGGTCGTCGAGGACCGATACGTCGTGCCCGGCGGCGAGGAGCGCCTCGACCGACGCGGAACCGACATACCCGGCGCCTCCGGTCACGAGGATGCGCACGTGGACCTCCGATCCGGACTCGTCTTCATCGCCGCCGCCTTCGCCCAATGAGCCGCTCGAGCAACCCGGGCGAGCCTATCCGTGTCGGTCGGGTCCGCTCCGGCGACGGCTGCGTCCCGGCGCGTTGGGGCGCTTCGACGCTCGGCGGCGTTTCGCCGCGGCCCGCCATGAGTTCCGTGAGGCGCATCACGAGATGCTGAGCCGCCGGATTCTCCGGGTCGATCGCCAGGGCCGCTCGTCCATGCAGATACGCCGTCCGATCGTCACCTCGCTCGAGGGCGACGCGGGCAAGGCCCATGACGGCGATCGAGCTCTTGGGGTCATTGTCGGCGACCTCGCGATAGAGCCGCTCGGCCTGGTCGACCAGGCCGTGGGTCAGCGCCCGCTCGGCCTCGATCAGGACCTCGATCATCGGTCTTCCGCCACGAGGTCGCTGGCCAGCATGAGCAGCGCCGGCGCGTCGTTGAGGGCGGGATCCTCGATGACCCGTTCGACGAGCGCGTCGAGGATGCGGCCGAGATGTGGTCCCGGTTTCAGGCCGAACTCGACGATCAGATCGTTGCCGTCGATTGCGAGTGCATAGCGGTCAAGGACCGGCCCGCTGGCCAGTTCCGCGGCGATTCGCGCGCGGAGCTCGTCGAGGCCGTCGGCCGCCGGCGCGACGCCGCTCCCGATGTTGTCCGCCTCTCGCAGGGCGAAGAGCTCATCGAGGACGTCACGCCCGACCTTGCCGATGAACCGCCGAACGGCCGAATCGCTCCAGCCGCTCTCGTACTTGAACATGTGCTGGCGGACGAGGTGGGCGACACGCTCCGTCACGATGCGCGGCTCGCGGAGGCGCTCCAGGAGCTTGCGCGCCTGCTCGGCGCCGACCGTTTCGTGGCCGTAGAAGTGGCCGCCTGCCTGTGTCGCCGGCTTGCCGATGTCGTGGACGAGGGCGGCCAGGCGGACGACCGGGTGGGCGGGCGTGGCGTCAACCGTCCGAAGCGTGTGCTGCCAGAGATCCTCGCCCGCGATCTTGTTCTGAACGACGCCGCGTTGGGACGCGAGCTCCGGCGAGATCGTGTCGAGGAGTCCTGTGTCGGCCAGGAGCTGCAACCCGACGGACGGGCGTTCGGCAGCCAGCAGCTTGCCGAGCTCTGCGGCTATCCGCTCGCCGGACAGATGGGCGACGAGTGGGGCATGGTCGCGGATCGCGGCCAGCGTGTCCGGCTCCACGCTGAACCCCAGGGTCGCCGCAAGCCGGACTGCGCGGATCGTCCGGAGCGCATCCTCCTTGAAGCGGGTTTCGGGGTCGCCGACCGCCCGCAGGACCCGCCGGATGACGTCAGCGCGGCCACCGAACGGATCGACGAGCGACGCGGCGTGGTCGACCGGCTCGGCGCCGGCGGCCGGGGTCGCCCCCCAGGCCATCGCATTGACCGTGAAGTCGCGCCGCGCCAGGTCCGCCTCGAGCGAGGTCCCGAACTCGACCCGGTGGGGGCGCCTGAAGTCCGCGTAGTCGTGGTCGCTCCGGAACGTCGTGATCTGATACTCGTGACGCCGCCGCCGGACCGCCACGGTTCCGAACCTGTTCTCGTACACGGCGTCGGTGAAGAGCGCCTGCGTCTGCTCGGGCAGCGCATCGGTCGCGAGATCCCAGTCCTCGGCCGGCCGGCCCAGTAGCGCGTCGCGAAGTGAGCCGCCGACGATGTACGCGCCGTGGCCGGCGGACCAGAGTGTTTCGAGGAGCGTCAGGACCGGTTCAGGGACGACGTCGCCGATTGCCGCCGGCTCGACCGGGAGCCGGGGCTCCGGCGAGGTCAGTTCCGACCCAGGAAAAGGTACGTTCGCCACGCCTCGTTCCTCTCGTCGGCGAGGTAGGGCGTGAAGAGGGAGTAGACGTCGCTCCGTGGCTCGAACGGGGCTCGGTGGAGCCGGAACCGAACCTCGTCGATCGTCTTGCCGCCCTTCCGGTGGTTGCAGGCCTTGCAGGCTGTGACGAGGTTCTCCCATGTGTGCCCGCCGCCTCGATGGCGCGGAACGATGTGATCGAGGGTCAGGTCGTGAGTCTGCCGGCCGCAGTACTGGCAGGTGTGCCGGTCTCGGGCGAAGATCTCCCGCCGCGAGAGCTTGACCCGCGGCCGCGGTCGCCGAATCTGGTACTGGAGGCGGATGACCGACGGCGCGCGAAAGGACGTCCGCGGCGTCCGGATCACCTGGTGGTCGTACTCGATCACTTCGGCCTTTTCGCCGAACACGAGCCGGAAGGCCCGTGGCAGGTTGCAGACGTTGAGCGGCTCGTAGTTCTGGTTCAGTACGAGCACCACGCCGTCCATCGGGCGCGATGGTAGCAGGACGACCCGAACGGCTTACGATCGGCCGACCGCGGCGCCGGTCTCCCGGTCCCAGCCGCCAGCCTGGCCGACCTTGCTTGCGAGGGGCCGGCCCAGCGCGGAGGCGATGAATCGGGCGGCTTCGAGGACGCCTTCGAGCCGCACGCCGTGCTCGAGGCCCATGCCTCCGAGGAGGTACACGAGGTCCTCGGTTGCCAGATTGCCGGCCGCGCCCGGCGCGTAGGGACAGCCACCGGTGCCGCCGGTCGATGCGTCGAAGCAGCGGATCCCCGCCCCGAGTCCGGCCACGACGTTGGCAAGCGCGGTGCCGCGGGTGTCGTGGAAATGGAACGCGATCCGACCCGGCGGAATGCCCGCGGCGATCGCCCGCCCGGCGAGCTCCGAGACCTGGCTCGGGACGCCGACGCCGATCGTGTCGCCGAAACAGACCTCCTCGACGCCGAGGTCCATGAGCTGAAGCCCGACCTGGACGGCTCGATCCGGCTCGACCGCGCCGCTGAACGGACAACCGAATGCGGTCGAGATATAGCCTCGTCGCCACCAGCCGAGCTCGCCGGCCCGGGCGAGGACCGGGGCAAACGCGACGAGCGACTCCGCGACGGTCAACCGGATGTTGCGGGTCGTGAATGCGTCCGACGCCGCAGTGAAGACGGCGATCGCGTCGGCGCCGGCAGCCTCCGCGCGGGCGAGGCCGCGCAGGTTCGGGACGAGGACGGGGTAGCGGACTCCGTCGACACGCGGGAGGCTGGGGAGCAGGTCGTCCGCGTCGGCGAGCTGCGGAATCGATGCCGGCGAGACAAACGAGGTCGCCTCGATCTCGCGGAGGCCGGCAGCGACGAGGAGCTCGATGTACTGGCGCTTGGTCGCGGTCGGGACGGAGACCGCTTCGTTCTGCAGCCCATCGCGTGGCCCGACCTCATAGATCCGGACCCGATCGACCACGCGCCCGGTCAGCCCTTCGGCGGCGTCATCGCCCGCTCGATCGCCGCGATCCGGATCTCGATCCGCCCGATCTCGTCGACCGCGGCACGGTGCTCGTCGCTGCCGAGCGGGGCGGCGTTGCGCCTCTTCCGGGTCACCGCATGACGATCGAGAAGCTCCGCCCGGCTCGCCGGCAGGCTGGTATCGACCTTCGCCGGCTGGCCGTGCGCCTTGGCGGGCTTGTGGCCGCCGGAGTGTGTTTCCTGTCTCTTGGTTGCCTTGGTCATCTGGGCCGCGGCGCCCTCGACGGCCGTGGCAACGGTCTCGACGGCGCTCTTGACGACATTCGTCAAGCCGCCGGCCCTCGGCGCGCGGGCCTGTGAACGGTCCTTGTCCTGCTTGGCCATCGGTCCTCCTGCCTGACGAAGGGTAGCGCCTCGAGGCTCAGGCTTCGACGGTCGCGAGCAGCTGGCCGCGCGTCACTTGGTCCCCGGCCGCGACCTGGAGCTCCACAACGCGGCCGGGGCTCGAGGCCACGACGACGTGCTCCATTTTCATCGCCTCGAGGGTGATGATCGGATCGCCTGCCTCGACCGGGTCGCCGGGCGCGACGTGGACGGTGAGCACAGCCCCGGGCATGGGCGCCACGAGGTCCGCCGATCCGCCGGCGTGGGCGTGAGCCGCCGCGGCTCGAGCCGCGCGGTCGACGTCGGGCGCGGGAGCCACTCGAATGGCGACCGACCTGCCGCCCAGGTCGAGGTGGGCGATGTCGTCAATGACGACCGACGCCGCGTCGGCGCGGGCGGCGGCGTCGGACGGGTCCGCCGTGTGGTCCCAGGAAACGACTTCCTCATCGCCCTCGGCCGAAAGCCGGACCGTTCGCGGCCCGTTGAGGCGCCAGCCGCCGCCAAGCAGGCGGGCCGCCGCACGCCATGCATCGGCCGGGATCGCCGTTCGATCCTGCCAGTCGTCGGGCGGCCAGATCCGGTCGAGCGTGTCGATCCGCGCCTCGCCGCTCGTCACGGCCGGCTGCCGGATCAGCCACCGAAGGAAGCGAAGGTTCGTCGTCAAACCCAGCACGACCGTGTCATCGAGGGCACCGGCGAGGCGGGCGAGCGCCTCCTGTCGGTCCAGACCGTGGGCCACGATCTTGGCAAGCATCGGATCGAAGCGATCCGATACCTCGTCGCCGGCCTCGACGCCGGCGTCGACCCGAATGCCTTCGCCGGTGGGCCATCGGAGCAGTTCGATCCGCCCCGTTGCCGGCAGAAAGCCAGACTCAGGATCCTCGGCGTAGAGTCGGGCTTCGATCGCGTGACCCGTCAACGCGATGTCAGTCTGGGTGAAGCCCAAGGGCTGACCGGCCGCGATCCGGAGCTGGTCTGCTACAAGGTCGCGCCCAGTTACCGCCTCCGTCACCGGGTGCTCGACCTGGAGTCGCGTGTTCATCTCGAGGAAGAAGATCTCGCCGCGATCGTCGAGGAGGAACTCGCAGGTCCCGGCGCTGACGTAGCCGACCGCCCTGCCGAGCGCGAGCGCGGCCGCGGTCAACCGCCGGCGCGTCGGTTCATCGACCCCCGGTGAGGGCGTTTCTTCGAGGACCTTCTGGTGTCGTCGCTGGATGGAGCAGTCGCGCTCGCCGAGATGCACGCCTGTGCCGTGGGCGTCGAACAGGAGCTGCACCTCGACGTGACGCGGTCCCGGGACGAACCGCTCCAGGATCAGACGATCGTCGCCGAACGCCGAGCGGGCCTCGCGTCGCGCGACGGCAAGGGCGGCCGGCAGCTCCTCGAGCGACGCGACGGTCCGCATCCCCTTGCCGCCGCCGCCGGCGGAGGGTTTGACGAGGAGCGGGACGCCGATCTCTGCGGCCGCGGCGGCCAGCGACTCGTCGTCCTGCTCGGCCTCGTCATAACCGGGCACGGTCGGGACGCCGAGGTCGCGCGCCAGCTTGCGGGCGGCCGCCTTGTCGCCCATCGTCTGGATCGCGTCCGGCGGCGGGCCGACCCATTGGATGCCGGCCGCCAGGACGGCCTCGGCGAACGGCGCGCTCTCGGCGAGGAACCCGAACCCCGGATGGACGGCGTCTGCGCCGGACGCGCGCGCGGCCGCCACGACCTCGCCAACCGATAGCAGGTCGAGCGCGTCGGCGCCGGCCGTCGGGGGGACGACCGCCCGGATCCCGAGGTGGTTGCACGTTCGCGTGATCCGGGCCGCGATCTCGCCGCGATTTGCAATGAACAGCGTCCGGATCCCAGGGGCTGGCAGTCCGTCAGTCGTCGACTCGACCCTGAACGCGTCAATCGCGTCAATCGCGACACGCCATCGACCACCGACACGTCGGGCGGGCAGGCGACGCGTCGCAATCCAGCGTTGAACGCTTCTCGTTGTCGCGCCGATGCGCTCCGCAGCTTGCCTCGGGCTCAGTTCATCCGACATCGCTGTCGCGATTGTCGCATATGCTATCCCTCGAAGGGCGGCTCCAGGTGCACGCGGATCGCGAGGGAGGCCAGGGCGGCATTGCAGCCCATGTTCCCGAAGCGCAGGCCGTACAGGACGGTCACCTCGGGGATCGCCGGATCATGGCGATCGACGTCGACATCCGCGACGGTGTAGCAGGTCGGATCGCCGCCCTGGAAGAACACGGTCATCGCGTCGCCGTTGCGGTCCACCTCGACCTTGACCGGGTCGATCCGTGCCGGGCTCGGCGTCATGCCCTCGATGATGACGACCTTCCACGGACCCGGTTGATCCGCGATCGGCTCAGCCGGCTGGACCGTGCCGAGGTCGGGCGGCGACCCGCCGCACGCGCTGAGCAGGCCGACGACTGCGAGGGCGATCGCCACCATCGAGGCCCGCGATCTCATCCCTCGGGATCCGGCTGCCATGCCGGCCGGCGCTTTTCGACGAACGCCCGGAAGCCCTCCTGCGCCTCCTCGCCCACTCGATGCCGCGCGATTACGCGCGCCGTGTGCCACTTCGACGAGCCATGGCCCAGCCCGCGGACCTCGCGAACGATCGCCTTGGCGGCGCGCGCGGCCGTGGGTCCGGCGGCCAGGATGTCGGCGATCGCGGTCTCGACTGCCGCATCGAGTGCCGACTCGCCTTCGACCACTTCGTGGACGAGGCCGATCCGCTGGGCCCTTACCGCATCGAAACGCCGTCCGCCAGGAAACAGCGCCCGGGCGTGCGTCTCACCGATCTTGGCAATCACGAACGGGGCGATGACCGCCGGCAGGATGCCGAGCCGCGTCTCGGTGAACCCGAACCGGGCGCCGGCCTCCGCGACGACAAGATCGGCGACGGCGCAGAGGCCCATCCCGCCGCCGAGCGCCGCCCCGTGGACCCGGGCGATCACCGGGACCGGGCACGTGTCGATCGTCTCGAACATGTCGGCCATGGCCATCGCGTCCTGTTCGTTGCCCTCGACGTCGAGGGCCATCGCCGCGCGCATCCAGGCGATGTCCGCGCCGGCGCAGAACGACGGCCCGTCGCCTGCGAGGACAACGGCCCGGAGATCGGACGGTGCCTCGTGCGCCAGAGCCGCGAACGTGGAGCGCAACTCGGCGATGACCGACGCGTTGAACGCGTTATGTACGTCCGGCCGGGTGAGCGTCACGCGGGCGACCACGCCTCCCGGGCCGGCTCGTTCGAGCACGATGAGATCGCTCACCGGAGCATCGTAGCGGCCGCCGATAGCGTTCGGCGGCGTGCCGTCAGCTCAGGTCGGAGATTGCTCTCTCGACGAATCGCTCGATCCTGAGGATCGCCTGACCCGATGCGGTCAACTCCGGCAGGTCGGTAAGGTCCTCGAGGAAGTCGACCGCGACCCGGAGGTCCCAGTACGGGTGGTAGTCAGATCCGGCTCCGCCTCGACCCTCGGCGACCGCCCGGTGTCCTTCGAGAAAAGCGTCCGCCGTCTCGAGGTCGAACAGCATCGCCAAGTTCGCTCGCATGTGAGAGAGATCGACGCCGGGCGGGCCGAACGACGCGGACGTCCAGTCCACGATCCCGGAGATCCGGCCTTCGAGCCAGAGGATGTTGCCCGGGTGATAGTCGCGATGAATGAACGTCAGGCGGCCCGTGGGTGGCACGCCCTCGACCACGCCGATCGCGCGCTCCCAGAGGTCGCGGCGCTCCACCCAGGCAGGCAGCACCAGACTCGTCTCGTCGACGAATCGGCTGTAAGGCCGGATCGCGCTGCGGGCAGCCTCCGGGTCGATGCTGTGGATCGCAGGCAGCGCCTCGGCGAGCCGAGCGACGAAGCCGGCCCTGTCCGGCGGATCGACCACGCGCCTGCCCGGCAATCTCGTCAGGAGCAAGGCGGGCACATCGCACTCGCGACCCTCGGGGTCGGCCGCGAGCAGCCGCGGCGCCGCCACCTCCGAGTTCCCGAGAAGCGCATATGTCGCGATTTCCTGCTCAGGCGAGAAGTCGGGTTCCGTGTCTCGCCAGTCCGGCCGGACCCAGCGTCGCAGTACGACGTTCCATGACGTGCCGTCGGCCTCTCTGATCTCGAGCGCGTGATTGCCGTGGGATACGCCGCCGTCGAGGGCCTCCACCGACAGCACCTCGCTGCGATCCCCGATTGCCCGGCGTGCCCAGTCAATCGCGGCCTCCGAAGGCCGACGCCGGGGCTCGTCAAGTGACGTCAGCCGACTGCCGCCCTCGGAGCTGTCAGGACTTCGACCGAATCGCCGAGGCGGATTCGGCCCGGCTGTTCGACCTCGCCGTAGACCCCGAAGTCGATGTCACGGTCATCGGTCAGACCGCGGTAGGCGATGATCGTCCGGAGCGTGTCGAGGTCCCGCTCGCCCGTGTCCGGATCCTGGGTCGTGATCGCACAGCGCGGCACCGGGGCGGAGATCCGGAGTACGGCCTCGCCGAGGCCGATCCGTCCGCCGACCCACGTGTCCTCCTCGTGGGAGGCGCCACCGTCGAGCTCGATCAGCATGCGGAAGCGCCGTCCGTCGACGGTACCCGTACCGAGATGGTGTCCGAGGATCTCCAGCGAGCCATCGGTGATCAGCGTTGCGGGATGAGCCTCGCGGGTCCCGCCGACTCGATCGCAGCGGATCAACCGGATCTCGCGGCCGCAAAACTCCGAAAGAGCGGCCGCCCATGGCCCGTCGACGAGATGCCCGGCCACCGTTCGCTTGTGGACGATGGTCTCGACAGGAGATCCAAGCTGGACGGCCTCATCGAAAACGGTCCCGTCGGGAAACGCCAGTCGCAACTGGCTGGCTTCGGAGTCGGTATGCGCGCCGATCTGGACGAGCGACGGAACTACGAGCCGATCGACCAGCCGGTACGTGGCGTCCGTCAGGTAGAAGCGCCGATCCTCGACGACCCCGCGTTCGGTGAGGTCGATCTCCGCTGGATGCGCCAGGCCGAGACTACGGACAGGGGCGATCGAGAAGCGGGCGACCGTCGGCATGGCCCGATGCTACCGGACGACGATGTCGCGCACCTGCATCGTCGCCGGCAGGTCGAGATCGGTCACCTCGAACACGAGCCAGATCGTGACCCGGTTCCGGGCCGTCGAAAGGATCACGATAGATGCTCCCGATCGGCGGTCGGCCGGCGATCTCCGGCTTGACCTGCAGGTGGACGCCGTCATCGATCCAATAGCGATCCGGTTGCCGGTCGACGATGTCGAATGACCGCTCCGACAGGTAGCCGGTCGGGAGCGTCGCCATCCCGAGCCTCACCAGGTACTCGCCGGGGTGGTCGATGGAGACGTCGAGCTCACTCAGGGTGAATGGCTGGGCGGCGGCAATCGCGGCGGCGTCCGGTGTCGGCGGCAGCGTGGCGCAGCCGGCCGGCGGCTCACCCGTGCAGGGGACATCGCGGTCGACGCCGACACCCAGCTCGAGCCTCGCTCCCTCGTTGCAGGCGCGGCCCGAATCGACACCGACGCAGAACACCTCCCGCCTGACGCTCGACCCGTCCGCAAGGTCGAACTGGACAAGCGCGACCTGTCCGCCGCCGAGGCTCTGTTGATGTTCGAACGGCAGCAGATGGATCGAGATGACATCGGCCTCATCGGTCGCCGTGCCGGCCATCGCCCGATCGATGATCGCCTCGCAGCGGCGCGCCGAAAAGTCCCACTGGGCACAGGCTTCAGGGTATGGGCCGCCGCCTTGTCGACCGGCGAATCCGATCAGATCGCATCCGGCCACGAGAGCGGCGAAGAGCAAGGCAACGAGGGCCGGGCGAAGGGCGCGAGGAAACCTGGACACCTTCCCAGTGTGGTCGCCCCTTGTACGCGGACGCAGCGATGAGAACCCCGAACGATCGGGGTGCGGGATCTCAGGCGGCTGGCCCCTCAGCGGGACCCGGCGGCTCCGACGCTGACGCGGCCGCAGGCGCTTGCAGGGTATTCGCGACGGGACCTGTCGGGCCGGAGACCGGAGAGGCGTTGCGGAAGTCCTGGAGCTTGCCGATGGCAAACAGGATGCCGCCGATCACCATCGCGCTGAGCCCTACGGGCTGCTGCATGCCGCCGAGCCAGGACAGGATCAGAAGCTGGTAGTCGAACATCGGCAGGAAGAAGGCCAGGGCCCCAAGAATGAGCAGGAAGCCGCCGCCGCCGGTGAGTTGGTTTTCCTTGTTCATCGTTCCTCTCCCCTCTCGGCGGCGACGATCGCGCCGCGCCGGCCCAGCATAGCCACGTGGATGCGGAACCAAAGCCCCGGCTGAGATTCCTGGTGCCCCCGATCACCACGGGCTACCTGACGAGGATGATGTTCTCGACGGTCAGTTGATGGGCCTCGCCGCCGCAGTCACCGACGTAGACATCCAGGTAGGCGATGATCCGCCAGGTCCCCGCGGGCAGCCGCAGGACGGGATCCTCATACCAGGCGCGGTCGAACCCCTGCTTCGGGTCGTCGGGTGAACCCGCCTTGCCGAACGGGAGAACCGCGGATCCCGCCTTCGCCAGCTCCGTTCGGAGGCATGGCAGGTCCATCCCGCCGCCCATCAACCGCTCACCGCCCACTTCCCCGATCCGGAAACCGATCGGGTACGCGGCATGGAACATCGTCTCCGTCGCCTGCGGCCCCAGGTAGGTCACGCTCGCGACGGGCTCGATCGCATCGTCGGGGCTGTACGTCGCCCGGGGCGTCGTCAGGGTGAGCCTAAAGCTCGCGTCCTCTGCGGTCGCGATAACCGGGTGATCCGGACTCGCGCTTGGAGTCGGGATAGCAGCGTCGCGCTCCACGACCCGTACGACATTCTCGACGGTCAGCTGATGGCGCTCGCCGTCGCCGCCGCAGTCACCGACGGAGACATCGAGGTAGGCGATGATCTGCCACGTCCCTTCGGGCAGCCGCAGCACCGGGTCCCCGTACCAGGCGCGGTCGAAGCCGCCGAAGTCGGGAGTACCTGCCTTGGCAAACGGGAGCAACACGGATTCGCCCTTGGCAAGCTCGGTCTGGAGACACGGCCCTCTCATCCCGCCGCCCATCAACCGCTCACCCCCGACTTCCTTGATCTGGAAGCCGATCGGGTACGCGGCGTGGGACATCGTCTCCGTCGCGCGCGGTCCCAGATAGGTCACGCTCGCAACCGGTTCGATGGCGTCGTCCGGGCTGTATGTCGCCCGCGGGGTCGTCAACGCGAGCCGGAAGTTCGCGTCCTCAGCTGTCGCCCCGACCGGGTCACCTGGTCCGGTGCGAGGTGGCTGGTCCCGCAGAGCGAGCCCCCCGATGGCGACGAGCACCAGAGCGCCGACAGCAGCCACGGACACTTTCGCCGACGACCGGATCACGGAACGTCGTCCCGGCCGATAGCCCGTCCCCAGCGCCGCTCGCCGCGAGACGTCACGCCACTCCTCGACCGGATCGCGATCATTGCTCATCTCACGTCACCACCCGCCAGCTTCGCCCGACCCCGGCTAGCCGCCGCTCGGACCGCACCGGCGGAGACGCCCATCGCCGCCCCGATCTCGTCGGCGGACCAGCCCTCGACCGCCGACAGCAGGATCGCGGTCCGTTCGGCCGGGGTCAGGACGGCGAGTTCCGCCCGGAGGTCGACGAACCGCTCGATCGTCGCCGCGTCGAGCCCGACGGCCCGCGGCGCCGGCGACCCGAACCGGAGCGCCCGGGCAAGTCGGCGGAACCGGTCGAAGGCGATCCGCCGCGCCGTGACCAGAAGCCACCCCAACACCGGCTCGCCCCAGTCGATCGACGCCCGCCGGCCCCACAGCCGCACGAACGCCTCCTGGGCGACATCGTCCGCCTCGGACAGGTCATTGGTCATGGCGAGCGCGAATCGGTACACGGGCGTCCACAGCTCCTCGGCGGCGCGCTGGAATGCGTCGTCTGGTGACGGATCGGGCGCGGTCATCTACCCGGTACACGCTCGAGGTGGCGCGAACGCACGGTTCGGTCGCGATCGCCTCACATCCGGAAGACGCCGAAACGGGTCTCGGGGATCGGCGCGTGGAGGGCAGCCTCGATGCCGAGGGCCAGGACCTGTCGCGTATCCAGCGGGTCGATGACCCCGTCGTCCCACAAGCGCGCCGTTGCGAAATACGGGTTGCCCTCGCGCTCGTATTTCTCGAGGATCGGGGCCTCGAAGGCGTCGCGGGCGGCGCCGTCGGCCAGGTCGCCGCTGACGATCGAGAGGACGCGGGCCGCCTGCTGGCCGCCCATGACGCTGATCCGGGCGTTCGGCCAGGTCCATAGGAAGCGCGGCTGGTAGGCGCGGCCGGCCATCGCGTAGTTGCCGGCGCCAAAGCTGCCGCCGATGATCACCGTGAACTTCGGCACCTCCGCGCAGGCCACGGCGGTCACCATCTTCGCCCCGTCCTTGGCGATGCCGCCGGCCTCGTACTCGCGACCGACCATGAAGCCGGTGATGTTCTGGAGGAATACCAGCGGGATCTTCCGCTGGGCAGCCAATTCGATGAAGTGGGCGCCCTTGAGCGCCGACGCGCTGAACAGGATCCCGTCGTTGGCGATGATCCCGACCGGATAGCCCTCGATATGGGCGAAGCCCGTCACGAGTGACTCGCCGTAACGCGGCTTGAAATCGTGGAAGCGGCTGCCATCGACGAGGCGGGCGATGATCTCGCGGACCTCGACGGGACGGCGGGCGTCTGCGGATACGGCGCCATACAGCCCGGCCGGGTCCACCCCAGGCGACTCCGGCGTCGCCCGAACCCACCGCGGTTCCGGCGGGCGGCGATTGAGATTGCGGACGATCGAGCGGCCGAGGGCCAGCGCGTGCTCGTCGTCCAGCGCGAGATGATCTGCGACGCCCGAGATGGCGGTGTGGACGTCGCCTCCCCCGAGATCCTCGGCCCTGACTTCCTCGCCGGTGGCGGCCTTCACGAGCGGTGGGCCGCCGAGGAAGATCGTGCCGGTTCCCTTGACGATGACGGTCTCGTCGCTCATCGCTGGGACGTACGCCCCACCGGCCGTGGAACTGCCCATCACGAGCGCGACCTGGGGGATGCCCGCGGCCGACATCCGGGCCTGGTTGTAGAAGATCCGGCCGAAATGGTCGCGGTCGGGGAAGACGTCGGCCTGGAGGGGGAGGAAGGCGCCGCCGCTGTCGACGAGATACACGCACGGCAGCCGGTTCTCGAAGGCGATCTCCTGGGCCCGCAGATGCTTCTTGACCGTGAGCGGGTAATACGTCCCGCCCTTGACGGTCGCGTCGTTGGCGATGACGACGACCCGCGTCCCCTCGACGCTGCCGATTCCCGTGACGATCCCGGCCGATGGGGCTTCGTCGTCATACAGACCGTTGGCGGCGAGCGGGCTCAACTCCAGGAACGGCGACCCTGGATCGACGAGCCGATCGATCCGCTCCCGAACCGGCAGCTTGCCGCGCTCCCGATGGCGGGCGATCGAGGGATCGTCGCCGCCGGCGCCGCGACCCGCGACCGCCGCCTGGCGCTGGCGCAACTCGGCGACGAGCCCCGCCATCGCGTCGTGGTTGGCACGAACCTCTTCGGTGGCGGGATCGAGGCGGCTCCGGAGGACGGGCATGCTCGCGATGATAGGTCGGAACCGCATGCCGCCAAGGGACGTCGTCGCGCCGTGCCGAAGCTTCGTTTGTGGGTAACTATGGCCTTGACGACTATTGTCGTCTCGGCGTGCGGTTCGCAGGAGCCTCTCCGGCCTTCGGTCGTGCCTTCCTCGACCGCCTCCGCGAGTCCGGCAACCACGCCTTCGGCCGAGCCCGTTTCGGCGCTTGTCACGATCGATACCCGCGGCGGCGAATGCCCGACGGGCCGTGTGGGTCCGTTCTCGCGATCGAGGGGGATGGTCGGGTCCATCAGCTCCAGCCCACGGACGTCGCGGTCGGCCAGGTCCCGCCCGACGTACTCGAAGCGCTCCGGATCGAGATCGACCAAGCGAACTTCCCACTGATCGCGAGCAGGCCATTCACCGACACCTGCCCGACGGCCTACGACGGACAGGAGACGATCTACGTCTTCACCGTTGGGCAAGGGACAGGTTTCGAGCGGATCGCTTCGTGCGAAGTTGAGGTGGATCCGTCGCACCCCCTGTTCATCGCAGTCTCGGCTGCGCTCCAAGCCGTCGGCCGCTGACCGAGTCGACCTGGCGTTCAGTCCGACCGCCTTTCCTGGACGAGCGCGACGGCCGTCGAGACGACGCCGATCGCCAGCAAGACCCCACCGATGGCGAGCCATAGCTCGATGCCCGGGTCGCCGCACTCCTGGCCCGGCGCGGCGTCGAATGCCCGGCACTCGAGGTGGGATCGGACGAGAAGCACCACCCACGTCGTCCCTACGCCGAAGAACAGACCGCCGAATGCCGGCAACCGGGGCGCCGCCCTGATCAGGCCCAGAAGGAAGGCCAGGACGATGAGCCAGCCGAGGGTCGGAAAGGTCAGGGTGAGGACGCCGGCCGCGACTCCGACCGCGACCCCGGCGAGCCAGTTGGATAGGCCGCGACGCCCGGTTGTCCGCGTCATCGTCGGGCGAGGACGGCATTGAGCGCCGATTCGACCGTCGGGTGATGGAACGCATAGCCGGCGGCGAGTGCCTTCGCCGGAACCGCAACGCGGCCGTGGAGGACGATGTCGGCTTGGCCCCAGAGGACAAAGCGAAGCAGCAAGGCGTGAACGGGAAGGAAGGCTGGTCGGTGCATCACCCGGCCGATCGCCCGCGCCAGATCGCGCTGCCTGGGTACCTCCGGCGCCACCATGTTGAGCGCTCCTGCGATTGATCCGTCGCGGATCGCTAGGTCGTAGAGCCCGACAGCGTCGTCGATATGGATCCACGTGAACCGCTGCCGGCCGGACCCGAGTGGCCCGCCGACGAAGAGGCGGAACGGCAGGAGGACCATGCGCCAGGCGAGCGCTTCGGGAGCGACGATGAGAGCGGTCCGGGCCGTGACCACGCGGACGCCGAGGGTCTCGGCCGCCCTGGCCGTGTCCTCCCAAGCAACCACGACGTCCGCCAGGAAGGAACCGCCGGGCTTGGAGTCCTCGGTCATTTCGCCGTCCGGGCGGTCGCCGTAGACATCGATGCCCGAGGCGTTGACGAGAACTTTCGGCCGATCCGAGGCCGGCAGGCGAGTCAACGCCTCGATGACGGCTCGGGTTGCGTCGAGGCGGCTCTGCAGGATCGCCCGTTTGTGGCCCGGCGTCCACGGGCGGCCACCGATCGGGACGCCGGCCAGGTTGACGATGGCATCCGCGCCGCGGAGCGCCGCCACGAGGTCGTCGTCGACGCCCGGCGGGTTCCAGCGCGAAGCTCTCGCTCCGGCCGGGAGCTTAGCCGCGGTCCGCTGTGGGTTGCGGGTCAGCACGGTGACTTCGTGGCCGGCCTCCAGCCACGTGGCGCTGAGTCGCCGCCCCAGGAATCCGGACCCGCCTGCGATGACGATGCGCATCAGGTGCTCATCGGTATCGTTGTCATCGTCATCGGACGTTCTCCGTGCTACTCTTTGATAGCAAGTTATGACATCCGAACACGCTACTGTCAAGTCGCACGTTTCCGCGGGTGAGCGTGATGCCCGCAGCGGGACGTCGCCAGCCGAGTCACTCCGCCTTCGGTTTGCCGAGGCCTGGGGTGAGATGAGCGCGGCGTGGGGTGTCGCGCCCGCGATCGGACGCGTCCACGCCTACCTGATGGTCCGCGACGCGCCGCTGACCGAACGCGAGGTCCGCGAAGCGCTCGGCCTGTCACACCGGGCAGCAAGCCTAGCCCTTGCCGACGCGGAGGCGTGGGGGATCGTCAGACGTGTTGCGGAGCCACGCCGAGTGGGTCGTCGCGGGCCTGCCGGCATTGCCTACATGGCCGTTGGCGATCATTGGGAGTGGTTCACGAGCGTCATCGCCGGCCGGAAGGTCCGCGAAGGCGACCCGATCGTCAAGGTCATCGAAGAGACGACAAAGTCGGCTGCCGACGCCGCGGCAGATCATCCAGGAGATGAAGAGCTCGCCGCGCTGCGCGACTGGCTGACGATCTTCTCCGACTTCGTCCGGCTGTTCGACCGGGCCGTCGGGTTGATCCCGAAGCTCGAGCCGCGCGAGCTCGAGCGTGGGATGCGCCTGCTCGGAGAGATCTCGGACGACACGGTCCTGCGGCTCGTCCACCTCCTCGGTGGACTGCCCGACGACGACGTCATCGAGCTTGTGGAAGCCCTCAGCCGGCTCTCGCCGACCGCCGCGCGCCGTGCGACGAAGCTGATGTCGGGGGTCGTCCGGACAGTTGCGCGGTAGGTCGGCGGACTCCCGTCAGTCGGGAATCGAACGGCCCCGAAGCGTCGCTCCGGGGCCGTGATCTTCACTGACAGGTGTCAGCCGTTCGAGTGGTCCATCCAGGAGATCTTGCCGATCTGCCCGTAGACGTCGTGGACGCTGCCACCGACGTCGACTGTGCCCTCGGCGAACCGGTAGGTCGCCTTGTACGAGGAGTGGCTGTTGAACTCACCCGGCAGGTGGAAGCTGCCGCGACCGCTCTCCTTGACTGCCGCCGAAGTCGCCGTCAGGTCGAGGCTGAACGCCAGCGCCGGAAGCCCTTCGTAGCCGTACTCGCCGGTGCACTCATTGAACGTCTCGCGGCTTGCCTCGAGGGTCCCACTTGCGGTTGCCGAGGCGAAGTTCTTGGTGATCGCCATCGATGGCGAGCCATAGCCCCAGACGCTGGAGCCGATCGCCCCGAAGGTGTCGTCGTCCGGGTTGTCCGGCGTGTCCGCACCAGTGCACTGAACGTACTGCTGGCTGAACTCGCTGTACTCCGCGAACACGTTGCCGTTCTGGTCCTCGCCCACCGCGACATAGCCTGAGCTGTAGGTCTGGGAGGCATCGTCCCACGAGTCCCAGTTGGCCTGGGCGAGCGTCAACGAACCGCTGAAGTTTCCGACGTTCGGGCCGGCGAGCGCCGACGCGGCGAGCGTCAGCGCCAAGAGTCCCGCCATCGGGACCGCCATGAACCTGCGCATCACATCCCCTTCTGCGCGCCATCCGCGCATTCCTCGGTGGCGGCTGCCGGGCTGAGCGGTCCGCCGTGTCCGATACCCAGATGACG
>Ga0184623_10000022_pt1 | contig 54678 bp, 59 predicted proteins | sample PLM1_100_b1_FD_133138 | JGI IMG/M metagenome (GOLD analysis project Ga0184623, IMG submission 133138) | Groundwater sediment microbial communities from an aquifer in East River, Colorado, USA - PLM1_100_b1 | ecosystem: Environmental > Terrestrial > Soil > Riparian zone | place: USA: East River... | reverse complement strand
GACGACGAGTACTACTAGACTGTATGCCGTACCGGTCACCATGAAAGCCCGAAGGGTGCTCACCGAGATCCGCCCCCGAAATTGAGAACAACACCGGAAGGCTGCTGCGGCCACCCGGGGGCGAAGGCCTCCTTCCCCGCAAGCGCCACGAGATGACCGCGGCGCCAGCCCTTACGCCTACACTCCGCAACCACGCCCCGAAAACGGACAGCATCGAGCAGGTCTGCCAGTTCGAACCTGTCGTACACCTTGACGTGTGTATCGACGATTCTCTTGGCGGAATCGAACGCGGGGAGCTCCCAGTACGGCCCCTGGAAAACCGCCTCCCCCCACCCGCAATGCTTGTTGGGCGTCGTCAACACGAGGAGGCCTTCGGGAGCAAGACAATCGTAGACCTTGCGGAGTGTCGGGAGGGGGTTGAAATTGAAATGTTCCAAGACTTCTGTCACGAGAATCAGGTCGAAACGCTCGCGCCATGGGACGACCCCCGCCTCGATGTTCGCAACGTGGAAGCGGACACCGTATTTCTTCACAAGCTCTGGGCTCAGGAAGTTGGTCGAAATGTCGATCTCGTGCGGTTGCCAGCCTAGCCGTGAGGCATATAGAAGCAGAGTTCCGTAGCCTCCGCCTATGTCCAAACAGGACTTTCCCACAAGTCCGCTCGCCGCCCGATTCCGGAGAACCTGGAGAACCGGTCCCCAATAGCTCGACTCTACCCGCCTGTACTCCGCGGAATAGTGAGGGTGATATGCGGATGTCTCGATTTCGTGTTGCAGTTCCTCAAGCAACGGGTCATGAACCTCAAATACCCCGGGGCGACCTATACGATCTTCCATTTCACACAACAAGGAGTGGAAGTAGGCACTCGTCAAACCGAAACGTGTCCTGAGCACATCCGTAATCCTAGGCACACGGGCAGTCAAGAAACCCATCGCAATCCTCACCGACTCGGCATGTGGCTCAGGCCGCGGAGGAATTTCGTCAGGTCGCGGCGGTACTCGGGACGACGAAGGGCTAGCTCAACTGTTGCCTGGAGCCACCCGAGCTTAGTCCCGACATCGTAGCGCTTCCCCCGATACATGAAAGCGTACACGTCTTCCCGTGCAAGGAGGTCTTGAATCGCGTCCGTGAGCTGGAGTTCACCAGACCGTCGTCGCGCGCGCACCCTTCGAAGAGCGGGGAAAATTCCGGGGGTCAGAACGTATCGTCCAATGGATATGAAATTGGAGGTGACCTCGCGGCGCCGTGGCTTCTCTCGCAATCTTGTCACCTTGAGGAGGCCATCGACAGGTTTGGCTTCGACCATGCCATATGAGGGTACGCGGTCCGGAGAGACTTCCTGCACTGCGATAACTGACGCATGCGTCCTGCTTGCCGCGCGAATCAGCTGTTGTGTACACGGAGGATCCCCGACGAGGACATCGTCTCCGAGGAGGAGGGCGAAAGGCTCGCCTGCGATGTTGGATTCTGCCCAAAGAACCGCATCGCCGAGGCCTAGGGGTTCTGGCTGACGCACATACGTCATCGAGATGCGTCGCCTGAGGTGCTCGAGCGCGCGGAGCTCTGAGGCCTGCGGGCTTCGGGCCACACGACGGAGGAGTTCGGCATTCGCATCGAAATGATCCTCAATTGCGCGCTTGGATCTCCCTGTTATCACAAGGATGTCGCGGAGGCCAGAGGCGACCGCTTCTTCAACTACGTACTGAATGGCGGGCTTGTCAACGACTGGTAGCATTTCCTTCGGTTGCGCTTTCGTATACGGGAGAAAGCGTGTTCCTAGACCGGCGGCTGGTATGACGGCCTTCATGAGCGCGCGTCGAACGTTATCGCTTTTTATAACGCTTTGCACAACGTTATTACGCATGGTAACCGGTGAGCGTCGACATTGGCACGAGTGGTTATCGTCGGGGCTGGCTACGCGGGGCTGGGCACCGCTATCGCTCTTGCAAAGAAAGGTAACGCGGTTACCTGCGTCGATTCCGACGAGTCGAAAGTGCATGTTCTGTGTCAGGGGAAGTCCCCATTTTTCGAGAAGGATCTGGATCGAGAAATCGCCTCGCTGACGCGAACACACCGCCTGAAAGCCACGACGGAGACCGCCGCTGCGGTGCGAGAATCAGATGTCATTTTCATTTGCGTCGGAACGCCCGCCCGCGATGAAGGCTCCCTGGACACTGCCCAGATTGAAAATGCCTCGCTCGCGGTGGCCGAGGGACTCCGTCGACGCCCGCGGCAGCTCGTCGTCGTCAAGAGCACCGTCCTCCCCGGCACGACGGAATCCCTCGTAATCCCGGCCCTCGAGTCGAACTCTGACTTGAATGCGGGCGAATTCGGCGTGTGCGTGAGCCCGGAATTCCTCCGCGAGGGTCAATCGGTCCAAGACAGCCTCCGTCCAAGTCACATTGTGATTGGAGAGTTGGATCACCCTAGTGGGAACGTCTTGGTGCGCCTTTACGCCTCCTTCCGGTGTCCGAAGTTCCGCACGTCCCTGAGAATCGCGGAGGCGGTGAAGTACGCCACGAACGCGTTCCTCGCCACGAAGGTCACGTTCGCGAACGAGCTCGCGAACCTGTGCACCCGCCTCGGCCTCGACGCAGACGAGGTGATCCGCGGCATGGCCTTGGACCCGCGAATCAGTCCCCACCACCTCAGGCCCGGCCCCGGGTTCGGGGGGTCGTGCCTCCCGAAGGACCTCCGTGCCCTCGTCAGCCACGCGCGAGAAGCCGGCTACGAGCCGACTCTCCTGGACGCGGTACTGGCGGTGAACGCCCGACAGCACATGGAGATCCTCCGTCTCCTGGAGGAGGAGGTCGGACCCCTCGGCGGGAAACGGATCGCTATACTCGGACTCTCGTTCAAGGAGGGGACGGACGACGTCCGGGAGTCGAAGGCCCTCGCCATCGCGTCCGAGCTACTCCTGCAGGGCGCCCGGGTCGTCGGGTACGACCCGAGAGCGGCAGATAACTTCGCCCGCGCGTTCCACGGAGTCGAAATCGCGGACTCCGCGAAGGCCGCCCTCGAGGGCGCGGACGGATGCATCATCCAAGCCGCGTGGCCCGAGTTCTCCCGCCTCCGGTCGGAGCACTTCGCGCGGATGGCGACACCCGTCGTCGTCGACGGCCGCCGGACGTGGACCAAGGCCCGCGTCCCCAAGGGAATCCGCTACCGTCGGATCGGATGAAGGCATCTTCAAGAATCATACCTATCAATTGAAATACCGCGGGTGCCACTCTTTAGCACGGAAGAACAGGAATGGTGCTCAAGTACACGTGGCTGAAGATCCTCGACATCCTGAAGCGGCGCGGCTCGAGGATCACGGTGGGCGACCTCCGGGTCGACCTCGACTCCCGCGGCTTCCACATCGAAGAGAAGGAGCTCGCCGAGGACCTCGGGAAGATGCGGGAACTCGGCCTGATCGAGTCCGAACTCCTCGTCACCGTGGACGGCACCGCGACGAGCTCGCTGGACGACTACTCCACGATCGCCGTCACCGCCGCGGGCTTGCGGAAGCTCAGCGGAATCGTGAAGATCTAGACCCCGTGGGCTCTCACGGCGGGGCGGGGGTCCCCTCCCCGTTCCGGCAACCCTCATCGGCCGGTGGCACCGGGCACGCCTCAATCCTCGCCGTGCCCCTCAGTGTCCAAGGCTTCGTCGAGTCCGCCCCGGGCATCGAGCCTCCCGAGCAGGCCGTCGACCCTCTTCCGATCCGTCCGTGCGCCGAAGAGAGCCCACGCCTGCCGAACCTTCCGCATCGGGTCCCGCTTCTCCGACGCGAACCCCTTTCGGCCGATCATGACCGCGAGCACGAAGTAGCCTTCTCGCGTCACAGCCCGAACGTCGCCGGCGGAACCCATCGGGATGTCGGTGGACCCCTCTTTCTCGAGCAGAGGGAAGAGGAGCGGATGGATCGTCCGGACGTCCAAGACGTCGACGGTGACCTTCCCGCCAACCACGAAGCTCACGACCCCCCTCCCGGAACCCACCGTGTGGAGGTCCCCGCGTCGCTCGTATTCATCCAACGTCGAGACCACGTCGCTGAAGTCGATCCCGACGGCGAGGTCGATGTCCGCGGATCCCGTCCGCTCGCCCTGGAAGTCCAGCGCGCTCTTCCCGCAAAGGAGCACGGAGAGGCCCTCCTCCTTGAGGGCCCGCAGGAGCCATTCCACGGCCTCCGTGAGACTCAGGCCCTTCCGGACGGGCTCGATCACCGCGCGTACGCCTCCCGACTCTCCACGAGTTCCCGGAAGGCGACGGGAGGCATCGCTCCGAGCGTCTTCGCGGTCTCGTGTGCGGCCCGGGCGTCGTCCGCCGTGAGGACACGGCCATCCCGGTTTCGGGCCCTGTGCAGGAGGAGGGACACGTCCCCCTGGAGGCCCACTAGGGAGGCGAGGCCCAAGACGACCTCCGGGCGGAGATCCCGATGGCCCAGCGCGTCTGCCAGGGCGAGCAGGTTGTCGTTCGGCGTTCGGTCCCAGGCCGCGACCGCGTCGACGACGGCGGCCTCCGGTGCGAGTACGGGCAACGTCTCCATCTCGGTGACCGGCACCCCTTCCGCAAGGGGCTCCACCCGCACGCGCAGGCCCCGGACCTCCCCCTCGAAGAGGCGCTTCCACGCGCTGAGGGTCTCCGGCGGGGCGTACAGCCGGACCTCCGGGTTCAGGAACGACCGCCACAGCCCGCTCGTGACCGGGGCGCCGAGCGCGAACGGCTCGCCCACCTCGTGGAGCGCCTGCAGGCAGTCGAGCAGGAACGACAGGGGCCGCTTCCCCGCGTTCTTCGGGAACCTCCACGTGGGATTGAGCGCGACGCGTCGGTGAGGACGTCCACGGCCCCCTCCGCGCCCCTCGCCCGGGACCAGGACGAGGAACGGGAGCTTTCGGACTCGGTTCCTCGCCGCCTCCGGAGTGACCCGCCATCCGTCCGCGAGGCTGCCCAGGGTATCGTTCAGGAGGGCGACTTGGAAGACGCTTTCCATCGACGTTTACCATGTCGTTAAAATATATAAACATTTGTTTGTGACTTTCCCGGCCGGAGATCGATGCAACAACGTGCCACTGGACTTCAACCTCCGGAGGACAGCGCGGGCCCCCCTCCCGGGACCTTCATCGGCCGGTGGCACCGCGGGCACCCCTCGACCGTCGCCGCGCACGGGACGTGGTAGAACCTCCCGCATTCGCACCGGTACTCCGGCAACGCGCGTCCGGACCGCAGGACCCCCGCCCAAGACGCCCGGAAAGCCGGGCCACCGCGAAAGGCCTTCGGCATTTGCCCGATCCGTTCGCGCGAGGACACCGTGTCGCCTGGGGTCCGCCTTGGACGACCAAAGCCCCGTTTATCGTGCGGGACGATAGGTATATTAGCTAACGTACCTGTTCCATCTCGAATGCGCTACAGGACCGTAAACCTCCGACCTGACACATACGAGCGGTTGAAGCAATACCAGTTCGGCGGCAGGAGCCTCAGTGACGTGGTCGATCAGTTAATGGGCCTTGCGGAACCGGACGCGTTCTACCGGAAGGCATTGAAGGTCCACTGTAGACGGGCGAAGGATCTCAGGAAATCCGGCGGCCTATCGATTTCCGAGACAGAGCGGGAAGCGGCAACAACGGACTAGGGCCGTGCCATGGCCCTCTTTACGGTGGTCGTCCACCCCGGCCTACCGAAAGAGCTGAAGACGATCGCGCGGGCAGGACGCAAGGATGTCGTACGACGCATTCTCTCTTCCCTCCGGCTGCTGGAACGAGACCCTTTCCGGGCTAGACCTGGGCTCGATATCAAACAGCTAGCACACACGGAGGGAGCGGTTTTCCGTCTCCGCGTCGGTGACTATCGCGTCTTGTACGAGGTCGACACGACGTCCAATACGGTGTTTGTCACGACCGTATTCCACAGGGGCCGGGGCTATCGGTAGCTGGGCTTCCGTCCAGCAGCGCGGGACAGCGATCAAGTCAACTCCCCGGTGCCGGGCTCGCGCCTCGCGGCATCGGCCGCTGGCACTTCGGGCACTCCTCCACGGTCGCCGCGCACGCGACGTGGTAGAACTTCCCACACTCGCACCGGTACCCCGGGAGTGCCGGCGTGAGGGGCTCCTCGCAGACCCCGCAGAGGACCCCGCGCTTCCTGGAGGGCGGGCTCGCCTCCTGTGTCGGCGATTTTTCCGCCAGGGCGGAGGGCCGCACGACGAACCGGAACACGAGACCCCAGAACAGGGCGATCCAGCCGAGGAAGATCAGCCACCCGAGGTTCGAGTGGGCGATCAGGAGGTTGTTCACGCTGTCCTGCGGGGTGTCGCTGTACACCCCGAAGAGGACGATGAGAACCATCCTCAGGATGTTCGCGGCGTACGCCGTCAGGAACCCAAGGGCGAGGAGGGCGAGGACCTTCGGTCGGATCCGATCGAACTCCGTGAGGACGAACGCCACGAACGCGCTCGCGAAGATCCCGAAGCTGTAGATCCCAGAGCAAGCGGTCGTGATCACGACCGTGAGGACGGCCCCGGTCTTCGTCGTGAACGTGAGGGCGGGGGCCGTAATGCCCGCCAAGGAGTGGACGTTCGCGGTCACCCCGAGGACGTTCAGCACCGCCGCGGTCTGCGGGGCGAGCGCCGTCCACGAGTAGATGTCCACGCTCTTCTCGAAGTCCTGGTAGAACAGGCGGGCGAGAAGGAGCGGCACGACGAGGATCAGGATCAGGGCCGCCATGAACATCAGGACGAAGTCCCGCTCCCGCCCGAACCGCAGCGGGACGAACGGGTACGCGAACAGGGCCGCCGCGAACAGGAGGAACGTCGTGTCCTCCGTCCCCAGGGAGATCCTCCCGAACACGAGCTGGTTGTACGCGAGGTCGAGGCCGATCAGGACGATCGCGAACGCGGGGAACCACCGAACGAGCCGTCCCCGGAGGGTGACGCGGTACAGGAACCTCGAGGCGAGGGTCGTCCTCTCCTCCGGGGCGGGCGCCCCCGGGGCCCTCCGGAAGACGAGGGCGAAGACCGCGAGGCCCGCGACGAGGAACGGGACCCCGAGGAGCTCGATGTTCTGCCCCTTCGGCGGGTTCAGCAGCAGGTCCACGCCCGCGAAGACGAGAAGCAGGCCGGCGAGGACGGACGCGGTCCGGTGGCGGCGGAGGAGGGCCTCGACGTCGGAGAGCTTCATCGCGGCTGGCCCGCGCTACGGAGGGCGGCTCTATAAGAAAGCTTCCGTCCGGCTATCCGGAGGGTCACACCGCGGGCGGGACCCCGTCCGTCACGATCCTCGGCATCGACAGCATCGGGCACCGGCAGACCTGGTCCACGAGGAGGGTCTCCCGGGTGCGGTCGTGGTACACGATCGTCAGCGTTCTCCCGCACGTCGGACACCTCGATTCGAGGACGCCCATCGTCCCCTCGAAGGCCCCGCGGGATGAAGAACCCTCGGCGCTGATTCTCCCTTGTGATACGCGACCAAGAACCGTCCGAGACGCGGGAGCCTACTGTTCCCGCTCGAGCTGCCGCTTCGACGCCTCCTCGCACAGCCACGCCATCTTCTCGTCCCCGAGCTCCCGGTACACGGCGGCCTTGAACCGCCACACCCCGGGATACCCCGGGTTGAGCTGGGTGAGCCGATGGAGGATCGCGAGGGACTTCTGGTTCTCCCCGTGGACCGCGTGCCACGCCGCGAGGGTGAACATCGCGTCCGTGTCCGTCTTCCCCTCCTCCAGCCGCCGGCGGGCCTCCTCCACGTACTCGCTCGCGACGTCGGGGCGGGAGGGCGCCGCGGGTCGGCCCAGGCGAGGGATCTTGAACGTGGGCATCGATCGCCGTTCCTATCTACGCGCGCCCGAGAATATAAAGGGCGTGGAACGAGAGTAGAAGGTGATGCGGGAAGTCCCGCAGGTCCCGCCCGCCTCGTTCCCGATTTCGATAACCACGCGTCAAGCCTTATCATGGCGGGGTCCCCTGGCCCGGGGTCCGGAGCAGAATGCCGACTGCCACGGTGCTGGAGAGCGATGCGGTGGAGAGCGGCTCCGCCCTCGACGCCCTCCTCGGCGCGTTCCTGGGCGCGGTCCCGGACGCGACGGGGGTCGTCGTCGCGGGGGAGACCGGGAAGCCGATCGCGAGCACGCTCCCCGCGAACCGGATCCAGCTGATCGCGGCGACCGCGATGGCGAAGCTTGTCGCGTGGGCGGGCGAGGCCGTCGCGGCGAACCTCCACCTCTCCGGGATGCTCGCGATCACGATTGACGGCCCCTCGTGGAAGGTGATCGTCGCCCCGACGCCGTCCCACACCGCGGCGGTCCTCGTCACGATCGAGGAGTCCACGGACCCGTCCCACGTCCACGTCGCCCTGCCCGGGCTCCTGCGCGCGGTGGACGAGAGCCTCGAGGGCGCGCCTCCCGCGTGAGCCCGCGCGGGCGTCCTTATCCCGCGTGATAATCAGTCGCGAACGCTTAACCCCCGAGGACCGCGTTGCGAGCGTAGGTTGTCATGGCGGGCATCAGGCCCTCTCGGTCCGCGGAGATCGAGGAGGAGCGAGATGCGGCGTTGCAAACCCCGAAGGTTTCGTGGGACGCCCCCCTGCAGGATGCACTCACTCTGTTCCTGACATCCGTCCTCGGCGTCCTCACGATCGTCGTCGCGGACCGGAACGGGCTCCCCGTCGCCAGCGCGTCTCGGGAAAAGCAGAGGGCGGACCTCGTCGCGGTCTCCGCGATGGCGGTCCTCGCGATGGAGGCGGGCCGATCCGTCGCCCGGAACCTGCAGATCTCGGCCGCGTCGACCGTGACGGTCGAGGGCGGGAACTGGAAGGTCGTCGTGTCCCCGACCCCCACCGGGCTCGCGAACGTCCTCGTGATGATGGAGGGGACGACGAACCTCGGCCTCCTGAAGCTCACCCTGCCGCGCCTCGCGGAGGCGGTGGAGCGCCACCTCGAGACCCTGTGATCCGAACCCCGAGAGGGCCTAGTTCGAGCGCCGGTGGAGGAGTTCCTCGACGAGGTTGTCCGTGCCGTTCAACGTCGGAAGCTGACCGTCCCACGGGCTGAGGGCCTCCCGGTTCTTCGCCTCGAACTCCTGGAGGGCGCCGAGGGCCCCGGTCACGTACCCCTCACGGAGGGGTCCCGTCGACAGGATCGCGATCGTGCAGATCTCGCCCCGGATGAGGCGGACCCGGAGGTTCGCCATGTCAATCTCTTCCATGACCCCCGCCTTCCCCTGGAACGCGTCTCGGACGAACTGCTGGACGACCGTCATCATCGCCACCAGGACGTCCCGGTCCCCGGGGTGGATCAGGGTGCGGGAGGCGTGCGTGATCAGGAGGCCCGCGTTCGTGAGGAGGAACACCTCCTCGATCCGGACGTCGGAGGGCTGCGTAAACCCGAGCTCCTCCTCGAGGCGCTTCGCGGCGGCCTCCATCTCGAGGCGCAGGAACCCGAGCTTCGTCTCCGCCCGGACGACCGCGATGAAGCTCGCCTGGCCCTTGCCGAGGTCGTGGATCACGATCTTCGCGTCCTCCCCCTCGAGGATGACGACCTTCGGGCCCTTCAGCCCGATCGTCTCGAACACCTTCTTCGCGGACTGGAGCCCGAGGGAGCTCATCGACACGACGCTGAGGAGGTCCAGGGACTCCCGGAACCCGTTCGCGATCGGGAGGCCGTCCGCGTCCGCCACGGCGCTCCCCTTGACCCCTTCCAGCTGGCGCTCGAACGCCTCGAGGATCGCGACGATCCGGGACTCCGCGGTGAGTCCATGGGAGGGGTACGCCTTCTTGGGAATCGGTGCGCTCATCCTTCGTCTCCGACTGCCGTGCGGTTGATCGGGGTTCGACCGTGTGCCCTGACTCGGGCGATCCTCGAGACCCCTACCGGGCCGCGGGGATCCCGAACTTCTTCCGGATGGCCCCGGGCACGTGGAGGGCCGTGAAGATCATGAAGAGGGCGAGGCCCGTCATCGCAACCCAGAGGGCGCTGCCCGCGAGGCTGATGTACGGGCCGACGGTCTCGAGGCGGGCCGGGAACGCGCTCAGGAGGACCGCGAGGAACCCGAACGAGAGGAGGAGGAAGCCCCGAAGGAACTTGTCCAGGTTCAGGAAGATCCGGGCCCCGAGGACCTCCTTCGGAATCCTCCGGAGATCCCAGTACAGCAGGATGCCGAACGCAATCATCGCGATCCAACCGGACAGCAGGAGATAGCCCGCGATCGCGCGGATCCACTCTTCCACGGACATCGGGGGCTGATTTCGTGCGGCGAAGATAAACGTGCGGGGGAGATTATCACGCGCGATACCGCGCGCGGACGGGGACGGGGGACTACCGCCACCTCTTCACGAGGGCGTCCGCGACCGTGATCTCCCCGAGGTAGTTCGTCTTGATGTACTCGAGCCCGTCCTTGTGGGCCGCGTCCGTGAAGGACTCCACGCCGTCCTCCGGGATCACGGGGTGGTACCCGCGGAAGAACGCGTCCGCGCTCGTGTGGCGGGCGCAGATGTTCGTGTGCAGCCCCGCGATCACGATGTCCTCGACGTGGAGGGACCGGAGCAGGGAGTCCAATGGGGTCTCGAAAAACGCGCTGTACGTCTGCTTGTCCAGGATGTAGTCCCCCTTCTTCGAGGCGAGGCGGGGGATGATCGCCGCGCCCTCCGTGCCCTTCATCGAATGCGGGCCCCAGATCCGGAGCTCGAAGTCCGACGGGACATGGGCGTCGTTCACGTAGATCACGGGGACTCCCGCCTTGCGGGCGGCGTCAAGGAGCCGCTTGATGTTCGGGATGATCCGCTCCGCCCTCGGGCACGGGAGCTTCCCCGTGACGAAGTCGTTCACCATGTCGACGACAAGCAGGGCGTCCTTCACTCCGTTCCCCGAGCGGGGCCTACCTCCCGTGCGAAATAAATGTTGTGCTTCGCGGCCAGCCCTGTCGACGGCGAGAGCGGATGATGGAGGTTCTCGCAACGGGGGCCTTGCTTCCCGGTTTAAACAATAGTATTTAATATTACATTACCATTATGGTAATTAATGCCGACGAACTACGACGACCTCTACGCATGGATGCATGCCGCATTCGGTGCGGGAGAATTCACCATCCAACACTTCCGGGGGGTGTTCCCCTCGCCTGCCCCCGAAAAGGTACTCTTCGATCTCCGACGGCTCGGCTACGTCGACCGGATTCGCCGCGGAACCTACCGGCTCGTCCCTCCAGAAACACGCCTCCAACGCGTCACGCAACGGAGCGACCGTCTCGATCTTCCGGAAGGCGCGGGCCTTCCGTATGCGTACAGCGACGCTACGGCAATCGCCGTCTGGACGGATGGGGGATACTGGACGGGATTCACTGCAGGATTTCGACCCACCCATATGGACGTTCGTGGGGCGGACGTGCAACGGTGGAAGGATTTCCTTCACGCAGCGGGCGCGAAGGCCACCGTCGAGGGTGATCGCGAGACACTCTACGGGGTCGTCTACGTACTCCACCCGGTTCCGCGGGTGCGGTCAGTCCGCCATGCAGGGGTCCGCGTGATACCTAAGAGAACGGCTCATGCGTCTGCCTCCTCCCGCCCGTACCTCTATGAACCGGTTCTCTCCCTGCTCGCCGGGGCGACGGGCAGATGAGGCCCGACCCGCTCGCGCGCGAACGGACGTGCATCGAAGTCCTCCGGGAACTCGAGGGCGCTGAACTTGTCTTAATCGGGGGCTACGCCGTAAGTACGTTCGGCCCGGCCCGTGAATCGGTCGACATCGACCTCGTTCTCCCTTCACGTGCCGTGCCAGCAGTTCGGACCGTCCTAGAAAGGCGCGAATTCCTCCAAGAAGAGCGACGGATTGGAACTGATGCGTTTGCGGGGCGGGTAGAACGGTGGACCCTCGGAACCGCACCACTCCCTGTGGGCGCAGATCTGCTGATTGATGGGGTTTCCGACCGCGTATCCGGCGTGACGCATTCCTTTGAGGGGTTGCGCGGACACGCCCATACACGAACGGTGAGCAATCGAGATCGCAGCCTGACCGCATCCGTACCTGTGGCCGACGCCGAAGCCCTCATCGGTTTGAAACTTCCTGTGGGCCGACTGGTCGATCTCCGAGACGTTGCGGTCCTCGCCGCGGAACCGCTTCGCATCGACGTGGTGGACGAGTTTCTCAAGTCTTGCCCTAGGGACATCCTGGTGCGAAACGTTGGGAAGTTGCGGTCAGCCCTATCGGCGCAGAACTTCCGCGACTCGCTCAAGGGGGTGTACAGGTTGGACGAGCGAACGTTCGAACGATACGCACGCGCCGCGAAGGCCTTGTGTGAACACCTCGAAGCTCGGTTTCCTCTAGACCCTGCGTGACCTCGGGGACGGTTTATATCGTCCTTCTCCATGCCCAATCGGTGGCGCCGTGAAGCTCGTCCCGGGGTCCGCGAGCGTGGGCTTGGCCCGGGAGCTCGCGAAGGCGGTGCGGGGGGAGTTCGTCGAGGTCGCGTATGAGAAGCACCCGGGAGGGTTCCCGGACGGCGAGCGGTACGTGCGGGTCCTCGGCCCCCTCGAGGGGGAGCACACGGTCGTCGTCCAGTCGACGCACCCGGACCCGAAGATCGTGGAGCTCCTCCTGCTCCTCGATGCGGTGCGGGACCTGCGGCCGAAGCGGGTCACCCTCGTGATCCCGTACTACGGGTACGGCCGCCAGGACAAGCAGTTCGAGCCCGGGGAGGCCCTCGCGGCCCGCGCGATCGCGAAGCACGTCCAGGTCGGCACCCACGAGGTCCTCACGATGGGGGTCCACAACCCGGAGATCCTGAAGTTCTTCGACGTCCCCGCGCGGGAGGTGAGCGGGATGCCCGCGGTCGGGCGGTTCCTGAGGGAGCGGGACGTGGACTTCGTCCTCGCCCCGGACAGCGGCGCGGTCCGCCACGCGAAGGAGGTCGCGGCGGTCTCCGGGAAGCCCTGGGACGCCCTCGAGAAGACCCGCGTGGATTCGTACACGGTGAAGTTCGAGCCGAAGCGGCTCGACGTGCGGGGCCGGCGGGTCGCGATCGTGGACGACGTGATCTCCACGGGCGGGACCGTCGCCCTCGCGGCGAAAGAACTGAAGGCGCAGGGCGCGAAGCACGTCCTCGTCGCCGCCCTCCACGGCCTCTTCGTCGGGAACGCATGGGACAAGCTCGCGGTGTGCGACGAGGTCGCGACATCGGACACGATCCCTTCTCGGGCGACGAAGTTCTCCGTGGCCCCGGAGTTCGCCGCGGCGCTCAAGGCCCGTGGCACGTGAGAGCAGCATCCCGGCGCCTCGTCGGGGTACCGCGACACGCCAGGCGAGAGCTGGGTCCCTCTCCGCACCTCGCGGACAAGGTTTCTTATGAGAGAAGAAACTCGTAATGGCGCATGAGGCGCAGACCAATGAGGTCTTCGTCATTACCGGCGCCGAGGGCTAGGCAGCGAACCCGCTGTCCGGTTTGCGGGAAGGGGGAGCTGGTCCCCGACGACGACATCGTGTCCCAGCTTGAGGGCTATACCTTCGTGGAGCGCGGTCGCCGTTGCACGCAATGCGGCGAGGAGTTCATCCCTGAGGAGGAGAGCCAGAGGCTCATCAAGGTCGCCCAACGTCTGGGGATCTGGGGAGAGCCCCCGAAGCGCAGGCGAAAACTCTCCCGCAGCGCCTCGGGGGATCGAGGGACGGGCGCGGAGAGGTCGACTACCGCAGGCTCCTCGTCAGCTCCCTCTTCACGTCGACCATCGTCGTGAGGAACCGCACGGCCTTCTCCTCCTCCGCCGCGGCGTCCTTCGTGCCGTACATCGCCTCCGAGGTCGCGAGGTATCCGTCCTTGATGGCCCCCTCGAGGACCTTCGCGCCGAGCGCGGTCCGCAGAATCGCCCCCTCGAACGCGTCGTCCCCGCCGACGTGGCCGACGCTCACGTCGCTGAACTTCACGCTGAAGTCGTAGCACTGCAGGCAGTTCGGGTTCACGAGTCCCGCGACGTCCGACACGGGGACGCTCTTCACGGCGCCGCCCGCGGAGGTGAACTGGAGCTGCTCGCCGAACCGGACGCCCCGGATCTCGGAGGGGTCGAACCCCAGGAGCGCCTTCAGGTGGCGGGCGCCCCACGCCGCGGGCGCGAAGTTCCCGTAGCAGAACGTCCCGAGGGCGAACGCGAGGTCGTATCCCGGGACGTACGCATCCCAGAGGAGCTTCCGGGCCGTGTACACCTGGCACGGCCGGCCCATCACGGCGACCCGCGGGTGCTCGCCCTCGTCCCGCTCCGCGAACGCCTTGATCTGCGCGAGGGTGAGGAGGTTCGCACGGAGCCCGCTCCCCGTCGCGATCGCCCGGCCCGGGCCCATCCGGATCTGCCACGCCTTCGCGAGGTCCGCCTTCGTGAGCGCGACGATGGGCTCCTCGGACCTCCCCTGGTGGGCGAGTAGGACGGCGTCCGCGAGGCCCTTGTCGAGAAGGTATCCCAGGATCGTCGCCGCGACCTTGTCCCCCGGCTGCCCCCGGAAGTCCGGGTCCCGGCTCGCGACGGTCACGATGCGGCGGTACGTGCCGATCGGGGTCGCCTCCGGCTCGAACGCGGCGAGGAGGGGACGGTCCGGGATCAGGATCGACGGGGCGTTGATGTACTCGTTCCCGCAGGCCGGACACCGGTCCGCGACGAAGAGGACGTCCCGACCGCCGATGTCGACGGAGTACTCCTCCGAACGTTCCGTAAGGTGGCCACAGCTCGCGCACGTCACCGCCGCAATGGGCTCCGCCGCCCTCGCCTCGGTCATGAGAAACACCTGCCGCAGCCCGTTTCCTGGGGCTACGTCGGCAAGGGGCCCCGAGCCGTTAGACACGCGGTATGTATTGTCAATAGAGGCCCCCGGTCCGGAACCCCTCCCCCCTTCGAAGCCTCCCCCCGCGCCCACGGTCTCCCCGGGCGGACGGAAGAGGGATCGCGCCCTTCGGGATACGGTACATACGGAACTGTCAAGCGTTGGCTCCCTGGTCGTCCTCGGGTAGGACCAGATGGTTTCAAGTGCAGTCCCGAACTCCCCCGCGCCCGAGCAGGGTGGGCCCCCTCGCGGGCCCCGTGGTCCCGATGGCGATCGTCCATGAGCTCGCGGAATTCGTCGTCGACCGTTCCTTCGACGACCTCTCTGAGGCCGCGGTGCGGGAGCTGAAGGTCCGCGTCCTCGACTCCCTGGGTTGCGCGATCGGGGCCCTCGACGGGGAGCCGATCCGGATGCTCCGGGAGCACCTCGCGGACTTTGGCGGTGCTCCCCGGACGACTTTGATCGCGGGGGGCCGCACGGCCCCGGACCGCGCCGCGTTCTACAACGGCGCCCTCGTCCGGTACCTAGACTTCAACGACAGCTACCTCGCGAAGGGGGAGACGTGCCACCCGAGCGACAACCTCGGCGCCGTCCTCGCGGCCTCCGAGTACGCGAAGGGGAAGGGGTCCGACCTCCTCGTCGCCCTCGGGGTCGCGTACCAGGTCCAGTGCCGCCTCAGCGACGAGGCCCCCGTCCGATCGAAGGGGTTCGACCACACGACCCAGGGCTCGTACGCGGTCGCGGCGGGGGTCTCGAAGGCCCTCGGCCTAGACGCGTCGAAGACCGCAAGCGCGGTCGCGATCGCGGGGACCGCGTTCAACGCCCTCCGCGTGACCCGGACGGGCCGCCTCTCCCACTGGAAGGGGCTCGCGTACCCGAACACGGGATTCGGCGGCACCCACGCCGCGTTCCTCGCGATGCGGGGGATCACGGGGCCCGAGGAGGTGTTCGAGGGGAACAAGGGCTTCATGGACGCGATTGCGGGGAGGTTCCACATCGACTGGGCCGGCGAGGACCTGGAGCGGGTGACCCGCACGATCCTGAAGAAGTACAACGCGGAGGTCCACTCCCAGTCCGCGACGGAGGGCCTCCTCGAGCTCCAGCAAGAGGCGAGCTTCCGGCCGGAGGACGTCGAGCGAATCGAGGTTGAGATCTTCGACGTCGCGTACAACATCATCGGCGGCGGGGAGGAGGGGGCGAAGACAGAGGTCCGGACGAAGGAGGAGGCGGACCACAGCCTCCCGTACATCCTCTCCGTCGCGCTCCTCGACGGCACGGTGATGCCGGACCAGTACCGCCCGGAGCGGGTCGTGCGGGAGGACGTCCAGCGGCTCCTCCGGAAGGTCGTCGTGCGCCCGAACGAGGAGTACAGCCGGCGGTTTCCCCAGGAAATGCCCTGCCGGATCGTTGTCCACCTGCGTGGCGGGCGAGTCGTCGAAACGGAGAAGCGGGATTACGAGGGGTTCCACACCCGCCCGATGTCCTGGGAGTCGGTGACCCGCAAGTTCGATACCCTCAGCGCGCCCTACGCGGGGGCCGCACGGAGGAAGGAGATCGTCGCGGCGGTCCGGTCCCTCGAGGATCGGAAGGTCGCGGATCTCGTGAAGCTCCTCGCGGGAATCGGACACACGAGGCGGAGGTCGAAACGATGAAGGAGAAGGAAGAGCGGGAGCGGGCGTTCAAGTTCATCCGGAGGAACGAGCGGCAGTCGAAGCCGAGGACCCGGGGCCTGACGGAGATCCGCGGGCCGTACTACACGCCGATGGGGAAGCGGTACCTCGAGGACGTCCTCGAGACGATGGGGGACTACGTGGACTCCCTGAAGTTCGCGGCGGGGTCGTTCTCCCTCCTCCCGAAGAAGGCGCTCGTCGAGCTCATCGACCTCACCCACCGCTACGACGTCCTCGTGTCCACGGGCGGGTGGATCGAGTACGTGCTCACGCAGGGCCCGGAGGCCGTGGATCGGTACATCCGGGAGTGCGCGGACGTCGGCTTCGACATCGTGGAGATCTCGAGCGGGTTCATCACGATCCCGACGGACGACTGGCTCACCCTCGTGAAGAAGGTCCAGAAGGCGGGGCTGAAGGCGAAGCCCGAGGTCGGGATCCAGTTCGGCGCTGGCGGGGCGACGTCCGCCGACGAGCTCGCCGCAGAGGGCACCCGGGACCCGGAGCTCGCGATCGCCCAGGCGAAGCGGTTCCTCGAGGCGGGCGCGTACCTGATCATGATCGAGTCCGAGGGGATCACGGAGAACGTGAAGGTGTGGCGGACGGACGTCGTCTCGAAGATCGTGAACGCCCTCGGGATCGAGAAGGTGATGTTCGAGGCCGCGGAGCCCGAGGTGTTCGCGTGGTACGTGAAGAACTACGGGCCCGAGGTGAACCTGTTCGTGGACCACAGCCAGATCGTCCACCTGGAGACCCTCCGGCGGGGGATCTGGGGCACGAAGAGCCTCTGGGGACGCGTCCTCACTTACAAGGGATGAGGCGCCGGTCGGCGAGGAGGAACAGGACGGGGCCCAGAATGAGCCCGATCTGCTGGCGGCGCGACCCTCCCATGTGACGAGCCTCCTGAAGGTTTCCAGGAGAGAACGAGTACTCCGGGCTTCCGCAAGTGGCGTATGTGCTATACTCAGTACTCCGCAGCCCGGCGACATTACAATCCGTACGGAATGGTCGAACCCTCTATGTGCGGCGACCCCCTCTCCACCTCCACGGAGCTATCGCACATGCAGGCGTTGCTGACAACGGGTGTGGCAATGAAGCGGATGCCGGGCTTTCGTGTCGCGTACGTCGAGCACAGGGGTCCGTTCGAAGAAATCGGGTTCGGGTTCCAGCGGCTCCTTCGTCTTCTCCGGGAGCGGCGCCTGCACGGCACGGGCCCGATGATCGCGATCTACCCGTCCGAACCCTCGGGGGAGGGTGACGAGAGGCGTTCGGCCGAGGCGGCCGTCCCCATGTCGCAGGACTTCCAGGAGGACAACGAGCTCCGTTCCCGAGAGCTCCCGCCCGGCGACGTCGCGAGCCTCATCTACGAGGGGCCCCCGAGCAAGTACGGGGAGGCCATCGCCATCATCCGAAACTGGGTCGAGAACCACGAGTACGCGCCCGCCGGTCCGATGCGGGAGATCTACTCGAGGGACCTGTCCGAGCTCCCGCCGGGGATCCTCTACGTCGAGATCCAGCTGCCCGTGCGGCGGAAGCGCCGCATCTGATCCCCGTCGCCTTCTAGGCGGAGGACGCCGCGGGCCGGCACAGGTTCGTCGGCTTCTCGAGGTACCGGTTGTACGCGATCACCGCGACGCCCTGCGCGTACTCGCCGATCTGGGCGATCGCGCCGAAGATCCCCCGCAGCGGGAGGATCAGCTTCACGTCCTTCGTCTCCTTCTGGACGAGCCGGATGAGGTCGGACTCCCGCTTCGGGACCGTCTCCGCAATCCGGAGGGCCTCGTTCGCCTGCTTCAGGTCACGGGAAAGGAGGGCGCCGAGGGCCTTCCCGTACAGCTCGGACACGGATTCCCCGAACCCCTGCAGGGCCCTCACGACGTTGTCGGGCGCTTCCAGCTCCGCGGACAGGATCTCCTTCACGTGTCGCGCGATGTCCTCGCAATGGTCCGCGATCGTCTCGAGGTCCCTCGCGATGACCCGATATCCCGCGAGCTCGATGCGGGACCGGAGCCCGAGCTTCTCCACGAGGGCCTCGTTCAGCTGCGCGGAGAGGATCAGCCGGAGGAGCAGCCAGTACATCATGTCCGCGTCGTCCTCCCGCTTGATCGCGTCCTCCGCGAGCGCGATCTCCCCCGTCCCGAGGGCCTCGAGGGATTCGGAGAGCATCGTCGACCCGAGGTTGTAGAGCCGCTTGATCAGGGATTCGAGCGGGTAGTTCGACGGGTCGATCGAGCACTGCAGAACGACCTTCGCCGGCCCCTCCTCGATGATCCCGATCCCCATCAGCCGCCGGACCGCACGCCGGACCTCATCCTGGTGCTCGCTGCGGAGCCGGAGGGAGGAGCGGATGATCACCTTCTCCCGGCCGAGCACGTAGTTCCCGACGATCACCCGCTCGAGCATCCCGGGCTCGTCGCAGAGGTCCGCGTCCACGATGAACTCCGTCGCGGCGCGGTGGCGCTCCTCCGCCGCGGGACCCGGGAGGACCTTCAGGGCCTCGCCGTCCTCGACAAGGAACACCTGGTCCCCCTTCTTGAGGTTCCGCTGCCCGGCCCACTCCTTAGGGAGGGAAATCGTCAACGTTGCCGCGCCGACCTTCTGGATCTTCCGTGACTCCATCGCCATCCCCGCCTCGAGTTCCATCGCCGTGTATGTACCGATAATGGGTGTACGGCCTATTGTATATTCACTATATACTTTTATGTACACTATCGCCGGTTCCTCTTTGGACGTTCCCCGCCAAATTGGGTGCCGAGGTGGAATCGGTGGACGCGTATCCCACGGCAACGATACGAAAGAGACTCGTCGAGAATGTCTTTGGAACCCAGTGGAAGTCGGGCAAGGCGTGGTCGGTCTTCTTGGGCCGGATCGCGCTCGGCTTCACGTTCCTCTGGAGCGGATATCAGAAGATCCTGACCGAGATGTCGGGGCAGATGGCGACGAAGGGATTCCTCAGCGGCTCGTCCGTCGCGGGGAGCCCCCTGGCGGGCTTCTTCAACAGCCTGGCGGGGAACTGGACCGTCGAGTACCTCGTCGTGGGCGGGGAGCTCGCGGTCGGGCTCGCCCTCGTGTTCGGGACCCTGTCCCGGCTCGGGTCGATTGCGGGGTTCCTTCAGATGACGCTCTTCACGATCGCGATGTGGCCGATCCAGGACACCCCATCCGCGAACCCGATCTTCGACACGAGGACGTTCTACATGGCGATCTTCGTCATGCTGTTCTTCCTGCGGCCCGGCGCCTTCCTCGGCGGGGACGCGATCCTGCACAGCCTGGGCTTCGTGCAGCGGCACCCGCGCGTGAAGAAAGTCCTGAACTGGATCGCGTAGGGCAGCCGAAGCGGGGCCCGAGGGCCCCGCCCCCCATCCTTTTCTTGCTCCGATTCTTATACGACCCCGCCCTTCGCCAGCGGGGGTGTGAGGGTTGACGGACATCGCGTTCCGGACGTTCAAGGAGGTCGACCTCGCCGGGGGCACGGTGATTGAGGCGATCCCGAGCGTCGGCCTCGTGAGCACGATCGCGGCGACGTACATGCTCACGAACCTGCCCGTGGACCAGGTGTGCGCCCTGGACTCCGAGGACTTCCCGCCCTTATCGATGGTATACGCGTACCGCCCGAAGTTCCCCGTCCGGATCTACGCGGACCCGAAGTCGAAGCTGTCGATCTTCATCGCGGAGGTCCCGCTCCCGCCGCGGGTCCACCGGGCCCTCGCGCTCTCCCTCCTCCACTGGGCGACGACGCACCGGTGCCGGCAGATCGTGTGCCTCGAGGGGCTTCCCCTCCCGCTCGACGAAAGCCCGAAGGACGTCGCGATCTGGGGCGTGGGGAGCACGGACTCCGCCCGGAAGACCCTCGACGACGCGAAGATCAAGCAGCTCGAGACGGGGATGATCTCCGGCGTGTCCGGCGTCCTCCTGAACGAGGGGCGGTGGCAGTTCTATGACGTGATCACGCTTCTCGCGGAGGCACGGGTCGCGATCCCGGACGCCCACGCGGCGGTGAAGCTCCTGGAAACCGTCGACGTGCTGCTCCCGGAAATCGAGCTGAACCTCGAACCACTCAAGGAGGAGGCGAAGGTCCTGGAGGCCCACCTCAAGAAGCTGCGGGCGGAGGCGAAGCCCGTGATCTCGCCCGCCGCGGACGCGATGTTCCGGTAGCGGGAGGAACCGCTCGCGACCCTGCGAGCCGGACCGGGTATGTGCGAAGGGATTAAGTCCACCCGGAGCCGTTGAAACCCCGTGGACCGAGAGCTCTCCCCGATCGCGGTCGTCCTGGGCCTCGTCGCAGCCCTCGCGCTCCTCGTCGCCCTGTCCGTAGGCGGGATGATGATCATGTCCCGGTCGATGATGGGCGGAATGATGGGCGGGACGGGCACCGGCTGGGGCCCTTGGGACCTGGGGGTCGTCCTGGCCTCCACCCTCGTCGCGGTGGCCGCCCTCGCGTTCCTGTTCCGGATGCTCCCCAAGCCGACCCCTCCGACGATCCTCGCAATGCCCCCGCCCCCCATTGCGGCCGTCCCGGTGCCCTCCGCTCTAGAATCCCCGGAGGAGTACGCGAGGCTCGAGCGGCTCCAGGAGGCCTCCGTCGTGAAGACCCTGGGGGAGGACGAGCGCATCCTGTACGTCCGGATCCGGGAGGCGGGCGGGGCCGTCCTCCAGAGGGACCTCGTCGCCCAGGGTGGGTTCTCCAAGGCGAAGGTCACCCGGCTCCTCGACAAGCTCGAGCGGAAGGGGCTCCTCGTCCGCGAACGGTTCGGGGCGACGAACCGGGTCCGGCTCACGTGGAAGGCTGCCCAGGCGCGGTAGGTTTCAGGTTTTCGAAACGTGTTTCATAGGTTTTCGCGCCACCTTCAAATACGATTTCACCCCAAGGAAGGAGGTCAATCAGGCAAGGAGGTGAAACCGGTGCAGATGGGAATTCTCGGAGTCCTGGCAGTGGCCTCCCTCCTCGGCGTTGGGGCCGTGGGGGTGAGCGGGATGATGGCCAGCCCGGCCCCCGCGGGGAACATGGGCGGGATGATGGGGGGCGGCGGGATGGGCGGCATGCACGGCGGGACGATGGGCGACTGCGACATGGGCCAGATGCAGGACCACACGATGGACTGCGACATGTCGATGGACCAGGGCCAGTGCGGCTGTTGCGGCGACGGACAATGAGAACGGAATTCCGGTGCAGGGTCCCGAAGGCCCTGTCCTCGCCGCTGGGGCCATCGGCCATCGTACACGGCAAGGACGAAGGCTGATGGCTGGACCCCATTTCGCGGCCTGCCTAATTTTCTCGTACCGCTCCACGTACAGCTTCTCGCACGACCGGCAGCAGAAGTAATGGTCGCGGCCGTCCATCTTCAGCTTGATCGGCTCCCCTTCGATCACCTTCCGGCACTGGAAGCAGATCAACGCGGTAGACAGCTGGTCCGATATCACGGCGCGGGGCTCGTCCTTTAGCCGCTTCGTGGCAATATGATGCGAGGATTCGAGGACTCCCCCGACGGACTCGACCCGCTCCAGGAACGCGTCGACGTGCGACCCCGATGGGAGGACCGCCTCCGCGAGGACCCGGGAATCGCGAGTTCTTGGAGGAGGGCGGCGACGATGGATGAACGGCAGCGCTGCCCGATGTGCGGACTGGAATTCAGCCCGGCCAATGCGGCGCGGATCTGCGGGACGTGCCGAATGCTCATCCCCCAGGAGGGGCCATACTACCTCGTCGTGGGTCCGGCTCGGTACAGCGCATTTTGTTCTGGCGGGTGCGTGCGAGCCCACATTCTTATGAGCAGGCCAGATTGAGGGGGAGCGATGGCGGTCGATCCGGTGTGCGGCATGTACGTGGACGAGGCGACGTCGACGCTCAACGCGGTCGTCGGCGGGCGCACGTACTACTTCTGCTCCCAGACCTGCATGGACACGTTCCTGGAGCCGGAGAAGGAGAGGAAGCGGCTCCGGTTTCTCGTCCTCTTCTCCCTCGCCCTAGGCGTTCCCGCGTTCCTCCTCTCCCTCGCGATGGAGCTGCGGTGGACCCCGGACCCTTGGATGGTCCCCCTCACGTTCGTCGTGTTCCTCCTCGCGACCCCTGTCCAGTTCGGGCCGGGAATGCGGTTCTACCGCGGCACCGTGGACGCGATCCGGAACAAGAGCGCGAACATGGACGTGCTGATCGCGATGGGCACGACGGCGGCGTGGGGGTACAGCACCGCGGTCCTCGTCGCCCTCCTCCTCGGAGTGAACGTCGACCCGTCCACGTACTACGACACGGGGGCGATCATCATCGCCCTGATCCTCTTGGGGAAGTACTTCGAGGAGCTCGCGAAGGGCCGCGCCTCGGAGGCCCTCCGGAAGCTGATGGACCTCCAGCCCCGCACCGCGAAGGTCCTCCGGGACGGGAGGGAGGAGGAGGTCCCCGTGGAGCTCGTCCAGGTCGACGACATCGTCGTCGTCCGTCCCGGGGAGCGGATCCCCGTCGATGGCGTCATCGCGGAGGGGTTCGCCTCGATCGACGAGTCCATGATCACGGGGGAGTCGATCCCCGTGGACAAGATCGCGGGGGACCCCGTCATCGGCGCGACGATCAACCGGTCCGGCCTCCTGAAGGTGCGCGCCACGAAGATCGGGAAGGACACGACCCTGTCCCAGATCATCCAGCTCGTCGAAGACGCCCAGGTCTCCCGCGCGCCGATCCAGCGGATCGCGGACCGCGTCGCCTCCGTCTTCGTGCCCGCGGTGATCGCCGCGGCCACGATCGCCGCCCTGTACTGGACCTTCCTCGGGTTCCCGGCGTGGCGGACGACCCTCGAGGCGTACGGGCTCCACAGCCCGCTCACGTCCGCGCTGTTCGTCTTCGTGGCCGTGATCATCATCGCGTGCCCCTGCGCCCTGGGGATCGCGACCCCGACCGCGATCATGGTCGGCACGGGGAAGGGCGCGGAGCTCGGGATCCTGATCAAGGGCGGGGAGTACCTCGAGAAGGCGGAGCGCCTCACCGCAATCGTCTTCGACAAGACGGGGACTCTCACGAAAGGGACGCCCTCCGTCACGGACGTCGTACCGATCGTGGGGGGGACCGAGGACCGCGTCCTCGAGCTCGCCGCCTCCGGAGAGAAGGGCTCCGAGCATCCCCTCGGGCAGGCGATCGTGCGACGGGCGGATCAGGCGGGCCTCCGGGTCCGGGACCCCGCGGACTTCGAGGCGGTCCCCGGCCAGGGGATCCGCGCGAGGGTCGACGGCACCTCCGTCCTCCTGGGAAACCGGCGGCTGATGCGGGAGGCGGGCATCCCGCTGCAGGAAGCGGAGCCCGTCCTCGACCGCCTCGAGCGGGAGGGGAAGACCGCGATGCTCCTCGCGGAGGATGGCCGCGTGGCGGGCGTCATCGCGGTCGCGGACACCCTGAAGGAGCACTCCTCCGCTGCGGTCGCGGCCCTGAAGCGGATGGGGCTCAAGGTCGTCATGCTCACGGGGGACAACCGCCGCACGGCGGAGGCGATCGCGCGGCAGCTCGGGATCGACGAAGTCCTCGCGGAGGTCCTCCCGGGCCAGAAGGCGGACAAGGTCCGGGAGCTCCAGGGGCGGGGCGAGGTCGTCGCGATGGTCGGGGACGGAATCAACGACGCGCCCGCGCTCGCCCAGTCGGACGTCGGGATCGCCCTCGGCAGCGGGACGGATGTCGCGATGGAGGCGGGCGGGATCGTCCTCCTCAAGGACGACCTGCGGGACGTTGTCGCGGCGATCGAACTGAGCAAGAGGACGGTCCGCAAGATCAAGACGAACCTGTTCTGGGCGTTCGCGTACAACACGGCCCTGATCCCGGTCGCGGCGGGGGTCCTCGTGGGGCTCGGCGTCCTCCTCGACCCGATCCTCGCGGGGGCCGCGATGGGCTTCAGCTCCGTGTCCGTCGTGACGAACTCCCTGACCCTGAAGCGGTTCCGACCCCGGTTGTGAGCGGGGCGAAGCGAAGTTTTCAGGTGAGGGGACCGCTAGAGCGCGGTCGATGCGCCTCGTGTTCCGCGAGAGGCCGGTCGACCTGTTCGCGGCCGTCGGGGTGAGTTTCGCCGCCCTCGCGGCCCCGGCCCCGCTCTCCCCTGAGGACCCTTCACGCCCTCGGAGGGAACGGGCCGGACGAAACGATTCCCGGGGCCGGGTTAAGCCTTGTGAACACATATGCTTATTTTCGAGGCGCGAATACGCCCCCGCCCCACGGCCGGGTGGCGGCGGTCGAATCCGGCTCACCCGCCGGGCGGGGCGACGGAGAGGGAGTGGACATGGCGAAGGATCCGATCTGCGGGATGACGGTCGACGAAAGGACGGCGAAGTTCACCTCGGCGTACGGCGGCAAGACGTGGTATTTCTGCTCGCCGGGGTGCAAGGCGACGTTCGAGAAGAGCCCCGCCCGCTACGCGAAGTGAACCGTCGCCCCGAGGCCCGACGCCGCGGGACGGTCCCATCGATGATGCCCTCGGCACAAGATTCATTTACGGGGCCGCGGGTTGTCGCCCCGTGGACGCACTCCGCGCGGTGTGGACGAAGATGCGGTGGAGCAAGGCCCTCCTCATCATGTTCGGCCTCACCCTGCTCTGGATCGTGTCGCTGTTCGCCGCCCCGCTCTCGATCGCCCCGGGGACGTTCGCGTACACGACCGGCGGCGCGAACGTCGTGGACCACTGGAACCTGTACGACAGCTCGTCGTTCAACTGGTTCGCGAAGGTGATTTACACCGTGGGGGACGCGCAGTGCCACCAATTGTGGCGCCGGTCCCTGTGGATCAACGGGAACCAATTCCCAATCGACGCCCGGATGACGAGTATGTACATCTTCGGCGCCTTCGGCCTGTTCTGGGCGATGATAACGGCCCCCGCCACGAGCGCGAGCCAGGGGATCGCGAACGCGTTCCCCGCCCGCATCCGGAAATGGGCGGAGAAAGTCGGCGTGGAGAGATTCGCCCTCTTGATCGTGTTCCTCGGACTCCTCCCGATCGGGATCGACGGCTTCACGCAGCTCTTCACGGCGGTGACGAATTACGAGAGCACGAACGCGATGCGGATCCTCACGGGGATCTCCGGCGGCCTCGTGGCGGGACTCCTGCTCGGCATGATGGTGAAGGCGATCCATCAGTTCGACGTCGAGTACCGCGGGATGCGGGCGAAGGCTTCCCTGCCGAGTCTGAACAAAGAGTAATAAGCCCGCCCCTGTTGCGACCCCCGTGGGGAAGAAAGGCAAGGGCGCGGAATGGAAGCCGCCCGAGTTCGACGAAGTCGAATTCATGAAGAAGGAGATGCGGGCGGCAAAGACGACGATCGTCGTCGTCCTGTGGACGTTGCCCTCCGCGATCCTGAGCTACGGCCTGACCCTTGCAGGCGTCGCGGTCGTCGCGTTCTTCGCGGGGATCGGGATGATGCTCCTCCTGAAGTGGATCCTCCCGATCCTGAAGGTCGACATCTCGGAGTACAAGCGCAAGGACTGGATTGGGCACGGCGCGACGTTCTTCTTCAGCTGGCTCGCGTTCTGGATCCTGTTGCTGAACCCGCCGTTCGCGGACCTCACGAACCCGGTGATCCTGGGGGTCGCGGTGGACGGCATCGCTGTCGGATGCGGGCAGAACTTCAACGAAACCAACTCCACGGCCGCACTCCGAGTGCGAGCGGGGGACAACGTCGCGGTCACCCTGGTGAAGGCCGGTGCGGTCGATCTTGCGCCACAGTCAGGGGTATGGGTAGGACCCCTCTCCGACGGGCGATACGACATCGTCGCGTATGACGGCGCGGGCCACGCGTCGAACCCGTGCCAGATCACGATCTCGTGAGTCTAGCGCTCCCACGGGAAGCGCTTGTCGTAGAATGCGGTCAGGGCCGCCGCGTACGGCTTGCGAATCGCCTCCGCGTCGACCCGGATCCTGAGTCCGCGCTTGGCGGCCCGATCGAGGTCCCGCCCCAGGCTCACGGTGCGGAAGTCCTGCCGAAGTCGGGCCGCGGCGTCCACGGCCTCCCGCCAGATCTCCACGACCCACCGCTCCCCGCGGATGTACGGCCCCGCCACGCGTCGGTTCGACTTCCGCCACTTCCGGAGGAAGTCCTCCGCGTTCTTCACCCAGACCGGGGGCCCGTTGTGGAGCTCGACCTTCGGGAGTCGGAACACCTCGAATTCGAGGAGGATGAGGACCTCGGGGCCCTCGATCCCGGACCACGTGTTCATCGCGGTGAATCCGTGCCGGTGGAGGAGGTCGAGGATCCCCTTGTGGGCCTTCCGGACCTGCGGGTACGAGACGTCCTCCGTGATCTTCGGGGCGGGGATCGAGATCACGACGATGTGGGTCTCCCGTCGCCGCAGGGTCGCTTTCAGCCGGGCGAGCGGGAGGGGCTTCAGAGGGCGGGGGAAGAAGAACCGCTCGGAAGGCTTCGCGAGGAACTCCCGGGCCGCGTGGACGAACGTGGCAAGCTGTTCCGCGGACACGGCGCTCGCGACGTTCCGGTTCCCGTCCACGGGGTCGACGACGACCAGGGGCTCCGTGAACGGACGGGCCGCGGGGGTGTCGAACTCGATCTTCGTCCCGGGCGGCCACGACCTCGCCGCATCGAGGACGCCGCGGAACGACCCGTGCTTCAGGACGAGGAGCTCGCAGAGGTACCCGGAGAACCCGCGGATCTTCGCCTCCGCGCCGTACACGCCGAACCCCCCGGTCCACGCCTTCAGGAGCCGGACCTCCGTCGCCTGGTCCTCCCGCAGGTGTCCGAGGACGTAGTCCACGTGGAGCGGGGTGCGGTCCACCGCGGACAGCCTCTGGGTCGCGTCCGTGATCCGGTAGCAGGGGACGATCTCGACCTCGAACCCCTTGTACCAGCCCCGCGTGTACGGGTGCTCCGCGTACATCCGGACCGGGCGCTCGAGGATGTCGCCGAGGGCGAGGCCCTCCGCCTCGAGCTTCTCGCGGGGGAGGTCCGGGGGAAACGCGACGAACATGTCGATCTCGGGCTCGTGGAGGTGAACGCCCTTCGCGACGCTCCCGACGAGGATCGGCTTCGCGTCCAGGCCCCTTGCCGCAATCCGTTCCGAGAGCCGCTCCTTCAGCTCGTGGACGACCTCGCGGAGGCGGGCCTCCTCCTCGTCCGTCGGAAGGATCCTCTTGAGGACGCGGGCCTCGACCGGCTCCATCGGGGGCGGGAACCCCCCGCCCGCTATAAAGAGTCCCGCCCGCGGTCGTCCCGGCCTCGGGCGTCGAGGACCGAAGGGCGACGAACCCCGGTACCTCCGGCCGGTTCCGACGCCTAGCCGAGGAGGCCGTTCAGCCGGGCCGCCCCAATCACGCCGTTGATCACGAACTGCACCGCGATCGCCGCGAGGAGGAGGCCGAGGATCCGGGAGATCGCGAGGGTGCCCGTCCGGCCGATCCGCTTGAAGATCCGGTCCGCGTACGAGAGCGCGGCATAGCTCGCGAGGATGCTCACGAGGATCCCGGCGAAGACGAACACCTTGTCGACCGGCGAGGCGGTCTCGTGGGACATGTACACCATCACCGTGCTGATCGCCCCCGGGCCCGCCAGGAGCGGGATCCCGAGGGGGACGACGCCGACGGCCTGCCGCTCGAGCGCCTCCGCGTGCTCCTTCTCCGTCGTCTTCGTCCGGGGCCGCTCCCCGTGGAGCATCTCGAACCCCACGCTGAACAGGAGGATCCCGCCCGCGATCTGGAACGCGGGCACGGTGATGCTGAACGCGAGGAAGATCCACTGGCCGACGAGGCCGAACACGAGGAGCGCGACGAGGGCCGCGAGGCAGCTCTTCTGGATCACGCCCCGCTTGTCCTCGGGGGAGTAGCCCTCCGTGAGGGCGGAGAAGAACGGGACTGCACCGATCGGGTCCACGATTGCGAAGATGGAGGCCATCACGGTCAGGCCGAACGCGAGGTCCACCATGGCGGGTCCCGGGAACGCGCGCGCGGCCTAAGGCTTCCGCATGAGTTTCATCCAGCCGCCGCTCTCGTACACGCCGAGGCGGCGGGAGCTCGCGGCCCGCTCGAACTCGTCCCAGGTGATGAAGTCCATCCGGTCGTTGTCCGCCTTCGAGAAGCGGAGGGTCGCCGTCCCCTTCACCTTCGCGGGTCTCAGGCCCTTCTCCTCCGCGATCCGCCGGGCGGTCTCGAAATCAATCTGTCGGAGTGCGGTCATGTCCATCCCTGCCGCGCGCCCGCGCGGCGCGCGCCCATGGGTCCGCGGGCTATAAGTGTCTTACGTTCGTCGGACGCGGGCCTTGACAAACGGGGACCCCGCCCGGACCCCCCTCCCCTCCATGGCGGACTTGTTTCCAAGACTGATTCTGCGACGCCGCTACTTATATAGCCCGAGTCGCAAACTCCCCCCGCACCAGCGGGATGCCCATGGCGGACAAGACAGGGACTGAGCGGATTCCTTCGACGGACATCGGCAGCGCCGTGAAGGCGAAAGTGGAGAAGCTCAGGGAAGCGCAGGTCCAGATCGAGCAGAGGACGAAGGAACTCGAGACGGAACGCCGGAGGCTCGACGCGGATCGCCGCGAGCTCGCGAAGATGGAGGAAGCGCTGGAGACCATGAAGGCGGAGCTCGACAAGCGTCACGACGACCTGTCCGTGCGGGAGACGGAGCTCCAGAAGGGCCAGCGGGGCCTGAAGGACGCCCATGAGAAGGTCGGGGCGGAGGACCACCGCCTGAAGGAGTGGGCGAGGGCCCTGCAGAACACGGAGAACGAGATCAAGAACCTCCAGGGGAAGGCGAAGGCGGAGCGGGACGAGATCGCGTCGAAATTGTCCGAGGCGAACTCGAAAACCATGGGGCTCGTGGAGCGGGAGGAGCTCGTCGCGAGCCGCGAGGCCGCCCTCGGGTCGAGCCTGGACCGGCTCGCGAAGATCGGCGAGGCGACCGCGGCCCGGGAGAAGTCCCTCGCGACCCAGCAAGAGGAATTGATCCGCTTGCAGAACGAGAGGACCGCCTCCCTCCGCCAGAGGGAGGAGGAGTTCACGTCCCTCATGGAGAATCTCACGCGGCGGATGCGGGAGGAGGAGGCGAACACGTCCGCCCTCACCGCGATGGAGGTGACGCTCAAGGAGGAGCTCGAGAAGCTCGCGGGGGAGCGCCAGCGGCTCATCGCGAAGGAGAGGAACCTGATCGACGCGGAGAGGAGCCTCGCGACGGTCCTCGAGGCGAGCGGGATCGACTGGGAGACCCCCGCCGCGCCTCCGAAGCCCGTGCCCATGGAGCGCCCGCCGGCGCCGGAGCCGCGGGGATCCCCGCCACCGCCGCCCCCGAAGCACAAGGAGACCCTCGAGCAGGAGTTCGAGCGGGTCGTGCAGGCCGGGAACCCGAAGATCGGGAAGTCCGACGCGATCGACCGGATGAACAAGGCCCTCGAGATCGCGAAGCGGGCCCGGGATGCGGGCCAGGACGTCGCGGAGGTCCGGAGGATCCTGAAGAACGCGAGGACGGCGTTCGAGAACCAGAACTGGGAGGAGGCCGTGAAGCTCAGCGAGCAGATCGTCGAGATGCTCGCGGGGACGCCGGCCGCGTCCCGGTAGGGACGATTCGATCTCGCGCCGTGCAGCCCGCCCCGGCAGTTCGAAGTCCAGATAAGGAGCGGCCGCGTTCGCAGCCCCATGGCGGAGGATCGAGTCTCCCTCGTGACGGGCGCCTCGAGCGGGATCGGGCGGGCGGTCGCCCTGCGGTTCGGCGCGAAGGGGATGCGAGTGGGCCTCGTCGCGCGACGGAAGAACCGGCTCGCGCAGGTCGCCGCGGCGATCGAGAAGAAGGGCGGGGAGGCCCTCGTCCTCCCCGGCGACGTCCGGGAGTCGCAGGTCGCGGACGCCTCCGTCGGGTCCGTCGTCGACGCGTGGGGCCGCCTCGACGTCCTCGTGAACAACGCGGGGATCGGCGCGTACGCGCCCCTCGAGCAACTCACGGACGACTCGATGCGGCAGCAGTTCGAGGTGAACGTCTTCGGGCCGTTCTACTTCGCCCGGGCGGCCGTCCCCGTGATGAAGAAGCAGAAATCCGGCCAGATCGTGAACATCGGGTCCGTCGTCGGCCTCGTGGGGACGGCCCGGGGGACCGCGTACGGGGGGACGAAGTGGGCCCTCCGCGGGATGAACGAGTGCTGGCGGGAGGAGCTCTATCCGGCGGGGATCAAGGTCGCGTACGTCGCGCCGGGATACGTGATCACGGAGTTCGGCGGGCGGAAGGAGGACCCCTCCCTCCCGGAGGTGGAGTGGGCCCTAACGCCGGACGACGTCGCGCACGCGGTCGAGTGCATCGTGGACCAGGGGCCGAACTCGGACATCAAGGAGATCGTCGTGCAGGTCCGGGACCGGAGCTGACGCGGGGCAGGTAGTCCGTCAACCGCCGCTGGCGGGCGAGAAACCGGAGGAGGCGGCTCGCCTCCAGCCACCGCTCCAGCCGCAAGTGCAGGCGGCCCCTCAGGGATCCGAGGGCCTCCGAGAGGGAATCGAACCTCGCGGGGGGCTGCGCGAGGGCCGCCCGCGTGATCTCCCGGTACCGCCACACGCCGAGGGGGATCCAGTCCTTGTACACCTCCATGAACACGACCGCGCCGCCCTGGCGGCGCTCCCGGTCCATGTACTCGAGGACGGGGAGGCGGGCCGCGTGGTACCCGCCCGCGAGCGCGTCCGGGTACGCCTTCCGCCCGCGGTAGAACTCGTGGTCCGCGAGGGGCACCGGGTCCGACTCCAGGTCGAACGCCTCGAGACCCTCGAACATCCACGACGTGGGGGTGACGAGGACCTGCACGTTGTTCCCGAACGCGGCGTGGCCGAAGACGCGGTACCCGTCGAGGAGCGGATGTCGCTTCACGCGGTCCACGAGCTGCCGCCCGAGGATGTCGTCGACCGCGGTGATGCTCCACTCCGTGGGCACGAGCCTCCGCCGCTTCGCGGTCCCGAGGAGCCCGACGCTGAACACCCGCGTGATGTGGCTCTGGGAGATCCCGCCGCGGTACAGGTCGACGACGCCCTCCGTCGCGAGGAGGTCCGTGTCCGAGACGACGGCGTCCACCTTCCGGGGGACGGAAGGGTTCTCCGCGAGCTCGAGCTTCCGGATCACCCCGGACGGGCCCGTCGGGGACGCCCGGGCGGTGAACGGCCCCTCCAGGACGGGCTTCTTCTCGAGCCACATCTCCATGTCCACGGGTCGCGAAGCCATCGCCTCCTCCTGGGTCGCGGCGAGGATCCGGTCCGGGTCGCGGGCCGCCTCCACGGGCCGCTGCGCCTTCCCCCGCACGAGGCTCAGGCGGAACCGAAGGATCTCGCCGATGTCGTGGCCGAGCCACGTCTCCGAGGCGTCCATGATCGCGGTCCCCTCCCGCGCGGGAGGGACGAGGGGACCCGCGAGGACCCTCGGGTAGCCCCAGGACCCGACGAACGCGGACGGCGGGGACGCGCCGAAGAGGTTCGTGGACGCGAGCCCGGGCTGCCGCGTGAACCACTCCCGCACGGACCCGAGGTACGGGCACGTCACGAGGCGGCACCGTTTCCAGTCCCCGTGGCAGACGGAGCACGCGATCTGGCGCTCCACCTCGAAATTCCGGCGGGGCATCCCCGCCTCGATCGGCACGTCTCTCGAAACGCCCCCGCGTACTTGTATTCGGTGGCCGGCCCCTCCCCGGGTCGGTCCTCCGGGAGACGGCGTCACGGACGGGAGCCGCACACGGGGCAAACGAGCCCGCGGGGATCGGGCCGGAGTTCCGACCCGCACTTCGCGCGAACCTCGGCGTCTCCGGAAGGGCGGAGGCGGCGGGCGCCGGAGCCCGACGGAGGTAGACGATGCGACCCCGGTCCCCTTCGCGGAGCCCGCCGATGATCAGGACGAGGACCCCCGCCACGGCGGAGGCGGCCGAGATCAGGACCGCGAGTCCGAGCACGGAGACGCCCGAGAAGGGGCCCACGCCGAGGACCGCGAAGACGATGAAGACGATCGAGCCCGCCGTGAAGAGGATCGCCCCCACGCTCAGAGATCCTCATCGGGCACGGTCGCGCCCCTCCGATCGGATTGCGGTGTCGTTCATCGATACGCCCTGCAGCGGGGACACCAGCCCCTCCGGTAGCGGGAGCCGTGCTCCAGGAGGGCCCCGCACGCGATGCAGAACTTGGGCGCCGGGGTCCGGACGTCGTACACGGGCAGGAGCCTCAGCCCGCAGACGGGGCAGTCCGGCGCGTTCACGTCGACGAGGGCCCCGCACGCGGGACAGTACTTCGTCGTGGGCGGGGTGTAGAACGGGCGATCCTTCCCCCGCATCACCTCGTCGCGGGACGTGCGCCGGAGGAGCTCGAACCCGATGAGGGTCACGATGATCATGGGCCACCCACCAGGATCAGGATCCAGAGGGCGGGGACCATGAAGAACCCGACGTAGACGGAGACGAACACTCCCGTCAGGAGGACGGCTCCCAGGATGACCCCATCGAAGAACCCGGGATCCGCCATCCCGCCGACACCCTCCCCGGCATCCTGCCGGTGGCCCGCCCATCCCTGCGGGGCGGCATGATGGTGACGCCCGCCCTCAGCGGTACGCCCCGCACCGCGGGCATGACCCCCGCCCGTATTGGGGGACCCACTGCAGGAGGGACCCGCACTGCGGGCAATACATCGGGGGCGGCGCGTACGAGGGTGCGGGCACGTTCACGTACACGGGGCGGGGATCCTCCTTCACGGCGCCGTAGATGAGGAGAACGAGCCCGACGATCGCGAGAATCGGACCGACGCAGAGGGGCGGGAAGAAGAAGATCCCCGCGACGAACCCTGCAAGCCCGATCGCGAGGAGGGCGATCCCACCGACGACGAGCCCGGTGTCCGCGAGCCCTTCCTCCTCCGGTCCCCGGCAGGGGGACGACGGGACATCAGGGTTGCGGCGATCCCCTCGGATGCGGGAGCGGGGGGCCGCCCTACCCGAACGTCCGGCCCTGGACGAGGCCCCACAGCATCAGGAGGACGCCGATCCCTTCCGTGATCGAGAGGAGAAGGAGGAGGGCCCATATCTTCCCGACGCTCGGTCGCCGGATGAAGACCGCATAGAACACGATCTGCAGTCCGACGAACGGCCACAGTTGGGCCATCGCATCGTATGCGGACGGCGAGTCGAACGGGAACCACCGCTGGCTCCAGCCCGCGACGAGGGACACGACGGACGCGATCTGGAGGGCGAAGCCGAGGAGGAGGGTCCGCCGCACCCCGAGCCGCACGGCGAGGGTCCGGATCCCCGTCGCCTTGTCCGCCGCGTAGTCCGCCGCGGTCGTCGGCGCGTAGATCGCCCCGAGGAACAGGGTGATCGTCCCGAAGTACCACCAGGGCGCGAGCTCGAGGGGCTGGAGGAGGGCCCACCCGCCGAGCGGGCACAGGATCCCGAACCCGAGCATGTTCGTGAACAGGTCCATCCCCGCCACTCCCTTCCATCGGACGGCGGGGTGGGAGTACACGACGGACAGGAGGGCGACGAGGCCCATGATCAGCGTGAACCCGTGCGGTCCGAGCGCGGCGGTGAGCGGGCCCGGCGGCGGCACCGTGTAGCGGATGAAGTTCGCGGCCGTGTACGCCGCGAGGAGGAGCCCGAGGACCCCGAACCCGACCGCGGCCCACAGGAGGGTCTCCGGCTCGATCAGGTCCTCGACGATCTGCGTGTACCGCTTCCGGGGGTTCAGCCGGTCCGTGGTCCCCATGTCGTAGTACGTGTTGAACAGGAGGGTGAACGTGCTCAGGAACGGGCCGATCACGAGGAGGGCGAGGATGAGGCGGGCGTCGTCGATGAAGAGGTGCCGCGTGGCGGCGGTCTGCGCGAGGACCCACCCGATGTACAGCGGGACCATCGCGACGACCCAGAACTTCACCCCGCCGAGGCTCACGATCAGCTCGGAGAGGTCGCTCGGCGACACGCGGAGCTCCTTCGTGATCCGGATCTCGCTGCCGCCCACGGGGGCCGAATATACGAGGGGGCGGATAAAAACGCCGCGCCTACAGGGAGAAGCGGGACTTCGCGTCCCGGAACTTCGCGTCCGCGCGGCGGGCCTCGTCCGGGTCCTGCCCCTTCTGGACCGCGAGGTAGTACGAGAGGAGCTGGAGGGGGACGACGTTCACGAGGGGCGCGAGGGGCTCCACGGTCTTCGGGGTCCGGAACGCCCAGTGGAACAGGTCCGGGTCCACCGGAGAGCCTTCCTGGACGACCCCGAGCTGGCGGCACCCGATCGCGTCGATCGCGTTCGCGGCCTCCGCCGTCCGCTTCGCGGGCGTCGCACCGTTCGCGACGTGGACGACGAGCTCGCCCCCCTTCAGGCCCGCGAGGGGGCCGTGGAGGATCTGCTCGAGCTCGTACGCGTGCACGACGATGTAGCTCGTCTCGACGATCTTCAGCGCGCCCTCCCGAGCGGTCGCGACGTCGGGGCCCGTCCCCAGGAGGACGACGCCCTCCACCGCGGCGAGGTCCTGGGCCAGGGCGACGAACCGGCCCTCCTTCTTCAGGATCCCCGCGACGCCCTTCGGCGCGGCGTTCAGGTCCCTCGACAGCGCCTCCGCGGGGGCCGTGCGCCCCGCGGCGCGCCCCGCCTCGATGGCGACCCGCGCGAGGGCCGCGATCGCGGTCGTGTAGCTCACCGTGTGGGCCGCGGACTTCTCCTGCTCGCTCGTCTCGAGGACGACGGACGCGGCCCGGACCGCGTCCCCGCCTCCCTTCCCCGTGACCGCGACGGTCGCGGCCTGCCCCGCCTTCGCGAGCTCGACGACCCGCGCGGCGTATCGCTTCCAGCCCCGGTGGCTCACGACGATCACCGCGTCCGCCTTCGAGAACTTCCCCCGCACCGCGAGCTCGAACGCGCTCGCGACCCGGAGGTCCGCCTCGGGGCCGAGGGCGTGCTCCAGGAGGTATCGCCCGACCGTCGCGGCGTGGAGGGAGGTGCCCATCCCCGTGACGTAGACGCGGTCCGCCTCCGTGAGCGCCTCCGCGGCCCGCTCGAACGCGTCCCCCGGGGCCGCGAGGACCGCCTCGAGCGCGGCGGGCTGCCCCATGATCGCGTCGTGCATGTGGTACGGGTGCTCCGCCCGGGGCGGGACCTTCGAGGAATCCGGGTGCGGCATGGGACGCCTCAGCGATGCCGCGGGTCCGATTAAAACGTTGGCGGGGGCTCAGGGGGCCTTCGGCACGGGGACCTTCGCGAGGTCCTCCTCCCACCGGTGCGCGCACTTCTGGCACAGGTGGATCTTGCTCGTCGCCGCGTTGCACGTGGTGACGAAACCGCAGTTCGGGCAGTGGTGTTCCTTCGCCATCTCCGACCCCGCGATGCGCGATCCCGTCTTATCGCTTTCGCGCCCGGCTCAGAGGCCGAGGACCTCCGAGTACCCGGCCATGTCCATGAACCCGTGGCCGCTGATGTTGAACACGATCGTCCTCTTCTCCCCCGCGTCCTTCGCCTTCTCCGCCTCGTCGATCGCGCACGCGACGCTGTACGCGGACTCCGGGGCGGGGAGGAACCCCTCCGCGCGGATGAACTGGCGGGCCCTCGCGAACACGTGCTTCTCGTCCGCGGGGTACGCGACCGTGTCGATGTACCCGAGGTGCCGGAGGAGGGAGAGCACGGGCGCGCACCCGTGGTACCGGAGGCCGTCCCCCTTGATCGGCCGCATCTCCTTCGTGTGGCCCAGGGTGTACATCTTCAGCATCGGAGTGAGCTCCGCGTGGTCCGCGAAGTCGTACCTGTACTCGCCCTGGAGGTTCGGCGCGGCCTCGCTCTGCGCGGCGACGAACCGCAGCTCCTTCCCGTGGATCGCGTCCGCGAGGAACGGGAGGGTGAAGCCGCCGAAGTTCGAGCCCCCGCCGAGGCAGGACACGAGGGTGTCCGGGTACTCCCCGAGGATCTCGAATTGCCGCTTCGTCTCGAGGCCGATGATCGTCTGGTGGAGGAGGACGTGGTTCAGCACGGAGCCCAGGCAGTAGATCGCCTTCTCGTCCCCCCGCGCGTCCTCGAGCCCCTCGGACACCGCGATGCCGAGGGAGCCGGGGTGCTTCGGGTCCTTCTTCAAGAGCTCCCGCCCGACCTTCGTCGCCGTGCTCGGGGACGCATGGACCTCCGCGCCGTACATCCGCATGAACGCCCGCCGCTCCGGCTTCCAGTCGTGGACCGCGCGGACCCAGTAGATCGTCGTCTTCAGCCCGACGAGGCTCGCCGCGTACGCGAGGGCGGTCCCCCACTGCCCCGCCCCGGTCTCCGTCGCGAGCCGCTCGTATCCCTCTCGCTTCGCGTACCACGCCTGGGCAAGGGCCGTGTTCACCTTGTGGCTCCCGGTGGGGCTGTAGAACTCCGCCTTGTAGTACATCTTCGCGGGCGTCTTCAGCGCCTTCTCGAGGCGGCGGGCCCGGATCAGCGGACGCGGCCGACCCGCGTGGGCGTACAGGTCGAGGATCTCCTCGGGGATCGGGATCCACCGCTCCGTGGAGGACTCCTGCCGCAGGCACTCGGCGATCAGCATCTCCGGCAGGGCCTTCAGCCGCGACGGCCCGCTCGGCGGGTCCTTCGGCGGCGGAAGAGGTTCGGGCAGGTCCGCCTGGATGTTGTACCAGTGCGTCGGCATCTCCTCGACGGGCAGCGTCACGAACGCGGAGTCGAGTTTCACAAGTAGCCCCCCTAGTATCCAGGCCGGGCGGGGTATCCGGGGAGGGGTCTTAGCGTTTTCCCGCGGCGCGGATTTCGTCCGCAATCCCGCGGGCGGCCTTCCCGGGCTCCGGGGACTCCGTAATCGCGCGGCCCACGATGACGTAGTCCGCTCCCGCTGCGATCGCGTCCGCGGGCTTCCCGCCTTGGGCCCCGGCGCCCGGGGCCAGGATCAGGAGATTGCCGACGATGGCCCGCAACCGCTTCACGCGGTCCGGTCGTGTGGCGGGCGCGACGATCCCCGAAGCACCAGCCTTCACGGCGATCTTCGCGAGGTCCTCCGCGACGGGGGCCGTGAACTGGAGCCCGCCGGGATGGCTCATCTCCGTCAGAACGAAAACATCCCCGCGAGCCGCCTCGACGCAGGCCCGCACGCTATCCTCCCCCGCGAACCCGTGGCAGATCACGCCCTTCGCCCCGAGGGCGAACGCGGCGGCGGTGATCGTCCCCGAGATCGGCGGGATGTCCGCGATCTTGAAGTCGCAGATCACGTCCGCCTCCGCGGCCAGGCGGGAAATCACCTGCGGCCCCGCGGAAAGGGTCAACGGCCACCCCACCTTCACGGCGTCCACGACGTCCCGGCAGTCCTTCGCGAGCCGGAGCGCGGTGCCCGCGTCCTTCACGTCGAGCGCGAGGATCAGCCGGGAGCCGCGCCGCATCGCCCGCACAAGGGGGGCCCCTCGAAAAAGCTTTCGGGGCCTCCGAGGGACCGCCCGCCCGGGGACAATATTTTAAGTATTGAGAGCCAAATCAACACGCAGTCCGGAGCCCCCCATGCCCGAGACCCGCCGGATGAAGACGAAGGTGTGCCTCGTCGGCGAGGCCGCGGTGGGGAAGACTTCCCTGATCCGCAGGTACGTCCTCGAGGAGTTCGAGGACCGGTACATCACGACCCTCGGCGCGAAGGTCTCGAAGAAGGAGCTCTCCTTCGACTTCCCGGACAAGGACATGAGCGTCCAGATGGACATGACGATCTGGGACATCATGGGGGAGAAGGGGTTCCGGGACCTTCTGAAGGAGGCGTTCTTCCACGGGGCCCGCGGGGTCCTCGCGGTGTGCGACATGACCCGCTACTCGACCCTGAAGGAGCTCGACGACTGGATCCAGAGCGTCTTCAACGTCGTCGGGGAGATCCCCGTCGTGTACGCGGTGAACAAGATGGACCTGAAGGACGAGGTGATGATCCTGTACGGGGACAAGGAGATCGACCAGTCCGCCCGCGCGTTCGACGCGCCGTATTTCTACACGAGCGCGAAGACGGGGGAGCGGGTGGAGGACACGTTCCGCGCCCTCGGGAACGCGATCTTGAGCCGCGCGGAAGTCGCGTGATCCGCGCTCTAAGTGCCGAATTCAGAAACGACCCGGGAACCTTTAAGTATCCACGGGAGGCTCGGTCCGGATACCCGCGCCGCCCCTCCGGCTGGATCTCTTGTGACAGCCCAGAAACAGTTCAAGGTGAAGGTGTGTCTCGTCGGCGAGAAGGCCGTCGGGAAGACCTCCATGATCCGCCGGTACGTCCTGAACATGTTCGACGACCGGTATATCACGACGATCGGGACGAAGGTGTCGAAGAAGGAACTGTCGCTGTATCATCCGGAGCGGGACGTGCAGGTCCGCATGGACATCACGATCTGGGACATCATGGGCGAGAAGGGGTTTCGGGAGCTGCTGAAGGACGCGTACTTCTACGGCGCGAACGGGATCCTCGCGGTCGCGGACCTCACGCGGAGGAAAACGCTCGACGAACTGGACGACTGGGTCGACGGAGTGATGCGGGTGTGCGGGCGGGTGCCCACCGTGGTCGCGGTGAACAAGTCGGACCTGATGAACCAGGCCCAGTTCGACGAGAAGCAGGTGGACGCGTTCGCGCAGGCGTTCGACTCGCGGTACGTGTACACGAGCGCGAAGACGGGCCAGAACGTCGAGGAGGCGTTTCGCCTCCTGGGCGAGGCGATCCTCGGGGACATCCTGAAGGCGAAGGCGGGCGCGATCCAGCCGTAGCCGCGCCCCTTCGCGTGGACGGGGAGCCGAAGCACCGTTCCTTCCGCTGGAGCCGTTTTGTGCCAAGGCGGAGCCGAAACGCTCCCGAAGTGTTTAAGTAGCCTCATCCGGATAAACGGGTTCCCCGATGAGCCAAATGGCCCGGAGGGGAGGGGTTCGACATGGCCGGCGAGGGGGAGATCGGCCTGACGGAGGCCAAGAGGGAACCCTGAGACATGGTCCAGCCCCAGCACACCCGCCTTTCGCTCCTCGCGGCACTGCTTCTCGTGACGGGTCTCGCGACGTCGTACCTCGCGGTCGCGGACCCTGCCGTGAACGACAACGGGAACGGCACGAAGACGATCACGTGGGACTTCTCGAACCCCGCGAACTACACGTCCTCGAACGTGGCGATCGCCCCGAACGACCTCCGGCTCCGGTCGACGCCGGGCCTGTGGTCCGAGACTTCGGATGCGGACTTCCTTGCGACGGGGACACCGGACGCTGCCCTGCGGATCACGAACGGGTCGTTGCGACTGAAGGGCAACGAGGGGAACCTCGTGGGGAACGGGAACTTCTCCCAGGCGGGCAACTGGACGTGGACGAACGGGACGGCGGGGACCATCGTCGCGAGCCAGAGTCTCGGCACCGGTGAATTCCTCCACGTGACCGCGGACAACAGCACGCAGTTTCACTCCATGGACACGAGCGCTGGATGGTCCGGAGCAAACTCGTTCGGAGCCACAAGCTCTCCATTAATCGATTCCACAGTGAAAGTCGAAGGCAGCGCTTCGGTCCGTGATACGATTACGCTGCCCAGCGCCACGATGTGGGCGGGAATCAGCCAGACCGGATCCACGTGGGACTTCAGCCCAGATAACCGCCTCTCGGTCTGGCTCAACACAAGCTTCAGTGGGCCGGGTCAGCTCCTGGGCTTCTTGCATCTCGAAACTGGAACCACCACCTGGAACTCAACGACCGTTGTCGTCCCGAGTTCATGGACCCGGGTGGAATTCAATTTCACCGGCTTCGGCTCTAACCTGACTTCGATCATCCGACTCGACCTCCGGTTCACCGGGGCCGTCGTGGCGGGGGCCAACGTCTGGGTCGACGACCTGTGGCGGATCTACCGCAAGACGGTGAACGACACGGCGTCGATCTCCCAAACGTTCACGAAGCCCACGACGGGAAACGCGCAGACCGGGAGCGCCATCGTCTCTTGGGACTACGAGGTCTCTCAGCTCGCGAACGTCACCTCCGCGCGCCTCGCCGTCACCGTTGAGAACGCGACGGGATCCTCCCAATCGTGGTCCGCGGACTTCACGGGGGCGATGAGCTGGACCCCCAACCTGTGGGACCTCTCCACGCTCCTCGCTCCCGCGGGCACCTACACGATCCGCTTCACGTTCCGGGTCGCGATCAGCACACACTTCCCCACGTCTGGGATCGTGCACATCGACAACGTCTTGCTGAAGGCCCCCGACTACGCGAGCGGGGTCTACACGTCGAACGCGCTGGACGCGGGCGGCCCTGCGGTATGGGGTCAGACCGGCTGGACGCGACTCACGGATCCCGAGACGAGCGTCTCCGTCGAGACCCGAGCGGGATCGACGGCCAACGCGAGCGATGCGACCTGGAGCCCCTGGCGGGCGCATGCCGCCCCGGAGGCGATCGGTTCCCCGAACGACCGGTATCTCCAGTTCCGGGTCTCCCTGCAGACCACGAACAGCAGCCGCACGCCGGCGCTCCTCGACATCGCCCTCGACTACACCCGCTATTCGGATTCCGGGTGGGTCGAGACCCTCGCGTTCAGCCCGCCGGAGCCACTCGTCGGGTGGCGCCGGTTCGACGCCGTCTCGTCCGCCCCCATGGGCACCACCCTCCCGTTCGAGATCTCCACGACCGGAACCTGGGTCGCCGTCACCCCGGGGTCCAGCCTGGCCGCCTTCTCCGGCATCAGCATCCAGGTCCGGGCCTCCCCTACGACCGGAAACACGTCGCGGTCCCCTCAGATCGTCTCGATGTCCGTCACGTACGAATACGTGGGCCCGTTGTGGACCGCGTTCCTCACCCCGTCCTCGTGGAGCGGCACCGCGGACGCGGTGAACGTGCCCTTCGCCTCCCAAGGGAAGGACCGCTGGGGGCACAACGTCTCCTTCGCGCCGACCTGGGAAACCACGGACCCGAGCGGGACGATCGCAGGGGGGCTGTACAACCCGCACACGGCGGGGACGTGGGTCGTGCGGGTCCGCGACCCCGGGGGCGCGATCCTCGCGAATGCGACCGTGTCCGTGTCGCCCGGGGCCCTCGCCCGCCTCGCCCTGGCCCCGCCCTCCGCGACCTCCCCGGCGGGCTCCCAGATCGCGTTCTTCGTGACCGGCTACGACGCGGACGCGAACGAGGCCGCCCTCACCGCCACGGAGTGGTCCTCCACCGCAGGCACGTTCGTGAGCAAGACCCCATATGCAGCGCTGCTCCGGCTCCCGGGACTCCCTGGAATCGTGACGGTCACCGCCCGCCACGGCGCGGTCGAGAAGGCCGCCGAGGTGGACGTCACCACCACGGGCACGCCGCTGATCTCCGGCACGGTCCCGAACCAGGTCCACGCCGAAGACTCCACGTGGTCCCTAGACCTCACGAGTTTCGCGGCGAACCAGCCGGACCCCTCCGACGCCCTCGGGAACCTGAAGTGGTACCTCACCGGGAGGGACGCGTCCCTGTACACGATGTGGGGCGAGAACTTCACGGGAAACCACATCCTCGTGTTTGGCGGTCAAGCTGACGCGTACGGATCGGATGAGGTCCTCCTGTGGCTCGAGGACGCCACGGGCGCGAGGACGTCCCAGAAGCTCTGGGTGAACCTGACCGCGGTGGACGACCCGCCCCACTTCGCGACAATCACGAGTCTGCCCGTGAAGGCGGGCAAGCCCTACACGTTCGACGTCGAGCCGTACATCCGGGATGTCGACACACCGCCCCCGCGCCTGAATCTGACCACGGACGACCCCGCCCACGTGTCCGTCGCGGGGCTGAACCTCACCCTCGCGTACCCCGTGGAGGACCTCGGTCGGCGGATCTACCTCCGCCTGTCCGTCTCCGATGGCAACGCCACGGCGCGCACCGTCGTGATCGTGGACGTGACCTCGAACACCCCGCCCCACGTCCGCATCCCGCTCCCGGACCTCACGCTCCAGGAGGACGAGGTCCGGGTCCACGCGTTCCCGCAGAGCCTCGCGTCGTACTTCGCGGACGACGACGGGGACGACCTCTTCTTCAGCTACGGCCAGCGGGACGTCACGGTCGTGATCTGGAACAACTCCGGATTCTGGCAGGTCGACGTCCGCCCGAACCCAGACTGGTCCGGGGCGGAGAAGGTGACGTTCCGGGCGGAGGACCGGGACCGCGCGTTCGCGGAGTACTCCATCCTCGTGACCGTGGCTCCCGTGAACGATCCTCCGAAGTTCCTCTGGAGCGGGGACGTCTTCGTGCGGTTCGACGCCCCGTACGTCCTCGATCTGTCCGCGTACGTCCGCGACGTGGACACCCCGCTCGAGGCGGTCACCCTCGAGGCCTCGCCGACGCGGTTCATCGTCACCCGCGGGCTCGCCGCGACCCTCCTGTACCCGCGCTTCCTCCTCGGGTCGAACGCGACGTACAACCTGCCCGCCACGTTCTACGCGAACGACACGGAGCCGGGCGAGAGGCTGAGGATCTTCGTCCACGTCTCCGACAACATGCCGCCGATCCTGAGGCGCCCGCTGCCCGACGTCACGTTCGACGAGGACACGACGTACGACGCGTACCGCCTCTCGGACTACTTCACGGACCCGGACAACGCGAGCACCCCGAGGTTCAACGTCACGGGCGTCCGCGTGATGGGGGACCTCCAACCGGACTCGACGGTCACGTTCCGCACGGCGGCCCCGGACTGGTTCGGCCAGGAGACCGTGCTCGTCCGAGCGGAGGACGCGCAGCGGGCGTTCGTCGTCTCCTCCGTGCTCGTGCGGGTGAGCCCTGTGAACGACAAGCCCGTGTTCGTGCGGCAACTCGAGGACCGGGACCTGACGGGCGTACGGACCGTGGCGATCGACCTCCGGGGGTACGTCACGGACGTGGACGACGCCGTGGAGAACCTGACGTTCACTGCGGACAGCCCGTACGCGGCGGTGTACGGGTACATCCTCCTCCTGGACGTCCCCGCGGGCGCGGAGTCCTTGGCGATCACGGTGACCGCGAGCGACGGGCGCCTGTCCGCGTCCCAGACGTTCCACGTCACGACGTATCATCCGGAGATCTGGGCCCAGATCTACTGGCCGTGGTCCGGGGTCGGCGCGGTGGTCGCCGCGATCTTCCTGCTCCTCGCGTGGGAGCTGTTCCTCCGGTTCCCGCACACCCTCGAGGACGTGTTCATCATCGGCCGGGAGGGCCGCCTGATCATGCACAACACCCGCCGGCTCCGGGCGGACCGGGACGAGGACATCCTTGCGGGGATGCTCACCGCGATCATGCTGTTCGTGCGGGACTCCTTCCGAGAGGAGAAGGAGGACCTGAAGCAGTTCGAGTTCGGGGACCGCAAGGTCCTCGTGGAGCGGGGGGTCCACTGCTACGTCGCCGCGATCTTCGGAGGGGCGGCCCCGCCGTGGGCCCGGAAGGACATCGCGGCGTTCCTGAAGGCGATCGAGACGAAGGTCGGGAACCGGATCGCGAGCTGGTCCGGGGACCGGGACGACGTCCACGACCTCAAGGGGATGACGGAGGAGTTCGTCCGGGGCCGCCGGTACCGTCGGAACGGCGGATGGTGGCCGTTCCGGGCTCGGGCGTCGTAGGGGCCTCCTTCTTCTTCCGGGAGAGCCGGCCGACAAACGTCCGGTAGTCGTGCCTCGGCCCCTTCCTCCACGGGAGGTCGAACAGGCCGTTGATGTTCACGTACAGCTCCGGGAGGAGCTTGAACGCGATGAAGATCAGGACGAGGAGGACCGCGAGGCTCAGGGTCTTCCCGTACCAGTTGTGGACGAGCTCGAACGGGTCCCCTCGGATCCCGAAGAAGTAGATGATCACGACGTTCCGGACGAGGTTCATCACCCACGTGACGGGGAGGACGATCGCGAGGGCGAGGGCCTTCCGCCTCCACGGGTCCCGCGTGCTCAGCATCAGGCTCGCGGCGACCGCAAACGCCTGGAGCGCCGCGCACGCGATCACGATGTTCACGACGGGGCGGCTCGGGTCCGTGGCGGAGGACAGGCCGACGGTCACCGCCTCGCCGCTAGGGCATCCAGAGACAGTCGTCCCCGGAATGCCCGCGCACTCCGGCACTCCCGCGACGAACGGGTATCCGAGCCAGTTCAGCATCGCCGCGGTCTGGTCCGCGACGACCTGGACGAGGACCGCCGCGAGCTCCGGGATCCGGGCGAACGCGAAGTACACCGCGGAGGCGAAGAACGCCGCCCCGCACGCGAACCTCAGAGGCTCGTACTCCTCCTTCCACAGGAACGAGAGCCACTCGTGGTACGCGACGAACAGGAACACCGGGAGCGCCGCCGCGGCCCCGAGGGCGTTCAGGGCGTCGTCCTGGTCCGCGTAGTCCGGGACGTGGAGGAACCAGAACCCGCCGAAGACGGCCCAGCCCGCGGCCCGCACGACGTGGGCCCGCCGGTCCTTCCAGAAGAATCCGACCCCGAGGAGGACGACCCCCGTGGTGAGGAGGACGTCGTATGCGATGCTCAGGGCCGTCGCCATCGCGGTTCGCCCGAAGAAATGAGGCGGCCGTTATAAGCCTTTGAGCCCGACCTTCAGCGGGGAACGAAGAACCGCCACGCGATCACGCCGAACCCGACGAGGAGGAACACGAGGGAGATCAACCAGAACCACACGAGGAGCTTCGCACGGGTCTCGTTGTCGGACAGGAGCCGCTCGAGGCGGTCGAACACTACATCCCCTTGAACCGCTTGAACCGCTTCAGCCGCATGAAGTTGTCCCGCTCCATCTCCTCGAGCCGCTGCCGGATGAACGCCTCCGTGGACTTCAGCTCGGGGATCACGCGGAACTCGAGCGCGTTCACCCGACGCTTCACCTTCTCGATCTCCTCGATCAGCCGGCGCATCGTCGTCTCGATCTCCGCGGCGGTGATCACGTGTTCGACGAGGTCCTCGTACGCCTCCGCGGCCTCGTCGATCCGCGGGCTCGTCCCCACGATCCCGTAGCCCCGCTTGTCGACCGTCTTCCGGACCGCCTTCGCGTCGATCTTCGGGACGAGGATCCCCATCACGTTCTTCGTCTTCAGGTCCAGGGTCGGCGTCTCCGTGAGGGCGAACGCGGCGGACTTCACGCCGATGGACCCCTCGATCGCCCGCGCGATCGCGATCCGCTGCTCCGCGACGCGGTACTTCTCCACGATGTTCGACCGCACCGCCTTCGCGCGGTCCAGGACCCGGAAGAACTCCACGATCAGGGCGTCCTGCTTCAGCTTCAGGAGGCGGTGGCCCCGCTCCGCGATCCGGCGGGTCCGCCGGAGCTGGAGGAGGGCGGACCGCGTCGGCTTGTACTGGGCGAGGACCATCTACGCAGCGACCTTCTGATCCGCTCCGCGGTGGGCCGGGTGGTACTTCTCCAGGGTCTTCCGGTCGACCTTCGTGAGCCACGCCTCCTCGAGGGTTGCGAGGAGCTTCCACCCGATCTCCAGGGTCGCCTCGATCGTACGGTCCTCCTCGGGTCCCTGGCGGATGAACTCCTGCTCGAACCGGTCCGCGAACTCGAGCATCTTGCGGTCCCGGTCGGAGAGCGCCTCCTTCCCGACGATCGCGACGAGCCCGCGGACGTCCTTCCCCTCCGCGTACGCCGCGTACAGCTGGTCCGCGACCGGCTTGTGGTCCTCACGAGTACGGCCCTTTCCGATCCCCGCGTCCATCAGGCGGGAGAGGGAGGGGAGCGGATCGATCGGCGGGAAGATCGCCTTCCGGTGGAGGTCGCGGGCCACGGCGATCTGGCCCTCCGTGATGTATCCCGTGAGGTCCGCGATCGGGTGGGTCCAGTCGTCGTCCGGGATCGACATGATCGGGATCTGCGTGATGCTCCCCTTCTTCCCGTGGATCCTGCCTGCGCGCTCGTACATCGTCGCGAGGTCTGTGTACATGTACCCCGGGTAGCCGCGACGCCCGGGCACCTCCTCCCGCGCGGCCCCGATCTGCCGCAGGGCCTCCGCGTAGTTCGTCATGTCCGTGAGGATCACGAGGATGTGCATCCCGACCTCGTATGCGAGGTACTCTGCGGCGGTGAGGGCCATCCGCGGCGTGATGAGCCGCTCCACGGCGGGATCGTCCGCGAGGTTCAGGAAGAGGACCGCCCGCTTCAGCGCGCCCGTCCGCTCGAAGTCGTCCATGAACACGCGGGTCTCCTCGTGGGTGATTCCCATCGCGGCGAACACGACCCCGAAGGGCTCCTGGCTCCCGAGGACCTTCGCTTGGCGGGCGATCTGGAGGGCGATCTCGTTGTGCGGGAGGCCCGCCCCGGAGAACAGGGGGAGCTTCTGGCCCCGCACGAGGGTGTTCAGGCCGTCGATCGTCGAGATTCCGGTCTGGATGAACTCCGAGGGGTGCTCCCGGGAGTACGGGTTGATCGCGGAGCCCGTGATGTCGACCCGCTTCTCGGGGACGATCGGCGGGCCGCCGTCGATCGCCTCCCCCGCCCCGCTCAGGATGCGCCCGAGCATGTCCCGGGACACGTTCAGCTTAATCGTCTCCCCGAGGAACTTCACCGTGGAGTCCCGGTCGATCCCCGCGGTCCCCTCGAACACCTGCACGACGATGATCTCCTTCGAGGTGTCGAGGACCTGGCCCCGCTTCCGCGTGCCATCCGGGAGGCTGACCTCGACGAGCTCGCCGTACCCCGCCCACTCCGTCTTCTCCACGAAGATCAGCGGGCCCGCGATCTCCGTGATCGTGCGGTACTCCTTCGGCATCTCACGCCGCCCCCAGCTTCTTGAACTCCTCGTCCATCTGCGCGAGGGTCTTCTCGAGCTCCTTGTCGAACTCCGCCTCGTACTTCACCCGCGTGAGGAGCTCTCTGGACTTCAGCCCCGCGACCTCCTTCACCGGCACGTCGAGCTTGACGGCCTTCTGGCCGAGGTCGGAATACTTCTTGATCGCGCTCACGAGCTTGAACTGGCGCGCGGGGGGGCAGAACGTGTCCACCGCGTGGTACGCGTTCTGCTGCAGGAAGATCTCCCGGATCATCCGGGCGACCTCGAGGGTCAGGGCCTGATCCGGCGGGAGGGCGTCCGCGCCGACAAGCCGCACGATCTCCTCGAGCTCCGCCTCCTCCTGTAGGGTCCGCTGGGCCCACGCGCGCAGGCTCGGCCACTCCTCGTTCACGTTCTTCCGGAACCACTCCTCGAGGGTCTGCGCGTACAGGCTGTACGACGTGAGCCAGTTGATCGCGGGGAAGTGGCGGCGGGCCCGCAGGGCCGTGTCGAGGGCCCAGAACACCTTCACGATCCGGAGCGTCCCCTGCGTGACGGGCTCGGAGAAGTCCCCGCCGCTCGGGGACACCGCGCCGACGACGCTCACGCTCCCCTCGAACCCCGCGAGGGTCCTCGCCCGGCCCGCCCGCTCGTAGAACTCGCTGAGTCGCGCCGACAGGTACGCGGGGAAGCCCTCCTCACCCGGCATCTCCTCGAGCCGGCTCGAGATCTCCCGCATCGCCTCCGCCCAGCGGGACGTCGAGTCCGCCATGAGGGCCACGTTGTACCCCATGTCCCGGTAGTACTCCGCGAGGGTCATCCCCGTGTACACGGACGCCTCCCGGGCCGCGACGGGCATGTTGCTCGTGTTCGCGATCAGGGACATCCGGTCCATCAGCGGGGACCCCGTGTACGGGTCCTCGAGCTTCGGGAACGTGGACAGCACCTCCGTTATCTCGTTCCCGCGCTCCCCGCACCCGATGTAGATCACGACCTGCGCGTCGCACCATTTCGAGAGCTGTTGCTCGGTGACGGTATTGTGGAGCAGGGCGGGTTTGTTCCCGCCAACGAAATTGTGGCTTCCCGGTACGGTGATGTCGTAGACCCACGATCCGTAGGGTGTGCTTTCGATTCGGCGGATCACGTCGGGCGCCAGCCCACCGTCCTCACCCGGGACTGCGATTGAATCCCCGACTCTGAGAAGCCCAGCGTGGATCTGAGAAAGCTCCGGGAGGAATGCGAACAGCCTGTGGACCGGGGTCACTGCGAGGCTCCGACCCCCCGCCGTACCGATGCGGACTAATCGGCGCGCGAAACCTCTGTACACGTGGGTGGCCCGAGCTTTTGCGATCTTCGCTCCGTCGAACGAAAGAACCTCGATTGGGTCATCGAGCCGAACAAACGATTCCATGGTTCGACGAATCAGAGTCCCCTTTGCGTGTTCGTACAATTCGCGTATGGGTACTGAATCGCCATCCGCGAGGGCGACCGGTGTTCGCGGGGCGACACACTTTCCCGTCCCGAAGCCCCCCGGGATCGCGGCGGTCCCTCCCTTCGCTAGAGGGAACAGGAAATCGAGGACGCGCTGGCCCGTGATCAGCGGGACGGTCGGCATCAATCGCTCCTTCACCGGGCGGGCCCTCCGGACGGGCCACGTCTGGTGGAGCTTCACCTGCTCCCCGCTGTCGAGGCGGGCGACGACCTCGTCGACCTTGAACGTCCCGTCCCGGACCTCCGCGACCTTCCCGCCGCGGAAGTTCGGCGGGACCATGATCCGGTGCTCGACGTTCTTCGCCTCCTGCACGGACCCGACGACGTCCCCGGGTCCCACGGCCTGGCCCGCCTTCACCTTGGGCACGAACTTCCACGCCTTCTCCCGCGTGAGCCCGGGCGACTTCACGCCCCGCAGGATGAAGTCCCCCATCACCTTCTGCAGGACCGGGAGCGGGCGCTGGACGCCGTCGTAGATGCTCCCCAGGAGGCCGGGGCCGAGCTCGACGACGAGCGGGGCGCCGGTGTCCACGACGGGCTCCCCGGGCTTCACGCCGCTCGTGTCCTCGTACACCTGGATGATCGTCTTGTCCCCCGCGATCTTGATGACCTCCCCCATGAGCTGCTCCTCGCCCACGAACTGGACGTCGTACATCCGCGGCCGGAGCCCCGTGGCGGTGACGACAGGCCCGGAGACCCGGTAGATCTCGCCGACGGACTTGCTCCCCGCATCCTTCGCCATCCCCTTCATCGCCATGTGTCTCACGCTCCGTGTGGAACCGAACTCACTTGTACAGGTCGACGCCGATCGCCCGCTTGATCTTCGCCCGGAGGTCTTCTTCTTCCTGCCTCCCGACAGCGATCACGACGGGCCGGGGCGTCGTCTCCAGCTTCCGCCGCATCGTGTGGCTCAGCGCGGACATGTCGTCCGCGCTGAGGATCAGGATCCCGACATTCGGGTCCTCGAGGACCTTCGCGACCTGCGCCTCGAGCCCGTCCCGGGGAACGCTGAAGGTCTTGCGAACGCCGGCGAGCTTGAACCCCTGGACGAAGTCGTCCCGGCCAACCGCGGCGAGCTCCATCTCAGACCACCAGCAGCTCCCGGATCACCTCGGGGGGCAGCCCGCTCTCCTTCCCCCGCGCGATGATCCTCAGGTTCTGGACCTCCCTCTCCTTCCGCACGATGTAGTCGAGGATCGGCAGCACGGAGAGGGGGTGGACGTGGGCCTGGCGGCCCGCGGTGAGGAGGTGGACCTTCTCCATGGACCGCACGAGGTTCCCGAGACCGAGGGTCGGGAGGTCCTTCAGGCGATTCGCAATGTCCTCGGCGAACGGGTATTCCCGCAGCCGCGCCGCGAGCGCGTTCGCATCGAGCGTGAGGAGCTCCGCGAGGTCCTCCTTGGGGAACTCGTACCCGCCTTCGATGAACGGATCGTACGGGAGGGTGACCTTCTGCGCCCACAGCCGCAGGAGGGTCTTCAGGTTCACGATGTCGACCTCCCGCCGGACCCACTCCCGCATCAGGCGGGTGCTGTCCGTCCGCTCCGGTACGACCGCGAGGAGGTTCTCGTAGTACAGCTTCGTGACGAGGTCCTCCCACTGGTTCCATTTCTTCAGCTCCGCGGGGCTGTCCGCGAGGGTGTCGAGCGCCTGGGCGTAGATCGTGCCCTCGAGGCGCTCGAACACCTCCTCCAGGGTCGGGAGCTGGATCAGGGATTCGAGGAACAACTCCCGCATGCTCCCCGCCGCGACGATGTCCTCGGACACCTCCGCGGGTGTCGCGCCGAAGAGCTTGCCCCGGACAATCGTCTTGATGTTCTGGACGTCGAAGCGGTCGAGGTACCAGCCGATCATCTGGCGGAGCTCGCCCTCCGAGAACTCGATGATCTGTCTGAAGACCGCGGCGAGGTTCCGGCTCGTCGCGAACTCGATCAGGTCCACGCCGGAGACCCTCGCGGCGAGCGCGAGGATCTGATCCTTGTACCCGCCCTCGCTGAGGAGGCGGGCGATCTGCGGGATCTCCATCTGGAGCATCCGCGCGTACGTGTCCTTCGACAGCAGGGCGGACTTCTTCGCCCGGACCCGGGCCGTCGCGTACGGGTAGTTCCCGCTCTCCAGCGGGATTCGTTTCCGGATTCGGGAGAAGACCCGGATGATCTCGGGCACGGGCCCCGCGGTCAGAGCTTGGGCCATAGGATCTCCGCCACCTCACGGATCGAGTCCCGCCACACGTCCGCGAACAGGATCTCGAACCGCAGGTCCGTCTTGCGGGTGCCGTCCGCGCTCTCGATCACGACGCCTCCGAGGGCCTCCGTAGTGCCCGCGAAGTTCGGGCCGACGATGGCACGGACCGTGTCCGCGTCGCGCGGGCTCGCGTACACCTTCCCCATGCGCCACTCCGACGCGTTCGCGCTCAGGAGGGCTCGGACGATCGCGTCCCGGTCGGAAAGGGTCGCCAGTCTCTGGAGGGCCCGAGCGTACACCTCGTCGAGGACCTCCTTCCGGGCGGCGAGGACGGTCCTCTTGCTGACGAGCTCCGCCCGCGCGAGGTCCTGGATGCGGGCGCGCTCCGCCGCGAGCTTGGCCTCCTGCTCCCGCGCGACGAGGAGCTTCGCTCCCTCCGCCTTCGCCTCTTGGAGGAGACGCTCGCGGTCCGCATCCGCAGACTTACGGATCGCGTCCGCCTCCTCCCGCCCGCGGGCGAGAATCTCATCGATGACTGTCTCGAGGCCCATCGACATCACTCGGAATCGTTCAGCTGACGGTCTTCCCGAGGAGCTGAATCGCGATCACGAGGCCGAACACGATGATCGTCTCGGGAATCACCATGAGCACGAGTCCCCGGCTGAACAGCTCGGGCTTCTCGGCCATGGCGCCGACGGTGGCCCCGCCGACGACCTTTTCGGCCCATGCGGTCGCAAGTCCTGTCCCTATCATGGTCAGCGCTGCGGCCATCGCAGCCATCGGGTCTCCTGCCATTGTTCTCACGCCTCCTTTGGTGTCCTTTGTCCGAAGGGAAGGAACCGGGTCCCGTTCCCCTTGTAGAACTTGATGAACGCCTCCACGTAGTTCAGCCGGATGCCCTGGATCCCCGCGGAGATCCCGCCGAGCAGGAACACGAGGAGCTGCGCGATGAACAGGAGGGCGAAGCCGCCGATCGCCGTCGCGATGTCGTGGTCGAGGATCAGGTTGTGGATGATGAGCGTGTTGAACGCGGTCGCGATCGCTGCCTTGCCGACGCCGATCCCCGCGAGCCGCGCGTACGACATCACGTTCGCGAGGATCCCGCCGATCTCTAGGGGCGCGATCGGGGACTCGCCGAGCCCGAGTAGGACCGCCGCGAGGAGGGCTACGGAGGCGTACGGGAGCTGGATCCCGAGGAACGAGCTCGCTGCGGGAAACGGCTCCCAAGGGAACCACCCGAGGGGGACGTGCCGCACCCATCCCCCGACGCGCGTCCAGGCGAGGGCGTTCGTGAGGATCGTGAACACGCCGATGAGGGTCAACAGGAATCCGATTTTCGCAATCGCGTGCTTCCGACTGTGGCGGACCTCGTTCACGAAGCCGATGACATAGCTGGTGCCCAGGTGGAGGGCCGCGAAGAGGATCGAGAGATAGATCATGTCGGCGACGTCGAACGCCTTGTGGATGAGGGCCTCGAGGGGGACGTTGAGACCGAACCCGGCCCAGGACAGTTCCTCGGGCGGCGCCGCGGGCGCGAGGTGGAACGGGATCCCGAACATCTCTCCGAACACGAAGAGGCCGAGGATCAGGGCCCAGAAGCCGCCCATCCCGATCACGACGAAGAGGTTCCGCAGGTCCCCCTTTTTCATCTTCACGGCGGAGAGAACCCCGAGCAGGAGGAAGAAGAAGCCGTATCCCACATCGCCAATCATGAAGCCGAAGAAGAACGGGAACGCGATGAACAAGAAGACGGTCGGATCGAGCTCGTGGTAGCTCGGCGTGGAGTAGAGGTGGATCAGGAACTCGAGGGGCCGGGCGGGCTTCGGGTTCTTCAGGAGGACGGGGGGCTCCGACTCCTCGTGCTTGTGGGTCTCTCCCATCCGCTCCACGTGGACGCCGAGCGGGGACATCTTGGACGAGAATTCCGAGAACGAGGATGCGGGGACCCACCCGTCGACGACGAACGAGTGTTCGCTCGCGGCGAACCGCAGCGGGGCTTCCGCCTTCTCGAGCTCCACCTCGAGGACCTCCTCCGCCGCCACGACGAAGGACGCGTATCGCTCCCGGAGCTTCTCGAGCCGACCCTCGACGCCCTTGAGGCGCTCCCGCCACTTCGCGGCGTCCGCCTCGGCCGCGCTAAGCAGCTTCCTCGGGTCCCCGTCCCCCTTCGGGACCTCCGCTTGGGTGAATCGGAACCGGGCCAGGAACGCGGACACGTCCTCGGCTCGGTTCCGGGGGACGAACACCGCGACGACGCCGGGCGCCTGGAACAGCTCCCCATCGGGAAACGCCGTCTCGAAGCCGTCCACGGGTCTCTGGACCCGCCCCGCGAGCACGGTCACCGTCTCATAGCCATGGAAGATCCCAAGGGGCAATCCGAGGTTCGCGAACGGCCGGAGCTCGTCGACCCGCCGACTCAGGTCCCCGAGCAGGCCCTCGATCTTCTTCCGCGCCGCGTCCTCCTCGGAGATGTTCAGCTCGAGGGTCAGGATCCGCTCCCGGAGCTCCTGCACCTTCACGCTCTCCCGCTCCTCCTCGGACGGCGCGACGGCGAGGATCGATGCAATCGACCGGAGCTTCACGAGGCTGTCGGACAGGTCCGAGGCCTGCGGCAATGGCTTCCCGATCGGCAGGATCGCATCGTCCCCGCGATGGTCGACGATGTGAAGGAGCTTCATCGAATGGAGGACATCGATCGTCGCATCGAGCTTCTGCCGCGGGCCGACGATCAGGGCCCTCGACATCCTCTCCGGCCTAAACATGTTGGGCACCCTTGAATTTCTGGAGGACATGCTCGACGGCCTTGTCGACGTTCGCCCTCCCCATCGCCGCGATCTTCGCGGCGTCCGCCCGCCCCACGGCCACGATCCGCTCTCTTTCTGCGACGAGTGCGGACTCGGCGGCCTTCAGGATCTCGCGATATCTCGCCTCTGCCTGTTCCCGCATCTTCTCGCGGAGTTCGAGGGCCTCCCGCCGCGCGGTCCGGAGCGCCTGCTCACGGTCCCGTTCTGCCGCCTCTTTCAGGGCGCGGATCTGGGACTCCGCCTCCTTGAGCTTGAGAAGAGTTTCCTCCTTACCCATCCGCACCGCGCGCGGGACATCGCGGGTCCTTTTAAAAGGTTTCGTGGCTGCCAGTGGCTCGCACGAGCCGCGCGACTTCCGAACCCGGATGAAAGTTCCAACCATTTATTTTTATAAAAATAGGAATAAATATATCCGGGCCGGCGGGCCGGGGACGGCATCGGACGGCCTCTTGGACGACGGCGGGACACGAGGTTCGATGTCGATTCGCAAACGTATAAATAGCGCACGGACTTTCGAAGCTTGGCCTGCGAGAGCGGTGCCAGAAGGTCGCGGGATGAGGGCCGTCAGCATCTTCCTCGCATTGGCGATGGTGATGGCGGGCATCCTCGCGTTTCTCCCTTCGGGGGCCCGCGCGGCGGAAGTCCCGAAGCTGTCCATCACGGTCGAGGGCGGCCGAGGCACAAGCCTGATCTTCAGCCCGGCAACGATTGTGCTCCCCCAGGTCCCGATCATCCTCAACGTGACGCTGTTCAACAACGGCACGGTCGCGATCGGTCGTCACACCTTCACGATCAACGACAATACGGGGGCCACGAGAATCGACATCGAGGCCATCCTCCCCGGAGATCGCGCTTCCGTCGAGTTCGCTGTTAACTCTACGAACCAGATCTACTTCCGAGGCCAGCTCTTCCAGGCGGAGGCGTCAAACAGCGGCGGCATCCGGTTCTACTGCATCCCCCACGCCCCCGGGATGGCTGGGAACATCATCGTCGGCGGCGTGAGCGCCCCCCAGAAGCCCGAGATCGGGGTCTTCCTCCGAGCGTACTGGATCGGCCTCATCGGACTCGCCGCGATGCTCGTCTGGGTCGGGATCACGTACTTCATCATCAAGAGCAGCAGCCGTCACCTGCGGGACCACCACGATCACATCCGGAGGGGCCTCACGTGACGGACATCATCCGTTCCGACGCG